>Ga0137394_10000766_pt1 | contig 22424 bp, 26 predicted proteins | sample czobulk116metaG_FD_108278 | JGI IMG/M metagenome (GOLD analysis project Ga0137394, IMG submission 108278) | Vadose zone soil microbial communities from Angelo Coast Range Reserve, California, USA - czobulk1.16 metaG | ecosystem: Environmental > Terrestrial > Soil > Vadose zone | place: USA...
TCGCCCGCCCCCTCGTCTCGGGAGGGTATATGGCAAATCAGCGGGTTGTCCGCGCTCTTGAAATTCTGCATGCCGTCAAAGAAAAACTTGACGAACAGGGATGGTTCGTATCGTCTAGGCTCATCTCTGACGCAGAGAATGAGCTTCTGCACCATCTTACCGATTTGAAGAGAGCTGATCGGGCAACGGCATGAGCGCGGCCAGAAAACCGCCGCGGGACTTGGCCCACAACGCCGAACTCGAACGCGCCAACCTCGAACATATGCTGACGCACCCCGAAGACCTGCCGGAGATGCGGGCCGTGCTCTCGCCGCGCGACTTCTACGACGGGTTCAACCGGAACGTCTACGAAGCGATCCTCAAGGCGCAGGACGACGGTGCTCCGCTTGACCATTGTTTCGTGTCAGCGGTGCGGGCTCGGCTCATCGAGCGCATCCCAGAAATGCCGAACGCGATCCTCGGGACGGCGCTCGCCCGGCTGATCGTGCCGTAGCGTGGGGTCAACCTCGAGGTGGCTCACTGCACAACTGCGCGCCCAAACCGTCAAGCGGGACATGGCGATCAAGGCGCTGGAACTCGCGGCGGCGTGCTCGAACGGGCACGAGCTTCCGCAGTTGGTAGAGGCGGCGTCGAAACTCTACCGGGAGGCGCTTGAGGCCGACCCGGACTCCCGCCGGCGCGTTCAGGAAACCGGCGCGGTGATGATCGAGATGGGCGAGGCGGCCCGCCAGCCAACCGGGGTCCGCATCCTCACCGGGATACCGACGCTCGACCGCGTGACCCGCGGCGTGTCCGAGGGCGAGGTCTTCACCATCGTTGCCCGCCCCCAAGTCGGCAAGTCCGCGCTCGCCACGCAGATCGCGCTCAACGCCGCCTGCCGATCGGAGCGCGTCGTTTTCTTCTCCCTTGAGATGCCGCGCGAGCAGACAGTTGGGCGCCTTCTCCAGCAGGCCACAGGCGTAGATGACGAGACGGTCGAGACTTGGGCACGGTGCAACTGGAAAGGGCTCACACCGAGACAGGTCGCGGCTACGGAGGCCATCAAGGAGCGCATCGTCGTGGTGGATCGCGGGCGCTCCGGCATGGAGCAGCTCGAAGCGTCCATGATCGAGGCGACCGCCGTCCTCAAGGGAGCCCCGCGGCTGGCCGTGGTCGATTACCTTGGGCTCCTTTCGACCGGCGCACGAAACATCCCGCTCTATCAGCGGGTGAGCGAGGCCGCGCTCGAGGTCAAGAGTTTCGCCAAAAGGCACCGGGTCGCGCTCGTGCTGCTGAGTCAAGCTGGCCGCGATCAGGACCAAGACCGCTCCGAGGGCGCCGGGCGGCTCGGTCTCGACAGCGCCAGGGACTCCGGCCAGGTTGAGGAGGCTGCGGACTTCTTACTGACGATGTGGCGGCCAGAGTTGGCGTCGAAGTCGAAAGACCCGGAGATGCGGAACATCATCGAAGCCAGCCTCGTCAAAAACCGGCGCTGTGGCAAGCGACCGCCGATCCGCCTGCGACTGAATCCGATCAGCACGGCGATCGATGAACTCGCGGAGGATCAAAGTTGAGCGACCAGATGAAGTGGTTCAAGTTGTGGGCGACAGCACCTACAGATGCCGAACTTCAGGCTCTCGATCCGTCGATGCGCTGGGCCTGGATCGGGGCCGCCTGCTACACCGCGATTCACGGGACCAAGGGAGTCCTGACCCTGCCGGTCAACGGGCTCGCCGGACTCGCTCTTTTCATGGCCGTGGAATCGTCTACCGTTACGGAAGCGTTACGCAAGCTGCCACATTTGACCGTCAAAATCGTTACGCGTAACGTTACCGTAACATGGGACAACTGGCAACGTTTCCAGCAAGATACCTCTGCCGCAGAAAGGATGCGCCGTTACAGGCAGAGGAGAGGAGAGGAGAAGATCCCCCCTACCCCCCACGAACAGCAACGACCGGCCTTCGTGAAAACCGAGCGCGAACCGGCGTTCGTTTCACAGACCGATGCCGTGCCACCCTGGGAGCAGGTCAGGGGTAAACGGTGATCTGGAAAAACATCCAGTTTCGGTTGTAGGATAGGCAACATGCAGAACGGCGGCGTCAGGCCGGGGTCGGGTAGGCCAGCCGGACAGATGGCCATCCCTACACTCGAACGCCGTGCCCTCTACGAACGCTTCCTCGTGGACGAGATGCGGGCCGCACGGGCCCAAGTGGCAGGAGAACAATACCGGAGGGCGGTCGCCAAGGACACGCACGAGCAGGCCGTCCAGGCGCTTGTGGCGATGATGTTCGAGGCATCGCAGCGGAAGGAAGGCGCGCGCGTCCTAGTCCACCTCGACGAGCGGATCAGCGGGAAGATCCCGCAGCCGCTTGAGACGCCACCAGCCCTCCCGCCGTTCGTCCTGATGATCGGCACCAACGGCGGTCACGTCGCGCTCGGCTACGCCCCTCAGGGCATCGTGCCGGGGATGGAGACCTTCATGCCTCCGGAGGTGAAGGCTCTACCGGCGCCAGCGGGGAACGGACACGGTGGGAAGCGCCGACCTCGCAAGGATAGGCCCTGACGCTTACGGCGTGGCCCCAGGCTGTGCGATCTTCGCTTGGCCGCTGTGACCCACGCTTCGCGCGTAAGCAACCTAGGGCAACGTGGCGCGTTTTAGAGGTATGCTGTGATCACCCCTGATCACCCCTGATCATGCCTATACAATCTCCGGTCAGTCTTGACATCCTGCGCGGCAAGACGCTCCTGCCGACGCAGGCGCGGTTCCTGTCCTCGCCGGCGCTCCGTAAGGTCTACATCGGCCCGGTCGGATCGGGGAAGACTGAGATCACCTGCGTCCAGGCGATCCTGCTGTCGCACTACTACCTGCCGAACAACGGTCTGGTAGGGCGGCAGACGTACCCCGAGCTGCGCGACACAACCCGCAAGCGGTTTATGGAAATCTGCCCGCCCGAGTTGATCGACGCGCGCAACACCTCGATCCCCGAGAGCGGCGGGGGCGGGCACGTCGCCTGGAAGGCCGGCGGGCGGACGATGTTCCGCCACCTCGACACCATGTCCGATCTTGAGTTCGGGTCGCTCGATCTCGGGTACGCCGCGATCGACGAGATCACGGAAACGCCGCAGCGGTCCTTCGACATGCTCGAAGCGCGCTCCGGCCGTCACTGGAAGGCCGCGCACCTCACGCCGGAGAAGTTCCCCTACTCGCCGTTGTTCGGCGGTGGCAACCCGGCCGGGCACGACTGGGTCTGGAAACGCTTTTTCGACGAGACGCGCGACGATGTCACGAAACGCATGTATCAGGGCTTTCAGCCGAAGCCGCGCGAGAACGAGCGCAACCTACCGCCCGGGTACTACGACACCATCGCGCTCGGCAAGCCGGATTGGTGGGTGCGCCGCTACATCCGCGGCGAGCTGTCGGCGCTTGAGGGCCTGGTCTGGCCCAACTTCGACGAGCAGCTTCACGTCGTCCCTGACCTGCCGGTGCCAAAAGAGTGGCTCAGGTACACCGGGCATGATCATGGTCGGCGCAACCCGACGGCCTGTCTGTGGGTCGCGGTCGATTATGATGGCTTCATCCTGGTCTACCGCGAGTACGAGGTCAGCGGGCCGACGCCGCCCGAGCACGTGCAGGCGATCCTGGCGCGTGAGCAACGGCAGAGCGACAAGATCGCCGAACGGTACGCCGACCCGTCGATGTTCTCGAAGACCATCCCGGGGTCTGCCGGCAAGTGGCATGCCGTGGCCGACGAGTACGCCGAGTGCGGCCTGGAGATGTTGCCAGGGAACAACGCCCAGCAGCCGACCCTTGACCGCGTCGGGGCGCTGTTGTGGGCCGACCCCAAGCGTCCGTTCCCCGACTGGCATCCGCGCGCCGGGCAGACCGGATCGCCGCGGCTGTTCTTCGTGCAATCGTGCCGGAAGACGATCGAGGCGGTATCGTCCTGGCGCTACAAGGAATACCGGCAGGGCGATCTCGGCCTCCGCGAGGAGCCGGTGGACTTCAACGACCACCTGCCGGATTGCCTGCGGTACGTCTGCACGGCGTTCCCGGAAGCCCCGGCGCGTCCGCGTCCGAAGCGCGACCTGACCGTGGGCGAGTGGCAGTCGCGGCGCCTGCGTGACAACTGGCGGCAGGTCGCAAAGAACGCGACCGAGCAGCGACGGGAGGCGGACTATTGACAGCATCCGCACCGGAGGCGTAGCGTGTCGCCCGTGAAGGCTGCCCCCTACCGCAAGCAGGTCGAGTGCCGGAACGGGTGGGTGCTGTTGCAACGCAAAACGCACGGGATGATGCTGTGCCGCTGCGGCTGGAAGTCGAAGAGCGTGCCGCTCGGCAAAGACCCGCAGGCGTACAGCGCGAAGCTCGACGCGGTGACGAAGGACCACGAGCGAAAGGCGAATCATGCGAGGGTAGCTCCAAAGAGCCCCGGGCCCATCCGGGATGGGTTGCCGGTGGAAACCCGGCCCCTCGCTCCACCAACCGAGGCGGCATGATGCTCAGCTGGCCGTGTAGGGGCTGCGACTCGAAAGACGGCGAGATCAAGCGCCTGACGCACGCGAACACGGAGTTGCTCAACCGCATCCTGGCGCTGTCCGGTCAGCCGCCGCTTGCGCCGCAGACTGGCACCGACGCGGACGACGACGCGCCGCTCACGCCTCCCGAGCTGGTCAAGACCATCGCCGAGATGGACGTCGAGGCCGAGGGTTTCCTGAAGGCGCTCGCTGATAAGCGCGACATGACGCCGGGGGACTTCGCCGATGCGTAGGCTCCTCGCCACCATCGGGCTGATGCTGTCCGCGCTCGCCTGCCACCACGGTCGCAACCATCACGTCGCCCCTGTCCCGTCGGCGGTCTGTGACGGGCAGGACGACGGCGATCACCACGATCAGCACGACCCCTGCGACGAGGACCGAGACTGATGCTTGACGCCGCCGCCAACGCCCCACGCGGCTCGCAGTACGGCAACCTCACGCAGGAGCAGTTCCGCAACCCGAAGTCCGAGACCGAGATCGTCGCCGCCCTGCACAACGACGTCACGTCGAGTGAATGGATCCTTGCGCCGATGCACCGCTCCTGGTACGAGGCGATCCTGTGGACGCTTGGCGAGCATTATCTCGAATGGAACCAGCGCACGCGGCGCTTTCAGATCCGTCCCGTACGCCTGTATGTCCCGCGGGCGGTGTCGAACCTGATCCTCGGTCGGGTCGAGCGCGGGATTTCGATGTTCAAGAAATCCATGCCGGCGGTGCAATACGCCCCGACCTCGACGCAGGCCAAGGACCGCGAGGCTGCGGAAAACGCCACCGGATCGATCCGCTTCAAGGACCGCCAGGACCGCGCCGAGTCGAAGAAGCGCGACCTCGCCGGCTGGGTCGTCGTCACCGGGACCGGCTACGTCATGGCGCGCGAGGACAAGGCCGCTGCGGAGCGCATCAAGCAGCCGGTGACGCAACAAGTCACGGACCCGATGACCGGGGAGACGCGCGAGGAGCCGGTGATCGATCCGGAAACCGGCGAGCCGCAGATGGACGAGATTGTGATGGCCGACGAGGGCATGGAGGTTTGCGCCCCGTTCGAGATCGTCCCTGACTGGAACGCGCGGTATCCGTGGGAGTGGCGCCGGTACACGCACGTCCGGGCGCGCACGCTCGACTGGGTCGGCCGCGAGTTCGGTTCAGCGGTGCGCGAGTCGATCAAGCCGGAGGCTCCGACCGGAATCGTCGGCACGATGGGTTACTACCAGCTCAAGGTTTTGGACATCCAGATGCGCGCCTCCCTGACCGGCAGCTACGGCCTGCCCTACGGGTATGGCGGCGCGATCGCCGACATGCGGTACATGGAGGACTCGGTCGTTGTGCTGACGCGCTACCAACTCCCGAGCGATGAGAACCCCGATGGCCGCTACCTGGTCGTCGCCGGCGGCAAGTCGCTGTACGACGGCCCCTACCCCTACGGTTCCAGGATCAACCTGTTCACCTTCCGATGGTCCGTGCTGCCGGGGAGCATCTTCGGCTTCGGGATGGTCAGAAACCTCATCTCGCCGCAGAAGCGGTATAACGGGATCTCGACGCAGATCGACATGATCCGGAAGACGATGGGGAACCCCTGGATCTTCAGCGACCGCAAGGCGCAGCTTTCGGTCGATACGCAGACGACCGAGCCGGGGCACCACTTCACCTACAAGAGCCGCCCGGGGATCTCGCAGCCCTTCGTCGTACCGGCGCACGGATCCGACGCCGACGCGAAGTACCAGCAGGAAACCGTCAAGCACGAGATGGACGATATCAGCGGGACCGAGGACGTACTGCGCGGCGTGAACCCGACCGGGGTGACGGCGGGCGTGACGATCGAGCACCTGACCGAGCAGGCGGTCGAGCGGTTCAAGCCGGCGATCGACGAGAACCGTGACGAGTTTCTGCGCCTGTACGACATGCGGATCGCCATCGCGCAGAAGTCGAACGCCTGGGCGCAGCCGCGCGAGGTGCAGATGGTTGGCTCCAACGGGCGGACCTCCTCGAAGCCGCTGTCAGCCGCCGACATCACCGGATCGTTTTCAGCCGAGGCGGAAGATTCGAGCGCCGCGACCATCTCGCACGCGGTCAAGCGGCAGAATATTCTCCTGCTGGTGGACAAGGGTGGCATCTCGCTCGAGTCCGAGCGCAATCGGGATCTCCTCCGCAAAATGTTCGGCGCTCAGGAGTTTTCCGAAGACGTTGACCTTGATAGACGGCGGGCCGAGGATGAGAATGAGCGCATGTACGCAGGCGAGGTCATCCACATCCAGCCGATCGACGACACGGCGGTACACGTCGATACGCATACGGCCGAGATGAAAAGCGATCGCTTCCAGCACAACACGCCGCGCGACATCCAGCAAAACTTCTACGCGCATCTCAAGGAGCATGCGGTCTCCGAGCTTCAGGCGCAGCAGGCGCGGGCGGTGCAGGAGGCAGAGGCCGCGGGGATGGTGCCGCCTGGCGCACAGGCCGGAGGACCACCGCCTCCGACCAACGGCGGGATGCCACCAGAAGGTCCGGCCATCGGGAATGCGCCCGCAGGAGCCGTCCAGTGAAACCAGCGCCATCGAAGCCCGCGAAGGTTGCCGAGACCACCGCAAGCTCGGTCCACGTCACGATCGTCCCGACGAAGGAGGAGGTGCCGAAGAGCGGGCGGATGTGGTGTCCGAAGTGCGGCAACGTCGGCGGCGGAAAATTCTGTCCTGAGTGCGGCGAGAGAACAGTCGCGGCGAAGGGCCAAGACAAGACCTCGGACGAGGACCAGGATGATTGACGCCATCAGTCGCCGGGCTGCGCTGCGTCGTCGCGCGATGCAGGACTACCGGACTCCGGAGACGACTGGCCCGCACGAGTCAGCGGATCGCGCCTCGCTGATCTTCACCGGAGTTCCGGAGGGCGAGGCCGCGAGCGCGGCAACCCGCTTCGGCCCGCGCGGCTTCAAGATGGCGAAGGATATCAGCGAGACGACCGGGCAGTACGCAATGCGCGTGCTCAAGCCGATCGTCAGCAAGGCCGGGCAGATGAGCAAGTCGTATCGGAACGCTGTGCGGGCGGTGGTGCGCTGATGCCCTACCCGCAGAAACATCCGAATCTAGTAAAATCTTCAAAGACAGGCCGAAAACAGGACAGTCGCTACATCGCTTCTGTGTGCGGCCACGAGGTTGGAGGTCCGCATTATTCCCAATGCAGAGCCTGTTGGCGCGCAGGGTGCAAGAATACCCGAGATGGATACTCTTGGGAATCTGTTGGAGGTCGAAGGGCTCAAACACATAGACGTATTGCAGAGCAAGTGCTTGGGCGCTCTCTACGTCGAGGCGAGGTTGTTCACCATATCGACATGAACAAACTGAACAACCGGAACGACAATCTTCTCATTTGCACTCAGTCCTACCATATGTTCCTGCATGAACGAATGGGATTCGTATGGGCGGAAGATTATCGACGCAGGTCTGCGTCCATTGATAGCGATTTGTCTATGGCCACCTCTCCGTAGGAGTGATAATTGCCTAGCGTGAGCAAGGCTCAGCAATCTTTCATGGGCGCAGAATTGGCCCGTGCCCGTTCAGGAAAAAGGACTAAAACGCACATGAGTATTTCGCAACTCCGTGACTTCGCAGGGACGAAGCGCGGCGGGTTGCCGATGCGGAAGAAGGTCTCGACCGGCTTCCGGCAGGCGGTGAACGGAGCGCACCGATGAAACTCATCTTTGAACATGCGATGGCTCGTGGATACGTACGATCGGAAGAGTTAACACCAGAGGAGAGAATCCACGCCGCAAGAGTAGCGCGGACACAAAGAAACCTGCGGCGACAAATGAAGTCAATCGATCGTGCGGTGCGCGCCAGAGAGATGGACATGGGGCACGGACTCCGACTGTCGATGGAGTTGATGCAGGATTACATTAGCCTCCATCCAGCAGCGGGATATTGCGCGCGGAGGTCCGTGACCTAGACGAGATTGCCGCCGCGGCGCCGGCCAGCGCAGCGGTTCCCGAAAGGGACGGAAAGATTGAACGGCTTCGAGGAGCCTCGACTCTTCGGAGCCGTTTTTCTTTTCGGGGACGACGCACTTAACGAACGCGCCTTGCGAGTCCTGCGGGACCACCAAGAGGCCACGATGCCCAAGGCAGCACCGGAACAGACAGCAGCAGAGGAAATCACGGAGCGGGTGAACGAGGCCCTCGAAACCGTCGAGGAACCAGGCGAGGTTCAAGCCGAGCCAGGCAAGCCGAAGACGGAGGAGGAGCCCAAGCCCGAGACCGTGACGATCGACGGGCAGGAGTACGCCCTGGAGGACGTCCGCAAGTGGAAGTCCGGTCACCTGATGGAGAGCGACTACACGCGCAAGACCCAGGCGCTCGCGCAGGAACGGCGCGCCCTGGAGCAGCGCGAGTCGGCGCTCGGTCAGCTTTTGGAAAAGTACGAGACCGCGCTCAAGTCGTTCACGCCCGCCGACCCCGCAGCCGAGGAGATCGAGATCGACCCTCGCGCCAAGCGGCTATTCGACGAGCGCGACCGCAAGATCGCCGCCGCGATGCAGCAGATCGAGGAGTTGCGCGGCTCGATCACCGAGCGCGAGCAGACCGAGCGGCAGGACCGGATCAACCACGAGATCGTGACCGTGGCGGACGAGACGTTGCGCTCACTCCTCAAGGACAAGAAAGTGCCCGAGGATCAGATTGAGCTTTACCGCGACCTGATCGCCATGCGCGACCCGGACTGCGCGGACCCGATAACGGGTGAGCTGTCCAAGCAGAGCATCGCAGACGCCATCCGCCGGGAGTTCGCGCCGGTTCACCAACGCCTCGCGAAAAGCATGGGAGCGGCCACCAGCCCGACACTCAAAAAGGAGCCTCCCGCTCGGCCCGCGGTCAAACCAGGGCCAGCGGCCAAGGCTTCCCCCAACGCGCGCCCCAAGGACGCCTTCGACGGCAGCCGGGAACATTTCATGGACCGGCTGAACGCGGCGATGTCTAGCGGGGGCGGTGAGGACTACTGATGGCCGATGTCAACGCAACCAACATCCCCTCAGGCCCGATCTGGGCCATCTTCAAAGAGGTGTACGGCGACCGGATCGCCATGCAGGCGAACGTGCTGCCGTTCATCTACAACGAGTTCGAGAAGTCGAAAACGCCCTTCGGTGGCAAGTACTTCACCGAGCCGCTTCAGGACGAGGGCGGCCAGGCCGTCGGGTCGTACAACGACTCCGAGCAGGTCGCGGACTCACAGGCCGAGACCACGAAGGAGATCCAGATCCGGCCGCGCTTCCACTACGCGACCATCCGGATCTCGGGACCGGCGCTCGCCGCGGCCCGGAAGAACCTGTTCGCCTTCGTGCAGACGAAGGACTTAGAGGTCAAGTCCAAGACCAATTGGCTGATCTCGCAGCTCAACGCCCAGACATACATGCAGGGTCGGGGCATCATGGGCGCGATCGTCGCGCCGATCACCAACGGTGCCGGCGGGTCGTTCACGCTGGACCTGACCCAGAGCGCGGCGCATCCGACCTCGCCCAACTGGTTCCGCAAGGGGCTCAAGGTGGATGTCTGGACCTCAACCCTGGCGGCCCGGCGCAACTCGGGCGATACGACCACGAAGAACGTCGGCTGGCAGATCGCCTCGTACAACCGGACGACGAACCTGATCACGATCGTCGCCGGGCAGACAACCGCTGGCGTGGTGGCGGGGGACCTCATCTGCTTCGAGGACGCGCAGTTGACCGGCGCATCGGCTCCGACCGATGCGGCCGGGAAGCAGATCACCGGCCTCGCAACGCTCGTGGACGATGTGACCGAAGGTCCGCAGACGCTCCAGAACGTGGACCGCAACGTGTTCACGATCTTCCGCGGCAACCGTCTGGCGAACGCCGGGGTCAGGCGATCGCTGTCGCTCGACCTGATGCAGCAGGCGTTCGACCAGTCGGAGATCCTGAGCGGTCAGCCTCCGGATCTCGTGGTCGGCGGCTTCGGTCAGCGCCGGCAGTACCTCAACCTGCTCTGGTACGACGCCCGCTACCAGCCGGAGGAATTCCGCGGCGGGTTCCGGGTCCTGAAGTACAACGGGGTCGACTTCTACGTCGACAAGGACTGCCAGATCGCCAGGATCTACTTCCTGAACCGGACGATGCTGAACAAGTTCGAGGTGCAGCCCATCGGCATCCTCGACCAGGCGGGGCCGCAGATGGAGCGCGTCCCCAAGTTCGACGTGTACGAGATCCTGATCGGCGGCTACTTGAACATGGGCGCCATCAGGCCGAACGGGAACACCAAGCTTGTGGATCTGATCGAGCCGTAAGGACTCTCCCTGCGGCGGGGCGTCCGGTTGCTCGTAGCTTCCGGGCGCCCCCTTTGGAGGCCTTGCTGATGAACCACGCCGAGATGACCAGACGCGCCCGGGCGGTTGATGCCGACCGGCCGTGGATCGAGAACCCCACGATCATGGCGATGATCCGGGGCTACGACGACCGGCTGTTCATCTACTACGACAAGAGCATCAACCGCTACTGCGTGGCCCGCCGCGGCGACGTGCAGACCCATTTCATCGCTGTCTGGCAGGACGAGCAGGGGGCCTTCCTGCCGATCGACCGGCGCCTGTTCGAGGCGGTCTGCCGGTGGGATATGCGGCCGCCGCGGCTCGACGCCGAGAAGTCCGCTGATGCCCTGGCGGCGAAGATGGACGCAGAGGACATCGCCAGGACCGAGAAACTGGAGAAGGATTTCGAGGACGACGTGGACCACCTGACGAAGGACAACAAGCGCGTCATCCAGAAGGCGATCGACAAGGTCGTCTGAGGAGAGACCATGCCGAAGCTCACCAACCCCGACAAGAACAACGCCGTGATCGCCCATTACGCCGGGACGCCCTACACGATCCCGGCCGGCGGGTCGATCACGGTCGAATCGCACGAGGCCGCCGCGAAGCTGCACGCGGACCTCGCGCCGCTCGGGGTCACGCTCACGCCTGACAAGAAGGCCAAGGAGTAACGATGGCGCATCTCTGGAACCCGACGAATCTCCCGATGTTCGGCCAGTACGGCGGCATCCAGTACGCCTTTCCTCCGAAGACCCGCGTGACCATCAAGAACCGCCGGGAGCGCGAGGAGATCCACGTTGCCGAGGACATCGCGGCCAAGATTTCCGCCGACCTGTCGCCGCTCGGTCTGATCCTTGTGGACGACGAGAACCCCATCCCGATGGAGGAAGGTGAGCGCATCAGCCGCGAGAACCTCAAGGCGTTCATCTCGGGACTCATCTCCGACTTCAACGACCTGAACGCGGCCCAGGCGTCTGAGAACCTGAAGATCTTTCAGGTGCCGAAGCACTACCGTGAGATGAAGAAGATCCTCGACGAGCTGAAGTCCGAGGACGACGAGGACTCGGATGGCTTCATCGGCAAGGAGAAGCTGGAGGAGATCCGGGAGCGCGGTGAGATCAACCGGGACCAGGCGTTGCGGGCCATGCTGGCCGCCGCCGAGTCCGGCGACCCCGAGGCGCTGATGGCCGCCGCGAAGGCGGCACAGAAGAAGATCGAGGGCGGGTCGCGCTCGGTCGAGGCCGCTGCCCCTTCCGACGAGTTCGTGACGCGCTCGGCGCCGGGCAGGGGCGGCGCGCAGCACGGACGCAAGCCGCCGGGGCGCCGCCGCGGGCGACCGCCCGCTTCTGAGGCCGCGGCCGGATGATCCAAAACACCCAGCGCCTCGTTGACCGTCTCCGGCGCTACATCCAGGAGCCGGTCGGGGTGCAGCAGGGCAACACCTTTGCCGATACTGACCTCGTGGACCTGCTGAACGAGGAGCAGGACGACATGATCGCCGCGATGGTCGAGGGCTCGGAGGACTACTTCGCCGTCTCGAAGGACATCGCCCTGTCGGCCAACGTCAACGCCTACCCGCTGTTCGGCGGGTGCCTGTTCCTGAGGAAGGTGCAGTACATCGGGGGTGACATCGTGTCGCAGACGAACCCCACCGACATGATCGAGTCGCGCTTGGTTGAGGGCTCTGACTCGGTGGGCGGGACGGCCACCCCGGATCAGTCGCAGTACTTTTACAACTACTACGGGGATGACCTGAACGTCGCTCCGACGCCGACCTCAGACGTCAATCCCGGCGTGCGCGAGTACGCCATTCGTGATCCAGGGCCGCTGCTTCTGGAGACTGTCGGAGCGGGCGGGATCGTGGACGCCTCGCACATCAAGTTCGCCTCCCAGGACGCCCCGGCAGAGGACGACATCCTCATCGGGACATACCTTGACATCGTGGCCGGAACCGGCATCGGTCAGCGGCGCAAGATCACGGCCTGGACGGGCGCGACCCGCCAGGCCACGCTCGACGTCGCCTACAGCCCAGTGCCGGACGCGACCTCGAAGTTCGCCACCGAGTCCCGCATCGTCCGGCTGTTCCACAACATGCTGGCGATTGGCGGGGCGATCCGGGCGAAGACCGTTCTCGAGGAGGACATCTCGAAGCTGGTCGGCCTGTACTCGAAGAGTCAGGAGCGGTTCGAGGACTTCATCTACAAGGCGCGCACTGGAGGGCAGCGGGCGTTGCAGGTCGTTGACTTCGACGTGATCTAGGGGGCGCGGCTTCCCCCGAACCACGACCGGCCCGACCGCGCGGGCGGTGGAGTAAGGAGCCCACATGATCAGACTCGCAAACGCGAATCAGTTCCTCCTCGAATTCGGAGTGTCCAGCGGCGGATCGCTTGACCCAGCCGCCCCGGCCGCCCCGAACGTCACCCTCAGGTTGCAGCCGACTTCCTCGAAGGCCACGCCGATCATTCTCGCGGCCCCGTGCGACCTTCAGGTCCTGGCGCTGGCTCTGGCGATCGGCACCGTCGGCGCGGTCGGCAACAGCGTGGACTTTCGCGCCCGCTACAAGGTCGTCAGGTCAGGCTTCGACGGCACGATCGGCGCGGACATCACCTCGCTCGTGGACGCCCTGAACTGCACGACCGGGTCGGTCTTCGTCGGGGTCGCCGGGTCGCGTCTGATCGCTCCGGCCATCGACCCGAAGGCCATCGTGCCGCTCGGGACGCTCCTTCAGGTCAGTTACGTCGAGAGCGGGACCATCGGCACGGCGACCCGTCCGATCGTCGTTCCGATCGGTCTTGTGATCCAGGCACAGGCCAGCATCGACCCGAGGGACTCGGCCTACAACCGCTAATGCCGCTTCTGGAGCTTCTTCCAGACGCGGATGGGGATTTCGCGGCATGGACACCATCACCGGCGTCAATACCGGCGCCATTTCAGGCCCTTCAGGATCCAAGTGGAGCGGACGGGGACGGCTCCTACGTCCGCTCCACCGCCGCCGGGTCTCTGTGCCTCGTGAAGGCGAGCGCGATCCCCAGCCTGCTCCGCATCCTTTCGGTGGCGTTCGTGTCGATCCGGGCGGTCATCCGCAGGACCGCGATCGCCGGCCCCTCCGGCATCTTCGCCCCGGTCGTCGGGATTTTCCAGTTCGTCGGCCCGGACGTTCTGGCGGACACGGCGTACACGGAGTACGACGGCAGTTCGTTGCCCCGCTGGCGGGCCGAGGTCAACCCGGCGAACGGTCAGCCGTGGACCTGGGCGACGGCCTTGGCGGCTCAGGTCGGGCTCGTGGACAACAGCACGGACGACCACGCCCTCAGATGCACGATGTTGCGGAAGCAGATTTGGGTCGAGTACTCGCTGCGCGGCCCGGCGGTGCGCGGGGACTTTCATGGGTGATCTGAGGGCGATCGAGGTCTCGGACTTCGGCTTCGGGCTGATGACGAAGCTGTCGCCGACGCAGCAGCCACCCGGGGCCGCCCTGATCTCCTACGACTGCGACTACAACTCGCGCAACATCGGGAACCGGAAGGGATTCGCCCCGGTCCTTGAGAACGGCCCCGGGGCGATCAAGGTTGCCGATTTCGAGTCCGGCGAGGCATGGTCCGGGGGTGCCGCCGATACGACCAACTTCGTGTTGAACGAGGCCGCGGCGACCGGAACGCAGGGACAGTCGTTGTCGATTGCCGGTGGTGCCGGTGTTGTAGAGATGTTCCTGACGATCGCACCGACGAACATGGGCACTGGACTGCTCGACGTGTTCCACCTGTGGGTGAAATGCACGGCCCTGCCGGCGACCATCACGGCCTACGTCCTGACGCTCAGGTTCCAGTCCAGCGGAGGCAATTACTACGAGGCGTTCCTGATCAGTCATCAACCGGCACCGCTGGCGCTACCACCATCGGAAGACCTTGAAGTCGGCCTGTCCAAGTATTACCGAAAGCGCCGTGGCACCGTCACGGACCCGATTGCTAACGGCTTCCTGAAGGTCGGCAATCCCGACTGGACGGCGATCACCGAGATTCGCGTCCGCGGTCAGGCGGTCGGATCAGGATCGGTTGTCGTGACCGTTGACAACCTCCACCGCACGCCAGGTTTGATGCAGGATCTTTTTCAGTTCAGGCGCGAGACTGGGGCATACGCCGGGGCGACTGACTTCTACGCGGTGACGAACGGCGTGCTCTACCGCAGCAACGGGACGCGCTGGGTCTCGATCTTCTCCGGCTTCAACACCGATCGTCCGGTCTACAGCCTGAGCGCGCAGAACCGCCGGGTCCTGACCGACGGCGTGACCACGCCGCGCGTGCTGATGGCGGACGGCGCGACGGTCTACCGTCTCGGGATCGTGACGCCCCCGAAGCAGATGGCGGCCTCGCAGATCGGCGGCGGCGCTTTGCCGGACGGTGACTACTTCGCCCAGGTCCTCTACTACAGCAGCATCACGGGGGAGTTCAGCGCGCCGGATGACCGCGTGCCGAAGACTAAGATCGTCACGATTGCTTCGGGCGGCAACGCCGCCGGGATCAGGTTCTCGAATCTGCCGGTGAGCACGGACCCTCAGGTCACGCACCTGATCATCGGCATCCGGCCATCAACCGAACCTGAACTGTTCTTCCGCGCCTCCGATGGGCTGTACGGCGAGGTGACGAACGGGACCACGATCTTCGACTTCAACGGCCCAACAGCGAATCTCGCCACTCTCCTGGCCCGCAGCCTGACCGCCATAGACCCCGACCGCGACTACCCGTCCGTCGTCGATGCCACCACCGGGCAGCCCGTCGAGGCGCACCCGCTCTTCCTGGCCGAGGCCGGAGGGTATCTTCTGACCGTGATGGCCGAGCAGCCGACGGTCGTCCGCGTGAGCCGGTTCCGCGACGTCGGGTCCTGGGAGATCGACGACGAGTTCCCGATCGGCGAGAACGACAACGAGCCGGTCACAGGGATCGCCGTGAGTGCCGGTCACGTCATCGCCATGAAGCGGGACGGGGTCTACCCCGGGCGCGTAGTCGGCGGTGACGACAAGGTCGTGTTCGATCCACCGATCAGCGACCGCGGGGCGCTCTCGCACAAGGCGATGCAGGTCATCGGATCGGTGCTGTTCTACCGGGCGATGGACGGGATCTACGCGCTCGCGCCGAACATGATCGCTACGAAGATTTCCGACCTGGCGCAGCCGACTTGGCGCGAGTTGTGGGACCCCTACGCCGTTGGCTTCGAGGCTGCGGTGCCAGTGCGCGACACCGAACACGTCGTTTTCTTCGGCCGGTCGCTCGGGCAGTTGCGGAATGACATCGGCTGGGTCACGCACTACCGGACGGTCGAGGTCAGGGGCGCAGGTTCGAAAAATACCTTCCCGACCTGGGCGCCGACACTCTGGCGGATGCCGGCGGACGTCGCAACCGAGATCCGGCCGCAGGGCGGCGACGGCACCGGCTGGGAGTCATGGATCGGCGGGAACGGCCAAGTGTTCCGGCTCAACTACGGTTTCGAGGACGATGGCCGAGCGGTGTTCATGCAACACCGAACCGCCTTGATCAGTCCGGCGCCGATCCTGGCGTGCCTCTTCAGGTTCGTTGAAATCGAGGCTCTCTGCTCCGGGCAATTCAACCTGACGGTAGCCGCCTATCTCGGAATGGCGATCAGCGCGGACGCCTCGCCAAGCGTGCCATTGAAAGGAAATGCCGACATACTCGGATCGTTCGTCCTCGGCACGGACGTTCTGGGGACGCCGAAGTACATCGCACAGCGGGTGACACTGCCCTTGCGGGCGTCTCGCTATCTGAGCCTTGAGCTATCGATCCGGGCGCGATCCGAGGTCGAGGTCTATCGCCTGCGGCCCCGCTACGCTCCCCTCGGGGCTCGGAGGTTCGCGGCATGAGGCGGATTGGGATTGCCTTCGTGGACAACGATCCGAACCGCCAGCGGCTTCACCGCGAGGTCGTGGAAAACCTGAATACGCTTGTCGGGTCGGTGGCTGAGACGGGGACGCCGCCGACGGCGAATACCGAGTTCGCGGTCGAGCATGGGCTCGGGAAGATCCCGAGTGAGTTCCAGACCTTGATGTCGGATGCCGCCGGGACCGTGTATCGTTCGAGCGTCAACCGCTGGTCCGACCGGCTCGCCTACCTCAAGTTCTCGGCGTCCGGTGGGCCTTCGGTGCGCGTCAAGCTGAGGTTCAGGTAGATGAGCAATTACGTTCCTCCTGGAGATCTTGCGGACGGCGTGCCCGTCACGGGCACGATCTGGAACGCCCTCAAGAACGGGATCGCCAGTTTTTTGAATAACTCGAACCTGGGCGACGGCAACATCAGCGCGAACCCCGCCGAGCGCATCGCCGGGTCGAAAGTCGATCTCGGAAGTGGTGTCCTGGCAAGCGCGCACCATACACGCCATGAGCCGGGCGGCGCGGATGAGGTCCAGGACATCGACATCCTGAACACCGGCACGATCGTCAGCGCTCACGCCTCGCGGCACGCCTCGGGCGGCGCCGACCCGCTACCGGCAGGATCAATCTCGCCGTCGATGCTTCAGTCCGGTGCCGTTCCAGATTCCCTGCTGGCGTCTCGGAAAGATGCCGAGACGTTCTTGGCCAAAGCGTTCGGTCTGACCTTCACCGAGCGCGGGAAACTGTCCTTTACGCACCCGAACGCTACCGCCGACCCGCGCAGCGCCGGTATCATCCGCAGTGGCAAGGTTTATTTCGCCTGCCCGGGGATCGATTCGGTCACTCAGCTTGACCCGACCACCGGGACGTTCACCAACATCCAGTTTCCGGCCGGGGACGCGCCGCGAGCCATCTGCCTCATCGGGAGCGACATCTACGTCGCCATCAACGGCGACGGCGGGGCGATCAAGCCGAAGATCAAGAAGATCGACTCGAACAACGTGATCACGACGATTTGCGACATCACGACGGATGGGGCCGGCAAGATCACTGCGGCCAATGGCGTCCGCTACCTCGTGCCATCGCCTGACGGGACGATCCTGTACGCCCTGGTCTACGCCGCAGCAGTCCTGCGGTGGGTCGCGCGAATCTCGGTCACGCCGACCTCTGGCGTCCTGCACTCGTTTGACGCTGGTGCCGCCGCGGTCCTGTCGAGCTTGTACTACGTCAAGGCCGGGTCGAACGATTACGTCGTCTGCCTCGACAACGGCACGGACGCCACGAAGACCATGATCCGGCGCCTCGCTGCGGCCGACCTGACCGGGAGCACGACGGTTCTGACGGCCAGCAACAAAAACGCCGCGACTCAGGGCGTGTACGACGGGTCGATGCTCATTATCTGGGATATCGGGGCGACTGCCGCTATCCGAATCTGGGATGTGGCGAGCACGACGATGGTCGAGGCCGCGAACGTCGGCATCCCGACCAACGTCCCGACTGTCGGCACCGCCCCGCAGGGGAACTCCCAGCCGGCGTTCTTCGACGGCCGGGCGGCGTACTTTGCCACAGACACGACAAGCTCGACAATTATGGTCATCCGCGCCGGTATTTACTCAAGCGCCTACAACATCAGGGTTACTTCCGTCGGCGCCAAGCCCGTGCAGGGATTCGCAACCGATGGGATAAACTTGTGGTGCGGACTCGGCAACACAGCGTTCTTCGACCGCATCTGTCTCGCGTGAGGTGGCGATGGCTCGATTGCTGATGAAGGCGGACGGATCGGCGGTCAACTTCGGTGCGCCGTCCCCGGCGTCGGACGTGAACTACAAGGTGCTCGACCATCCGAACCTTGACGCGATCATCTCGGCGGTGGTGCTGGTCGTGATGGACGAGATCAATCTTGTAAGGACAGCCGGAGTAATCGGTCTGGCGGCGCGGACGGCGGACGACTGGAAGACGAAGATCGCGGCGAAGCTGCCATGAGACGAATCCTGATCCCGTTGTTGTTCTCGGTGACGCTCTGCGCCGCGCAGGAAGCGGTGACGCCGCCGATCGTAAGCCGCAAGTACCACCGCGCCACCATCGCCGACATAGCCGCGGGAAAGGTCCATCACACGCACCTCGAGGTGCAGGGATGGGTAACATACGTTCGCCGCGAGGACGACGGCGACCTGCACATCCGGATCTGCAACTCTCCGAAGGTGAAGACGCTCAACAGAGCGCGCTGCTTAATTTTGGAGTGCATCCCACGCATGCCATGCCCGGCACCCGACATCGGAAAGAAGATCGCGGCGCATGGGATACAGAGATTCGACAATGAGGTCAATCACCTGTGGTACGAGCTGCACCCTGTCGAAGAAGGTTTCTGGTGATGCGTGCTGCGGTAGGGGAAGTGACGGGTCACTCTCCGGATTCCAAACCCGGAAACGCGGGTTCAACTCCCGACGCCGCCACCATCGAAGTTGAAGGAGGTGGACCTGGCCTCTCGCCTTAGCAGCAGTCGCATCGGCCTATGCGAAGTACCGGCAGGGTAAGGCGGCTGGCGGACAGCCATATAGCCCGTCGCGCTCGTATTTGAAGGCGCTTGAAGCCTACCAGCGCGGCGACATCAATCGCCTGCACGGTGCCAATCCGTTCGGCGGAACCGACCTCGGCCTGACGCCCGAACAGATGGCCGCGAACATCGGCGGCGGTGTTGATCAAGCGCAGACGGAATACAAGTCCGACCTGTCGAACATCGAAGGACAGGCGGCCATGCGCGGAGCACCGGCGGCCACCTCCGGGGCCTTCTACCGCAACCGCCAGCGTGCGGCCGGGGGACTCCTGGCACGGTCGGCTGAGACCCGCCGGCAGGCCGTCATGACCGACGCCGAGCTACGGCGCCGCGACCTGTACAACCGGCTGGGGGCCGAGAGCGGTGCCCTGACCGGAAACGCCCCGATGTACAACTACGGCCAGGCCGTCCGCGGCCAGCAGCAGGGGGCCATGTGGGGCGGTCTGTCGAGCCTCCTGGCGGCCCTGTCAATGGGTAAAGGCGGCAGTACTGGCGGGACCGGCGGGTATACACCAGGCGTTCCATACGGCCGTTCCGGGAGCTTGTAGTGTTCCCAGGCGATCCCACGAATCCGCCCGCTCCGGCCCCGGTGGCGGCCACAGGAGCCGCTCCTGAGCCCACTCCGGCTCCGGTCAGGAAACGCCGGTCCATCAAGGGGTACAGTTTTTTGGATGCCGCGTCCCGGGCCGAGCACCCGATCGTCTCGGCGCTCGTGGCGAACGCCCTGGCCGGGCCGGACGCCTACAAGCTCCTGGGTGCCCTCCAGCAGCGCGAGGAAGCTCGCCAAGCGACGATGGCCGCGGCCTCTGAGAAGCGGTTCGAGTACGGGCGGAACCTGGCGCTGAAGATGGGCGATGTCGCGCCGCTCGACCCGAGCGATCCGCTCCGGCCGCAGTTCGAGAAGGCGTTCGGGGCGATGGCGACGGCCAAACCGCCAGAAGGATACCAGCACAAGCCGCCGGGGAGTTGGATCAAAAAATTGACCCCGCCGCCACATCGGCCAGTCGCCGGAGAGGGCGGGATTTTCGATGTCGGCCCTGGGGAAGGTGGCGGTCTGGAGGCGCGGCCGATTCCGGTGTTGCCGCCCCTGGGGGCACCACCGCCTACTCCGCAGGGTGCGCCCGGGGCCATCACGAAGCCGATGCCGATCCCTTCACCGACCGGCAAGGAACGCCCACAGCCGATCCAGCCTTCAAGAGGCAGGGCACCTATCCAGCCGATCCCGACGCATGAGCCGACCGGGGCGGGCCTGTTCCTGAAGCCGATTCCAAGAGCCGCCGCTGGTGCCGCCAGCGAGGGCAACGTGACGCTCAAGGAAGTCGAGGGTGGCAAGATCGCCAAGTACGACAAGAAGGGCAATTTCATGGGCTACGCCGAAGGCCCGGGTGGCGGGACGCAGTTCGCCAAGATCAGCGATCAGGACAAGCAGAAGGCCGAAGCCATCGAGCAGGTCGAGTCCAACATCAACGCGGCCGAGAAACTTCTGACCGGAATGGTTCAGAGCGGCGAGATGTTCCGCGGTGCCAAGGCAAGCGCCGCCCACTGGCTACCGCAGACGGTCACGGAATCATTCCCGAGCCTGGATCAGTACACAGCCTACGAGGGACTCCGGCAGGACATCGGCGCCGGGCTGCGACCGCTGGTCGGCGTCCAGAACATGAGGAACATCCAAGAGATCGACCGCATCCTGAAGAACGTAGCGACATCGGCCGCGAGTCCGGAGAGGATCGCCTTCGCCTTCCAGCGCGTCAGGAGTATGGTCGGAGCAGCGAAGCAGGCATTCCTGTCCACACGCCCGCAGATTGCCAATTACCTGTCGGCGCGGCGCGGTACGGTAGAACCGCAAGCGCCGCCTCCACCGGAACCCGCCCCTGGCCGCATCGATCTCCTGACGGCCCAGGCCCACAAGCGAGCGCTCGAACTCCAGCGTCAGAAGCGCGGGGGCCAGTGATGGCCGAAGACCCAACGAAGCCGATGCTCTGGCCGTACCTCCAACGTAGTACCCAGCGCACAATACCCGAAATGATGCCTGCATCCGTGGCTACCCCTGTCCCTAGCAAGGGCGGCCTCAAGGACGAGGAGCGCGAGCAGATCCGGGCCGATCTCGAAGCCGCGAAGTACGACCATGACGTGATCGAACAGACCATCAACGATCTTGACGCGCAGGCCGGGGCCCCTGGGCTACCTGGCGAGGATCTGATCGCACGGCCAGGGCCCACGGCGACGAAGACGCTCGTGCCGATGCTGCTCGCCGGAGCCGGTGGAAGCATCAGCCGAAAGTTCCTCGGAGAGGCGCTGACGCGACCGCTGGCGGCGGGTCTCGGGGAAGCTAGCGGGGCGTACACGGGGATGCGCCTGCCAGATCCGATCGGTCCAGGGGCCTCGCACGAGGAGGCCGAGAAGGCGGCTCTTCTCGCTGGCGGTTTCGGTGGTGGTGCCGAGGCCGGGATGAACATCCTTGGAGCGCGCGGTCTCGGCAGGATCGCAGCCGTCCCTGACGAGGCCGTAGAAGCGGCTCTGTCGAAAGGTCCGGTAGGAGCCGCGAAGATCACGAAATGGCCGTTCCGGCCCGCGCCGCCGAGAGCTACCGAAGACGTGCTCGCCCAAAAACTCCGCGGGAGCATGGCATCCGAACTTCCGGGGATGACGCAGGCAGATGAAGCGGTCGCACGCTACCCTGGCAAAGTCGAGTCGCAGCCTATCCGCACGAAACTACGGTCCATGATGCGGAAGCCGATCGGGCGGCGTGGCGTCAACCCTGGGCGCCTGCCGACCGAAGCCGAGGAGAGCGCGAACGCGGCCCTTCAGGACGCCATCGACCGTCTCCCCGGCCAGTTCCCGACGATGCAGGCGATGGAGGACTACCTGCGGCGTGTCCGCGAGCCGGTCGCCGATCAGTTCGGCGTGCCGGTCAAGCGTCTGACTTCACAGGACGTGAAGGAGCTTTCCGGCTTCGTCCGGCAGTACCGGGACACGCTGCTCGGCGGTGAGAAGGCGCCTGGCCCGGCTGGCTTCTCGGCGGCTCACAAGCGCCTGAAGGCGGTCGAGGCGATCAAGGAGAAATTCGAGGAACCTGGCGGCGAGCAGTCCATCGGAGCGGAGAGTCAGATCCGCCGCGCCGAGAACAACCAGGAATTGCTCCGGCGCATCCGGGCGGTCGATCCGAAGATTGCCGACGAGA
>Ga0137394_10000768_pt1 | contig 22350 bp, 24 predicted proteins | sample czobulk116metaG_FD_108278 | JGI IMG/M metagenome (GOLD analysis project Ga0137394, IMG submission 108278) | Vadose zone soil microbial communities from Angelo Coast Range Reserve, California, USA - czobulk1.16 metaG | ecosystem: Environmental > Terrestrial > Soil > Vadose zone | place: USA...
CCGGGCCAAGGGCACCGGGGCGTCGGTGATCTCGCGCGAGAATGACGGGCTACGCGGCCAGGACCAGCGTGCCCTCGAAGTGGATGCTCAGGTCAGGGGCACTCGGGGATGCTTGGGGGGCCCTTCGAGGCCCCCCATGTAGCTCGGGCGAGTCGGCGACGGAGCCGGCCGCGTGCCCCCGCAACGCTCCCCGGGGGACGGCGCCTCAAAGCGGATAGGGCACGAGCTCGCGAGCGACTTCGACCTCCCCGGCGAACCGTTGACGAGCTTCCGAGGCGAGCGCGTCCACATCGTCGTGGTACTCCGCCCCGATGTGGGTCAGGATGAGCCGCCGCACGCCCGAGCGCGCCGCGACCTCGCCGGCCTCCGCCGCCGTCGAGTGTGCATGCCCGCCGACGCGGCTCAGGTGACGCTCGGAGTACGTCGCGTCGTGGACGAGCGTGTCGGCGCCGCGGGCGAGCGCGACCACGGCGTCGCAGGGCCGGGTGTCCGACGAGTAGACGACGCTCCGGCCCCGTGCCGTATCCACGCGCACGGCGAAGTTGGGCATCGCGCCGTGCTCGTTCGGCGACGTCCGGATGCTCAGCGGTCCCAGGTCGAAGGCGTGGGCGCCCTCCACGAGCTCGATGGCGCGCACGGTGAGCGCGAACATGCCGGGACGCTCGAGCGTGCCGAAGAGGCTGAGGAGGCTCCGTAGCGGCTCGACGTGCTCCGGCCGGCAGTGGACGGTCAGGGGCGCCTGACGTCCGAGCACGGCGAGGTTCCTGACCAGCGCCGGCAGGCCGTACGAATGGTCCGGATGGATGTGCGTGATGACGACCGCGGTGAGCGCCTGCGGGTCGACGCCGGCGCGCCGGAGCTTCTGGACCGGGCTTCCGCCGCAGTCGATCAGCACGGCGCCGGCGGGCACGACGACGACGATCGACGTCGTATCGCGGACGGCGGACGGGACCGAGCCCGACGTGCCCAGAAACGCGAAGTGCATCAGGGCGCTCTCAGGCTCGCGGGGTCGAAGAGGGCGTCGGCGGGATTCGTGTTGATCGCGACCGAGCGGACGGTGAGCAGAAGGAGGAGCTTGCCGTCGACGAACACTTCCTGGCGGTGCGGGAAGTACAGCCCGCCCACCAGGGGCCGATGCTCGGAGAGCGTGAGATCGAGCAGCCTGGCGCCGTTCGGCAACCGCTCGCGCGTGACGATGCGGACGATGCCGTAATCCGCGTCGAGCCACACGGCGGGTACCTCGCGGTCGCCGGGATGCGCGCCGATCACCGTGACCGGCCGCCCGCCCAGGCGCGCCACATGGCTCACGTCGTCCCGCACGCCGCGAGCCCGCCACTCCGCGAGGAGGTCGGCGGCGCGACGCTTCCCCGGGACGAGCAGGTGCGTGACCGAAGGCATCGGCGCGACGGCGGAGACCTGGGAGACCCTGCCATCGGCCCGTCGGACCCAGACGCGGTCGCCGACCGTGAGCTGGATCTCTTGCTGCCCGTCGACCGTCTGCTCGACGCGCTGGCGCTGCGGGAGCTTGAACAGCATCCGCTGCTCGCCCGCTGACGCGCGGCGTTGCCCGTCGGGGTGGTACAGGGTGAGGTTCTGGTCGATGACGAGGTCGTTGATCTGAACGTCCGAGAGCCGGGCGGCGAAGGCCTCGACCGCGGCCCGGGCATCCTGGCCCGACGCGCCGGGGACGCCCACGCTGATCAAGACCAGCAGGAGCGGGAGGACGCCAGCGCGCCGCACGGATGTGGTTATAATGCCGTAGATGTGCTGAACGCAAACTAAAGGAGCATTTGTGCCGAGCGACACACTGAGCGGTGGCATCCTCGCTCTCGTCTGGAACTCGGGGCCGATCGCCAAGGTCGTCCTCCTCGTGCTCATGGTCTTTTCCATCGTGAGCTGGGCGCTCATCGTGGAGAAGGCGTGGCAGTTTCGGCGGGTTCGCGGACAGACGCTCGAGTTCCTCCGGGTGTTCCGCGAGGCGCGACGCCCCTCCATCGTGCACAGCGCGGCGCGGAAACTGCGACAGAGCCCACTGGCCCAGCTCTATTTCGCCGCCTACCAGGAAGTCGCGGGGATTCCCGAGGTCCTCGACAAGGTGCTCGACGACCTCGACGAGGGGCTCGGCGCGGACCGGCTCGAGGCGGTGAGCCGCGCGCTGCGCCGCGCGGCCGCGCTCGAGGTCGCCCGGCTCGAACACTACCTTCCCTTCCTGGCGACGACCGCAAGCGTGACGCCGTTCATCGGCCTCTTCGGTACGGTGTGGGGCGTCATGGCGGCGTTTCACGGGATCGGCGCTCAGGGCTCGGCGAGCCTCGCCGTCGTCGCGCCCGGCATCTCCGAGGCCCTGATCGCGACGGCCGCCGGGCTCGGTGCCGCCATCCCGGCCGTCATCGGGTACAACTACTTCGTCAATCGCGTGAAGCACTGGGCGGTAGAGATGGAAGGCTTCACGATGGACCTCCTCAACCTCCTGAGCCGCCCCGCCGCGAAGCCAGGTCGCGTCGCCTGAGATGTTTAAGATCGAGGAGTCCCAGGGCGCGCGCCGGATCGGCACCAACCTCGCCGAGATCAACATCATTCCGCTCGTCGACGTCGTGCTTGTCCTGCTGCTGATCTTCATGTTGACCGCGCCCATGATGTATCGCGGGATTGACGTCAACCTGCCGAAGGCCGCGTCGAAGCCGACCGCGGTCGAGGAGCGCATGGTGCTGACCGTCACCAAGGACCAGTCGCTCTTCCTGAACGAACGCCGGGTGCCGCCCACCGGGCTCGAGGTGGCGCTGCGCCAGGCATTCGCCAATCGGACCGACAAGACTCTCTACCTCAAGGCCGACGCCGGGCTCTCCTACGGCACGGTCGTGGAGACGATGGACCGCGTCCGTCGCGCGGGCATCGAGCGACTCGGAATGGTCACCGAGCCGGCTCGGGAGCGCTGAGACCACGACGGCAGTGCCTGCCGGGGCCCTGCGGGTGCGCTTCCACCTCGGACCGGCGTTGGGACGGCTCAGGCTGCCGCTGGCCCCGACGGTCGTGTCGGCGATCGCCCACGCCGCCTTCTTCGCGGCCGTGATCTTCGGCGCCTCCATCTGGAGCGACCCCCGATCGAAGCCCGTCTTCGTGGTCCTCACGCCCTCCACCGCGGCCGTCGGGTCCCTCCGGGGCGTGTCCATGCCTCCGCGTGCCGAGGAACCACCCGTCGCGAAGCCGAGTCCGGCCGAGCTGCCCCGGCGCGAGCCCGCGCGTGAGCTGCCGTCACGCGACCTGCCGGCACCGCGCGACTCCGTCGGGCTACCCGACCGCAGTCTGCCGTCACGGTCGCCCGCTCGGCCGCGTCCGGACGACAAGGAGCTGCCGACTCTGGCCAGCGCCTCGCCGACGACCGCGCCGACGCCCGCCCCCGCCCGGCGCGAGACGAGCACGCCCCCGCCGCCGCCGCTCGGCGCACCCTCGGGCTCGGCGTCGGGTACCGGGCCCCTCACGCTCAGCGTTTCCGACTTTCCGTACGCCTACTACATCCGGCAGATTCAGCAGAAGATTAGCGACAAGTGGAACGGGCGAGCCATCCCGGGCCAGCAGCCTGCGGTGGTCTTCGAGATTCGGCGCGACGGGAAGCTCAATCAGGTCGCGATCGACAAGAGCTCCGGCAACGCCTACTACGACCAGGTCGCGCTCCGGGCGATCAACGATGCCGGTCCGTTTCCGCCGCTGCCCGACGATTTCAAAAAATCCGTGCTGAGGATCGGGCTGCAGTTCGTCTTCGATCCGACAGGGGGATAACTGGTGCAACGCCTCGCCACCGCCGTCATTCTCGTCGGGCTCGTGGTCGCTACCGGTCTCGGCCTCTGGGTGCCGCCGCCGGCGGTGCCCGCGCAGGCCGTCGACGTCTACATCAACGTGACCGGAGGGGGAAGCAAGACGCTCAACATTGCGGTCCCCGACTTCACGGTCGTCGCCGGCACCGACACCGCGGGGCTCTCGAAGCTTCTCGCTTCGGTCACCGGCAACGATCTCACGCTCTCGGGATTCTTCAGCGTCGTGGCCGGATCGGACCGCATCCCCGCGAACAACCCCGAGGCGCTGAAGCAGACCTGGACCAACTTCGCCGCCGCCGGCGCTCACGCCGGCGTGCACGGGCTCTTGGCGATCCGCGGCGATCGGCTCGAGGCGGAGATGCGCCTCTACGATCTCACGGATCCGAGCTACCGTCTGATCGCCTCGCGCAAGTTCGACGCCGCGGCGCCGCAGCCGGCGTTGTTGAACTTCGACTGGCGCCGACGCCTGGCGCACAAGATCGCCGACGAGATCGTGCTCCAGTTCACCGGCGAGCCGGGGATCGCCGACACGAAGATCTCGTACGTCGTCGGACCGCCCGGCGCGAAGGAGATCGTCGTCGCCGACTACGACGGGGTCGGGACGAGCGCGGTGACCCGCAACGGCTCGATCAACCTCTCGCCGGTCTGGAGCCCCGACGCGCGGTCGATCGCGTTCACCTCGTTCATGAACGGCTACCCCGACCTCTTCCGTCTCTTTCCGTTCGAGCCGCGGCGCGGCGTCCAGACCCTCGCCTCGTTCCTCGGAATCAACTCGTCCCCGGCCTGGAGCCCCGACGGACGCTTCCTCGCGCTCACGCTCTCGAAGGACGGCAACCCGGAGATCTACGTCCTCACAGTCGCGACCGGAGCGCTCCAGCGGCTCACGCGCCACGCGGCGATCGACACCGAGCCCACGTGGTCACCGACGAGCCAGCAGATCGCGTTCGTCTCCGACCGCGCCGGGCAGGCGCGAATCTACGTGATGGACCGGGACGGCTCGAACGTGCGGCCGCTCTCCTCCGGCGGCTTTCACACGCAGCCGCGTTGGTCCCCGAAGGGCGACACGATCGTGTACACGCAGCGGGAAGGCGGGCACAACCTCTGGATGATCAGCCCCGGCGGCTCCAACGCGCGCCCGCTCACGAGCGGCCAGGGCGACAATCAAGGGGCATCCTGGGCTCCCGACGGACGCCATCTCGTCTTCCAGTCCAATCGCGCGGGCCGGTGGCACGTGTTCCTCATGCTTGTCGACGGATTGACGACGACACAGGTCACGCCGGGCACGACCGAAGCCACAAGTCCCTCATGGTCGCCGCGCCTGCCGTGATAGCATTAGTGGCCGAACAAAGGCACTCAGAGCGGAGGCCAAAGGAGGCGTCATGCTGACTCGCGCCGCGCATGTCACGGTGATGTCGTTACTGCTCGTAGGGCTGATCATCAGCGGCTGCGCGAAGCGGCCCGCCACGACGGCGGCGACAGCAGCGCCGGCGCCGGCGCCGCGCGCCGCGACTCCGGCGCCGACGCCGAGCGCGCCGGCGCCCGCCCCCGCTGCGCCCGCCCCCGCGCCCGCCGCAGCGGCCCCGGCGGCCCCGGCCCCGCGACCTGCGCCGAAGGAGTTCGTGGCCGTCGCCGCCCTGAAGGAAGTCTTCTTCGATTTCGACAAGTACGACATCCGGGCGGAAGACGCCAAGACCCTCGACGCCAACGCGGCGTGGCTGAAGACGAACGCCGACAACCTGTTGCTCATCGAGGGCCACTGCGACGAGCGCGGCACCAACGAGTACAACCTGGCGCTCGGCGAGCGGCGGGCGAAGGCGACGATGAACTATCTCGTCTCCCAGGGCATCCAGGCCAACCGCATCACCATCATCAGCTACGGCGAGGAGCGGCCGATTTGCACCGAGAAGACCGAGGCGTGTTGGGCGAAGAATCGACGCGCGAACTTTCTCGTCAAGCCTCGCTAGGCGCGCGTAAGGTCCCGCCGAGGAGGAGGCGACCCATCCTTCTCCTCGGCGTCGTCCTGTCGCTGGCCGGCTGCGCGGAGGTTGGGGAAGTCACCGGCGTCGCGACGCAGCAGGACATCTTCCAGATCCGCCAGGACGTGGTGGCGGCCCAGCAGGCGGCGCAGCGCTCCAAGACCGACGCGGACAGCCTTTCAGCGCAGCTCGAACGCCGTGTGCGCGAGCAGACGGGAGAGAGCGAGCGACAGGTCGCGGCCCTCACCCGTCAGCTCGACGGCCTCAGCGAAACGCTGACCACCCTCGCGGGTCGAGTCGACGAGCTCGGAACGCGACTCGATACCCTGAACCGGCAGCTTCGAGTCCCGGGCCCGACGCCCAGCGCGTCCACGCCGGCCATTCCCCGGCCGCCGACGGGCGCGCCGGCGACCGCATCGCCCAGCACATCGCCGGGAACAGCCCCCGGACCGATCGCGGCCGTGCCCTCACGGCCGACGACAGGCTCGCTGCAGCCTCAGGATATCTACCAGGCGGCGTACATCGACTTCAGCAAGGGAAGCTACTCGCTCGCGATCGCGGGATTCCGCGAGTTCTTGCGGCGCTACCCCGACCACGAGCTGGCCGGCAGCGGGCAGTACTGGATCGGCGAGGCCTACCTTTCGCTGGCGCGCGGATTCACCGATTCCAGTCAGGGCGACAAAGCGTCAGAGTCGCTCGAGCAGGCGGTGCAGGAGTTCAAGAAGGTCCTCGCGAACTATCCGAGAGCCGACAAGGTTCCGACGGCGCTCTACAAGGAAGCGCTCGCGCTGATCGACCTCAAGCAGCCCGCGCTCGCCCAGGCTCGGCTCCAGTATCTCGTGGACAATTTCCCACGAGCCGAGGAAACGCCGCTCGCGCGCGAACGCCTCGCCGCCCTAAAAAGCCGCTAACCCACACCGCGGGTCAGCAGGATCCTCCTCGACACTCGTTCCACGCTCGAGAAGGCTGACGTCGTCCGACGGCCGGGGAGGGGCGACAGCCGCGGGGGGCACGTCACCGGCGCAGTGGGACCCCCGAGACCCGTCCGCAGCTCGAAGAGCTGCGATTCGGGCGAGTGGGTGACGGAGCCGGTCACGTGCCCCCCGCGGGTGTCGCCCCTCCCCGGCCGCCGGACGACGTCAGTCGGAGGATTCGTCGAGGCCGAGGACCCAGACGACCGCCACATCTCTCTCGTGAGTCGAGTAGACCATGACGGTGCCACGCGGATCGTCGGTTTGGGCCGAGCTGACGACGATGGGAGCGTCGGGGGCGAGAGGACCGGACGTCATCTGCCAGAGTGTCACCGAGGCGAGCACCACGGCCGCTAGCGCCCCACCGAGCGTCCACCGAGGACGCCACCAGCCCCTGGGAGCGGCGACGGGCGGTGTCTTTCGGAGTCGGGCGTCCTCGACACTGCGGACGATCCCCGGCCAGAATCCGCTCCAGTCCGGCTCGGCACGGCCCAGGCTCAGGGTCCGCTGGAGCAGAACGCGCACTCTTCGCAGGTTCTCGGACTCGCCCTGACACGCGGCACACCTGCTCAGGTGCACGGCGATGGACCGGGCAGCCCCGTTATCGAGAGCCCCATCGAGGTAAGCGCCGATCCGGCGGCGGGTTCGCAGACAGGTCAACATGACCATTGGACGGGTCCGCCCCCCACCCGTATTCTCATGGCGGCATGATACCCGAACAGCCGCTGGCGCTGGCCGTAGGGGGCGACCTGAGCCTCGAGGCGCGCCTGGCCTTGCCCGCCTCCCCGAAGGCCGGGGTCGTGATCTGCCATCCCCATCCACTGTACGGCGGCGACATGGAAAATCCCGTCGTCGTGCGCGTCCAGGAAGTGTGCGCGGACCTCGGTCTGGCGACCTTGCGCTTCAACTTCCGTGGAGTCGGCGGCTCCGGTGGCGTGCACGATGGCGGCGCCGGCGAGCAGGAGGACGCGGCGGCGGCGCTCGATGCCCTGGGCAAGGCGATGGGCGGCGGCCTGCTCGCGATTGCCGGATATTCGTTCGGCGCGCGGATCGCCGCGCTGCTCGGCTCCCGCGACAAACGGATCGCCGGCATGGCGTTGATCGCGCCACCCCTGACGATGTACGACTTCGAGGGCCTCGAGGGCACGCGCGTGCCGACCCTCGCGGTCGCGGGTACCGCGGACCCGTACTGTCCACCCGCCGACTTCGCGCGTTTCGCGGCGAGTTTTCCGTGGGTCACCACGGCGGCCATCGAGGGGGCGGATCACTTCTTCTTCGGCAAGCTCTTCCCGCTCGGCCAGGCGATCGCCGAGTGGGCGCGGCGGCTGGTTGGCTAGCTCCTCGGGAGCTGGCGAGGCGTGGCGTTGCCCGCGGACAGGATGATGCGCACGCCCTCCTCGACGGCCAGTCCCGTCGGCAGCACCTCGTCGTGCGGGACGAGCACGACGTCGCCCAGATAGAGGTTGTTCGTCGGGATGAAGACGGTCACCATCTCACGCTTGCCGTGCGGAGTCTCCACGACGACGTGGCTCGTGACGAAGGCGAAGGCATACTCGCCCTGGCGGGGATGCTCGACGAGCACGACGGCCCCGAACGCGCTCCGCCGCTCGGGCGAGAAGGAATCGATCAGCATCTTGACCGACGGATAGAGCCGACGGTAGATCGGCACGCGCAGCAGGAGCTTGTCACCCCAGGCGAGCACGCGCCGGCCGACCACGTTCCGCGCGATCGCGCCCATGACCAGGATGATGCCCACGGCGGTCAGGAATCCGAGTCCCGGGACGGCGCGGCCGAGAATCCTCTCGTACATCGGCGCGAACACGTCGTCGATCCGGCTCCAGAAGATCCAGAGGAGCCACGCGGTGAGGAAGGCAGGGACCGTGACGAAGAAACCCGCGATGAATCGGACCTTGAGCCAGTTCTTCACGCCGGTGGTCGCCATGCTTTCTTTCGAGAATAGCACCTCGAGCGATCGGCGACGGCAGAGAACGGCCGCGCACGCTCGTGACGGGCGGCGCCATCCGTGTCGGGCGCGCGATCGCGCGGCGCGGGGCGGGCCCGACGTTGTCGTCAACAGCGCCGCCCTCTTCGAGCGCACGCCCTTCGCGGCCGCCACACCCGCGCAATACGACCGGCCTCGCGACGTGAATCCCCGCGGCGCCTTCTTCTGCGCTCAGGCGGCCGCGCGCGTGATGATCGATGGCGGACACATCGTCAACATCGGCGATGCCGGGGCGTCCGGCCCGCCTACGCTGCCTACACGCTGTCGAAAGTCGGGGTCGAGGGCCTGACGCGGGGACTGGCGGGGGCTGCTCCGGCCGCGCCGCATCGCGATCACCTGCGTGGCTCCCGGCGCGGTGCGCCGGCCGGCCGGATTCGCGCGAGCGCGCTGGCGGAAGGTCCCGCGCGGTCACGCGGGCGCGTCGCGGAGGTAAGGCGCGACGAGGTGAGCGCGCCGCGAGCTAGGGCGGGGTGATTCGGCCGCCGCCCATCACCTGCAGAAAGTCGCCGAGGGACGCGAACCGCATGAAGCGGTTGCCGCGCTTCTCGTCACCGATCGTCGAGGACGCGCCGCCGTAGTTGTGGCCGGGGAGCAGAACCGTGGATTCGGGCAGCGCGGCGAGGCGTTGCGTGAGCGAGTAATACATTTCGGCGGGATCGCTGCCCGGCAGGTCGGTCCGGCCGCACGAGCCGATGAAGAGCGTATCGCCCGACACGAGCCGGCCGTCGATCAGGAAGCACTGCGAGCCGGGCGTGTGCCCGGGCGTGTGCATGAAGGTCAGCGTGAGCCGGCCGATCGTCAGCGTCGCGTGGTTGTCCACCTGCACGAGGTCGGAGCCGAAGCCCTTGAGGAACTCACGCTCCGCCTTGTGCACGTAAACCTTCGCCTTCACGCGCTCGAGCAGGTCCTCGACGCCCGGAATGCGCCCGGGCATGCCCCAGGACTCGAGGCTGCCGCCCACGTGGTCCTGGTGGGTGTGCGTGACGAGGGCCCCCGTGATCGTCATGCCCCGGGCCTGGGCCCTCTCGACGATCGTGTCGATCTCCCACGCCGGGTCGACGACCACGCACTCGCGTGACCGGGGATCGCCGATGAGATAGACGAAGTTCTGCATCGGCCCCAGCTCCATCTGCTCGAGATAGATCGTGTCGTCCGGCACGGCCCCATCGTACTCCAGTGGCATCGACCACGCGCTAGAATGACGTCTCGAATGCATGCCCCGTTCGCTCGACCGTGGTGCGCCGCGCTCGCCCTGGCCGCGACCGCGTGCACGTTTCCCGTCGAGGGACAGTTCGCCGGCCGAACGCTGGCCGATCGCGCCGATCCGGCGCGGACCATCGTGCTGATCTACAACCACGGCTTCTCCCGGGACACGGCCGGCACCTACAAGCCGGCCGTGCCGCCGATTCTCCGGCTCGCGGTCGATCGCAACCCCGACGTCGTCCTCTTCGCGCAGGTGCGCAACGCCTCCCGCCTCGAGCGCACGCACCACGGCGACTACATCGAGTCCGCCGTCGAGCGCTTTCGACGGCGCGATGGGGTCCCGCTGGAGAACATCATCCTCGTCGGCCAGAGCTGCGGGGGCTGGGGATCGTTGCGAGCGGCCGCCTTCACCTTGCCGGACGTCGGCGGCGTCGTCGCCTTCGCTCCGACCTGCCACGGCCAGCTGCCGCACTCCAGCGAGGTCAAGCGGGCCCGCGAGTCCGAGATCGCGCAGCTCGCCGAGCGGGCCCGCTTTCCCGGCGTGATCTTCCTGTACGAGGGCGACTCCTACTACGACCTCACCGACTGGGCGGCCTTCGAGGCCGGGGCGCGGCGGGCGCCCGACCTCAGGATCGAGCGCCTCACCCGCGGACGCGTCCTCGAGGTCTGCGCCCGGTGCGCGCGCGACAGTCACGGCGCCGTGGCGGACGCCCGCTTCGGCGCCGCATTCTTGGCGTCCCACCTGCAACCGCTGATCGACCGCGTGCGCGCGCGGATTCGAGCGCGCACGGCGCCGGCGGGGTAGAATCAGCGCCCTGACCCATCCGGAGCTCCAAGGAGACGGCATGACGACGACGGGAGCCGCGGCGGCCCGGCGGGTGACCTACCAGCTCGAGACCCTCTGGGACTACGACTACGTGCCGACTCACGAAGAGCTCGCGACCCTGTACGAGACCGCCAAGAAGAATCAGTGGAATGCCTCCACCGCGATCGACTGGAGCCGTCCCCTCGGCGCCGAGGGTCCGGTGCTCAACGTGCAGATGGCGTTCCAGGGGACCGACTTCTTCCCGAAGCTCACCCCGGAGGAGCAGAAGGAGGTCGAGATCCGCGTCTCGGCCTGGCGTCTCTCCCAGTTCCTCCACGGCGAGCAGGGCGCGCTGGTCGTGTGCGGGCAGCTCGTGAACTCGATCCCCGAGCTCGACGCGAAGCTCTACGCCTCGACGCAGGTCGTCGACGAGGGTCGGCACGTCGAGGTCTTCGAGCGGTACGTCAAGAAGCTCCACAAGATCTACCCGGTCGACCCGTTGCTCAAGTCGCTGCTCGACGAGATCCTGGCCACCAACCTCTGGGAGCTGAAGCTGCTGGGCATGCAGATGATCGTCGAGGGGCTCGCCATCGCCGCCTTCAACGTCATGCGCAAGCAGACCGGGGACCCCACCCTCACTCAGCTCCTGGACTACGTCCTCCAGGACGAGGGACGCCACGTGAACTTCGGCTACTTCGCGCTGCGCCGGTCGATCCCGAACATGGAGCCCTCCAAGCGGGAGTACCTCGAGGACTTCACCTTCAGGGCGTGCGACCACATGTACGCGCGTGACGAGCGGACCGGCTTCCAGTCGGTGAAGAGCGTCTGGGCCGAGATGGGCTGGGACGGCGACGCCATCTGGCGGGACAGCGTCGCCCACTCTCAGACGACGAAGTCGTTCAACACCTTCCTGTTCCAGGACAATCTGATGCCGCGCCTGCAGCGCCTGGGTCTCATCTCGGAGCGGATCGCGCCGCGTTACCGGGAGCTCGGCCTGCTGGTCTGATCAGCCCTTGAAGTCGTCCGGCACCTTCAGCGGCTCGCCGAGCTGCTTGGCGTCCACGGCGTAGATCGCCGGCGCCGCCTTCAGCTTGACCCAGGCCTGGTCGCCGGCACGCTTTCCGACGAGGACGGCGGCGATCTCGCTGCCGTCGGCCTTCAGGAGCGTGACCTCGAGCGTCGGCGCGTCCAGACCGTACTTGGCCGGCTCGTCGCCGGTGGGCGCGGCGATCGTCTTCCACTTCAGCGCGCGGAGCGAGTAGAGCAGGTTGTCCACGGTCGCGGCCTTCGCCGAGCCGCGGCCGCCCTCCACCAGCTTCCAGTCGCTTTCGCCATTGCGCTCGACGACGAGCGTCTGGCCGCCGGCGCGCACCCGCATGCGCTTGACGTCCCTCGGCTCGAGGCCGGGCAGGAGCATGCGGTCGCGGAGATCGTCGAGTGAACGGCCCAGGTCCTCGAGCGCCCGGCCGTCGACGAGCACCACCGGGCCCTGGCCGGCCACCGCCGCGTAGGCGCTCGGAGTGCCGCCGCGGCGCTCGGGCGAGGGCGCCAGCAAGACGGTCCGGGGCGCCGGCGCGCCTTGCTCGACGATGCTCACGCGCACCGTGGGCTTCGCGAGGTAGCGCGGGATGCCCGAGGCGTCCTCGGTCAGGAAGGCCTGGGCGCGGAGCTCGCGCAGCTTGAAGAGCACGGCGCCCGCCTCGACCTGGTCGGCCGGGAGCGCCTCGGGCGCGGTGATCTTCCAGCGCTCGTTCTCGCGCGCCAGCGTGACCGCGCCCTTCGGGCTCTCGATCTCGAGCCGCGTCACCTTGTCGCGGTCGACCCCGACGATCGTCTTGTCGCGCAGGACCGCGACGTTCTTCGGGACGGCGGCCCACGTCTCGTCCGGGACCAGCAGGACGGTCGACTCGCCGGGCCGCATCGCGTAGACGCCCTTCTTGCCCGGGTCCGCGCGCCCGAACAGGAGCGCCTTCGTCGCGCGGTCCTTGTCGCGGCCCGTGTGGATCGCGAGCCGGACCGGCCGGTCGAGCCCGAACGGCTCCAGCGAGCGCGGCGCCTCGGCCGCGAACTCCTTGACCCGCGCGGAGCGGAGCTTCTCGAGGAAGTCCCGCACCGCGTCGCCGTCCACCGGCAGCGCCCGCGGCCGGGTCAGCTTCCAGCGGCCGTCGGCTTGCTCGACGGCGATCGTGTCGTCGCGCATGTCGACCTCGAGCGCGGTCACGTCCTTCTGGTCGAACGCGAGCACGGTCTTGTCCCGGAAGTCGGCGACCGGTCGGGTCGTGTCGCGCAAGACGGAGTCGCCGACCACGAAGATCGCCGGCTTACCTGCCTCACGCGCGTACACCCACACCCCGGTGGGGCTCTTGGCGCCGAGCGTCAGCCCGATCTGTTTTCCGTCCTTGAGTCGGAGCGTGACCTCGACGGCCGGGCGGTCGAGCCCGAAGTCGCCGAGCGCCTTCGGGTCGGCTTCGATCTCACGGTCCATGCGGGCGGTGACGATCGAGGTCACCGTCTCGTCGACGGGTCCACGGTCGCCGCGCGCCTTGACGGGCTCGAGGATCTGCCAGCCGTCGCCCTCCCGCTTGAGCTTGACGATGGAATCGGATCGCTTGATGTCGACCTCCGCGACGTCCGCCGGCTCGACCGCAAAGACCCGCCCCTTGCGGCCCTCCGTCTTCTCCCGCTCCGGACCCAGCCGGACTTCGTAGACGTAGTAGAAGGCGCCGAGCGCGATCAGGATGGCGGCCAGGACCGCGGTCGTCTGCCAGCGCATGACCGGCCGGCTAGTTCGCCGCGCGGCGGCGGACGACGGCGACGATTCCGCCGACGAGCACGAGGGCCGGCAGGACCACGACCGGCAGGAGGAAGACGGCCTGCGCCTGGTTCGAGCTCATGAAGACCGGGGTCTGCTTCACGTCCTTGGGGCGGACCGAGATCTGGTCCTCCTCCTCGGCGAGCCAGCTCACGGTGTTGAGAAAGAAGTCGCGGTTGCCCTGGATGTTCAGGAACTGGTTGGCGGCGATATTGGACGTGCCGTACACGACGATGCGCGCCTTGTCGATCGTCGCGACCGCCGCGACGGTGAGCGGCCCCTTCAAGTCTTGAGGGTCGGGCTGGGCGACGCCGCGATTGAGGTCCGCGCGGTTGGTCTCGCCCCAGCTCTCGGCGCTGGTGCGCGCGAGCGACTGGACGTTGACGCCCTTGGGCGGGGTCTTGAGCGCGGTGATCGAGCGGGTCAGCGGGAAGAGGGTGGAGATCCCGCCCAGATCGCGCGTGATCGGATGGGACTCGTACTGCTGGACGATCGGGACCTCGGGTCCGATACCGAAGAGACGTCCGATCGGGTTCTGCTCCACGACGAGGTCGTCGTCGAGCTGGAATCCGTACTTCAGGAGGTGCCTCTTGAGCCCCTCGTTCTGGAACGGGTTCGCCATCGCGAGCACCTTGCCGCCGCGCCCGAGGTACGCGTCGAGGGCCTCGAGCTCCGGCGGGAACAGGTCGTTGCGCGGCCCGGCGAGGATGACGACCATCGCGTCGTCCGGCACCTTGCCCGTGCGCGCGAGGACCAGCGGCTTGACGTCGTAGTTGGCCTTCTCCATCGCGGACTTCGCCTCGCTGAATCCGGGCCGATCGGTGTTCCCGAGCTCGGGCTCGCCGTGCCCCTGGATCACGTAGACGACGCGCTTGCCCTCGCGCGTGACCTTGACGAGGCCGTTCGTCAGCTTCTCCTCCTCGGCGTCGAGCACCTTTTCCGACTTCGCCTTGGTCTCGAGCACGATCGTGCCGTACGACTCGATGCCGTAGCGCTTGGCGAGGCCGGGCTCACGGTCGGGATCGAGGCTCCGCCACGTGAATTTCCCGTTCGAGTAGCGGGCGTACTGCTTGAGCAGATCCTCCGCCACCCGCTTGCCGGGCTGATCGCTGCGGTAGAAGGCGACCGCGCTCACCTCGGTCTTGAGGCCGCCGAGCAGCTGGATGGTCTGAGGCGAGAGGCTGAATCGCTTGTTCTCGGTGAGATCCCATCGCGCGCTGTGCCGGAACGAGAGCGCCTGGACGACGACCGTCGCGCCCAGGACCATCGCGACCGCCACGGCCATGTTCAGCCCATAGCGCATGGTCCGGCGGCCGAAGAGGGCGCGGAAGTCCTCGACCCGGGCGAGCAGCGACGCCAGCACGAGCAGCACGCCCGCGGCGACGAGCGTCCACCGGAACCGATTCAACTCCGGCCGCAGGAACGGCAGGATCGCCCCGCCCGCCAGCACGGCGAGCCCGAGGTAGCCGCCCCAGTCGAGCAGCCGCCGGATCATCCCGTCCACCGCCGTGCCTCGAGCGAGCGGAGCGTCAGGAACAGCGCCAGCACGGTGAAGTTGAGGTAGTAGAGGATGTCCTTGGTATCCAGGACGCCCTTCGCGAAGCTCTCGTTGTGCTCGAGGAGCGACAGGAACTGCAGTACCCGTCCGGTCGTCCCGCCGGCGTAGTCCGCGCTCCAGCCGAGGATCCAGAAGATCAGGAGGACCCCGAACGTGGTGATCGAGGCGACGATCTGGTTTTCGGTCAGCGACGAGGCGAACACGCCGACGGCGATGAACGTGGCGCCCATGAGCAGGAGCCCGAGATAACCCGTGAGCACGGGACCCCACTCGAGCCGCGCGAAGTACACCACGATCACCGGGTAGAGCGTGGTGAGTCCGATCATGATCGCGTAGAGGACCAGGGCCGCCAGGTACTTGCCGGCCAGCACGGCGCCGTCGCGCACGGGGTACGTGAGCAACAGCTCGATCGTGCCCGCGCGCCGCTCCTCGGCGAAGAGCCGCATCGTCACCAGGGGCATGAGCAGCAGCAGGATGACGCTGATGTTCGAGAAGAGCGGCCGCATGACGCTGTCGGTGACGTTCAGGTCGCGCGCCATCGACGGGTTCATCGCCGACTGCATGGAGGCGAGCGTGAAGAAGGCGAAGATCGAGTAGAAGAAGTAGCCGCCGATCAGGAGGAAGATCGTGAACACCACCCACGCCACCGGCGAGGTGAAGTAGAGGCGCAGCTCCTTCTTGAAGATCGGCCAGATCCTCACGCCCGTATCTCTTCCCCGGCTTCCTCGCCGGCGACGATCCGGATGAAGACCTCCTCGAGCGTCATCCCCACCCGCTTGAGCTCCAGCAGGTCCCACCGCTGCTGCGCGGCCAGCTGGAAGAGCTCGCCGCGCACGTCGCGGCCCCGCGCCGCCTCCACCAAGTACCGCCCGGCGCCGTTCGCGATCGCCTGATCCTGCACGGACAGGACACCGGGAATGGCGCGGATCCGGTCGCGGACGGCGGGCGGCGGACCGCCGATCTCGACCTCGACCCGCGCCGTCGGAAAGAACTGCTCCACCAGCGTGTCGATGGGGCCCTGGGCGACGATCGAGCCCTTGTTGATGATGATCACGGCGTCGCACACCATCGAGACTTCCGGGAGGATGTGGGTCGACAGGATCACGGTGTGCTGGCCGGCGAGGGACTTGATGAGCGACCGGATCTCCGTGATCTGCTTGGGGTCGAGGCCGATCGTGGGCTCGTCGAGGATGAGCACCTCCGGATCGCTGACGATCGCCTGGGCCAGGCCGACGCGCTGGCGGTACCCCTTCGACAGCTTTCCGATCAGGCGGTTCTGGACGTCGGCGACCATGCAGCGGTCCATGACGTCGGCGACGCGCCGGCGTCGCTCCCCCCGCGGCACCCCCTTCACCTCCGCGACGAAATCCAGGTAGGGCGCGACGCGCATGTCCGTGTAGAGCGGCACGCTCTCCGGCAGGTAACCGATCCGGCGCCGCACCTCCATGGACTCACGGAACACGTCGTGCCCCGCGACCCGCGCGACGCCGCTCGAGGCCGGCATGAAGCAGGCGAGAATGCGCATGGCGGTGGACTTCCCGGCCCCGTTGGGCCCGAGGAAGCCCACGATCTGGCCCGGGGCGACGCTGAACGACACGTCGCTGATCGCAGTGACCAGTCCGTAGTTCTTGGTGAGGTGTTCGACTTCGATCATCGAGGCCGGTTACGAAGTATACAACGGCCGGCCGCTTACTTCGACTGAACGATCGGCATGCGCTCCAGGAGCCAGGACGGCACGGCGACCATCGTGCTCGTCGCCGGGTCGAGGCACGCGTGGAGCGTCGAGCCGGTGGCCACCGGTTCGCCCCCCTCGTTCCGGATCTCGTAGGCGAAGCGGAAGCTCGCGCGCCGGCACTCGCTCACCCAGCAGCGCACCTCCAGCAGGTCGTCGAGCCGCGCCGGCTTGCGGAAGCGCACGACGGCCTCGACGACCGGGAGGTGGACCTGTCGATCGACGTGCGACATCGGGAGCCCCTGCTGGCGCAGGAACTCGACCCGGCCCACCTCGAAGTAGGTGAGGTAGTTCCCGTAGTAGACGACCTTCATGCAGTCCGTGTCCTTGTAGCGGACGCGAATCGTCGTGGAGGCGATCACAGATACTGGCCGTAGCGGATTTTCTCGACGACCCCCCGCACGCCCTTGTAGCCGTCGATCGCGTCGAGCAGGTCGTCGGTGGAGACGGGCGGCACTCCGGCGCGCTCGGCGGCCGCGCGCACCTTGACCTCGAGGGCGCGCCGCACGATCACGGAGAGGTCGGCGCCGCTCATCCCGCCCATCACCGGCAGGATCTTGTCGTAGTCGATCTTCTCGAAGAGCGGGCGCCCGGCGTTCTTTTCCGTCCGGACGCGGACCAGCTCCAGGATCTCCTTCTGGGCGCTCGGATCGGGCAACGGGATCTCGATGAGATGGTCCAGGCGCCCCGGCGCGACCAGTGCCGGGTCGAGCGCGTCGGTGTGGGTGGTCGACGCCACGACGAGGATGCGCTCGGTGGTGCTCATCGCATCGAGCTTCTCGCAGAGGGCCGCGACCAGCCGCGCGCTCGCCTCCCGCGCCTGGGGCGGCGGGAGCAGGTGATCGAGCGAGAGCGCCTCGGCCTCGTCGAGGAACAGCACCGCCGGGCCCTCGGCCATCGCGATCCGGAGGATCTCCTGGAGCAGATCGCCCGTGTTGGCGGCGAACTTCGAGGTCAGATTCATCAGCTTCAGGTGATAGAAGATCGCGTCCGACGCCGTGGCGAGCGCCTGCGCGAGCTTCGATTTCCCGGTGCCGGGTGGGCCGTAGAGGAGCACGCCCTTCGGCGGCTCGACGCCCCACTGCCGGTAGAGGTCGGGGTTGCTGAGGGCGAGGGCGAACCCCTTGAGAATCGTCTTCGCCTCCCGGAGCCCACCGACGTCCTCGAAGGTGACCGTCGACTTGATCTTGGTCTCGACCCGACCGGTGAGGTCGCCGTACTTCTCGCCGAGCTTGACGAAGACGTCCTCGAGGCGCCGCTGGAGCGCCCACTCCTGGTCGTTCCGTTCGGGCTCGGCCATGGGTCAGATCGACGGGCGCCGCGGCGGCGCGCCGCTCCCGGCCTTGTCGAAGACGCGCTCCTCCACCAGCACCGGCACCTTCGCGCGAATCGCCAGCGCGATCGCGTCCGATGGGCGCGCGTCGAGCTGGAGCTCTGGCCCGCCCGCGTTGAGATAGACGATCGCGTAGAAGATGTCGTCGCGCAGATCGGTGATGACGACGCGCGTGAGTGTCACCTTGAGCTTTCCGAAGAGCGTCAGGAACAGGTCGTGGGTGAGGGGCCGGGGCGGCGTCACCCCCTGGAGCGGGACGGCGATCCCGGTCGCCTCCGCCAGCCCGATGGCGAGCGCGACGGAGCGCTTGTCGCGCTTGCCCTGGAGCAGCACCGTCGGCTGCTGGGTGTTCTGGTCGACCATGACCGCGACGACCTCGACCTCCTGCGCGCCGGTCGGCTTCGGCGGTACGACCTCCGGCCGGTCCGGAGCCACATCCGCGCGGTCGGCGAGGCCGACCACCGTGACGATCAACAGCGCGATCACGCCGATCCGGACGCTCGTGTTCATGCCGGCTCCTGTTCGCGAAACGGTGGAGTCAGTATAGCGCCGCCCGTCAGGCGACGCGACGCTCGACGAGCCGCATGCTGAGCGCCGCGCCGATCAGCAGGAACGACGTCAGCATGGTCCACATGAAGGCGTAGCCGATGGCGTGCGTGACGTAGCCGAACGCGAACGAGCCCGCCGTCTGGCCGACCAGGAAGACCGCGCTGAACATGGCGACGACCACCCCGCGCCGCGTCTCCGGCGCGTGGTCCGTCACCAGCGCCGCCAGGCCCGGGTAGAGCAGGCCGTGAGCGCTCCCCGACATCAGCCCGGCCACGAAGAGCACCGGGACGACCGGCGTGAGGCTCGTGCGGCTGACGAGGAAGCCCAGCAGGGCCAGCAGCGCGGTCGCGCCGGTCTGCACGAACATCGACGGCACGATCACGGCCCGCCGTCCGTGGGTGTCGATCAGACGCCCGCCGAACACCCGCACGCCGATCGCGGCGACGGCGAAGGCGGTGTAAAAGAGCGCGAGCGTCTCCACGCCGAGGCTGTCGGCGAAGGTCGGTAAAAAGACGAAGATCGTGCCGGCGCCGAGACCGAAGAAGAGCGTCACCGCCACGTGGCGATGGCGGAGCTCGTCGAGCCCACCGCGCTCCCACAAGGAGCCGGCCACCGGCAGCGGGCCGCCCGGGCGCCCGCGCGGCAGGCTCCAGACATATCCGGCCGCCACGATCGCCATGGCGGTGGCCAGAAAGAAGAGCGGGCGAAACCCCATCCGGCGGACCATCCCCTCCCCGATCAGGGGCGCGACGGCGGTCGCCACGAGCCCCGCGACGCCGTAGATACCCAGCGCCCAGCCCCGGCGCGAGGGAGGGGTCAGGTCGAGGACGTACGAGTAGTTCGCCACGAAGAAGGCGGAGAAGCCGACACCCTGGAGCCCGCGAACGAACGCGAGCATCGGAATCGACGGCGCGGCCGTCGCCAGCAGCGCGGCGAGGGTGACGAGGCCGGCGCCGATGAGCATGAAGCGCCGACGCCCGAACGCGTCGACCAACGGGCCGACGAGCGGCTGGCAGAGGATGCCCACCGCGTTGTAGACGCCCATCACGATGCCGATCTCGACTTCCGTCCCGCCGATTCCCTCGATGTAGAGCGGCAGGAGGATGAAGCAATTCAGGCTGAAGAAGAAAAAGAAGTTGGTGATCGTCGCCCGAACGAATGCCTTGTCGGCTAGAATGGGCGACGACACCCGAAAATTATCGCATGACCACGATAGATGCCACGCTTCGCCACGCCCTCGAGGTGAGCGGACGCGACCTGATCCTGACGCTCGATCCCGCGCTCCAGGGCCTTCCCGAGACCGCCCACGGGGGCTCGGTACTCGCCGTGTTCGACGCGCTGGCGGACGCGGCGACGCCGCGTGAGGTATCCGGCATCTATCGACGCCGTGTGCCGCTCGGCATGCCGCTCACTCTCCTCCGCACCCGCGCCGATTCGACGGAGACGTTCGTCCTGTCCGACTCCAGCGCCACCGTTCTCGTCGACGGCCGGGTCGCCCCGCTGGCCGCGGCGACGGCGGCCGTGGTCGACGACGCTCCGCTCCTCGAGGCTCCCGATGGGGGTGACGCGCGCGCGCATCCGCTGCCGGTCTCTCGCGCGTGCTTCGCCTGCGGGACCGACAACGAGCTGGGGCTCCGCGTCCGGCTCGAATTCGACGCCGACGCAGTTCGAGGGACGTGGCAGCCCCGCGCGTGCTTCCGGAGGGCCGACGGCTCGCTCGCGCCCGCGGCGTTGACGACGCTGCTCGACGAGGCCGCGTTCTGGCTCGGCGTGCTCGCCACCGGCGAGTCGGGCATGACGACCGAGCTCCGCGTGTCGCTCCACCGTCCCGCCCCATTCGGGGCGCGCGTCACGGTGACCGGCGCGCGGGGCGCGGTGCGCCCGCGCGGCGACGACCCGCGTTACCAGGAGACCGAAATCGTGGCGCGGGCCGACGGCCAGGTCGTGGCGACGGCGCGCATCACGTTCGTCGTCGTGCGCGGCGCGGCGCGCCGCCTCGTCACCGGGATGCTCGCGATCAACGATCCAACCTGCGTGCGGCGCGTGTTCCCCGCCTACACGCGCTGACCGGTCGATGCGCGGCGCGCGGGCGGCCGTGCTCGTCATCCCGGCGGCGATCTACTTCCTCTCCAACTTCCACCGCGTCGCGCCGGCCGTGGTGGCGGCCGACCTCATGAAGGCGTTCTCCATCACCGCCGCGTCCCTCGGCGCGCTGGCGGCGATCTACCCTTACGTCTTCGCCGTGATGGCGCTCGTCGGCGGAAGCCTCGTGGAGACGCTCGGGCCCCGGCTGACGATCGCATCCGGCGCGACCACCATGGCCCTTGGCGCGGCCCTCTTCGGACTGGCGCCGGTGTTCGTGGTCGCGGTCGCCGGCCGGCTGCTGGTCGGTCTTGGCGCGTCCGTGATCCTCATCGCCTGGCTGACCCTGGCCGCCGAATGGTACCGGCCCCAGCAGTTCGCGACGATCTCGGGCTGGACGCAGACCATCGGCAATGTCGGCACGCTCATGGCTTCCTCGCCGCTGGCACTCGCCGTGGAGGTCATCGGCTGGCGATCGGCGTTCGTGCTGGTGGGCGGCGTCACCCTCCTGCCGGCTCTGGCGGCGCTCCTGCTCGTGCGCGACCGCCCCGAGGCGGCGGGCCTGCCCGCGGTCAATCCGGAGCGGCGCCGGCCGGCGCCGTCGCTTGCCGACGTGCTCGCCTCGATTCCCGAGGTCCTGACCAACGCCCAGAGCTGGCCGCCGGTTCTCGCCGCGGCCGGCGTGTACGCGACGCTGATCGCCTTCCTCGGTCTCTGGGGCGTCCCCTACCTGACCCAGGTCTACGGGCTCGGGCGCGTCGGGGCGGCGAATATCGTCGCGTGGCTGGCCGTGGGCATTGTCGTCGGCGCACCGCTGGTCGGATGGCTATCGGATCGCCGGCTCGGCCTGCGCAGGCTCCCGCTGTCCGTCGGCACGGGCCTCTACGCCGCGTGCTGGCTCGTCCTCGTCACTCCCGGCGACGTGCGCCTGCCCGCGACGTGGCTCCCTCCGCTCTTCCTCTTCATGGGGCTCACCGCGAGCAGCCTCATCCTCGTCTGGTCGTGCGTCCGCGAGGTGAACAACCCCGCGCACGTCGGGATCGTGATCGGCTTCTGCAACGCTCCCATCTTCCTGGCGTTCGCGCTGATCCAGTGGCTGACGGGCGCGATCCTGGACGCGAAGTGGACAGGCCTGGAGGCCGGAGGCGTGCGGATCTACCCCGAATCGGGCTATCGGACCGCATTCGGCGTATGTTTGGCACTGGCAGCCGGCTCGCTGGTGATGAGCCTGTTCGTGACCGAGACGCGATGCCGCAACATCTGGAGGCGTGCAGCTCACTGAGGCGGGAAAGAAGGAGACGCACGATGCCCAAGACCACCCAGCTCGTCCTGACGCTCCAGTCCAAGCCCGGCGTCCTGGCCGGCATCAGCCGCGCGCTGGCCGACGCCCGCGTCAACATCCTTTCTCTTTCGGCGGCCGAGGCGGCCGGGCGTGGGAAGATCCGCATGATCGTGAGCAAGCCGACCGAGGCCAAGCGGGCGCTGCGCAAGGCGCGAGTTCGCTTCGTCGAGGAG
>Ga0137394_10000769_pt1 | contig 22346 bp, 37 predicted proteins | sample czobulk116metaG_FD_108278 | JGI IMG/M metagenome (GOLD analysis project Ga0137394, IMG submission 108278) | Vadose zone soil microbial communities from Angelo Coast Range Reserve, California, USA - czobulk1.16 metaG | ecosystem: Environmental > Terrestrial > Soil > Vadose zone | place: USA...
AGACGGCGACCCAGCGCTCAAGGCACTGCTGCGAGAGGCTGCACATGGATGGATGTGAGCGTGAGCACAACACACCGCCGCAAGAGGGCATGACAGTGCGTGAGCATGAGCTTAAGACGCCGCTGCAAGAAGCCCCAATCAAACGCGGGCCTGACTGGCTGTCGAGAGAGAGCACGAGCAGGCACACCTGGCCACTGCGAGAGGTGCCGCTGGAGGGCGCGCCGACCACCTTGGAGGCGAGGGGCACTTGCTAGCCCAAAGAGGAAACTGCCTTGAGGACTGCCATGGCCCACAGGAGGCCCAGTCACGGCTCACCTGCCCCCTTGCCCAAGCCATAACCATATAGGGCTCGAACCAGCACAAACCATTCCTGAGTGGCTTGGAGTTGCAAGCCATTAATGGCTTAGCTTGGCTCAGATATGGCTCAGGCTCAGCTCACAAGCAGTTTCGAGCCAAACCGTGACAGCACTATACTCAGTACACATTAACGGTTTCCACCCCGTCTTCTTGACTTGAAATGCACAAATTATAAAGGTCCTTATATTCGCAGCACTCTCGTAGAATAGTTCTTCAGTTCTTAGTTCTTGCAATCTGAGTCGAGACTGAGTTTGGTATCTATGTCATGACTCTTTAAACGCCCCATAGCGAAAAGCCCAAACTTGTACGTAGTCGCACTCTTCCCGCGCTATAAATTAGTACTGCCAATTCTTATCGAGACTGAGTCGTACCTTCTCGCACCATACCTCGTCCAATTTCTTGCGCGCGTGTGTAAGGCAGACAAGAGAGAGGTGGGGATCAAAAGAACGAGCAATGAAGTAACCAATCAAACGATGGAAAGGACCACGCGAGAGCAGAGACGAGAAAAGATAGAGGAGGGGGAAAGAAGCGAGGCAAGGTGAGCGAGACGGCGAGGGAAAGAGCTCTAGCGATCGTGCTCGATGTAAAGCAGGCTCGGTAGTACAAAATCGGCGTCGAAGGTGAGGCCGGTGAGGGGTGATCTGTATGGTCAACAAGGTGTCTTGTACGACTACGGCCTGTTCTTTCTCTGCGACGATTACTTCTTCGGGGTCGACTGGCCGGACCAACCGACGCGTCAGGGCCAGCCCGCATCGTTGTATGTCGATCTGCGCGACGCGCTACGTACGAGCCAGCATCTATGGAAACAGATCGACTATCCGCGCAGCTCCGAGTCAATCGCGATCACGCGGGCGTTTTCATCGAAGAGGATGACCATCGACCTCGTCATCTTGGCCTCAGGTGAACGCCGAATTCCCTCAACGCGACGTGCCCGCTTCCCTTTAATTTCTCCTTTTCAAAACGCCCTTGTCCCAGATCAACAACGAGCAGAGGAAGACGATTCTTAGGTTCATGAGCCTCAAGACGGGCAGCGCCGCGCACCCGCTGGCGAGAGAAGCTGACCTCCAGCCAGACACGACGCTGCCCGTAACCTCCTCGGTGCAGGCAGACACAATTGGCGACCAGATCGTGCCCGCCTGGTATATCTGCGCACCGAGGACCCAGAAAGCGATTGTCATCTGGTAAGTCATGTGCTGCATATCGCACGCGTCTTCTACGCACACGTACAACACCCCAAGGTACACCGCGCCACGAACGGAACGTACGAGGGCACGCTTGCCGTACATTCTCCAGACCTTGTGCTCTCCCTCAAGCGCGATGCATCATCCATAGAACTCTACCCGTGACCGGTCCGAGTTCAAGTCCAAGGGGCGGAAGAGCGGGCAGCGACGACGGCGCGCCTACACAAACACCTACCCTCACACCGAGCCTGCTTGTCGTGCGTACAGTTACGCTCTCTGCGTTCCACCCCGACTGCGGAGTCCACACGGCCTACATACAAACAGACCGCCACAGCGAGCGCAGATGACGCGAGCCCGAAGTGCCCTCGCAGAATCCGGAGCAGCCCGTGCGTGCGCCAGCGCCCCTCCCGTTCCATAGCGCACCGGAGTACATGGTCGTCGGCATCACATTCCTCCGCCGCCGCGCGGTCCACGCGCAGTCTGGAAGAAAGTCGAGACGACGGTCAGCCATTGCGCACTCTTTGCACTTGCCAGAGGAACGCCCTCCGGACAGCCGCGAAGTAGGGGATGATAACGTAGGTTACGGAGAAGTGGAAGCGGAAAGCGAGAAAGAGGGAGAGCGGATGGTCGAGAGAATGTGGGAGCAACGCACTGCCTCGATTCACTGCCTTCTGCGCTGGACAACGTCGGCACTAAACATATATGGAGAGCGCCACCGCTGTGGGAGAAGTCTGAAGACTGCCCAGTCCTTTAAGGTTGTTCAACGTCATCTTGACACTTTGAAGTGTATCCAATCAAACGGCGCGCTACTCGTCGCCACTGTGATAATGCGGGAAAAAAAGGGCGGTGAAGAAGCCAAGGCCAACTTCGGGGAGGGATAGTGCTCGGGGACGAGGAGGGGCATAAGAGGGAGAAAAACTGCCCGCGAGGAAGGTCTGGGGGTGAATTATGGTTGAGGGCTGACTGGCTGTTCTTGCCGCCTGGAGAAAAACAGAGAAAATTGAGCTTTCTCCTCCCCTACTCAATCAGATGCGGTCACGGAATTCCTCCTTCTCTGCGGCATGAAGGGTACTTACGAAGGTACAGTCACCGGCGGGGGATCCAAACACTGACTAGACCATCACGTGGTCTGACAATCTGACATAATCATAGCCAACGCTCTCGGTAAGTCGCCGCAGGCACTGGCACACCCAACGTTAACGTCCTCCAACGTCCAAATGTTGGGCATAGCGCCGGTGTATACGACATCTCAGAGACAAGTCGTCTCCCTCTCTCGTCCGAACCAATTGAAGAATCGCCTCGTAGCTGCGCGCGCAAGACCTCGCGGCTCTCTCATGCACTGCCGCGGCCAGTAGCTGTTGCCAGCTTCGCGAGTTTACGACGTGGTAGTCCGTAGTCGGGTCCCTCCTGCCGCAGTACACATATCGCATCTCGCTCGCGGGAGTTTACGATTCACTCTGCGGCCTCCCTGCGCCTCCCATCGCCGTACCTGGTGGAGACGCTTAAACAGTGGAAGGCATCCGGAGCGCTCTGGGTCGATACTTGGCCGCGCCGCAGCTCGTGATCCCAATGGAGCGCGACTATTACAGCCCGTTCTTTCTCTGCGACGATTTCCATTTCTTGGTCGACTGGCGGGCCAACCGACGGACCAGCGCCAGCTCGCGCTGCTGTACGTCAATCCGCGCCAACCCGCTACGTGTGGACCACCATTATGGAAGCAGATCGACTTTTCAGTATTTTCATGGGGCTCCATCGCAATCACGCAGGCATTTCCCATCTAAGAGGGTGACCTCGTCATCTCCATTCCTCCATTCTCAAGTGAACGCCGAATTACCTCGATTCGATGTACCCTCTTCTCCTTACTAGTAATTTCCGTCCTTTTTTCCCCAATAGCCGTTTGCCCTGGATCCAGGGACGATTCCGGTAACTATTACTACATCTCTCCCACAACCTGCCTTCGCTCCATTTCACTGTGGTACCCATGATTGGCAACACAGTGTGGATCCTCATCCTGTGAATCTTTCCATGGCATATATGGGACATCGGTTTCACCCTTCCCTAACGCCACCTTCCTTGTGACACTCTTCCTACTGGCACATAGCCATTAACGTCAGCCATGTCGCGGTTGGATCTATTGCACCCTCGCTTCGGGGTAGTCTCCCAAACACCGCTACCTGCTCTCCCCTCATCGCTTCGCGAGGCGACTCGGGTATTCGTGACGATCGCTATGATCTCGACATTCCTACTCTTACCGTGGCTCCTCGTGATGCGAACATCCACAAGAACTGACCCATAGGAAAGGATCAGTAAGAGATTAGCTGGCAAACGACCTATCACAGCTCGATGGTCAATGGTGGGAGGATGAAGGCTTCATTTCTTTGCCCGTGCCTGAGACGCAATCGTTACGACTTGTTTTCTGGAGTGCAGAGGGCCAATATTAATATGGCAATGATGGGAGACGTCCTGATACTGTTTTGTCCACGTTTTCGGGTAACATTTTTGTACGTCTGATGATGGCCGTCGCCCCCTGTCCGAGTCCCCAAACCCGGGTAACACTTTCCCTTTCTGTATTATCGCCCGGCCCAGCTCGATCTTTCATCTGGTTCTGAGTCAGATCCTGGGTTGGTGTTCTGTAGTGGTAGACCCTGTGGCGTCCATGGTCCATGAAAAGAGTGCGCCGCCCCTCTCAAGCTGTCTTACGTCAAATCAAATGAACTCGGCTGGCCCCACCTTCGGAGGCCCACGATCACTTCATTTCCATCTTCAATACTCTTACCCACCCACGCTCACACAATTGAGCGGCCTTATTATTGAGAATATAATCCCAATACTGTCTCAGCACCTACAACCGACCATGCACCTTCAACCGACCATCTCACCACGCATTTGGAATGTCACTTAAAAAACACTTGGAATGAGTTAATATAGTCAATTTGATGCCATCTAGAAGTTTTGGTGAGGTGCGAGCAAGGAGGAAGCGAGATATTTGGGGGTGGTCGGTTGAAGGTGCAGGTCGGTTGTAGGTGCTGAGACAGTACAGGAACATCCATGGCAATGGAGTCTTATCATATATATGTAATTATAATATATAATTATTTTGTAATCACAATCGACATCCGAGTCTCATCACCGCGTAACAGTACGTTCAAGTTCCTCCGCCGCTCAGTTCGATATCACATCAAGCGAAAAAGAAGAACTGGGCGCTACGCCGACGGCATCATCAAGTAGCACCGGTCGTCATGACTAGAATACAGAACGGACTGAACACCTGATAGTGTTTTAGTGTTTGCACACAGCACATCTCAAGAGTCCCACTGGCTCTTATAAAAGCACGGAAGATGGCCCCATTTGCTGTTCCACGTCCCTCCTGACTTTCCATCTCCCTTTGCAAACCAAGATTGAGGACAGACCGACAGAGTCTCAGCGTTCGTCCAATTTCTTCAAACCTACTCTCCACAGCAAAGATGGCGGCCGCACTCGATGGCGTCAACGGGACTGTCTGTAATGCGCTGCAGTATCAGCAATTCCTATCCTCACAGGATCCCACGATCGCGTGTTTATCTCGTGGGCAAACTGTTGGCATGACCGTGAGTAATCCGGCTTTGTCAATGCTTTTCTTCAAACTCATCCCTCGTACAGTGGATAGCTGGAGCAGCGTGCCTGAGTCTTGTATCCGTAATCTCCGTCTATATCTGGATTGGCGTAAGCCCATCTCCCCTTCACGTGTGTCCAGTTCGATGAGACGTTTCACAGTGGAACGTACGATGGTACAAGAAAAATGTCCCGAGGCATGACTGGAAGTTGTTCCAGCGCCCGTTTGACATATATATGGTCCGTCGAATGGTTATCAACGTATCTACCTCAGCTTATTGCATTTATTTTCATTTGAATCTACGTGCCAGTCGGCCCTTCTCGGATTCGAGATTGTATTTGCTATAGCTGGCATGATCAATGCCCAATGGGCTCACAACGGGATTGTCACCCTTGGACCATATTGCACAGCACAGGCAGTCTTGTGTCAAGTTGGTGTACTTGGAAGTGCCATGATCACCCTGGTTCGTCTCATTCTCCATATGTCCTTGTGACCAAGAGCGTATGATACACATCTCTACTAGATTCTCGCCGTCCACACATTCGTGTCTGCTCTGTGGCGAGTAGGATTGAAAGCGCGCGGCCTGGCTGTTGGCCTGGTTGGCCTTGTATGTACCTATTGTGCGCTCGCCGCTGGCATTGGTGCTGGCATTCACAAGGATTATGGAGCCCCTACTCCTGTCCGTCATTTCAACCCTTCCTCTTTCGTACCCTATGGTCATCGCTAATATCACCTACTAGTTCTGGTGTTTTATCAGCCCCCATTATCCAGGGGAACGCCTAGCCGCTACATGGTCTTTATGTGGTTGGCGCTATTTTCTTCGGTATTATTCTACATCCCCTTGTACCTTTGCAAGGAGGGTCACTTGTCAGTCGATGGAAATAAGTGGTACAAATTCAAGTTCCTGACGCATAAGCCGCATAACTTCAGACAAGGAGCTGAATACACACAGAGACGTGCCGCGTGGGCAATGCTCTTGTAAGCCACAGCTTTTCATTGCGAAAATTGCTCACAGTCCATCCAGTTACCCCCTTGCATATTCCCTCCTACTTCTTCCGTCTTCCGTCGTGCGGTGGTCAGCATACGATCACAAACGCGTCCCGTCGGCGGCTTCGTTTTTCGCTATGTCTATGTACAATCTCTCCGGCGCCGTCAATGTCCTTTTGCTCGTCATCGTCAGGCCCTACCTTCTCCTCTTGACCCGTCCCGAGTGTAGGGTAAGCGCCGGGAAGCCTGGGCTAGAATCGGAAGGAAACGCCGGAACGTCCACGATGCTGGAGAATCCAAGCTTCCATTCCGAAGTGCCTCTTCCCCCAATGATGGACCGCGTCATCGTCCTTGCACCTGAGTCATCGTCCTCCTTGGACTCTCGATGCTGTGAAGCGACTTAGGATGTCTTGTGTCAGCTGGTGAACCGAGTAGCCCGAGCCGTGATGGAAATGACTCGGACAGATTCCTACTCGCATATCATTACACCCCCGCTTGTTATTACCTCGATTTCCTCTGTATCATGATGTACTACAGGGTAGACAATGCCTCGGCACAAGCCCGAAGTGGTATATAAGATAGATCACAATACCTATGTATTCCTACCGCTCGTAGAATAGTAACCGGACGGTATATATATCTAATAAAAATGCAGATGCGGACCCGAAAGACCTCGTAGACTCGTAGGAGATGATAGAGCCATTTCCCTATTGAGTGTGAGTGCAAATCTGTACTAGTAGATCTGTCATGAAACATTCAGGCTTCAGGTCTACGTCGACACCTGCCCCAATGGATCACGGTGCAGCGCGCTGCTGCATGTCAATCTACACGACGCGTATGGACCAGCATTTATGGAAGCAGATCGACTTTTCAGTGTTGTCACGGGGCTCGATCGCGAGCACGCAGGCTGCAGGCATTATCCATCGAAGAGGATGACTTCGTCATCTCCATTCCCTGGTGAATGCCAAATTCCCTCGATTCGATGTACCCTCCCCTTGATTCCCTTCCTCCCCTCTTCCAGAACCTGCCTTCGCTCCACTTCACTGTTTCACCTTCCCTAACACCACCCCCTTGAGACACACTTCTACTGGCACGTCATCATTAATGTCTGCCATGTCGCAGTTGAATCTATTGCGCCTCGCTTCAGGATAGTCTCTCTCAAACACCGCTATCTGCTCTCCCCTCATCGCTTTGCAAGAAACATCAGATATTCATGACGATCACTATAATCTCGACATTTCTACTCTTACCGTGGCTACTCAATAAGAGATTACCTGGCAAACGACCTATCACAACTAGATCGTAAATGGTGGGAGGACGAAGGTTTCATTTCTCCTTCGCATTTGCCTGAGCGGTCATTACGACTTGTTTTCTGGAGTGCAGAGGGTCAATATGGCAATGATGAGTTAATTTCAGTGGTCATGACCTCTGAAACGGGGTGTCAAGCATGTCAAGGCTCACCCTGAGACGAGTATATCTCGTCTGAGGAAGACGTACTGATAGAGTATAGCAGATTCCCATTGTATTCTTACCCGGCGCAACTTCATTTTTCTTTTGTGTTCTGGGCCGAATTCTGGGTCGGCTTACTGTAGTGGTAGACCCTGTGGCGCCATAGTCCATGAAAAGGGTACGCCGCACCCCTCTCACTGCACATGCGCATGGCCTCAAATGCTACTGCGAAGCTGGAAGCTCACACGCTGTCGGGTTTTCAGATCAGTGTTACGTCAAATCAAAACGAACCCGGCTGGCCCCACCTTCGGAGGCTCTATGACTCCCCTTTGATCTTGCAGTGCCCCCAGGAACTAATACTCTCATCCCACGTTCTCGTCTTCCATCTCAGCGATGAGATAGTTGTGGATGGCTAGATAGATCACAGGTGACACAATTTGCTCGAGAAACTTGAGAATGATTGCGACACGTAGCACGTTTTTGCCCTGCGGCACCGAACTGTCAACGCCAAGGCCCAAGGCCTTACTCAGTTTATGAATAAATGATGACATAACCTTAAAAATTTTAAATCAGGTGAAAACCTTGAATAAATCGGAATATCCCATGAAAAACATTTATTAAGCTGAACCTCTTGAGAAATTTGTCCGTTTAAATGTTTTTCTCGAGTCTTCACTCTTACGCACAAAGATCGGTCGGTGGGCGGTATTTATTACAGTAATCATGTGCCTGTGCGCTGGATTGGTGCACCCTGATATTCTTAGATTCTTTACAATCACAATGAAGCATTGATGCTCGCCGCATCAGATGATGGCTGTCAGTAGCTTAGATCTCATATTGAAAAGTCCGAATTGAGCGGGCGCAAGTCGGGAAACGAACATCAACGAAACAGAGGCCCAGAGTCTGGTTCGTGATCTACGTTTCGGAATATAGAACCGAAGCGCATACTGTGTGGGGCTGCGTGTTAATTTCTAGGAGACAATTTATCCAGTATCCATCTTTTTCAATGTTCGCAAGCGGGAGAAAGAGGGAAGGAAAAATGGGATGTTGAGGTATCAGCCTGAGAGACTTTCAGATGCGATCATGATGTCGTAATCGAAGTGCTTACCAAATAATCTTTTATGGAATAACTTGCTGGTTGCATACTTGGTTAGTCCAACTGAGGCTTCACTGGCAAGCCACTTTGAAAGATCATCGACCCGCGGTCATGCATCGGCAGCATCGCAATCCTGGTAGCCTCCTTGTGACCTTTGGTCCACATAATACTAATACATCTAGTCTATCAGATACCAAAATCGATACCGAACATCACATCATTTGCGTAACACCACATTTCCTCAGTTTCGATATCAAGTCAGGGCGCTACGCAGTCTCGCAGGCGGTATCATCAAGTCACGGCGTAGCGCCGGTCATCAGAATACTGAACGGACTGAATACCTGCCAGTGATAGCGTTTCCAGTTTTTGGGCATCCCCGGGCCACTGGCTCAGGCTTTCATAAAAGCACGAAGATGGTCCTTTTTTCTGTTCCACGTCCCTCCTGACATTCCATCGCCCTTTGTGAACCAAAATCGTCAGCGCTCGTCCGATTTGAAGGCGATTTCCCCAAACCTGCTCTCCACAGCAAGGATGGCGGCCGCACTCGATGGCGTCAATGGGACTGTCTGTAATGCGCTGCAGTATCAGCAATTCCTATCCTCAAAGACCGGTAACAATCCCACGATCTCGTGTTTATCTCGTGGGCAAACTGTTGGCATGACCGTGAGCAATCCGGCTTTGTCTATGCTTTTCTTCAAACTCATCCCTCGTACAGTGGGTGGCCGGATCATCGTCCCTGAGTCTCGTTTCCCTGATCTTTGTCTATATCTGGATTGGCGTAAGTTCGTCTCCCCCCCTAAGCGCCCCCTTCACGTCTGTACGGTTTGATGAGACGTTTCGCAGTGGAACGTACGATGGTACAGGAAAAATGTCGCAAGGCATGACTGGAAGTTGTTCCAGCGCCCGTTTGACATCTATATGGTCTGTCGAATTGTTTTTAATGTATCTACCGCAACTTATTGGATTCATTTTCATTGTAATCTGCGTGCCAGTGGGCCCTTCTCGGATTCGAAATCATTTTTGCCATAGCTGGCGTCATCAATGCCCGGTGGGCTCACAGCGGAATCGTCACAACTGGACCATATTGCACAGCACAGGCAGTCTCGTATCAAGTTGGTGCACTTGGAGCTGCCATGATCACCCTGGTTCGTATCATTCTCCATATGTCCTTGTGACCAAGAGCGTATGATACACATCTTACCTAGATTCTCGCCGTCCACACATTTGTGTCCGCTCTGTGGCGAGTAGGATTGAGAGCACGCGGCCTGGCCGTTGGCCTGGTTGGCCTTGTATGCACCTATTGTGCGCTCGCCGCTGGCATTGGTGCTGGCATACATAAGGATTATGGAGCCCCTACTCCTGTCCGTCATTTCAGCCCTCCCGCTTTCGTACCCTATGGTCATCACTGACATTATCTACTAGTTCTGGTGTTATATCGGTCCCCGCTATCCACAGGAACGCCTAGCGGGTACATGGATCTTTATGTGGCTGGCACTATTTTCTTCGGTATTGTTCTACGTTCCCTTGTACTTTTGGAAGGAGGGTCGCTTGTCGGTCGATGAAAATAAGTGGTACAAGTTCAAGTTCCACAGGCATGGGCCCCATAACTTCAGACAAGGGGCTGAATACGCACAGAGGCGTGCCGCGTGGGGAATGCTCTTGTAAGCCATAGCTTTTCATTGCGAAAATCGCTCACAGTCCACCCAGTTACCCCCTTGCATATTCCGCCCTGATTCTTCCGTTTTCCGTCGTACGGTGGTCACAATATGGTCACAAACGCGTCCCCTCGGCGGCGGGGTTTTTCGTTATGTCTATGTACAATCTCTCCGGCGCCGTCAATGTCCTCTTGCTCCTCGTCGTCAGGCCCTACCTTCTCCTCTTGACCCGTCCCGAGTGTAGAGTGACTCGGGGGGTCCGCTCTCAGCCTGGGCTAGAAACGGAAGGAATCTCCGGAGCGTCCAAGGACTTCAAGATGCTGGAAAATCCAAGCGTCCATTCCGAGATGCCTCTCACCCCCATGACGGGCCGCGTCTTCCTCCTCGCACCCGGGTCACCGTCCTCCCTGGACTCTCAATGCCGTGAAGCGGCTTGAGATGTCTTGTGTTGGGGAAGCAAACGACGCGGCCTCAGCTGGTGAACCGAGTAGTCCGACTCGGAGCCGTGATGGGAAATGACTCGGATAGATTCGGACGGGCCTCGACGCTCAACTATACCACAAAACCTTTCGTCTACATTCCTTCCTACTCGCGTATCATTATACCCTCAACGTCTTGTTATTACCTCGTTTTCTTCTGGATGCACTACATAGGGTGGACAGTGCCTCGGCACAAGCCCGAAGTGTAGACTCGGATACAATAAATATGCATTCCTACCGTAGAATAGTAACCGGATGGGTGACTGATAAATGTCAGAAACTGTGCCAAAGTGTCCTGAAATCTCGGCTAGTGTTTCACTTAACTCCGGCAGGTTTTATGGCAGATCTGCAGATCTGCACTCACGTTTAACAGGGGGAAGTGGTGCAATCATCTACTACGAGGTCTTGTGGGTCCTTGTCAATACCCGAGATCCCGTACATTCCTTATATACCCATACCTAGTTGTCTGTGCCCTCAGTTCCCGTGCTGATTTGCATGCGTCCTGAGGTTAGTAGATACTCAATACACATACCAAGTTCCTGTGCCAATGTGCACACATCTTGAGATTCCTCCCCAGTACACACCTGAATTCCATCTATCACCCTTAACGGTTTCCACACCCTCACCTTCTTGACCTGGGGTGCACAAATAAAGGTCCTCATATTCGCAGCACTCTCGTAGAATAGTTCTTCAGTTCTTGTAATCGAAACTGAGTTTAGTATTTATGTCACGACTCTTTAAACGCTCCATAGCTAAACAGCCCAAACTTGTACGTAGTCGCGCGATTCCCGCGCTTTAAATCAGTACTGCAGTTCTTGTTTTAGAAACTGAGTCCACCCTTCTCGTGCTATACCTCGTCCGATTTCTCGCGCGTGGGTGCAAGGCAGACAAGACAGAGGTGATGGCCAAGATAAGAGTGACCAATGGAGTAGCCGATCCAACGACGGGAAGGGCCACGCGAGAGCAGAGATGAGAAAGGTTAGAGGAGAGGGAAAGAAGCAAGGCAAGGCGAGTGAGAGGGGGAAAAAACTCTAGCTGTCGAGAGATGTAAGCAGGCTCTTCAGCGCAAAATCGGTGTCGAAGGTTTAGAAACGAAAGTGAGGGGTGATCTGTAGGAGTCAGCAAGGGGTCTTGTATACATGTGGAGAACTCTGTACGCTACAAGGCCATCTGAGACGATCAAATCCAGTTGTAAGTGCATTCACGTACCGGAACTCTAGAAGACAAAGGGAAATGAAGACTCGGAGGGGAAAGTGAAAGGCAGGATGATAGGAGACCAGAAGCGAGAGGACTCAGAGCAGAGGAGGGCACGACGCCCATGGATTAACGAAGGACCCTAGTATAGAATAGTCAAGTCAAGTAACCAGAAACGTATGCGAGTAAGTCAGGAGTGGAATGGTGAGCACAGCAGTGCCAGGTCCTTCTCTGTACGGTAAGGGCGCGCGCTCGCGGCCCAGTGGTGTCGAGTCTATCGGGCGATGATGCAGAAGGACGTCGGACAATGAGGAAAAGGGGCACCGTGCCCGTTCAAGGCCCTGCGCACCTGCGCACCTTAAAGAATGTGTAAGTTTCAGATGCCGGAATTCTTAGCGTTGAGCTGTTAGGTCCAGGAATTGCCCTCCTTGAGATTCGAAGACAAAGATCCTGCACAAGTCATGGTGACTCGGTAACTCGCTTAAATTCGGATACTCCTGAACATAGAGGCGTGTTCCAGTGCTCGCTGCTTGTCGAAGGCTGAATGGTGATGTTGAGTTTCGAAAGAGCCTCAGGCTGGCCATGACGGATAGAAACAGTACCTTCCTCGCGATTGTACTATTGGATGCTTAATTGCGTTTCAGATGATGTGTCGCCTGGCGTATATAGTATTGCTATCTGGACTCGGAGGGGGTAAAGCGGCCAGGTGACGATGAGGAGAGGATGACATCCATGACGTTCTCTGACATAATCATGACCTTCATTTTCATTTTCATGCAACCACCAGCTCGATACCAAATATTTGCTTGACGTTTTTTGCGATTCCTAGGTCAAGACAGAGAGATACAGCAATAGGGGAGGGATTCTTGAGATACTGTACTCTTGGATTGGAACAAGTGACGAACAGCCCGTATCGGCAGTCGCCGCGGGCACGCTCCATCCATCGTCGCTTCAATCGCCGGGCAGGGCCAATTAGCGCCAGCGCATGCGACATCTCAGGGACATGTCGTTCCACGCACTCTCGCCCGAACTGATCGAAGAGATCGCATCGTACCTGCGCGCGCAAGACCTCGCGGCCCTCATGCTCAGCTGCAGGCGATTTCGCGACGTAGTAGGCGGGTCCCTCCTGCTGCGGTACGCATGCCGCACCGAGCTCGCGGGCGTTTACGATTCGCTCTTCGACCTCCCCGCGCGATCCGTCGCCGACCGGCTGAAGACGCTCCGACGGTGGGAGGCATCGTGGAGCGATCTGGGGAGATGCTTGACTAGCCCGCGGCTCGTGGTCCCCGCGGAGCGAGACCTGTACGGCCCGTTCTTTCTTTGCGACGACTATCTCTTCGCGGTTGACTGGCAGGGCCAACCGACGGGCCAGCGCCAGCCCGCGTTGTTGTATGTCGATCTGCGCGATGCGCTGCGTACAGGTCAGCATCTATGGAAACAGATCGACTATCCGCGGGGCTCGATCGCGATCACGCAGGCGTTTTCCATCGAAGAGGATGACCTAGTCGTCTCTGTCCTCAGGTGAACGCCGAATTCTCTCGACTTGACTCGCCCGCTTCCCTTTAATTTCCTTTCTTCTTTTTTTCCTTTTCCCAATGCCAGCTTGCCCCGAGTCGACGACGAGCCGACGAAGACGATTCTTAGGTTCATGAGTCTCGAGACAGGGGGCGCGCACCCGTTAGCGAGAGAAGCCGACCTCCAGCTCAACACGACACTGCCCGTAGATCTCCTCGACGTGCGGGCGGACATCATCGGTGACCAGATCGTGCTCGTCCTGGTCGACCTTCGCATCGAGGACCCACAAAGCGACGTCATCTATCTCGTGGATTGGAAACTGGGGCGTATGGCGCTGGTAGGTCACATGCTTCACACGAATAATGCCAACATCCCATGCACAACACTCCAAGGTACATCGCGCCCCGAACGGGACGTACGAGGGCGCACTCGCCGTGCTATCGTCCGAGCTCGTGCTCTTCCTCAAGCGCGACACATCATCCTTAGAGCTTTGCCGCGTGACCAGTCCGAGTCCCGGAGCCTCCACACGGACACCTGCTACAACGCCGAGCCTGCGCGTCATGCGCACGCTCGCGCTCCCCGCGTTCCACCCCGACTACCGCGTCCACACGGCCTACATGCAAACAGACCGCCACATCGAGCGCCGACTCCGCGAGCCCGAAGTGCCAGTGCCCTCGCAGGATCCGGAGCGGCCCGTACGTGCGCCAGCGCCCCTCCCGTTCCATAGCGCGCCAGAGGACATGGTCGTCGGCATCACTTTCCTCCTACGCCTGCGCGGGCCGCACCCAGTCTGGAAGAAAGTTGTGACGATGGTTAGCCATCGCGCGCTCTTTGCGCTTGCCGCCGAGCCTGAGGAATGCCCTCTAGACGGCTGCGAAGAGGGGGATAATAACTTCGGTGACGGCGAAGCGGAGAGTGAGGGAACGGTCGAGCGGACCCGGGAGAACTGGCAGGTGGTGGTGCCTTGGGAAGAGTGGGGACCTAGCGCGACGCGCGTCATCGCGCCGTCCTCGTTCCAGTGGATCACGGCGCACGCAGGCCAACGCTGGCTCTCTCTCGAATCGAGCCAACTCGTGATACGCGATTTCAGCGCCGCGCGCGTCCGACGCGCCCGTGCCCGTGCCCATCGTGCACATGTTTCCGGAAACACATGTGACGACGCCAACAACGACCGGGAGAGAGACGACGGGGCGCAGACGCAGACGCAGACGCAGAGCGTCGTCCAGGGCGGGTCGGGAGCGTGCTTCCAGGACGACGTGGTATCGTCCCTGCCGTTCCTTGAGACGTGCTTTGATGCGCACGAGCGTGCGCGGGACATGGTCTTGACGGATGGCGAGCGGGTGGTAGCATTTGTGCGCGGGGTGAGCCAGGCATCTTTTTTTTTTTTTTTCAGATTGACGCGCGTTTGATGTTGGTTATGTATCGTACAAGGGCCAGCCACCGACATTCGACATTCATGTGCTCGAGCTCGAGGATGACGAGCCTCCGGATCCGGCGGTTGAGGCGCCGTCCTCCCCGTGCTCTTCCACACCCGTATCCTCTCCGAACGGATCGCGCACACCCCGCAGCCGGTCTCGCACGCGCGGTGACGCTGCGGCGCTCGCAAACGGGAGCGCAGCTTATCAATTAGCATAGCTCGCGCCAAGACCACGATCACACATAATGTACTGCATGTTCCGTCGCCCATATATCTACGAAGCGATCGTAGTAGAGTAGCTGTTCTCACGCATTCCCCATTCCGCACATTACATCTGCCCCAGCATCGCACTGTTCTAAACATAAAATTAAAATATAGAGGGAGAAAAGGGGCCGTAGAGGAGAGAAATCATAAAAAGATTCCCCGAGTGTTAGGGGCCGGGAACGACGCCGTGCTCGATCTCCAGCCGGAGCTCCCGCATCGCTTCGCGCCCGCGTAGCGCCCACATATGCACCAAATCGATATCATCGCACCACACCGTGTCGCGCCCAGATAGCAGGCCGCCAGCCCGCATCCACCCAGCGATACTACTCTGCAGCCGCGCGGCATGCAATATACCGACGACGGCGAGGAGCGTCTCGTCGAGCGCCAATTCACGCGCTGGCGCTGCTGCAGAGGCGTCGGCGTGGGATATGTGGGTTGTGGATGGGGGTGGTCGCTGCTCCTGCTCCTGCTCCTTCTCCCTTTTGCGTTTGCGTTTCCGGGGTTTCTCGGTATTATCGTCCTGTGGTGGTGGTGGTGGTGGTGGTGGTGATGTTCCTCCGTCCTCTCCTTCGTGCGCCTGGGCTGCGCATGCGGATGATGCCTGCTTGAGTGCGTCGAGGTCGGCGTTGCGCCGTGCGCGGGTGTATTCGGGTACGCAGAGGTGGTTGTGCGGTTGGCGCGCGGCTTTGGCGTGAGAGTCGTCCAGTAGGATCGTCGTCGCGGCCGAGTGGCCCGTCCAGGTCTGCGTCTGCGTCTGCGAGGGTGGTTGGAGTTTGTGTTTCGATTTCGGTGAAGGATGTTGGGGTGTCAGGGCCGCCCAGGGCCTTTCGAGGTCTTTGGTGGTTTGGACTTTGCGGTCTGTTATGAGGAGAGACGGTGCATGAGTACGATATAAAGTGACAAAAGGAGAGAAATGAGACGGAATATAATCATATCATGCAAGATTCTGATCACGTATGCCACTCAGTGGGTGGTGATCGTTTTGATCGTTTGGAGGTAGGTGGGAATAAAAAGGGGATAGGGACAGACGCACAGTAATGATCCTCTGCGAGCCCGAGGGTGTCCCGCGCCCATATGGCGATGAGCTGATGTCGATCGCTGCCGAAAGCATGCAACACCATATCCTCGACGCTATGGGGCTGCGCCGAGCTCCAGACCATAACGTCGAGCCAAACACGCGTCTGCGGCGCAAAGATATATGCGCGGAGGGCGTTGAGGTACGGTCGGGACATGACGCGGCGCGGCGCAGGACGCTGATGGTGCTGGTGGTGGCCGCGGTGTGACTTCGGAATGCGCGGGGAGCGGAGGAGGAGCGCGCCGTTGAGGTCTAGCACGAGGAGCTTGCGCGTCGGCTCGGAGAGCGTTTTGGAGGGCTGGGACGCGAAGTCGAGGTAGGAAGGCGACGGAAGAGCCGGTGGTGGTTGTGTCGGTAAGGGGGGTGTCAGAGGTGATGGTTCCGGGTGATGGTTTGGTGGTGGCGGTGAGGAGCGCAGAGGGGATGATGAAATATGGGGGCTACTAGGGGTATTGCGGGTTGGATACGGACGATGGTGAGATGTAGAGCGTGGTGGTGAGCGTTCGTGATGGTGACCATGCCCTTCAAGTTGATTTGAGTCGGTGTAAGGGTCAAAGTCGTGTGGCCACGGCGTGGTGGCATTAAATAGACCATGAGAGTAATAATCGCCGATATGCTGGAAGGCAGTTCGATAGTAGTTTCCTGGGTAATACGCCATCCGTCGTAGTGGCCGTGCCAACAAGCGGCGAGTGTACTTGGTGAACATGTGAGCCGTCCCAAAAAAAGTAAAATGATCGACTCTGGCTCACCGGCCCGGTTCATCCTCAGCTTCGATGCGCCCACCATCGCCCTCGATCCCAGAGAAAGATTTCTTCTTCGCCGCCCTCGACCAAAACACCCGTCTTGACGGTCGCGACTTCCTCCAAGCGCGACCGCACGATCTTACATTCGGCCCCGAGCTCGGCCATGTCGAGTGCTCACTGGGCAAAACACGGTTGCGTACCGCCGGCTCCTAACAGAGCCTTGTGCGCCCTCCTTCCACAAACCCACTGACGTGACGTGCCCCCCTTCTCTCTTCCTTGCGCTATTATAGCGTGCTCGTGCAGGTCGACGCGAAGATGGTGCGCCCAGAGCCACAGCGGCCGTTCGAGGGCTTGATCACCATCCACTGCGAGCTTTCGCCGATGGCGTCGACTGAGTATGAGCCCGGCCGGTACGCCCACTACCACGCCACATCCTCTGACCATCGCTGAGCGACCTTAGGCCGAGCGACGAGGAAGTCGCGTTGGCGCGCATGTTGGACAAGATCTTCAGACGCAGCGACGCGATCGACCGCGAAGCCCTCTGCATCATCGCCGGCGAACGCGTGAGCATCCATCCGAGAATCACTTTCCTGCACCCCTTCCCCTCTCGCCTGAACCCCAATCTCCCCTTCGAATACAGGTCTGGCACCTCCGCATCGCAGTCCACGCCCTCGCAGACGCCGGCTCGATCCTCGACTGCGCAAGCCTAGCCTGCGCCGCCGCACTACGGCACTTCCGGCGCCCAGACGTGGAAGTGCTCGGCGCGCGCGACGTGATCGTCCACGCGCCCGATTCCCGCGCGCCCGTCCCGCTCGCACTGCACCATACGCCCTTCTGCTTCTCCTTTGCCTTCTACCGCGCCGCTGCTTCGGAATCACAGTCGAGTAAAAAGGGAGGAGGCGCGGCGGCGGCGGGTGTGGCGGGGGCGGCGCCAAGGATCCTGCTTGATCCTGCTGGGCTCGAGCAGCGTCTTGCGCAGGGGACGCTCAATCTTGCGCTTACGCCGCAGCGCGAGCTCGCGGTCGTGCACAAGGCCGGCGGTCTCCCGCTCGCACCTGAGGTACTCATGGGCGCTGTGCAGGTCGCGGCTAGACGCGCGAAGGAGCTCGAGGCATGGTTGGATGTCCGCGTCCGTGAGGACTGGATCCGGAAAAAGGTCGAAGTGCGGTGAAAAATCCTCAGTCCGCGTGGGGCTGTCATTTGTGTGTGTGCGTGAGCGTAGATGGCGTGGCGTAACTTACAATGTATACATCTGATGAGCGTAAAGTCTGATTTAAACAGTCGAAGCAAATTCCTACGACGTCTATCATTCAATGAAAGAGATTGCCCAAAGTCACGCCACCGTACCACAGCCATGAACTCGAATGCGAACAAGAACGCCTTTCGCTACTTCGTGACGCACTTGACGACAAACGTCATAATTTACAGCATACCTCGAGTCCAAACGCATGCCGCGCACAAAGGAACGGCGTTGCGGGACGCGTCTCATTCTGTGTGGGGCCGCTAGGACGAACGCGTTTCTTGATTCTGGATTCGTGGGCCAGTCGGCCTGTGAGGTAGCGCAACTCAGACATGGGCAATTTCGCCAGTCGGTAGTGGAGCCAACTGCAGCCCTGTGCGCCAAAGACTGCAGGAAATGTGCCGCCGGAATCAACAGACTCCAAAACCATTAGAGTCCCTTCATCTGCCATGATAGCTTGAGTTAGAGAACAGCTCCGCGGGTGATTGGTTGCAGAACACGAGACAGCCATGAGTCAGGCGCACCTAATCTCTTCATGTTACTGACTCGAAAATTTACGCAACTGTGTGCGGTGTGCCCCCAATTACTGTATTCTCCGTTGGGAAGGGCCGTGCTAGTCACGTAATTTTTCGAATTAGCTGATGTATGACTGTACGGTACTGCCCAAATAGGCAGCCGTTTTTCTCGCGTCAAAACGCGTCAAACTTCAACGCCAACCAACAACTCGATGTCCACCGCAGATATAGTGCCGAGCGCACTGGGACGTGTGCGTTCTGCGAAGATGCGGTTCTCTTGATTCTCACTGCGGTACATAACACTTTGTATGGCCAAACCTAGGCTGAGAAGATTGAATGAATATGTCTCCATGTTGCTTTCTCAGGGTGGGGGCCGCTACATGGCAACGACGTGAAAGAGAGGGCGCCTTCAATTCCGGAAAGCCGTCAGTTCCAAGCGCTCCTTTGGACAGCCAGGTCCGTAATATAGGATCCGACCACGCGGGTGCGGCAATAAGATTCACCTTATATTTCGCGACACCCCCCTGATGCCAGCGGGCCCCAATTTTCCCTCGTTCCACCACTCTCTTGCTCCCTCAAAATGTCAAGTTTCGCCGCGATCCTGACACTGCTGCTCTTCTTCTCTGGCTCTACGGTTGCCCAGATTTCTGCCCCGGCTTGCGCCTACCCGTCGCTGTATAACTGGGTATGAACCCACGGTGTCTCGTCCCACCCGTTGTCGACAGCTGACGGGCTTTTCCAGGCATATAACTCCATCAACCAGAGTCCGTGCACAGTCGCGGCATATTTGGGGTCCACGTGCCATGGGGGCTGTGAGTGATCGTTTTGTGTGTACGAGCATTGCCGTCTCATCTCTTGCTTGCAGCGTATACCATTTATGCCCTTGCGAAAGATGATCTGTATTATAGCCCGACCGTTGTCAATTCCGACCCGTGCACGTGCAACACTGTCTTTTATTCCCTCATAAGTGCATGTTCTGATTGTCAGGGAGCGCTTTGGAGCTCGTACGAATCACCGTGTCTTTTTAAAATAAAATTGTCACATCTGTCATTAGGTGGACTCAATTTACATATAACTGCACGACAACGCAGCTTCCTGTGACGTGAGTTTCCCCTGCGCCAAAGCATATATTATTTGCGCATTGACGGGGTAATCTGGTCACAGCTTCCCCAACCCCGTTCCTGCTGGAACACGTATACCCCACTGGGCTCTCCTCGACGTTACAGTTCGTTGCTATCTATCCCTTTCGATACTTACTAACGCCATATGCTAGCGCGCAGCTGATTTTGACTCCGTCAAAGCGTTGGACGCCGGCAGTAGGAATCACCCTCAGTATTTTCTTTGGCCGTTTCTAACCTACGGTTTCCAGTCAATCCCGAGATAGATGCTGGCTCTTTGATTAGCTCAGGCACTACTTCGACAGCTAGCTCTCTCAGAGCCTCCCCGGCGGCCACATCCCCAGACTCGCCCTCGCGAACGTCCTCGTCCTCGTCCTCATCCTCGTCCTCATCCTCCGGGGGTAATAAGGTCAATGTGGGAGCCATCGCGGGTGCTTCCGTTGGTGGTATTGCAGTAATCGCCGTTGCCGTGCTCGGGATCATCTATCTGCGGCGAGAACGCCCAAAGGCGCCGTCTGCCGCGTTCGTAGCCAATGCCGTACCGGGGCCACACGCCGAAGCCCAAATGCCACCACCACCGTCAGATGACGGGACACATCCGTCTTCATGGATGCCCGATACACCTGTATCTACGATGAAGGTCTATGTATGTATACCTGTACCTTTGCTGTGGTTAGTGCTCGCTCACTGCTTTTGTACACCCAGGACCCGAATGACTCAACCACATTTCCTGGGTACCAAGCACCTCAGCATGCGCCGGAAGTCGCTGCCCAACACCCTCTCTCGCCGTACGATGGGAACGCAAACACCTTGGCCAACATGCAGATGTCGCGGGTCCAAGGATATAGCGGCCTGCCTACCGTCTGATCCCTCACCCCTTCAGAATTTTCTGTCGTATCTTCACGGGGTTCGTGTTCTCCGAAGCGGTTTATTTTAGTTATCCCCAGACGGACATCCACAGAAATTTTAATTATTTCGTTCATGTAGCCACAAACTCTCTGCGGGCGAGCGATTTACGAATATACCTCAGACGGTAAAGGGACGCGGAGGCTGGCCCCGACTGTTGCCGGTTCATGTGAGAGTCGAATGCGGCGCGGCGTCGTGAGCCAGGAGGTTACAGTACAGTACAGTACTATAGGGCCATCGGTTGGCAAACAAATAGGGACGGAATTTGGACGTCTCGAGCGAGCAACCGTACGGCATCATGGCATTAGAGCGCGTCCAATTGCAAATTGAGTTGTCGTGATCTTCCCACCGCTAACCGCTTCTACAGTAACTCCACTAGTCGACGCCCTGATTCCCCCTTGCCAGGGTCACTCTTCTCTTCCTCACAGTCGCTCCTAGGAGGAAAGGTAATACAACTGCCAAAGCATGGCATGAACCCAGTCGGCCATGCAACGAACATATGGCTCGTCAATGACCGGAACCCCCTCTTCATAGAGACAGGAAGACTCGGGGCAAGATACGAGTATTCCACATAGAAATCACGGCTCAGCGCTCAGAGCGTAGTGAAGCGGCCACGCCTCGATTGTCACCGTGGAACACATCACGACATTGATTGATGGAAAAACGCAAGTACAAGGAAATGTAGTACTTACGTCACCTTTCTCCACTACTAACTAGCACTAACTTACTGTAGGCATTTTGCGTTCTCAGGCTGGCCATGGGCATCGATAAGTGTGAATACGCCACCAGAGTTGCTGTAACAGACTGCAGAAATATTCGGGTGCCTTCAACTGATAGGTCCGAGTCGGCTAACAAAACAGCCCTGTGGTTTGGTTGATTGATCCCCCGGGCCCCGTCACATAATCGAGGGGCACCCTTACCATGACGATGACGTCAGGTGCCCCCAAGGTCTTCATAATGCTGGAATACTGCATACGGTAGGCTTACAATCATCGAAATGTGCTCGCAATCGGTGAATGTGGTTGAACTAGGTTGGGATCGGAGGGGGCGGGAACCGAGCGCTCTGGCAGGCAGTGGCAGGCCATACATCACAGTATTTCCTTATTCCGCTAATGCATATGTTAGTTGGCAGTCTTGGCACAGTGGCACATATTAGTACTGCCTAAATAGGCAGCCCATTTATCTGCCGTTTGACGCCAATCCGAATCCGAGAGTAAGCTCGTCCGCCACAGAAATATAGTGCCGAGCGCACTACAATAAGTTCTCAAGCTCTCCGGGTGGGCTCGCTGCATGGCAACAAAGCCAGAGAGGCGCCGTGGAAGCTACGGTATGGTCCCAACCGTTCAAGTTACAGTACTGTACTCTGGGCAGCAAGTCCGTACAATAGACGCCGACCGCACTGACATGGGTGCTACCATAAGATTCTCCTTATAATCACATACTAGTAACTACAACACCCTTCTGATGCCAACGTGTCCAAATTTTTTTGGTCCCACCACGATGGCACCACCCGGCACTTGCTCCCTCCAATGTCAACCCTCGCTGCACTCGCGACGTTGCTACTCT
>Ga0137394_10000770_pt1 | contig 22337 bp, 15 predicted proteins | sample czobulk116metaG_FD_108278 | JGI IMG/M metagenome (GOLD analysis project Ga0137394, IMG submission 108278) | Vadose zone soil microbial communities from Angelo Coast Range Reserve, California, USA - czobulk1.16 metaG | ecosystem: Environmental > Terrestrial > Soil > Vadose zone | place: USA...
ATGCGCCGGTCGCCCGGGTCGAGCCGCACCATGACCTCGCCCAAACTGACCAGGTCCCAGCGGCATTCTTTCTTCGGCTTAATGGTCAACCCCATGGCATCACCTCGGGGGCCCACCCCAATGGAAAATCGTCATCCGCGTATTCTCGATTCCCCTGAATGTATCCAGACTCGCGCTTGGGTCTCTCAATCGATCCTAGCTGGCTCCAACCTAGGGGCCAAAATCTGGATCATGGCAAGCGCCACCAAATACGCAGAGCCGGCAATGAGAAACGGAACCATGTAGCTGCCGGTCCACTGTAGAACATAGCCCACGATTTTGGCGATGAGCATCCCGCCCACCGCACCCGCCATTCCGCCGATCCCGACGACGGAGGCCACCGCCCGCGACGGAAACAAATCGGAAGTCAGCGTGAACAGATTCGCGGAAAATCCCTGATGGCCCGCGGCAGCCAGACCAATCAGCAACACCGCCGGCCACAACCCGGACACGCGGTAAGCAAACACGATGGGGACGATGCTGATCGCGCAGGCAAGCATGGCGATCTTGCGTGCCGCATTCACGGATATTCCCCGCCGAATCAAAAACGATGACAACCACCCTCCGGCTACACTGCCAACATCGGAAATGAGATATATCACAACGATCGGGAGCCCAATTTGTGCCAGGTGCACCCCATGCCGGCGTTCGAGAAAATCGGGCACCCAAAAAAGATAGAACCACCAGATCGGGTCGATCAGGAATTTCCCCGAGGCGAACGCCCAGGTCTGCCGGTACGGCAGGAGACGCGACCATTTGATCTTCGCTACAGGCTGCGGCGTATCGCCCCGGATGTAATGGAGCTCGGCTCCGGAACAGCGTGGATGCTCCTCCGGTTTTTGATAAAGCACAAGCCACAAGGCGAGCCAGGCGAAGCCGAGCGAGCCGATAATCACAAAGCCCCAGCGCCACCCAAAGTGTAGTGTGATCCACGGAACGCTCAGCCCGGCTAGAATCACCCCCACATTTGTCCCCGCGTTGAAAATCCCGGTAGCCAGCGCTCGCTCCTTTGCGGGAAACCATTCCGCGACGGCTTTAATGCTGGCGGGGAACACTCCCGACTCCCCAAAGCCGAGCGCCGATCGTGCGATCAGGAAACTGGAGAATGAACTTCCCGCCGCGTGAGCCATGGAAGCGAGGCTCCAAAAGATCATGACGATGGCATAACCAAAACGCGTGCCGAAGCGATCGATAAATCTGCCCACAACGAGCATGCCGACTGCGTAAGCCGCCTGAAATGCAAACACCAGGTTGCTATAATTGATGTCGTTCCAGCCAAGGTCATGCTGCAGCGTAGTCTTCAGCGCCGAGAGGACCCAGCGATCCATATAGTTCTTTGTCGTGCCGAGCAGCAGGAGGGCACAGATCACCCAGCGGAAATAGCCGGCGCGAGAGGAAACGTTTGTCAAGGCCCGTTCACCGGCCGTCTCGCCCGTGGTTTGCGCCTGAGACGACAAGCTGACGGATAGAGAGGTGGGGCGCGCTGGGTTCATGGTGCGAAAGGAAAGCTAGTAGTTTTTGCGGCCGGCTTTGAGCCCGGAAGCTCCCTGTTTGAATCCCGGCTGTACATTGACCACGGAAAATCATTTTCACCACCTCGGCCTGCTCCTCGGTGGTCATCAAGAACTCCTCCTCCGAACGGATTGGCCTGACTCAAGAAGTGAAACACACTTGTACGAATGATTCACCGCGAACTATAGGAATTGCCCGCCCTGGAGTCAAACCGTAAAAACTGAAGTTTCACTTCAGCGAGACTCAACAGGCCGGAGATCGCAATTGCAAGTATTGCCGGGACTTGCCCCGTCCGTTTCGGTCTTGAACGATATTCGCCTACCAACTGTGCACAGTCCCGTCGAGTTTGCGATTGATCGGGAGGTACGCTCGGCGATAGGGGTATTTTGATGCAAGGGCCTCATCGATATCCACGCCGAGGCCGGGAGCATCACCCGGGTGCATCATACCTTCGGAAAATCTGTAGGAATGGGGAAAGACGCGGTCCGTTTCTTCCGTGTGGCGCATGAATTCCTGAATCCCAAAATTATGGACACTCAAATCAAAATGCAGCGCGGCAGCCATACACACAGGACTCATATCGGTGGCGCCGTGCGACCCGGTCCGCACCTGATAGAGCTCCGCCAACCCGGCGATCTTTCGCAGGTGCGAAATTCCGCCAGAATGCACAACGGCGGTCCGGATGTAATCGATGAGTTGCTCCTGGATGAGTTGCTGGCAATCGTAGATAGAATTGAAAACTTCCCCGACGGCCAAAGGCGTCGTCGTGTGTTGGCGGATGAGGCGGAAGCTTTCTTGCAACTCGGCCGGAACAGGGTCTTCCAGCCAGAACAGGTGAAAGGGTTCGAGGCTCTTTCCGAGGCGTGCCGCTTCGATCGGCGTTAGCCGGTGATGCACATCGTGCAGCAAGGGAAGATCCTCGCCAAATTCTTTGCGCAGCCGTTCGAACAATCGCGGAACAAAATTCAAGTAGAGTTCCGAGCTCCAGGCGTTCTCGAGGGGTGCGTCTTTTTCCGCAGGCTCGTAATACAGTTTGCCGCGGCCAACACCATACGTGCTCTGAAGCCCGGGAATGCCGCTTTGTGCGCGAATTGCCTGGTATCCCAGCTTGATGTAATCCGACACCGCCTTGATGGTGTCCTCGATGTCCTGTCCACTGGCGTGGCCGTACACGAGTACGGCATCTCGAGAAGCGCCTCCCAACAACTGGTAGACAGGCGCATTCAGGGCTTTACCCTTGATGTCCCAGAGCGCGGTGTCAACCGCGGCAATCGAGCACATCGTGACCGGGCCGCGGCGCCAGTAGGCACCCTTATAGAGGTATTGCCAGAGGTCCTCAATCCGGCGCGCGTCGCGCCCGATCAAAAGTGGAATGACGTGGTCGGAGAGATAGCTGGCCACCGCGAGCTCGCGGCCGTTTAACGTGGCGTCCCCGAGCCCGTAGATCCCGTCTTCCGTCGTAACCTTCAGCGTTACGAAATTCCGTCCGGGGCTGCAAACAATCACTTTGGCATCGATGATTCGCATGTTGGGTTTACATCCTTTGTAGCGTCATCTTCGAAATCGCAAAGGAAGCGATTTTCACCGCGCCAGCCAGCCCCCATCAACAACTAGAACGTGGCCATGAACGTAGTCGCTCGCAGCGGAACTGAGAAAGACCGCCGCTCCGGCAATATCCGCCGGGTCACCCCAACGGCCAGCAGGAATGCGTTCAAGGATTTGCCGGCTCCGCACGGGATCGTCGCGGAGAGCTGCGGTATTGTCTGTCGCCATATAACCTGGCGCAATGGCATTCACATTGATCCCTTTGCCCGCCCATTCATTTGAAAATGCCTTGGTGAGTTGCGCGACTCCGCCTTTGGCGGCGGCATAAGCGGGCACCAGAATTCCGCCTTGAAACGACAGCAAGGAAGCAATGTTTATGATCTTTCCTGGTTTTCCTTGCTTGAGCATCTGCTGACCTGCAAGTTGTGAGAGACGAAAGACGGACGTGAGATTGACGGCGATCACTTCGTCCCAAAGCTCGGCTGGATATTCCATGGCGGGCGCTCGGCGGATCGTCCCGGCGTTGTTTATGAGAATCTCGATCGAGCCAAATTCGGCGGCCGTCTTCTCAATCAGGGCCGCCGAGACCTCGGCATTTCGAACGTCCCCGGCAAAATAAGATGTCTTTCGGCCCAGCGCGCGGATCGCCTCGCACGCCTTTCCGGGACTTGGATCGCGCCCGTGGCAAGCGACATTCGCGCCCGCCTGCGCTAGCGCGACGGCTATCGCCGCCCCAAGCCCCTTATGAGAACCCGTAACGAGGGCATTCTTGCCGTCGAGTTGGAAAGCCTCGAGAATCATCGGACCAAGACATATATCAGGAGCCCGCGCCACTTTCAAATTGGAAAATCACTTTTCCCTGATTGGAATCACGCGGATTTGAAACGGTCGTTCTTATCCGCGCTCAACAACGGAAACGGATCACAAGCTGGAAATAACCCGCCTGTAGTCACCGTATGCTTAGCAGCCGAGATATCCACAGTGTAGAATGCGGTGCGCCATCTCTCGGATGCGAAAAACATTGTTCGTGTCCCCGGCGCGGGCCCGTTCCTGCGCGCAGCGGGCCCTATTGGGAGCAGATAAATGGATATCCACCAACTCGAACTGTTCCTCGCGGTCATGGACTCCCCCAGCATGACCCGCGCGGCGGAAAAGATTCATCTATCGCCTGGCGCCGTCAGCCTGCAGCTCCATAACCTTGCGGACGAACTTCACACGGAACTTTTCGTACGGCGTGGAAAACGGTTGATTCCCACTCCGGCGGCCTTGCGCCTCGCTGAGCATGCCAAGGAAGTCGTGAAGATGATGGGCCACATCCAGCGGGCGTTTGAAAATGATCTGGAGAAGGACGTTCGCCCCTTCCATTTCGCGACAGGCGTTACTACCCTGATCTACCAGTTGGGCGGTCCACTAAGGCAGCTGCGAAAGCGCTATCCAAAAGCGGAAATTCGCGTGACCGTGGGCGTCACGGAGGAAATGGTTGCTGGCCTGCTCGATCGCCGCTTTGACTTGGCGCTCATTTCACTCCCCGTTTCCGAGGCCAGCCTTCGCCTCATTCCGCTCTTTGACGAAGAGCTGCTCATCGTGGGCCCCTCGGCAAACAAGGTGGGCAGCGGACATGTCAGCTCGCTCGGTGCTTCGCAACTCGCTGGCGTCCCATTTCTCCTCTATCCGGAGCGAAGCAACGTGCGTCTGGTCATCGACCGGTTTTTCAACGAGATCGGTGTGACTCCGCGTGTGCTAATGGAGGCTGATGACACGGAAGCGATCAAGCGCCTGGTGGAATCCGGTTTCGGCTACTCCATACTTCCTGAGCATGCTCTGAGAGGGCGTTCGCACTTCTTTCAGAAGTTTCGTGTCGAGGGTCATTGCCTGAAGAGGAGTTTGGCGCTAGCGATGGCGCACACCGAGTGTCCTCGAAAGTTGACGGAATCCATCGCCAGTTTTCTCAGGGCCGCTTTGGTCGAGAGTTGATCCTTTGGGGAAAATACCTAAACGATTCCTTTAGTAACTCTCAACACGCGAATTTCCTTTCTTGGCTTACTATTGGGTTGCTTAAGGGGTCATGGCAGCGGCATGTAAGGGTAGGCCCAGACCAGCCACTGGCGCTAGAACTGTTTCTTAAGGTCGGCACATTTTATTGGCTTTGATGGAGGTTATATGTCTGCACTTGGCGCTTCGCGGCGGGACTTCCTGAAACTCACCGGCGCCGGCGTGGCCGGTACTGCTTTGGGCGTCACGGAATCCAGCTACGCAAGAATCCTGGGCGCAAATGATCGTGTGCGGGTGGCCATTTGCGGAGTGCGGGGCCGCGGCAACGACCACATCCACGGCTTTTCGCGTGTCCCCGGAACAGAGATTGCCGCTCTATGCGATGTGGATGAAAACGTGTTGAACCAGCGCCTCGGGGACATCGAGAAGCTGGGATTGCCAAAGCCCAAATCCTACGTCGATGTTCGCAAGCTCCTCGAGGACAAAGATATCGACGCCATCTCCATCGCTACACCCAACCATTGGCACTCGCTGATGGCCATCTGGGGGTGCCAAGCCGGGAAAGACGTTTACGTCGAAAAGCCGTGTTCGCATAACTGGTTTGAAGGACGGCAACTGGTGCGTGCGGTGAAGAAGTACAACCGAATTTGCCAGCACGGAAGCCAGTCGAGATCGAACCCCGGCATGCTCGAAGCCATTCAGCATCTGAATGACGGCACGATCGGCGATGTCTATATGGCCCGCGCGCTATGTTACAAGTGGCGCGCATCGATTGGGCACGCTTCGGTGGAATCCGTCCCTGCCGGCGTTAACTACGACCTGTGGACCGGCCCCGCACCGCTGAAGCCGTTTACCCGCAATCGCTTTCATTACAACTGGCATTGGATCTGGGACACCGGCAACGGCGAAGTCGGCAACCAGGCCATCCACGAAATCGATATTGCGCGCTGGGGTTTGGGGGTCGGTTTCCCGGTATCTGTGTCTGCCATGGGTGGACACTTCATGTTCGATGACGACCAGGAGACCCCCAATACTTTGAACGCCACTTTCTGTTTCGATGGTCCGGCGGGCAAGCGCAAGATGATGGAGCTCGAAGTCCGCCATTGGATCACTAATCACGAAGCGGAGATAGGCGCCGGCGCTTATGGGGCCAGTGGGGTACCCCCCGCTGGACTCAGCGCCGATACAAACAAAAAGCCTGCCAGCCAACAATCCTTGGGGCCAAAAGATGCAAAGACGAACACAGTCGGAAACATCTTCTATGGATCAAAAGGCCTTCTCGGCATCGATGGATACGATACATACAAAACGTGGCTGACTGATCAGACAGAACCCGGGCCCCACGGCAAGGGCTCTGGTGACCATTACGCAAACTTCGTTGATTGCCTTCGCAGCCGTCGTGCCCAGGATATTCATTCGCCGATTGAGGAAGCGCACATCTCGACCACACTGGTGCATCTAGCCAATGCCTCGTACCGCCTGGGGCGTACGCTGCGCTTCGATCCCGCCGAGGAGCAGGTCATTGGCGATGAGGAAGCCAGCCGTCTTCTGCGCGGCAGCTATCGCACGCCTTATATCGTGCCGGAAGAGATTTGACCATCATGAGGAGGCCACGGTTAATCATGCGCATTCTCATTGGCGGTGCATCGCTCCTTCTCGTTATTGTGGCTGTGTTTCTAACATCCCTCGTCTTTGCTGGACCCCATCCCTCAGACCGCGTCACCGTCTCCGTCAACGAACAAGCCCGCCGTGTGGATATCTCCATTGACGGCCAGCCCTTCACCTCCTATATCTGGCCCACTGCGCTGAAAAAACCCGTTCTCTATCCCTTGCGCAGCGCCAAAGGAACCATTGTCACTCGTGGCTTCCCCCTCGAACAGCGCCCCGGCGAACGCGTCGATCATCCGCATCACGCCGGACTTTGGTTCAACTATGAAAACATCAACGGCATCGATTTCTGGAACAATTCCGACGCCATCAAGCCTGAAAATGCCCCCAAGATGGGCACCATCGTTCATCGCTCCATCGTCTCGTCAAAAAGTGGTTCGGAACAGGGCGAGCTCGACGTCGAATCCGACTGGGTCACCTTCGACAAAAAAGTTTTGCTCCAGGAACACACTCACTTCGTCTTCCACGGCGGCCCCGGCTTCCGCAGCGTGGACCGCATCACCACCCTCCGCGCTCTCGATTCCAAAGTCGATTTCAGGGATGAAAAAGACGGCGTTTTGGGTCTTCGTGTCGTGCGCGCTCTCGAAATCCCTTCCGACAAACCCGAGGTCTACACGGACGCGAGTGGCCGCGCCACCCCTGTCGCGAAACTGGACAACACCGGTGTCAACGGCACCTACCTCACCAGTGAAGGCAAAAAAGGTGATGCCGCCTGGGGCACGCGCGGCCGCTGGTGCAATCTCAGCGGTCTCGTCGGCGACGAGCCCGTCACCATCACTATTCTCGACCACCCCGCCAATCCCGGCTTTCCCACTTACTGGCACGCCCGCGGCTACGGCCTCTTCGCCGCCAACCCGCTCGGCCAGAAAATTTTCAGCAATGGCAAAGAAGAGCTGAATTTCTCCCTGGCCCCGAACGCCAGCGCCACCTTCCGCTACCGCATAGTAATCTCTTCCGCGATCGCCACTCCCGAAGCCAGCGAAGCCGCTTACAAGGACTTCGTCTCCACCTATCATTGATCCGCTTCCCATGACCATCCACATCGGCCTCATCGGCGGCGGCAACATCACAGAAACCCACGCCCGCGCCGCCCGTGCCATCCCCGGAGTCGAAATCTCCGCCATCCACGGAGCCAACACGGAGAAAATCACTCGCCTCTCCCGTGAACACGGCGGCACGCCGTATCAAGACTTCGAAGCCTTCTTAAGACATCGCCCGCTGGATCTCGTAATTATCGGCAGCCCTTCCGGCCTCCACGCCGCGCAGGGTATCGCCGCCGCACGTCACGGCCTGCACGTCCTCACGGAAAAACCGATGGAGATCAGCACCACACGCGCCGACGCCCTCATCGAAGCCGCAAAACAGTCCAATGTCCATCTCGGCGTGATTTTCCAGGACCGCATGAAGCCGCACATTCGTCAGCTCAAAAACTGGGTCGATCAAGGCCTGCTCGGCAAGCCCCTCTTCGTCGACGCTCGCGTGAAGTGGTATCGCCCTCCGGAGTACTATGCCAACTCCCGTTGGCGCGGCACTCTCGCGCTCGACGGCGGCGGCGCCTTGATCAATCAAGGCGTTCACACCCTTGACTTGCTCCTCTGGCTCCTCGGTGATGTCGTTCGCGTGCAAGCCCACACCGCTACAGTTCTTCACAAAATCGAAGCCGAAGACACCGCCGCCGCCATCCTCGAATTTGCCCGCGGCGCCTTGGGCATTTTCCACGCCACCACCGCCGCCTACCCCGGCTACCCCCGCCGCGTTGAAATTTCCGGCTCCGAAGGCACCGTCATCCTCGAGCACGACCGCATCATCGCCGCCAATCTCCGCACCCCTCCAGCCGCCGCTGAATCCGCCCCACTCGACGAAAATCAAAGCGCCTCCACCGCCGTCGTCAGCGATTTCCGTGGCCACCAAGCCGTCCTCGAAGATTTTCTCCAAGCCATCCGTCAGAATCGCGCCCCTGCGTGCGACGGGCTCGAGGGCCGCCGTAGCATCGCCCTCATCGAATCCATCTACCGCGCCGCGCATCGTCCGCAGATTTCCACCAAAGTATGAGTTCACAACGGAAAGCGTCTCCGGTTCCTCTTCCTTTTTTGTGAAGATTGTAGGACCCATGCTGTCCGAACGTCGGCCAGTGGATCGATCTGCTTCCAAATCAAAATCAATTTCAGAGATTGTGTCGCTCTCCCGGAAGCTTCACGTTGTCGCCTGCCGCAGAGAATTCGCAACTCGGCGTCCCGCCCTCTGTAGCGCTCCCTGTATAGCCTCGGCTGGGTGCTCTTCATGCTCATGGGGTTCTATTGGCCCGTTGCAGTGCGCGGCTACCGCAAATGGACGTTTCCCCTCGTCGTGGTGGGCATGAATTCAATTTTCATCTATTCCTTCCAGCATGATTCTGGTTGAGTGGCTGGATCGCGCCGTCGGAGTTTTCACCTTTCGCTACAAGTTCATCGGGACCCTCGCTCCGGTGGCGCAGGCATGCACCGTACTCCTCGTCATGTGGTACATGTGCTATTGGCCGTACAAGCGAAACATCTTCTTGAAGCTATGAACGTCAATGGAGCATCGCCCTCATCGAATCCATCTATCGCGCTGCAAAAACTCCCGAGCGTGCCCGCCACTGCCTGAACATAGACTACTGGATTGTGACGGTTACTGTGGCCTTGGCCGAGAAGGTTGGGAGGCTCGCGTTGGGGCCCGGGGTCGTAGCGGTCACAGTAAACGTGTAGCTACCAGGTGTAGTGCCGAGAATTCCGCCACCTCCGCCGATACCCGCGCCACCGCATCCAACGAGACCTCCGACAACTACCATGCCCAAAATGAAACTTAGCCAGAAGCGGCGCCTGCGCCCTCGCGCCCCGATTCCGAATAGGACCATGCCGAGCAGTGCCACTCCACCGTTGGCCGCGAGCCATCCCATTCGATTCGGCGAGGGAAAGACGAACGCGCTCGAACTCGCAGCCGTAGAAGTGATTGTCATCGTGGCGGTCACCGCGCTCATACCTGCAATGTTGACAGAAGGTGGAATACTGCAACCGGGAAGATAGTTCGCTGCCGGTGGGGAGGCAGAGAGCGCACAAGTGAAACCGACGGCGCCGGTAAATCCACCGAGAGGTGTGAGCGTGACAGTAGAAGTGTTCCCCGTGGTTGCACCGGGAGAAACAATCGTAACGGGAGTTCCGCTAACGTTGAATGGAAGCGTCTCCGCAGCCAACAGGCGTATGTAGGCCGGGGCGTAAATGGAATCGCCATTGTAGGAGATGTCAAAAGTAATGTTGCCGGGATTGAAGACGTTGCCGTCCCCGGTGAAGCTTGCCGAGCCGTTTACGAGTGTCGCTGCACCGCTAAAGGAAGACTCAGAGCCGTGGCCATAGAATCCCGCGACTCCGGTCGGAGCCGGTGAGCCCGCAACACCGGAAACGGTGACGGTAAGGGTGAAGGACTGCGCCTCATTAAAAGGATTGGGATTGAGGATGGCGGACAAGTTAGCAGGTTGCTGGACTGTGATATTGATGGCGGAAGATGCGGCCGGATTGCAGTTGGCGTCGCCATTGTAGTTCGCGGTGACGGAGTCGATGCCCAGCGGCAAAGCGGTGGTGTCGAGGATGGCAGCCCCGACGTGACGATTGAAGGGATCAGAATCAAGGGAGGCTGTGCCCAGCACGGTCGAACCGAAGTAGAACGTAGCGGTACCGGTAGGAGGTGGAGCGGTGTTGGAGATGACGACCAGCAAGGTGAGCTCTGTGGTTGAGCCCACTGCGATGCGGCTTGCGCTCGCGGAGAGGTTTACGGTGGGTGCCGCCTTGGTGATCGTAAACGTGAGCGGTGTAGTGGTTGAAGATGCTTTGAAGCTCGCATCGCCCGAGTAACTGGCATTCAGACTGTGCGTTCCGGCCGGGAATCCGCCGCTGGGGATCCATTCAGCGACACCGTTGGAGGTGAGATTGACGGCACCGGAGCTGGTTGTGCCAGGGCTAGCCGTATCGACAAAGGTAGCGGTTCCCGTTGCGATGCCATCCGTTGAGCCTGTTGCCGCATTGACACCCGTGGGTTGGGCATCGATGGTGATATAGGAGCCGTAAGGGTAGCTGCCGCCGTTCGAGAGACTGACATATAAAAGGCTGTTGTAGTTGAAGTAGCTTCCAAAGACAGTCGTAGTGCTGGCTTCCGGGGCCACATTGAGCGTTACCGGAGAAGAACTGCTCGGCGCGAAGATCGTGTCGCCGGCGTATTTCGCGGTGACGTTGTATTGCCCGCCGGGAAAGTTCTTGAAACTGCTCGATACCGTGCCGCTCCCGAGCGTGAGTTCGCCCAAGCCGGTATTGACGGATGGGCTGGCGGTCGTGACCAGGCCAACATTGCCAGAAGGCGTGCCGCCATTGCCGGCCACATCGATGCTGACGATGACCGGAGTCCCGTGGGTAAAACTCGTCTGGCTGAGGTTCAGCGTGGTGGTTGTGGGCGTGAAGTGCAGCGAAGTCCAATACGTCAGGAGCAAAGCGGCGTCGACGCTGCCGAGGCCGGTAGCCTGGTCATAGCCTACAGCCCCGTAGTATTGGCCGAGCGTGTAAAAACCCTTGGTGTTGTCATTGAGAATGCTGAGTGCGCAGGAAGGCGTGCCCTGCTGGCAAGGCACGTTGTTGCTGCCGATCGAGATGTCATGGAATACCGAGGGATGCTGTGCCGCTAGCGGATAGAGTGTGAAGTTGGCTTGCCCCTGTGGCCCGTATTTTTGGTTGATGAGGGCCATAATGCCGGCCATGGCGGGCGAGGAAGCAGACGTGCCACCGACACCCACTATCCTTACGCCATCCTCATCCGGGATACAATCGTCGGAAAAGGCGCAAATGGGATAGAAGCTGTAGTTCGCACCCGCGGCGGCAAACAGAGAAACATCGGGAAGGTCGCGTACCCCGTCGGCGGGCACGCCGCTGCCTGTTTGCCAGGCTGGCTTCGGATAGCCGCCAGAGCAAGAGGCGAACGAGCCGTTGGAGGCATCGACGCCCGACGTACAACTGCTGGCGCCACCGCTACCGGCGACAATGGTGGGGCTGTCCGAGCTGTAAACTCCTTCAGTCGAAAGGTTCAAGCCAAACGCGTGGTTCCAAGGCTGCTCAGGAATAGGTTTGAGGAGAGCGGTGGCTGGCAGCTTAGCTGGTGTCAGGTTCCAGAAGGTCCCAAGCTGAGCGTTCCGTGCAGCACTCGTGCCGTTGTAGCTGGTATAGAAGAAGTCGGTACCCCCGACAGAAATGTTCCAGGGAGTGGAGGAGAAACCGTTCACGGCAAGCCCTTGCCGCGCGACCTGCGGGATGTCGAAGTTGTCGCAGCCCGCTGAACCGCCGTCCCCGGCGGAGACAAAGGACGTCTGTCCTTGCGCAGCGGCCTGCTCCCATACGGCGGCCCAGAATTGGTTCCCGGCTGAACCAAGAACTTGTTCACAGTTACCGTAGCTGGTACTGAGGACGGCGGCCTCGTCGTCGTCGACCGCCCGCAAGGCGGCGAGATTTAGACCGGATTCGAGAGCGGTGTCGGCAGAAGTGTAGAGATTGATTGTGGCTCCTGGCGCAACTGCGCCGGCAAGTTCAACATCGAGGTAGGATTCTACGGCAGCCCCGCTCAGACCGGGATCTTGGCCATCGATGACGACGTTGAGTGCCTTGGCGGGCAGGCCAAAAAGGGCGCGATACGCGGCAACCACTTTAGGGTCGACGTTGGAGGCGCCAATGATGCCGATGGTCACACCGGTGCCATTGGTGCCTGCGCTGTAGAGGGGATTCAGGCCGTACTGAACAGCAAAATCACTAGGGGTAAGCGCTAATGCGAACGCATTGAGGGTCCACTCCGGCGTCACCTTGTGTGTGCGGCGTTCGTATGTGGCTCTGCCAAGCACTGCGCTGTACGACTTCGCTTTGAAATCGTTCATGGAGTTAATACCGGCAACGAACGGCGCGAGCGCGGTGGGAATCTGCGGGTCACGGTTGTTGGCGTGGTGCTCTTCGCCCTGGACCAAGTAGGTGTGTATTTCCGTGTGGAAGGCCTCGCGGATTTGTCCGGCGCTGCCGGAGAATTCGATGGCCGTCTTGCCCTTGGTGACGCGGGCTACGGAAAAGCCATGCGCCTGGAGCCATGCGGTCGCGGCGGCAACATCCGAGTCTGTCGGGCCATACAGCTTGCCGAACTGCTCTGGCGTGAGCCAGTTGTGATAGCTGGGGCTGCCCGGATTGTGGGCATCCTCAATAAACTGACGAAGCGCCGTCTCCCGCTCGGGTGAGCGCTTAAGGAGCAAGAGCATGCGCTCGGCTGGAAACGAATCAACAACCGCACCCTGGTCGTAGCTCGGCCGGGCCAGCGGATGTACGTTGCCCCTCAGGGTGACGCGCTGGCCGTTATCGATCGGCTGCCTTGTGGAAGAGAGAGACTGTGATTGCCCGAGCGCGATGCTGCTGGCGATGGCAGCGAATACCGCCAGGAAACCAAGTGACCAAAAACGCCCAAAGGCCCCGGACACTATGGCCCTCCTCATCCAGGACGCGCAGCGGTCCAATCACAGACTTCGTTAGTAAGACGTAAAACAGCGGCAAACCCGTTTCTATCCCGACAAAGCATTCCGGGCAACAACCCTAGACCTCCGAACCGGCAACGCGGACCTAGCATGAGTCTACCGGAACTGTACCACGGTCCGTTTTTGGATAGTGGGTGGCCCCCCTAAAGAGATACCTGGATCTGCCTTTGAACATCCGTAAACCCCAAACACATCTACGGCCCGCAATGCGACAAGGAAACTAAGTTTTTGCATGCCGACGAGTACGCCGGGACGGCGAAACCCTGAGCCAGTTGCTGAGGCGTCTCCGATCTTGCCGTCGCCAGGGCCCTCACTGATGACGTTTTTGCCGGCGAGATTAACACTCAAGACGGCTTTCATGGGTTGCCGAGATAGTCCAACTACTTGTCGCCACAAGGGCGACCATCAGAAAATTGAAGGGCGCTGGCATGAAAGCCAGCACCCTGGGGAGCCGCTACATCAGATGACGTAGTTCTAGTCGCCCGTGCCAGATGACGTGGAGCGCTTGACCACCTTTTCGGCAGCCACGGTCGGCGTGGTCATGGTCTTGAAGAGTGGCCCGCGAACGGAAACCACGTCCCCAGACTTGAATGAACTGAGGCCGGAAAGCGTTTGGTCTTCTTCCGTTTCGAACCGCGTTGTGGCCAGGACGTCCACCTGGATCGAGGTGATTCCCGCGTTCGTGAAAAACGACGGGAGGCTGCCCAGTGTGAACGTCTGGGGGTTGCTGCTGGTGTCGACGGCTGTGACCGTGCCGGTCAGGAAAGAAGGCTCGAGCTGCACCTGGTCAACCGTGACCATCAGGTTGGGAGGCGTGCCGGTCGCAGCAGTCGGATGAAGGCGGACTTCTTGCCCGATCATAAGGTCAGCGCTGCTCGCGAAGTTGAGACCTGACGGAAGCATAGACCCGCTCGTGTCGATGGAGAAAGTCGCCTGGGGCGCGAGATTGATGGTCAAGGGAGCGCCCATCGAAAAGACTCCCATCCCCTCGCCACCGCCGAAGGACTCTTTCTCAAAGAGAACGATCTGGAAACTGCTCGCCCCGGTATTTACCGAGGTGACCGTGCCTGCGAAAGACATCTGGTTGGGGGGCTGAAAGAATTTCACTTTGAAAGCGAGGAGTGATCCATCCGGGTTCATTTTGGCGTCCACCTTGACGATTTGGCCCGTTTGCAAGCAGGAGAAGTTTTCGGCGCTGCAAGACGTTCCGAAATCGAATTTTGTGTTGCTATCGGTGGCGATAGTGAAAGAGGGGCCGTTCATTCCTCTCTGGATGGTGAAGGTGTGACCGGTTTGGTCAATCGACGCGACCTGGCCGATCAACTCCATGTCCTCATCGCTCTGGTCTCCGCCGCTGGAATTCGGCGTTGGGAGCTGCACCAGGCTGATCGTGGGATTTATGGAAAGGTCGCTTTGTTGAATAGAGCTGTCTATATTAAAGTCCATTTTCAGAACCACCGGGGAATTCATGGTCAGAGTAATCGGGAACGGCTGGGTTGGCGCTGCGACGCTCACCGAGGATTGATTGAGCTTGGGATCGAATTCACACACTTTTTGATCGGCGCAAGTTTGGGTTCCGAGCGTGAGCGGCGCTCCAGTCTGGTTTTGGATAGTCATTCGAGGATTTGCAAACGAGACCATGAGGCCACTGTAGGTCCCTGTTGGGACACTCCGGCTCGCCAAAAGCGCTGACTCTGTTTGCAAATGCTCGAGCTCAATGTCTTGGGGCTCGCTGAGCATTGAAACAGGCTGGCTGCCGGAATCGCTGGGTTTCAGAGCAGCACCCGTCACCTCAATTTCAAAAGACAGCACGGTCACCCCCATCGGGGGACTGTCGTGGATCGTCAGAGAAACCTGCGTCATGTTTGTCCCCAAAGGTGTTTGCATCGAGCTCATACTGCCGCCACACCCGGCCAACACAATGACAATAAGTAAAATAGCTCCGAGACACGAAATAGACTTGCGCATGAATGCTCCTCCTTCAAAGGGCACGCCAAGAATTCGGAAAGAGGGCTGTTGCTGGGTAGGATTTGGGCCGCGCTTATTCTAATCCAGGCAATTATTGCAAGCAAGGGACATGCCTGTATTTGTATTTCTGTATGTCGAGCAATTGGTAGAGCGGCGGCTGAGGACCCGGCCAAAAAAAAAAAGGACAGATAGGCGGTAGACCCCAGAGCGGCAGGATCTGCAGCGTAAGAACTTTTTCTGGAAGTTGTTGGACAAAAGAAGTAGGCTCTAGCTTGAACCCATTGACCTTCACTGATCTCCCCCCAATCATTGTGATGGCTGGGAGAATGTTATGTGGCTTGTCCTCTTATTCTCAGCCGTGTGCATCACAATTGTTGCTGTGCGCCTCTTCTTTGCCCTCAAGTCGCTCCGCTTGGCGCGGGTTCGGAAGGAGCTCGACGATACCAAGAGCCCTGGTCAAGCGGTCAGCAGCAGCGGGACTGGGCACGCCTTGCCGGGCGCGGGCACCCTTCAGGATCAGGAAACATCGAGAGATGAGAAGGCGGCTCCCGTCAATACAGGTGGGCCTCTTTCGGGCGCAGATGCTCGCGGCGACACAGGTATCGGGGTTGCCGTGCCTGCGGCTGTTTCCACAAACCGGGAGAAATCTGTAAGGAAAGAGATGTGGGTCGATAGCCACTACTGCTGGGTGGTGCTGTGCAAGAACCATTGGTTTCATCTTCGGCAGAACCTTTTTTTCAGGCATAGAATCCCCCTTGCCGAAACCGATCCCCTCGCCCCTCGCCCTTCTCTCGATGGCCCCTTCAGGGTCCGGTGCGATGACTGCCGCAAAGAGTATTTCTATAAACCCTCAGCAGTTCTCAGATTCGAACAGGAGCTTCCTGACTCTTTCACTCCCCATCCGCTATTTCGAGATTGTTAGGGGATGGTGGAGCTAACCCACGCGGCTTTCTTCGGGAGGCACCGTCCGCGCCGTTTTGTCGTCCAGACGGCCGCCGGCGCACGCCTACTATTTGGACGCCCGAGAACCCTATGGTGGTTAGACTGGTTTCCGAATCAAAGCTAAGGTGCAATGTGTAGTGCCCCCGCCCCTCAATAGCCAAGCCGCCGCGCACAATCTTGAAGAATTTCGGCCTCCCACGCCGGGCGCTTCGCGTTTCTCGCGTGAGTCAGGTCAGAAGGAATTCGTCCGGCCAGACGTAGGAACACCGCGGCGGAATGTTTGTAAGCGGGAACCGGCTCGCGAAACGCAACATTTCCAAGATATTGCAGGGCATCGGATAGAGTGTAATACGCAGGATCATCCGCTTCCCAAAGCCGGTCGCGCTCAGCGAATTTCTCGGGGGCCAACGTTGCGAGTCCCAGCAAATAGTCGGAACCGTACTCGATCATGTTGATGCCCAGATCGTTTCCCGTGTAGATGCGGAAATCCGGCCGGTTCGTATCACGAAGAACAAGCCGCTCCAGCTCGATTAGCCGGTCAAGCGAAGAATGCTTGATTCCTTTGATCTCCGGAATGTCCATCAACCGCCGGAAAGTTTCTTCCTCAAAGATTTCGCCGTTCGGCGCGAACATCTGTCCCAGCTCGAAGGCCAGCACGTGCGCGTATCCCCGAGACACTGCTCGATAAGCCGCCGCCTTCTCGGCGGCAGATTTCCCGTGCAGCCGGCTTGTTTGAAACAAAATTGGAATTCCACCATGTGCAACGATGGCGTCCATCTCTTTCCGGTAGAGTTGGACCAGGTCACCTGTCTGCCCTTCGATGTAAGCGCCGCCCACAAATTGCACATCTTTGCCCAATGCCTCTCGCGTCCATCCGAGCACGTTATGTTTTTCCGCTCCGCTCAGATAATTGACGTAACCGGTGTCCATATTCACGGCATTCATCAATCCGGCGCGATGCGTGATGCGCAGATGATTCTGAAAAGCTTCGACGGCAATTCGCCCATCCGGTTCAAATGGCAGAAGCGCCGCCGCAATGCCCTGCACCTTGCGGCCGAGTTGTTGCCGTTGATTGATGGATCCTATTTTCATCGCTTGGCCTTCGCAATCTTCAACTGCTCCGCCAGCGCGGAACTCTTGTAGTAGTTGTCCAACGGATAGCAGCCGGAAGGCAATCCCTTGCGCGGCGCGGTTGTGCAATCGCTGAACGTTCTGCAAATCCGCTTGTGTTCAATGATATTTCCTTCGGTTGCATCCCAGAGCAACTCAGGATAAGTCAAAATCATTCTTCCCAGACCAACTGCGTCTACCCATCCCTCGCGAACGGCAGCTTGCGCCACATGCGGCAGAAAGTCCTGCAGATAGCTATAAGCAGTTCCCACGATGATGAGATTCGGAAAGAGCCGCCTCAATTGCTGCGTGACTTTCATCTGCAGCGCCACGCCAATCAGAGGATCTTCCGGAGGCTGATATCCATCCGATGGCGGATAGAGCGCGGGCCGTTGAATATGCGGATTGTAATAGGGACTACCCGCCGTGATGTTAACAAGCCGGATCTCTAGCTCCTCGAGCAAAGACAAAAACCGGATCGTCTCGGTGACATCCACCTCCGTGGGATGGAGCGGATTCACGCCGAATCCCCAACGGTACGGAATCAAATTGTCGTGCGGTTCGGGAATTCCCGGACCCAACTTTCCATTCGCCGATTGGGACGGATCGGGACGAAATGGCACGGTGTCAAACGCAGAGAGCCGCACGCCAATGCGAATTCCTGGTGCCATCGAGCGGACCCCTTCGACCACTTCTCGCAGAAATCGCGTGCGGTTCTCGAAACTACCGCCGTAGCTCCCTTCTCGCGTATGCGCACTAAGAAATTCGTGCCCCAGGTATCCGTGGCAGTGCTTGACGTCCACAAAGTCGAAGCCTAATTCCTGCGCCATTTTCGCTGCGCGATGAAAGGCTTCAATGATCGCGCCAATCTCGCCGTCGGTCAGAATGGGATACTCACGAGACAATCCCAATTTTCGATCCAAGATCGGATGATGATAAAGAATGCGCGGCTCCGGCCTATCGTGAGCATTCGGCCGGCAGTAGCGCCCGGAGTGCGTCAACTGCAGTCCGATGAGAAGCCCTTCATCCGAACCCGTCGTCCGCCGGTGTTCTTCAACCAGGGCCTTTCGCAGTCCCGCCAATCCCTCTCGCGTGTGCTGCGCAATCACCAGCTGATTCGGATTCGCGCGTCCTTCGTGCGAAACAGCAAGGGCTTCTCCTCCCCAGATTAATTTTCCACCGCTGCGGCCGAATTTTTTCCAACGATGGATCGCATGCTCGCTCGGATTCCCATCCGGGGTGCCGTCCCATCCTTCCATCGGATGAACGGCGATCCGATTGCCGATGTTGATTCCGCCGCGCGAGAGCGGCCATCTCAGCGGTGAATCGGATCCGTTGAGTAGTGCGCTATCGCACGGGATCGTCAGTCCGAGTGAGCGAACGTGATCTTGAAAGCGCGCCACATCTTTCACCGCCCCCAGCCTCAAAATCGGGAGTGTGTTCATGCCGGTCCCTGTTCCTCTGGCAGCCCCGCAACAGCGGCGGCGAGCAATGCCCTTCCCGCGACGGAAAGCAGAAAAGGCTTGGCGCAAAACGCGCCTCTTGACAAATGACGGCATGCTAAAGATTCTTTGTCTCGATGTCGAGGAGCTTCTAGGGCAACGCTTGTTCGAATTCGCTGAACAATGCGTTTGCGAATTTAGAGAAGGAGATGCAAATGTCCATCACGCGACGTGATCTGTGCCTCTTGCTTCCGGCAACTCTTTTCCCCGCCGTTCTGCGGCCCGAGGGCGTGGGTGCACAAGAGGGATCGATGGCATCGGCAATGTATCCGTTCGAAAAGCTGCCGATTCGAACGCCGAACAACGCGCAGATCCGCGATGTTCTGAAGGGCAAGCTGGCCACCGGCGAGTCGTTGGAGGTGCATGAAACAACGCTGCCCCCGGGCGGAACGCCCCACGCGGCGCACCACCATGTGCACTCTGAAATGTGGCTGATTCGAGAAGGGACGGTCGAGCTGACGGTCAACGGCTCGAGCTACCGTCTCGGGCCAGGCTCCGTCGGATTCGTGCATTCCAATGATGAACATGGGATCAAGAATGTGGGCACCACGCCGGCGACATACTTTGTGGTGGCCGTGGGCCCGGGCGCGAGTTCTTGAAGGGTCCAAGAAGCTACGTCGGTCGCGGAGACCGACGGGAATGGGAGTTCTTTGAATACATGGAGAGTAAGATTGCGGAAAAAGAAGCGCTTGAGGTACGGAAGGCTGTTGTAACATTGCTCCGCGAACGATTTTACATAGAGTGGTGAGATGAGAAATGCAGCTTCATCTCTTCCGACTTTGCGCCGCCAGACTGACCTTAAGGAAAAGCCTCGGGTATGAGTGGCGTTAGAATAAAAGACGTCGCCAAGCTGTCGGGCGTGTCGACCGCTACCGTCTCGCATGTCATCAATAAGACGCGCTACGTCAGCGATGAGACGAAACGAAAGGTTCTAGGCGCGATTGAAAATGTGGGCTACACACCAAACATACACGCGCGCAATCTGGCGTCCGGCCGGAGCCGAACACTCGGGCTGATCATTTCGGACATCACCAACCCATTTTTCCCAGACCTTGTAAAGTCCATTCAGGAAAGGGCTCTCGAACTGGGCTATGACGTGATTGTTCTTAACACGAATTACGAGCCTGAGCGCGATGCTCCCTATGTGCAGCGTTTGCTGGAATTGCAAGTTCGCGGGGTGATGATCCTGACGACAGAGATGGATCTAGCGGTGATCGAGCGCCTGTCGTCCCGGCGAATCGCCGTAGTGTTTCTGGACATCGGAAAGGTTGGACCACATACAAGCAACATTCGTGTGAACTATGAAAAGGGCGTCCATCAGGCGGTTGAGCATCTGCTTGCGCTGGACCACCGGCAAATTGCTTTCATCGGCGGACCGGAGCGTTTCAAGTCGGCGCAATTCAGGCGTCAAGCGTTTCTCAGAACGATGAAGAAGCATAGAGCGTCGTTGCATACCGAGCCGGTAATCTACAAAGGCGACTTCAAGCTGGAGAGCGGACAGCAGGCCGTCAGAGAACTCTTGGCATTGAAGAACAGGCCGACGGCGATCATCGCCGCGAATGATTTGATGGCGATGGGAGCTTTGCGCGAACTGGGACGTGCGGGATTCGAGGTGCCAAGAGATATTTCAGTTATTGGATGCGACGACATCTGGCTGGCAAAACTGACCGATCCACAACTGACCACGATTAGGATCCCGCGCGCCGAGATCGGGGCAGCTGCCGTTGAGGCGGTATTGCATACCAATTCCGGAGAGGGCCGCGCCGGCCGTGAAATCAAAATCTCCACTCAATTGGTGGTCCGCGAGTCGACCGGCGCTGCGCCACGTTTGATGTAAGTCCTCGGCCGGTACGGATGCCGCACCGTACAAGAAGAGCGTGCTTTGTGGACAAGAGACGAGACGCGGATTTTCGAAGCAAACCCCTTATTTAGTGTTACTAAACCAAATCTTTAGAATTTCGGATTTGACATCCGCGTGTGATTGCTCCTACCCTCCCTCCACAAATAGCAATTCAAATTATAGATAGTAGACATCGAATCGCTGTTTCAGGCCGGGGTGGAGTGCGGGTCTTCCGCCGCTCGCAACCCCGAAGAGGAATCAGCGTATGCGAACCCTTTATCGCAGGGGGATGAGTGGCTTCGCTGGGGGGAGCAGGTTTTTTGGTGGCCAGCGGCCACGAGGAGGGGGCACGCGAGGAGCGATAGGGAAATCCGATGGTGCGGAGCAAATAAATTGATTTTGGGCTTGACAGAAGAGAAGGCAGTGGAAATAATGCAAAACCATTAGAGCTACGTAAGCGGTTACGTCTAACGCTTATGCGCATGGGGTGAAGGCCATCAGGTAGTAAGTATTGGGGAACTTGCTACGAAGTCCAACCGCGAGGTGAATTTCATGTTTGCAAGAAAATTCGGATGGGGAAGTTTTGGATTGAGCTGCTTACTTGTTCTCTGCCTGGGGCTGTGCACCTTGGCACTTCCCGCGCTAGCTCAAATCGGCAATGCCACGTTAAGCGGCGCCGTGACCGATCCGTCTGGCGGTGTCGTTTCCGATGCTGAACTGACGCTGACAAGCCAGGCGACGGGGTTCGAACAAAGAGTTACCTCCAACGAAAGGGGCGAATATACCTTTCGCAATTTGACCCCGGGCACTTACGACTTGAAAGTCACTAAAAACGGGTTCGAGAATTACATCCAGACGCACATCGTCCTGACAATTAACCAATCGGGGCACGCCGACGCCTCGCTAAAAGTTGGTGCGACGAACGAAACGGTTAGAGTCGAGGGCGAAAATACGCTCATCAACTTCGATAATGGCACTTTGCAGGGCGGCATCGATCCAGACACTCTCAAAGAACTGCCGCTTAGTTTCGCAGGCAAGCCGCGCTCCTCGGCAAGTTTCGCGGTCCTTCTGCCCGGTGTGTCCACTGGCAGCAGCAGCGAGGCATTCAACGCGCGCATCAATGGAGGCATACAGTCCGGCGATGAGGCACTCTTGGACGGCGCAACCATGCAAGAGGGCTTCATGAGCCAGAGCGGCATGGTGGCGATTCAGGGCGATTTCCAGATGTCGCCTGATATGGTTCAGGAAGTCAAGGTTCTAACGTCGAGTTACGACGCCCAGTATGGCTCCTCGACATCCGGCCAAATTACGATGATTAGCAAGTCGGGCACGTCACAGTATCATGGCGCGGCGTTCGAGTACGCCCGCAACAAAGCAATGAACGCGGCACCCTGGGGAACGACGTGCCCCGCGTCAAATCCGAGTTGCGACCGGCGGCCCGTCGACAATGAACACAACTTCGGCGCCAACGTGGGCGGCCCGATCAAGATTCCCTTCCTTTACCATGGCACGTCAAAGCACCACTCCTTCTTCTATTTCGACTGGGAATCCTTTCATCAGGCCGGCGGCTCAAATACTCCCACGCTCACAATTCCATCGTTGAAGGAAAGAGGCGGGGATTTCACCGACTGGCTAGATGCTACCGGCAACATCAAGCCCA
>Ga0137394_10000771_pt1 | contig 22323 bp, 16 predicted proteins | sample czobulk116metaG_FD_108278 | JGI IMG/M metagenome (GOLD analysis project Ga0137394, IMG submission 108278) | Vadose zone soil microbial communities from Angelo Coast Range Reserve, California, USA - czobulk1.16 metaG | ecosystem: Environmental > Terrestrial > Soil > Vadose zone | place: USA...
CAGCATCACCAGTCTTGAAAAGGTGCCCATTTTACAGGTGTTCGAAGCATTCGACTCCCAATCCGAGTTACTCGATAACTCTAACCAGCTAATTCTGTTCGGCTTATAACCGGACAGTAGTGGTATCGACTATATATCTGTTCTACCTCTTGTCTGCAACAAACAGATATCGAACTACAGCTTGCCCGGCCGTTATAGCCCTGCCGTCGAAGGTGCAGAATCGCTGTTTGGGTTCGCTCCTGCGATCCGGCCGAACGACTGGCGGCGGCACTCATGATCCCCGCCGAGTTATCAAGACGGTTGCGGCTGCTCGGCGACACCGAGATCGCGCAACTGCTGGACCATGAGGTCTGCGCGAACATGAGCATCTTGGCTCCCGAGGCGACGGGTCTGCGCCGAAGCCGCGTTTCGCCTTCGGCGATCCACGGACAGTATCCGACTCTATTTGACAGACAGGAGGAACTGGTCAGGTGAAAACAGCCGCGATATACGTGAGGGTCAGCACGGCAGACCAGCATGTTGAAACTGAAACTCAACTCCTCGATCTGCGGGAGTTCGCGTCGAAACGGGGCTTCGAGGTCGTCAAGGAATACGAGGACACAGGAATTTCCGGCAGCAAGGCGCGACGCCCGGGCCTTGCTGCGCTGATGGCGGATGCGCGTAGGAAGCGATTCGACGTCGTGCTGGTGGCGGCGTTCGACAGGGTCGCACGGAACGTGCGGCATTTCTTGGAAGTGCTCGACGAACTGAACCACCTTGGCATCGAGTTCGTCAGCCTGCGGGAGAACATTGACACCGGAGGCCCGCTCGGCAGGGCGATGGTCGTCATTGTTGGGGCGATTGCTCAGGTTGAAAAGCAAGCCATTGTGGTACGTGTCAAGGCAGGCATGAGACGGGCGCGTCTGGAGGGTCGTCAGATTGGGCGTGCGCCCTTGTGCGTTGACCGTGAGGCGATATTGCGTGACCGCGAGCGCGGTCTCAGCTTGAACCAAATCGCGAAGGCTCAGGGCATCTCGAAAGCCAGCGTTTGTCGCCTTCTCAAGGAACTTCGGGACAACGTTTCAAAAGGGGTTGAAAAGGCAGTTTCGGGATGTGCTCGTGGGAAAGAACTTATCGAATCCAGACCAGCCGCTTAATAGCTGTCTCAAAGGGAATAGTTTTTGAGGCTAGGCGAAGGGACGAATGGACAACACAACCAAAATCGAAAGCATGGCAGCCGACCTGCACCTGTTGGCTGCGCCGTTTAGGTTCATTCTTGCGGCAGTGAAAGTGACGCTGTTCACACTGTCCTTTCCCCTGCTGTGCGGCTGGTGATGCTGAGCTATACGGTGCCCAGCATCGACCCCCTCATGCGCTACCTCGAATTCGTTAAAGCCCACAACGTTCCCATTGTGGTCTACCCGTTTGTCGTCTTGGGCGCGTTGTTCTTGCTGGCAGTGGACATGCTGATTGTGATCGCGAAAGACGTGGCTGGTATGGTTGACATTCTCCTCCGCGTCCCGCTCTTGGGCACCGCTCTCTTTGCCCTCGCCAGCACCTTCTGGCTCATCGTTGTCCGAGGAGTTTATCGCCGGAAGGATGGACAGGAAAACTTGGGCGGTTGGTCGAGCCTTTTCCTTGGGTTCACGGTAGCCTTCACGGCGGGTTTATATGTTTCGGGATACCAAGATTCCCTGCCGCCAGCGTCACTCATGTGTCTTGCAACCTTGGCAGCTTTCAGCCCGACGCTGTTTTACCTATTGTATCGGGGCCTCAAGTTGACGCGGTAACGTCCGAAACGCCCGTCCCTTGGGCGTCGGCAACGACGAGGACAAAGGCTTCAGGCGCGACGACCCTATGTGCGCCGCCAAACCGCTCGGCGAGCGACGGTTCGAGGAGGAGCGACATGGAGATGTTCGACGAGATCATCGAGACGACGATCAAGCCTGACGGCACCGCCGAGGTCAAGCCGCTGGCGACCGGGGAGACCCTCGCGGAGGCGGAGTTCGCCGAGGCTTGCGACGAGTACGTCCGGGCGGCGAAGAGGTTCGAGAAGATCGACCGCATCGCCAAGGCGCAGCAGGGAATCCCCGACAACCTCTGCGAATGGTTCGACTCGATGGAGGCGCAGTACGTCGCGGACAAGCGCCTCTGGCTGCTGTTCGTCGGCGCAGACCGCTCCCGGCGCAGCAACCTGATGTACTGCGAGTACCGGAAGACGCTGCTCGCCGGGAAAAGCTCTCGCGCCGACGCGTGAGCGGAATTCCGAGACATTGTGAAGGTGATGCAAGAGGAAACGCTGCGGTGACCACCAAACTCAGCAAATCGAGGTTTGTCGCAGGCTGCCAATGCCTCAAGCGGCTCTACTTGCAGGTACACGAGCCGGAACTGGCTGCCGAGCCGGATGCTGCGGCAGAGGCGATCATTGAGCAGGGGCGTGAAGTCGGCATGCTCGCACGCAAACTGTTTCCCGGTGGAGTCGCGGTTAGCAGCGAGGGCGGGCTGGACAAAGCGATCCGTGCCACGCGGGAGTTAGTCGCGAACCAGGAAGTTCCAGCGATCTTCGAAGGTGCGTTCGAGCACGGCGGTGTTCTCGTGCGCGTTGATGTGCTCCATCGTCGCAGGGACGGGCGCTGGCGATTGATCGAAGTTAAATCCACAACCGAGGTTAAGGATCATCATTTCGAAGACATTGCGATCCAGCACCGGGTGGTGACGCGCTCGGGAGTCGATCTCGCGGCATCGTGTTTGGCGCATGTGAATCGAGAGTACGTTCACGAGGGCGGCCCCATCGACGTACACCGTTTCTTCAAGATCAGGAACCTGACCCGGCAAGTTGAGAGATTGCAGCCCGAGCTTACGATTCAACTTCGCTCAGAATTTCGAGTCCTCGCAGTGCCTGAGGCTCCCAACATTCCTGCTGGACGGCAGTGCAGCGATCCATTCACTTGCGAGTTTTTTGATCATTGCAATCCTCCGCTGCCTCACGATCACATTTTGCGCCTCCCCAGAATTCACGCGGCCACGGTCGCAAAGCTTGTTGCCCTCGGCATCCAATCCATTCACCAGATTCCTGAGAACTATCCGCTCACGGAAAGGCTCCGTCGTGCGTGCACGAGCGTGCAACTGCGAAAGCCGTGGTACAGCGGCCCGGAAATCATAGAAGAGTTGAGCAAGCTGAAGTATCCGATCAGCTTTATCGACTTCGAGACAGTAAACCCGACAATCCCTCGTTTTGCCGGGATGCGACCGTACGATCAAATTCCTTTCCAATGGAGCGCACACGTCCAGCGAGAGCAGGGCGCAGCGCCCGAGCACTTCGAATTTTTAGCGGCTGATAAGAGCGATCCTCGCCCAGCGTTCATCTCGACGCTGTGCAATGCGCTCGGCGATCGCGGCAGCATCATTGTGTACCACCAGCAATTCGAATCTCAGCGGCTCTCGGACCTTGCGTCGTGGCAGCCGGAGTTCGCCGGGCGGATCGAGAAAATTCAACGGCGGCTCTGGGACTTGCTACCAGTTATCCGCGACCACGTGTACCATCCCGCGTTCGCCGGATCGTACAGTCTGAAATCCGTGCTGCCCGCGCTTGTGCCGGAGATGACCTACGATGGCATGGAAGTGGCAGACGGGCTTACCGCCGGAATCGCTTGGGAGTCGCTTATTGGCAGTGATTGTGAAGAAGCCGAGCGCCAGCGAAAGCAGCAGGCGTTGCTGGACTACTGTGGGCAGGACACATTGGGAATGGTAAGGCTCCTCGAAGTTCTTAAGCGCAGGGTTTAATGCGGACGGAGGATGCTGAATGTTGGATTGCATGTTAACTGAAGATGTGGAGCTGGACTCCTGCAGCGGCTTTTGCGGTCTTAGGCCCTGTCGCTCGCTTTGGAAGGTGCCGCTCGTTGGATTTGTGGATCGCAACCATGTCTACATTCAGACCTTGGCGATGAATATCGAATCCCTCATAGCTCCGAAGATCGGCAACGTTAGTTCTGAATGTAAAGGGAAACGATTCCGGCAAACGCAGCAAATGCTGAACCTCGATCTCGTTAGCGGCTTTCGCCTCCAGCAGCGCCTCCAACAGCCAAAGCTCTAAATCATGCACATCGGTTGTGATCTTCCTGGACAACAAGAAACGCCCCCTCTTAGGTGTCGATCGGAGGACTTCCCAATCCACCAAGCTAGTAACGAGCTTCTGTGTGGCTTCCCTGCTGGTCGCTCGATCCCCCCACGTCGTCAAAATGCGGTCTTGAACCTGGGCCGTCGTGAAGTCGTCCTGCAGTACCAGCAAACGACCGATGACCTCAGCGATGTCCCGGAAGAAAGGGTACGCCAGAGCGGTCATCCCCCAATGCAGCCAAATACGTTCCTTTCCGGAAATGCGAGAGAGAAGCCTAACTCCTATGTCCCGAAGCACGAGATGCTGCGGGGGAATGCCACTCCAGATACGAAGGATGATCCCGGATGCTTTGGCTCTCGACTCTATACCCGGAAGTTCTTTCCGCAACTGCTTATCCAGGAATTGGCGCAACTCCGTCTTGTCGGTCGTCTGGGCGAGATGATCCAACGTGGTATCGAGCCAGGCTCGTTTGATCCTCTGCGAGATTCCGACGACTGATCTCAATGTTCCTCTCTACTAACTGCAACAAACGGGACCATCACCTCTTCCAGTGCGATCCCTCCGTGTGCCACGACTTCGTCGCCTTGATTTGTGAAAGCCTTGAGATCGCCCGCCAGAAGCACGTATCGAGCAGGAGGCAACCCATGATCCGGCCAGCGGATCGACTCAGGAAACTTGGCCAGGACTTCCTCACGAAATTCAGAGCGATCATAGACTCTGGCTCGTTTGCCTCTAGTCTCAACTAATACACCCTCTCTTGGATTCCCAATGCCGGTAGCCGTCACGTTGCCGTGGTCGGCGGTCAGGTAGACGGCGAACCCTTCCTGTTGGAGACGGCTAAGCAACTGCTGCAGATGGCCTTGTGAACTCCACAGGCGTACCTGGCTGTGCATTCCTGCTGTCTGCATCTGCATTCCATGCATGATGTCATCTATTTTGTTCCATACCAAGCCCAGGACGGACAGCCGAGGGCTCGCTAGGGCCCTCTCCAATCTGGCATCCGCTGGGCAGTCAAGGTTCGTCACTAGTTCGATGCCCGACCGCTGAACCCCGTGGTCTTCCCAAAAGCGTTGCCAGTGTGCCAACTCTTTGGAGGTTGTTTCGATGGATTCAGGAAAGAAAAGCGGCGGTTCCCCGGCGAAGATTGACTGACGGGTGACGGAAGTGAGGGTCGGAACCCAAGCGAAAGCAGTCGAGTCCTGAAAGCGCCAAGCAGGATCGCTTGCTTCGAGCCCTTTGCGCAGTAAAAGCCATTGATCGAAGGCAAGCCCGTCCAGTACGAGAAGTGCGATCTTTGCAAGCTTTTTTCGTGTTCGTTCGACGGCCAGAAATTGGGGAATTTGATGAACCATGACTGGCTGCTGGTGGTAGGGCAGATTATGCAGCGACCCGTACCGTTCTAGCATCCACAACCCGAATGCTTCTTCCACCTTTGACTGCAAGGTTGCCCAAGCCGTCTTGTCGGCGTTATCCAGAGCTTCGTCCCACTGCCAGCGCAGAACCACTAATTCCGCCCAACGTTGGACCGCTTGCTGCCACTCCCTGTGCAGAGCATCGGGCATGGGTATTTCAGATTGAAATTTCTGCCTAAGCGCACGAAAACGGCGAACTGAATCGGCCCTGGGATCTTGGATCACACCTGCTCTTACCCATGAAGGAATGTCGGCAACATCGTTTCTTTCGACAGGCTGCAGCGAGCCATCTAGGAAGAACGTGTCGATGTAGGCTCGGATGTCCTCATGATGGAAGGGGACACGGCTCTCCTTTCCACCGTCACTCAGAGAATTAAGATAGATGTCCCATTCAGTCTGGAGAAACCGTAGACATTTTTCTCGGCTCGGCAGAATTTCGGCCAGTGGCCACGTCGCAAACGTCGAGTCTCTCGCCAGATTTTCCAAGACGTATTGGTTGAGGAAGTCAGGCAAACGAATCTTTCGAGCATGCAAGGACAACAGAACCTTCAACAAGTCAACAGGGGTCTTGATCAGCTTTAGAACAATGCCGAAGCAGTGCATCAACACGAACTCTTTGGTTTCCCGCTCGGTCAACTGATCGCCGTCATGCGCTTCGTAGGACTCCGCAACAGCGTCGAGGTAGGTGCGATCAAGCTCATACAGCACCGGGTAATTCAGCTTTGGAAATAACTGATGCAACGCAAAGGTTAGCTGCCGTCCCGCCTGGAGGAGATCGAACGGCAACTTGCCTAACTGTTGTTCTGCGGAACGCAAGACCACCACTAAATCTGTCTTCCGCCCGTGGTCCCACACGCTGCGATACTGCGATTCGTAGGCGAAGCGGAAGGTTATCGAGTCATCGAACGAGATCAGGTCGAAACCTCGTTCACGAATCGCCGAGAGCATACCCTCCTCTGTGAGCAGTCCATCCGGGTCGGCGACGAGAGTTAGACGGGAAATCCTGGGCTGGAAGTGTTTCAGAATACCGTCTCGCCAATCAGCCATTCGCCACCTCCACCCGCAAGAGAATGACAGGCTGGAGTTCGGGTAACACTTGCTCACGCTTTCGAAGTTCGTCAGCCCAAGCCTTCTGCTCTTCGTCCAACTTTTTCAATCGATGCTGGCGGACTTCGAGCAAGCCGATCCGGTTCAAGGCTTCTCGACGAACCCGAAAGGCATAGTGCCCCTTCTCATTTTCTCGCTTCAATTGCTGCTGGTGCCGGGCATATAGCTCATTGAAAGCGTCTACTCCAAGTCGTTCCGCCTCGGATCGCAGACGCCCAAATACAGCTTGAACCTGAGCGCCCGGCTTCGTTCCCATTTGTTCTACCTCGGGCTTATCTTCGAGCAGAGAATCCCAAATGTGCCGTGCCGTGGGCAGCAAAATGCGGCCATCATCATGATGGAAGATGGGAATGATCCTCACATCTCTCAACGATTTGTGGTCGAGCGAGATCCGCCATAATGACCAATGACCGACCACTTCTCCCGGTAAGCTCTTGAGCCGTACGATCGGAATGGGCTCCGTGACGACCACTCGGGGCAACTGGTGGACAAGCCCTCGAATTCTGTCGTCTTCTAGGCTGATATGCTGTAGGCCTCGGTCCTGGGCTTCCCTGCTATGGAACGAAACCCGTTCCATCCTGCTCCCATCCGGCCATTCTAGGTTGTAGCCGAACAAGTTCCGCTGGACTTTCCCGCCCTCGCAACCGAGATATGCCGTTGTCATCCGCTCGACCCAAAACGGCAATGGGTGACTGCTCAACTGCTGGGCCAGCGTCGGATCAAGGACAGTCTTGCTGTAGTACGACCTGCCAGCGACTTCCTGTCGAGCCTGCGCCCGGACTTCCTGAATCAGCCGTTCGACATTCTTTTCGATGTCGCCGGGATTCAGCACCGCCTGAGCGTACAGCTTCTCGAAAATCGCTCCGCTCTCAGCCGAATCCAAAACGTCCTCGGTCTTGTCCACGCCGAACTCATGCAAGATAGTTGACAGCTTTTGTTCGAGAACCTCCCGAACCCGGAGTTCCACACTTTCATCGAAGATCAGGTTGAATGCCCTTACGGGGAACTTTTGTCCGATGCGGTCCACACGCCCTATTCGCTGCTCAATCTTCATTGGATTCCATGGCAGATCATAGTTGATGACGACGTGGGCAAATTGGAGGTTCAGTCCCTCGCCGCCAGCGTCGGTCGATACCAGAATTCGTGTTTTCTCTGCAAATTCACGCTGAACTCGACGCCGCCGCTCCAGGTCCATCGACCCGTTGAGGCAAACAACCGAAAAGCCATGCTGCTCAAGGAAATCCCGCAACATGTTTTGAGTCGGCACGAATTCGGTGAAGATCAGATACTTCAGTTCTGGGTTGTTCTCCTGGCGCTGGTTCTCATAGAGGAGATCGAGCAGCGTCTCAGCCCGTGCATCTGGGCCTTGCGCTCGGCAACGTTCAGACAGATCGAGTAGCAACCGGACTTGTTCCTTCTCGTTCTCCAATCCCGCCAGCCGGAGTGTGAAAAGTTCGTCCAAGCGTTCCTGGCTTTCTTGCTCTTCGACACTGTTTTCTGGTGGCCCATCATCAATCGTCGCAGAGTCCGTGGCATTCAATGCTTCCAAGCGCCGCTCCAAAGCCGACGCAATCGCTCGTGTGCTGCTGGTGACCAGCCGCTGCATCAAGATCATCAGGAAGCCGAGGTATTGGCGGTTCTGTCGTATCGCTTGGTCGTATCCCCAACGCACATATTCTGTAACCGAGTGGTAGAGGCGTTTCTGAAGTTCGTGCCTCTCTTCCCAATGGACGGTGATGAGCTTTGTCAGGCGAGGCAAGAAGAGAGGATCGCCCCGCTCGTTGATGGCCTGCCGCTTTTCTGTTCGAATCACAAAGGGAACGACCTTGTCACGGCGAATTCCTCCGGCGGTATTGAACTCCTCGGCATCCAGCAGCGCCATGATCCGCTGGAAGTTGTCGGTCTTGCCCTGGTGGGGTGTGGCCGTAAGCAGCAAGAGGTAAGGGGCGGCTTCTGCCAGCGTCTTGCCCAGGCGATACCGAGCGACTTGCTCGGTACTGCCGCCAAGACGGTGAGCTTCGTCGCAGATAATGAGATCCCACCCGGCATCGATGAGATCCCCGAGCCGTTCCTGATTGTATGTTTCCAGTTTGTCTTTTGGCCATCCTCGCCGCTTCTCAACCGGCTTGATCGAATCGACGGAGCACACTACTTGATTGAATCGTCGCCAAATATTTTCTGATCCAGCCAGATTGCGCCAGATCGAGAACTCGCTCGGAGTAAGAAGCTGGAATTCTTCGCCAAAATGAATCTGCATCTCCTGAACCCATTGCGTCACCAGACCCTTGGGTGCAACGACCAGTACTCTCTTGGCTAGACCACGGAGCTTCAACTCACGAAAGATGAGTCCCGCTTCGACCGTCTTGCCTAAGCCGACTTCGTCCGCCAATAAGTAACGAATCTGGTCTCCTTTCACTGCACGGGTGAGTGCGTAGAGTTGGTGCGGCAAAGGGATGACGCCTGCTTGAAGGGGGGCCAAGAGCAAGTCTTGAGTCAGGGCATCGGCAATGCGAGCCGCCGCTACACCATACTTGATGCGATCGAGTCCTCTTGCTTGAAATGGCCGATTTGGGTCGAGCGATTCGGCAGAGAGGCGTTCCACTGCTCCCTTGCCAGGAACCCACACCTGATAAACCATTCGATTCCAGATCGTCTCCACGTCCACAATGCGCACCGACTCCTGGTGTTCGTTGCTAAATGCCCAGCTTCCCACCCCAAACGGATGCGAGTTCATAAGAAGCGCCCATTGTCTAGCGATTCCGGGATCAGCCAGGGCAAGTCTCTCTTTGGCGCTTAGAATCGCTGCAGGCAAGGAATCAGACTTCTCAATGAACTTCAAAACGTCGATTGCCAAGAATGGGAACTCTCGGAGTTCGTCAAGTTGGTGCGTAAGGAGTTGCTGTATTTGAGATTTCGCACCCACTTCAATCGCTTTGTTTGGAAACTGAAAGGCATAAAGCAGAGAGTCCCCGACCTTCGCCGATAGCTTGTGACTCCCTGCTGGGATGACATTTTCAGACGATGATGTATAGGGCGAGAATTGAAACAATCGTCCGTTCCCCTCACTGTCCTGAATCCAAAGGTCGTTCGGTTTCCCAAACACCGGGACCAGGAACGCAGGCAAACGCTCGCTCGGATTTACAAATCCGGCGAGAGGGAGTTGGGAAGGACCTTTCACAGTACACCTGATAAGCGGTAATACTGCCGAACGAGATGTCGGATCGTGCCGTGGAATTCAAGAGGCCGCATCCCCTTGTCCGCATCGTATGTGAGTGGTACGGCATGCCACTGATTTACGACTGCATCCAGCAATGCAGGGTCGTCCAGAAAGCAGGTTGGCAATGCAACCGCCATAATGTTTGCCCGAACATCGAGATCTTCGGCGATTTGGATTTCGACGGCGGAACATCGATCGTCGCAATCGGGGTCTCCGCCCCCGGTAATGAGGTTATAGTACGCTTCCGCTTCATCCTCAGTGGGTGGGAAAACCAGACCAGTTATGGGATCGTTCGAGAGATACCTCTCGTCAGTGTCGAAGAAGCACTTGCTGATCTTCCTAGCACTCTCGATTACTGCTGCAATCGAGTATTTGGTGAGTGCCTCCGTTCTTTTTATTGCGGGTTCGTACAGACCGTATTGAGAAGCGCCTGTGTCAAACGGGTAGAGCCTCTTCGCCTTCTTCCAAACCGTCCCCGGCTTGAATACGAAGCATATTGGATATAACCCAACATCTTTGGTTGGAGCAGTTTTTCCAGGAACTCGATAGGAGGGCCTTCCATAGAAAAGGTAGAGCAGCGGCTCGTTGAACACGCTGCAAGCACTCGCTGCTAGGGTGTGATTCTTTTGGATCGAAGGGAAGTGAACGTACTCAGTCGTATGTACGAGGGGCAGTTCCGCCGACGTCATGGTCTGCTTTTCGATGAATTGAGAGAAAGACATGCTGTCGAGAGCTCCCCCCACAGATAAATTCCTACAAAACATTCGCCTTCCGATTAGTCGCTCGTCCGCAGGAGGGCGTTGTCGTAATACATCAAGAGAGCTTGGTCTTCCTCAATCACAGCTTCCGGAACTCGCTTTGCCATCTCCACGATGGTTCGATAGTCCTGTTTTTGCCATGACTCCTTGAAACCGGCTCGTAGTGCCTCCGTCCGGACCACCTTGAGCTTGCCCTTGGCGTCAAAGTACTGCTGAAATTCCTTCATCAACGCTCGGTGTCGGATTTGCTCAAGGTCGCCTTCTTTCTTTGCATCGGGAACATCCCACTTTCCATCTTTTGCCTCGACGAAGTTCTGTTCGAGAATTGTCCGAAGCTCCAGTGGCTGCTCATGCTTCTCCCATACCCGCTGAGCCTCTTTCATATAAAGCGGCTGAAGATCCTTATACGCCATCGGTTCTCCCGATAGTTGACGCCTCACCCACTGGATTGCGCTCTTCTCATCGCTTACGAATAGTTCGTACTGTTCGACATGCTTAACTTCAAGTCGCCGCCGATCGTATTCGGTTACTTGGTCTGACAAGAAATACATTCCATCACGCCCAGGAAATCTCTGACGCAATCCAGCATGGAATTCCGCTGTTGACAGAGGGACCGAATACCCACGTTGCACATGAAACGCAACCATTCGGTCATAGAGCACGTAGCCTTGCCGTTCAGCTATTGTTTCACTCTGTCCAGACTTCAAAACAAAGATTGGGAGCTGCTTGAGATGTGTCGAAACGAATTCCCAAGCTCCATCCTCAGTTCCTGCTTTCTTCTTGAACCGGGCCTCCAACCCGCCGTTTGGCTTATATGCCGAGATGATCAAATCCTGCTTGACGGTATTGCCGCTAACCACCTGCTGAAATGAACCCTGCTTTTTATCCAGCGTCCGGACATCCGCTACCACGAATCCGGCGTGTTGCAGAGCCTCTTGAATTGCGTTCCACACACTATTCCGAGAATTATGGAACTCTACAGTGATCCACCTCCCAGGCTTTAGGACGCGGTAATAGTTGGTGAAGCAATCCTGCATCATGCGTTGGTAATCGAGGAGCGTCTTTTCTTTCACCCGATCGACGATAGCTTCTCGTTCCGGCGCAGTGCGAACCCTGTGCCAGGATTCAACGAGGATATTCAAATCTGAGTAGTAGATATTTTCGCCAAAGGGAGGATCTGTAAAAACGTAGTCTATAGAGTTTTCCGGGATTTCAACGAAGGCCAGATCCTGCGTCGTAATTATTGTTTGTCCACCCCGAGCATGTGAGCCAAAAGCCTTTGTGAGCCGCTTCAATTTCCCGTCCAGAATGTACCAAGGAGATGGATCGACAATCTGAGAGGCAACGTAGAATACACCCGATAAGTACTGGTTCACCTGCGAGTAATGTGTCGGAACGTATCGTGCGAGGACGGACATACCCCAAATCGCCTGCTCAACAAAGAAAAGGAGCATGTTTCTAAGCCGGTCATCCTGGGTGGACTCAGCGTGTTTCCATAGGCTCGCTAGGGCGTGAGTTGCACGGGGTAGGAAGAAGTGGTGGATATTTGTAATCGCTGCAGGCTGCATCCGCCCAACTCGGCGCATTTGCATATCCGGCAACTCTAGAGTCGGAACTTCTTTTGGCAGCGGCAGTGCTGCTATGCGCTTTAGAACTTCAATGTCGTTGTTGTCAGGTTTCTTCTCAAAGGTTTCTTTTCCGAGACGATAATTGATAAGAACTGGCACTCTCTTTGGCAGAGCTATCGCCTTCCCCGTAGCACCGTCTACCTGCGTCTCATACACCAAGGCTAGCCCGGCTTTTGTGGAGTCCGTGCCGCAGTGTGGGCAGGGAAAAGATTCTCTGACGGCTCCGGTTCTGGTGTTCAAGGCTTCTTCAACAAAAACGATTTGCTTGGAACACTCGGAGCACGTGAAGACATCACTCCAGACAGTGAAATTGATCCTTCCTTTTCTCTTGCCGTCTTTGTGGAGAGTTTCATACATCCAGCCGCAGTCAGCTTCGACTTCCTTCAGAATGCGAGTGGCTTCTTCATTGAATGACTGGACATCGAAAGGAATGTTGTAATTAGCGGCTATAAAGGTCGCCAGAGGCGAAATATCGTTAAGAATTGCTCGGCGTGTCCCAAGCTCGGAAATCTTGATAGATTGTCGCTTTGCTCCGTTGTCTGCAAAGTCCTCGTAGATCACACCTTTCTCGCTTACTCGATATCCCAACGAGACGACTTCCCGTGATTCTCCGCAAAGTCGTGCGGCTATTCCCGTCATTCCAGTACCGCAAAATCCATCAAAGACGATGTCACCAGGTTTCGTGTAGTGGAGAAGGTATCGCATGATTGCCTTGTGAGGAACCTTTGTATGGTAGGCGTGCGCCGTATAAAGAGGATCATTCTTGCCTTCACTAACATCGCTTGCGAATGGCTCCTTGTGGTATCCATCGGAGGACGTGTATTTGGAGCCGTGCTGTTCTAAGAATTCCGAAAGAAAAGGGTTGGGGCAGGCTGTGTAGTAAGGCGGGTCAGACAAAACTAGAATGTCTTTGTCATCTCCGACTGGAAATCCCGGAATCTTGCGAAAACCCGGGTCCTGTAGCTTCTCTCGCAACTTCTCAATGAAGTACGCCCGCCGTGCCTCATCATTGGCGAAACTCAACCCCAAGCATTCTACGGGCTTTGACTCTTCGGCCCCGTAAAGGAGTTCGAACAGCTTGTCCGATCCCGGCTTGGCCGGAACTAGTTTTTCCTCGAATAAACGTTCTTTTTGCTGGTTCAGTAATTTCTTCGCCATACTCTTATCCCTCTAGCAGAATCCGCTTGCGTGCAATTCGCTCGATCTCGACGGCATCAATGCTGCCATCAAGACCATCTTCGGAAGTGATGACCCGGTCGAGATAACCATTGTCTTGGTACCACTGCCGCTTTCTTTCCCACTCTTCCCGGTACGACGGCACCGAAAGCATCCCCAAGTGCTCCCAGTAAAACGTGTCTCCCTCGTAGCTCACCGTGAAGTCTGGGAGCCTGAAATCGTTCGGATCATCCTTGGATGCGAGCTTCTGCTCGTAATCAAAACTGACGCCGAGGCTCGTCAAAATATCGGCGACAATCACTTCAGATTTTGAACGGACCAAAATTCCTTGTGGATATTGCGGAGAGGAGCGGGTGCGATGGATCAAATGTGCGGCGTAGTAGCGGTCAACGGATTCGGGCCGTACGGCGACGACGAACATATTTGTATTCCGCAGGAGTGTGTCTGAGGACTGTGGGCTGCGGAGCTTTTCGAGAACAGTGGTGTCTCTCTCCAATAACAACACCATCTTCTTTCGAAATCGAGTTAGGCCGGTATAAAGCAGCTCCCGCGAGAGCGTGGTTGCGCTTTTCGGAAGGATGAGGAATACGATGTCAAAATCGCTACCCTGCGCCTTGTGAACAGTTAGGGCGTACGCTAGTTCCAGTTGTCCCTCGACATGGGAGCGAGAGTAGTAGTAGGACGATGCCGGTTGACTTGAGAACTGGACTTTGATCGAGTCTGGTTTGCCGTTTCCCTTGGATGTCTGCACGACAAGTCCGATCTCTCCATTGGCAACATAGTCCAGCCCCTCGCCCTTTGGATAGGAAGTCTTCCGGCAGTTGATGGCTTGCATCACTTTATCGGTCCAGATAATCTCCTCGTCCCCGAACGGTTTTGGAACCTGGCTCCAGTAATTTCGTGCCGTCGTGAGAAGTCCTCCACGGTATTTAGCTTGAATAAGGCGATTGATCTCAGATGTACCGTGCTGGTGGTTGCGTACCGGACTAAGGATCTGCCACGCCTCAGCCAAAACGGGATTGTTAGCCTTAGAGTCCTCAGCAAATCCCAGGCTGGCGTTGAAGGAAATGTATGTCTTCTTGTCGTCGGTTAGCTTTAGGTGCTTGCTCATCGCTGCGGCAAGCTGTTCCTGTAATTGAGCGCCGTCTCGCCAGTAGCGAACTTCCAGGTCGCCGCCCACATCCTCACGAGCGACACGAGAAAGCATGTCGTCGTCGCCGGGTGAAGTGTCGTCTCTCAGGTAGCCATCGGCGAGCAGAAGAGCTTGGCTTCTGTGATCTTCGTGCCTCGCTCGCTCCATTAGGCGAGCTAGGCATTTCTTTCGCTCAACATCAGCTTCGAGCCAGGCAATGATGTCCACGAGCGGGCGACCGGGACCAATCGGAGGCAGTTGATTGGGATCGCCCACTAGGATCAGACGATTCACTTTGTTCAAATCCAATGCCCGGAAGAGGACGCCAAGCAAGTCCATCGGTATCATCGAGGCTTCGTCGATGATGACTGTCGGTGCGCCATGTTGATCTCCACCCTGGAGCTTCAAAGCGAAATTTCCTGGGTTGAGCCACTTGTGGTGCATCAAAAACTGGTGGATCGTGTACGCATCTCGGACGCTGCCGTCATCCCGTTTGGTTCGATCCATCAGGCGAACCCGAGCCTTGCCGGTAGGCGCTAGGAGCAGAATTGGGCGCTTCCCCTCCAGTTCCTCGATCCCTTTAAGGAAGACCTTCAGTACCGAAGTCTTGCCGGTTCCCGCTCTCCCACAAAGAACACTGAATCGGCTCTCGTAGAGCTTGGCCAGTGCCTCAGCTTTCTCGTTCCTGGCTCTCTCTTCGACCTCCGGAGGCAGTTTCGTGCCGGACTTCTTGCCGAACTCATCCAGCAGTAACTCCTCCCAACTCCATCCTGCCTTCGGGGATTGGTTCTTTGCTTTCGTACGCCGGAGGAGTCGATTGGTGACATCACTTTCAAAATCCGAGAGCCATTTCAGTGCCATCGTCGGAGGCTTCCCGTCCACTCGATAGTCCAACGCCTCCTGATAGAAGCTGGCTTGACCTTGCACCAAATCCTTGTCAGGCCGACAACTGCGGCGTTCGGGAAAGCGTTTGATTATGCGGTTGATGGTTTCGGCGAATGGGAGTAGCGTGTCGCCCTGCTCGGCAGCACCTTTAAGGACAGCAACAGCTACGGCACGCACCCTGCGGGGATCATCCTGGGCACAAATCTCCGCCTTATCCACGAATCGAGCGGCGTCACCCTCGGGTCGCATCGCCCGGTCTACAGTTTCCAAAGCGATCAAGTCGGACTCGCCGTCACCCTGGTCCATCTCCGAGAACAAGTACGGATTGGCGAGAAGCTGCTCGTCGGTGGCGCTAATTCCGCAAGCAGCACGCATATCAGGGTTGGCTACTCGCTCGACCTGTGACGGCGTCAACTCGGACCGAACCAATAGCGAAAGCAAATCTCGGCGGGGTTTCTTGTACGCCGTCCAGCGTTCTGCGGCTTGTTTGAATCCCTTGGCGTACCGCTGCTGCTCGCACTTGCGACGGCCATCCAAGATAGCTGTAACGAACTCCCAAGCGTGCTCTCCTTTGTTGAGCAATGGCATCAGGACTTCCCGCTGGTATGCCGTACCGGACTCAAACCCGAGGTATTGGAGCACGCTTCCAGTTCCAGGGAACGGGCCACGATTCTGCCAAACCTCAGAAAGGATGCCGTTCAGCCAGAGACGATGGCGGTCCCATTCACCTGGGACATTGCTTTCATCTATCACTGCCTGAATAGATTGAAGCAGTCTTTCCAGTGCACCGACCGCCAAATCGTCGCTAACGTGTTCGGCGACGAAGGAGAAATTCAACGTCGCCCCCTCCGGGACGAGGCACAGGATGTTCTTCGTATCGTGACCAGCTTTCAAATACTCGTGGTATGGAAGCCGGAAACCCTGGTTTTGAAAGTCGTGCGTAATGCAGCGAGACCAGATCGGATACTGGTCGGGATACTTGGGCAGTTTTTTGCCAAAGAATTGTTGAGAGCCAATATTCGAGATTCGACTAACCCCCAAAAGAATGCGAGTTTGGCTCTCATCAAGTGGATTGCCATGGTTGCAGTAGAAGAAGAGCAACGACTTTTTATTCTCCAGCTTCCCCCAAAAGTTGCGAAGCAGTTCGATCTGCCGATCGGGTTCAAAGACCCAACCGTGCTCTTTGTTTCTTGTGTCAGATTCCCGTATATCTAACTTCTCATCCTCACAAATGCTGCGGAAGTTCTCCTCCCGAAGCCAGCGGTATGGCGATGGGCACACCGAATACGCTGGGATTTCCTCTCGCACGGAAGGCAACTGGCGAAACTCTAGTGGGTCGTTGTGTGAGATCGTGTATCCACGAGGCGAGAAAGCAATTGGATCACGGCAGCAAGGCGGTTGCCAGCCTTTCAGATCGGCAAGCAGCATCCCTGCAGCCTTGTCCTCCTTATCGTCGTCTCGATCATCACGGATATGCTGCTGCACCATGCAATAAGGGTTTTTGCTCGGATGGTCGCAGATGCGTCCGTCCCACGCCCGGTCGTGCCAGACCAAACGGGTGGACAGGTGCGTCGTCACGAGGACTCTCCGGGATTTTGTCCCCGCTCGATAAGAAGACGCACTTTGGACTGTTCCTTGCCTTGTGTGATTTTTTCCAGGAATTTCTCGAACCGGGACTGGAGTTGATCAACGGTGGAGGGAGCGCCGCTGTCGCCTAAAGCGTCGAGCAGTTCAGGGGGCCGAATGGAGATTGCAATCAAACCGGACAGAGCCGTCTGCATTCCTTGAACTAGATCGTTGCTGATTTTATCTGGAAATGACTTTGTCTTAAGAAAGGAGCTGACCGCTTGTCGTTGTTCTTCGGGGAGCAGCTTAATGCTTTTCTTAGCAGTCGGATCGTCCAGATTCTCCAGCAGAGTGTTGCGCCAATTGTCCAGCAAGCTCTCAAGCTGATCGTCAATTTGCTGGAGCACCGTTGTCGCACTAGCGCCGATGACTTCTTCTTGGGGTCGGAAGTTGCAGTGGAGACATGTCGGTGAGGAATTCAGATCGTCTTTAACCAGCGTGAAGCAGGGCTGGAGCTTTGCCAAACGATTCTGGAGGTCAGTCAAGCTTGAGTGCGGAAGCAGCGAGACACCGGCCAGCTTCTTTAGGTTCTCCAGTCTCGGGTCTTTCATCAACTCCTTCTTTTTGCCGTCTTCGTTGACACCGAGTCGAGCCTTTTTGTGAAGGTTAAAGTACGCTGTGCGGTAATCATCCTTCGCCTTCGATAGAGCCCGCTGGATCTTCTGCCGGAAATCTGCGGCGTTTCGGGTTGCTGGCTCCATCAACTTTTGCCGCCATTCGTTACGCACCGTATCCATCTGACTTCGCCAAGAGTCCTGCGGAGGCAGCACTGCAGCGGCGGTTGAAAGATAACCCGTCAGGGGCGTTAGTTCTTGTACCAGGCTGTTCAAGTCTTCGAGTTGCTTGATGAGTGCGAGGTTGTCGGCCTGGGCCTGAATTTCCAGAATGCTCTTCGAGAAATTCTTTAGTTTGCCCGGTGTGTTAAAAGCCTGTAGTGCTTCCAGAAACGCCTTTAGGTCGTCGAGCTTTTGGCGCTGGTGCTCACGGTCTTCGGCAGGGATCAGTTCACTACCCCAACAGGACAATCCGGTCTGGTGGTATTGGGCGACGGTGACAACCTTCTCGATGAGTTCGTTCGCTCGGACTCGAAGCAGCTTGACTGCTTCGTCGTGGGTATTTTCGTTTCGGATTAGGCCCTCAGCCAAGCCCAGCAACTCAAAGAGTGCTACCAACTCTGCAAGCGGCAAGCCCTTGGGCTTCTCCACATGCTTGAACTCAAGAAGTTGATCGAGGGGTATTTTCGGGGCTTCGCTCAGGCTGGCAGCATCGAGTTTCCTGCCTGCTAGGCTGACAGTGATGTTGCCAGTCTGCACGAGGGAGGCTAGGACGATAAGCAGAAGTTCCGGCTCAAGCTGATAACGATTTTCTCGTTCCAAGTCGTTCTTAACGGTAGTCAGCTCCTTACGATTGACGACCTGACCGGGCAATTTGCCGTCCAATTTTTCAAGCACTACCTTGGCATACCGGGATTGATGCGGTTTTAGCTTTTCGCCGTCTAGTAATTCCAGGCCATCGAGAACGGCTGTGGCCAAATTGTTCTTCACGCCACCGGCGAGCCAGCGGATCACATCCTCTGTCGGTTGCTTCAGGTTGCTGGTGTACAACTTGACCGAAAAAATTGGGTATTCCGGATAACGATCTTCAAATGCGTTTGCTAAACACAGCGACCCGGTAAGCTCGACGAGGTCACGCACGGCGGCGTTTCCTGTTCGATGCCCCTTCAACCACTCGACCATTTTCTTTGGGACGCCTTGATGAATAACATCGAAAGATGTCAGCATGTTGGTCCGCAGCCACGTCACCAGCGTCTTCAGGAAGCCATCTGCTTTGTCCTCATAGACCTTCTTTGTTGCAGTGCCAGCCAACACGGCCATCTCACGAGCACCGGCGTACGAGCGAAGTGCGTCCTGGAACTGCTTATCAAGGTGAGTCAGTTTGAAAAAGACCTCGTCAGATAGTTTCTTGTCCTCGAAGTGCGGAGGTTCGAAAGGTTGGAGAAAGTAGAGGTAGAAGTCTCTCGGCGGCTGGGCCGTGGATCGCTCATTCGGTGCGCCAAAGAATAGATAACCTCTACGGGTGATCTTGTGTTCTCTCCACTCTATTTCATGTTCCCAAATTTGATAGCCCTGAACGTACGTCTGGTCAGCACATTCCAAAACACGTGTTAGGGCGTCAAAATAGTATTGGTCCAATTGCGAATCCGACAGCGTCTCAGCTTTGTCCTGGATTTTGGCATCGTGGTCGATGGTCTTCTGGAGATCGAGATAATACTGATCGTTCTCCGTGTTGTGCGTGATGAACTGCCCGCTCATCGTCTTGATAATTTCTTTGAGGCACGCCTCGACGGTTGTCCTAAGGAAATCGCTGGTCTTCTCGGGGATGGGTGCAAACAGGCATAGACCGTTCTGAAGCTCTTCGGCAGTTGGCCCGATCTTGGCCTGGATGTCGTCGGTTGTTAGTCGTTGAATGGAGAGACCGTGAACGATACGTTCTGCCATGGGCTGCAATGCCTTGCGGGTGAATGCCTGCCCAATTCGGTTTCCAACGACCTTACTCACATCAATAACTTCCCGAATTTCCGGAACTGACCGCAGCACAGCGTTGCCCTGCAGGAAATCCCAATACGAATCGTAGCTAATTAGACCGGGTTGATCATCGGGCACCTCACTGTGGAGAGTGCGTTTGATTTCGATGCTCAATGTCTTTAGGACTTCCCTTTTCTCAGCAATGGATAGGGCCTCGAACACTTCCAGGTAAGTTGGGTGGACCGGAAAGAGCCGGACAAACTCTTCGAGCCGTTCAGCCATGCCGCCGTAAAGGGGCGTGAACTTTGACAGGTGTTCTCTAATGCTTGCTTTCTGCTCGTTGGTCTTCGTTAGGAGTCGCTCAGAAACGACGTATGCCACGTCTTGTCGGACGATTCGAAGCTGGTCAAATCGATCTTTAACCCGGCGTAGGCTATCGGCCACAAACTGGAACTTTGGATTGTCGAATAGGCTTTCTTGCAAGCCAGCTACGAAGCGAAAGCGGATCAGCCTGCAAACCTCTCCGATCTCCCTCAAGAAACCCAGGTCGAGGATAAGATCGTGCTGTTTCCTTGAACGGAGGTAGTCGAGTAGCTCATCCACAACCAGGAGCAGGCCAAGCTTGGGATACTTCTCGTTGAACTGCGCCATCATTTTGGACAGATCGTCCTTGTTGCTGTCTACCTGGTCATCGGGAGGAAAATGAAAAGACAATTCTTCATTTCTCATGAAATCTTCAAGTCTGCCGCAGATGATGCTGCGTAGACTCTTCTTTGTCGCCGGGATCTCCAGTCGAACGACTTTGAACTTTCCTGAGATTGCCTTGGCCGCCTTAGTCACTTTCGGATTCTTGACGAATTGGACCATTTCGAGATGCTCGGCCAATCCGGAAATCAAGGACAACAAGTGGCTTTTGCCCGTGCCGTAGTTGCCGACGATCAGAACTCCCTTGTTTTCGGCAGGCGAATCGAACTGTAGGTTCGGGAACACCAGATCGCACAACTGCTCGCCCATCCGTTCCGAAATCACAAACGTTTGGACCAGTTGCCGAACGGCGGCAGGTGAATCAGCCTGCTCAAGCTGGATGACAGTCTCAATGGGCTCGAACTTAACCAGATCGCTGTATCTCATGGCGACGTTTGTTCCCTCAACTTTCCATGCTTGCGTCGAGTGCTATGACGGTAGCCTCGACATGATTGAACTGGATGAACTCAGGGTGGCCGGGTTCCGCATAGGTCAGCCTCGCATCCTGAAAGTTTCCATTCCACGAGGCGACAATAGTTCGGTTGCGGCTCGACACCTGGAGCAGACGGACAGGATCGACCTCCAAGCTGGTGTCGAAAAGGATCTCCAAGTTGTCCAGGAGTACGACTTCGCCAGATACGGCAGCGATTACGTCTTTTAGCAATCGCTCAATCTGCCGGGAACGCTGGCCTCGGGTCAAATCGAGCATTCTCTTGCTCAGCTCCAAATTGACGTTAACGAGCTGGCAACGCAAATCCTGGGCAACAGATTGCAGAGCAGCGGTTTTTCCCGAACCAGGAGCACCAACCACCAAAACCAACCGAAAATATTGAAGGGCGGCATCCCGGATTGCCTGTTCAAGTTTCACCAGAGACTCTGTCATGGCGAGGCTTATCTCACATGCCCAATTATTCGGCTGTTAACGGAACCTTATCTACGTTAGAGGTTCAGGAACCCTCACTTCTGTGACTTCTGATACTAATGGCAGATCCTCGGCCAGTCCAGGCGGAGCTACGGCGCTGTTGCCGACTGATTTAGTGGGGTGACGTCGATCAATCTCGTCCATGATCCGTTCTGCCCCAACGGACTGGCGGTATCAAGCCCAAACCACAGAACCACCCGCTAAGCTGGTCACAAAACCTTCCACCGCCTCGGAAACGCCTCAGCCGACCCGAACCCTCTGGGCAGCCAAATCGCTGTGGAATGGGCTTTCTGTGAGCGCGTGCGCGTCCCACAAAGGTCCGGGAATTGACCATCCCTGGCCTCTCCTCTCACTCACCTACCGTAAAGAGTCACTTTCACGTCAACGACGTTCGCCACGTAGTGCCCCTCGCTGAGGAATTGCATCGCTTTCTTGCCAGACCGTGCCATCTGTGCCCAGCGGGATTTGGTCTGGGGGTTCTGTTCCAGACCGCGAATCTCTTTTCCCTCGAACACGAAGTCCACCTGCCGCAGTCCGCGCTTGAGAGTGATCCGTACAGGGTAACGCTCACACCCTAGCTCGACGGTCTTGGCGTTCTCCACGAGCGCCTGCCGCCAGACTTCGATGAGTGCCTGCTCGAACGAGAGTTTCATCGCAGCCGCATTGTCTCTTTGGTCAGCCAAGCAAACCTTCGACAATGCTGAGCCATTCCTCGTCGAGCGGCTCCCGGCACACGGGTTTACCAGCCCGACGATACCAATAGGCTGCGTTGACCTGATCGCCTTCTTTCCGGTGGAGGTACGCATGCACCCACGAACCCTCGACGCCTTCATCTTGCTGCGCGGATTCGTGCGCCCGCTTCCAATCGCCCTTGGCGTCCCACCATAGCCCCGCGAGGGCGTGCGTGAGTCCGGCTGGCGGCTCGGCCGCTGTGAGCGATTCGCGAAATTCGTCCAAGGTCATTTTGCTTAAGGATTGTAGGAATACTAATATTCTCAGCCAATGCTTCGCCACGCAATCGAGACTCCAGAGCGTTATAATCGCATGGCACAAGGAGGACAGATGGCGGACATCAAGCGAATCAGCGTGCAACAA
>Ga0137394_10000773_pt1 | contig 22307 bp, 21 predicted proteins | sample czobulk116metaG_FD_108278 | JGI IMG/M metagenome (GOLD analysis project Ga0137394, IMG submission 108278) | Vadose zone soil microbial communities from Angelo Coast Range Reserve, California, USA - czobulk1.16 metaG | ecosystem: Environmental > Terrestrial > Soil > Vadose zone | place: USA...
AAAGGAGAAGCGGGGAAGAAACCACAAGAAGCACAAAATGCACAAAAAGGCGCAAGAATTTTTGTGCTTCTTGTGCTTTTTGTGGTTACGTCCCCTCCCCTTCAAAGTTTTGCAACATCCTCGTTCCAGGAGGGGAATCAGTGGTCGCGATACTGCGACTACCGATTTCACTGTTACAGTCCAATAGTGGAGCCCGTTTCGCCACTTCCTGCGTGTAAGAACGTCCAATCTAGTAAGAGTAAATTCCCTGGAGGGACGATTTGTGCTCTTTCAAGATCGCTCGGAAGCGGGCCGTGTATTGGCCCGCCTATTGGCGAAATTCAAGAACCGGCCCGATGTTCTCGTTTTGGCTTTGCCGCGCGGCGGAGTTCCCGTTGCATATGAAGTGGCTAAAGAGTTGAACGCACCATTGGACATTTTCCTGGTACGCAAACTTGGTGTGCCGGGACACGAAGAAGTGGGCATGGGTGCGATTGCCACGGGCGGTATCCGCATTCTCAATGACGACCTCATCCGGCAGTTAGGCATTCCTCAGAGAATGGTCGATGCAATAACGGCACAGGAAGAGCAGGAACTTCAACGACGGGAACGTGTCTACCGTGGCGACCGGCCGGCACCGGATATCCGGGGGCGGACGGTCATCGTTGTTGACGACGGGCTGGCGACAGGTTCAACCATGAAGGCCGCCCTTGCCGCTCTACGAAAGCAGCAACCGGCGAAGCTGGTCGTCGCCGTGCCGACTGCGCCACCGGAAACATGCGACAGCCTTCGTGCAGATGCTGATGAGGTGATTTGCGCTGTGACTCCAGATCCCTTTTTGGCTGTGGGCGCCTGGTACCGGGGCTTTGATCAGACCACGGATGACGAAGTCCGTGACTTGATCAAGCGGGCAGCCTGAAGCACGGTCATCGAGCGTCATCGAGCATTTGCGCAAGCCAGATTAAAGCCGGCAGAAATGGCTCCGATATGACTTAGCGCCTGCGGAAAGTTCCCAAGGAAAGTTCCGGACGCGGGATCGACCTGTTCCGAAAACAGCCCAAGACTTGACGCTCGGCCGCACAGTGACTCATACAATGCCATCGCCTCGTCGATGCGGCCCTGTGCTGTCCAGTTGTCCACGAGCCAGAAACTGCAAAGCAGAAAAGCGCCTTGCTTGTCCGGGAGCCCGTCCGGTGATTCCTCGATCCGATAGCGATAGAGAAGCCCATTGCCCGCACCCAGGTGCTGCCTGATCGCCTCAGTCGTGGCGATCATCTTCGGGTGATCGGCCCGGATGACGCGACGAAGCGGGAGGCTCAAGAGGCTGGCGTCAAGGCCGCCGCCGCCCAGATGTTCGGTAAGGGACTGGAATTCAGGATCCCAGGCTTCCTCGAGGATCGCACTCGTGATTGTGTCGGCCTTTTTCCTCCATGCTGCGATGTCCTCGGGGAAGCCGAAAAACTCTGCAATCCTGGCGCCACGATCTAAAGCTACCTGGCATAACGCTGCGGAATACGTGAACGGACGAGGCGACGTGCGGACTTCCCATATGCCGTGGTCCGGGTTGCGCCAGGCGTTTCCGGCGGCCGTGATGAGCTTTCTCAGCCGGTCCCAAAGTCTCGGTTCGATCGATCCGTGATGCTTGCTCCACTGATAGGCGCAGTCCAGAATTTCTCCGTACACGTCGTGTTGAATCTGCTCTGCTGCAGCATTCCCCCACCGGACCGGCAGTGAGCTTTGGTAGCCGGAATGGCTGTAGTCCTCACGTTCCTTTGGCGGAACGTTTCCGCCAACGTCGTAAAGCACGCGCGGCCTTTCGCCACGCTCGATGGCATCGAGCACCCATCCCAGGAAACCTCTTGCCTCGCATGAAAACCCGATGCGGTGGAGCGCATACACCGAGAACGCAGCATCACGAATCCAGGAATAGCGGTAATCCCAGTTCCTGCGGCCGCCGATGCGTTCGGGTAAAGAGGAGGTCGGAGCCGCGACAATTGACCCGTTGCTGAAGTGATCCAGCAACTTCAATGTAATTGCCGAACGCCGCACGATATGTTTCTGGGGGCCCGCATAGCGAAATCGCTGGATCCAGCGCTGCCACGCGTTCACGGTGTCGTTCAATACTTCATCGATACTGCCCGTTGCGTGCCCGTAGGTGCCACTCCAACTCAGCGCAAATGACAGCCGTTCACCCGAGGACAAATGAACTTTGGTGTGCAGGTTCTCAAACGAAACGCTCGTGCTCAAGTGTATTTCCAGACCGGAATGCTCTGGTGGTTGAATCTGAAATCCGTCGCTGTTCTTCTGTATGTGCGTTCCCAAGGCAAACCTGAGAACCACACTGAGGTCAACATTGCCTTCGAGAACAACAACGGATCGGATCAGTTCACGTCGCGATGCTTCGACATCTTCGGTGAGATCCGTTCCCGTCCGTAAGGCAAGAGCATCTGTAAGAGAAACAAGACCCGACTGCGAGAGGATCTCCGTCACGAGCACGCCCGTATCGGGAACATAGAACTGGCGAGATCCAACCGGATTTTCCGGATTGATTGCAAAATGCGAGCCCCGCCGTACATCAATGATCGAGTCGAACAACGGAGGGGAGTCGAAGCGGGGGATACACATCCACCAGATAGTTCCATCACGGCCAATGAGGGCGGCGGTTGCGCCGTCGCCGATCAGTCCATGGTCTTCGATCGGCAGATAACCACCGAAGTAGCGGAGCGGCGGCAGTGGTCCCATATCCATTAGACGATACAAGTGTGCTGATCCGTTCTTTCGCCTCACAATTCTTGTATATTCAATGGTTGTGCCTTCAGCCTTCGCGTTAAGGCGCGAATGTCTTTATGAGCGCTTCTAATCTAATCATCCTTGGCCCACAAGGATCGGGCAAGACCACACAGGCGGAATTGCTCGCCAAAACCCTTGGATTCGCTTTGTTTGGTGCAGGTGATGCGCTGCGGGAAATTGCCCGGGAAGACACTGAACTGGGAAGGAAAGTTCGCCGGACAATCAATGTCGAAGGGCGTTTAGTTGAGCCGGAGTTGATTTCGGAAGTCATTAAGGGCAAGGTCGCAACGGTGCCGAAAGGTCGGGGATTAGTTCTCGATGGCTACCCCCGCAGTATGACGCAATATGAACTGTTCAAGAAGTTTTGGCCCGAAACCGGAAGGGGCGATTATCAGGTAGTCTTTATCGAACTTCCCGACGAAGAGGCCGTCAAGAGGCTCACTGGCCGAGTGACGTGTGAAAACTGCGGTGCAGTCTATGTTGAGGGGACGATGGAAAAATGCGCCCGGTGCGGCGGCCGCCTTGTAAAGCGTCCCGACGATACGCCTGAAGCCATCCAAAGACGTCTGCAATCCTTTTACTCCGAAACTATGCCCATGATTCGGGCAATGGAGGCAGACCGTAAAGTGTTGCACATTGACGGCGCGCCATCTATTGACGAAGTGCACCGGAAAATCGTAGAGAAGTTACAAGCAAGTTGACCACTGATTTACGCATTGGTGAATGCCTCTTCATGCGCGGCATGAGCCCGGGTTGGTGGCGCGACAGGATCGGTAAAATCATCGCTCCAGCGCCAGTTCGTGATCTCCGGCAGGTCCACCAGGTGTTCGCGAGTGTAAATCTCGTGATCGGTCAACTTGTGTTGAAGCATGTCCACGACGTTCGTCGTTCTTGCTCGCAGCCGCTCTGCTCGACGCAGTGCATCGATCGCGATGTGGAAGCGGTCGATCTGGTTTAACACGACCATGTCGAACGGCGTTGTGGTTGTTCCCTCGTTGATATACCCGCGCACGTGGAACCGTTCGTCTCCCGGTCTGCCTTGCACAATGCTCCGGATAGCGAAGCCGTATCCGTGGTGCACGAAAATCACCGGCACATCCCTCGGAAAGTACCTCTCGAAAGCGATGTCGTCCATGCCATGCGGATGCACATCGGCGCGCATCAGCGTACACATGTCCACAACATTGACCAGCCGCAGCTTGAGATCCGGAACGTGCTTGCGGAGCAGCCAGGCAGCCCCTGCCGTTTCGGTTGTGGGAACATCACCCGCACACGCAAGCACGACATCCGGTTCACCGGTGTCATCATTACCCGCGAACTTCCACACGCCGATGCCGCGCGAGCAGTGTTCGCGCGCCGCACGCATAGTCAGCCACTGGAGCTGTGGTTGTTTGCCGCAGGTTACAACGTTGATCAGATTACGCGTGCGCAGACAGTGATCCATGACATAAACCAGGGAGTTGCCGTCAGGCGGAAAATAGATGCGAACAATCTCGCTTTTCTGCACCAACGCATTGTCTACGAATCCCGGCGCCTGGTGGCTGTAACCGTTGTGATCCTGCCGCCAGACGTGGCTGGACAGAAATATGTTCAATGATGCAATCGGCCGCCGCCAGGGTTGTTCGCGGGATTCTTTAAGCCACTTGGCATGTTGCGTCAACATGGAGTCTGCGATTTGCGCGAATCCTTCGTACGAGGACCAGAGTCCGTGTCGTCCCGTCAGGATGTATCCTTCCAGCCAGCCCTGGCAGCAGTGCTCGCTCAAAACTTCGAGTACTCGACCGTCTGCTGAAACATGGTCATCAATAGAGACGCGTTCCGCAACGCTACAGCGGTCTGTTGCCTCGAAGACGGCACTGAGGCGATTGGAGACGGTCTCATCCGGGCAGAAGAAGCGAAAATCGGTGGGGTTGAGCCGAATGATGTCGCGCAGAAATTCACCGAGTTTGACGGGCGCTTCGGCGGTTACGTTTCCGGGATGGGGGATGTCGAGCGCGTAATCGGCAACCTTCGGCATCTCCAGGTCAGTTAACAAACGGCCGCCGTTGACGTGTGGGCTGGCGCTCATGCGCCGATCCCCTCTCGGGGCCAGCGCGGCCAGATCCGGAACGAGCCGGCCACGGTCATCGAATAGTTCCTCAGGTTTGTAACTGCGCATCCACTGTTCCAGCAAGCGCAGATGCTCAGGATTCTCGCGCACGGTGGCGAGTGGCACCTGGTGCGCTCGGAATGTGCCCTCGATCGGCACGCCATCCACAATCCTGGGCCCGGTCCAGCCTTTAGGAGTACGCAGCACGATCATCGGCCAGGCGTGGCGTTTGTTGAGACCATTGGTCCGCGCGTCGCGCTGTATCTCGCGGATCTGCGCGTAACATTCATCCAGCGCAACTGCGAACTGCTGATGAACGGTCATCGGGTTGTCGCCACCAACCAGGAGTGGTGTATGGCCATGTCCACGAAACAAACTGATCAACTCGTCCTCCGGAATTCGGGCGTAGACTGTCGGGCCGGAAATCTTGTACCCGTTGAGGTGCAGAATCGGCAGTACTGCTCCGTCACGTGTGGGGTTGAGAAACTTATTGCCTTTCCAGCTTCCTTCCAGCGGACCAGTTTCGGCTTCACCGTCTCCAATGACGCACGCGACGATCAGATCCGGATTATCGAACGCAGCGCCGTAAGCGTGGAGCAATGCGTAGCCCAACTCTCCACCCTCATGGATCGAACCCGGCAGATGAGCGCCGCAATGGCTCGACACTCCACCCGGAGTCGAGAACCGGCGGAACAGCAGCCGCATGCCGGCTTCGTCCTGTGTGATCGGGTGGTGGATCTCGGTGTAGGAGCCCTCCAGCCACGCATTCGCATTGCCCGCCGGGCCGCCGTGGCCCGGCCCGATGATGCAAATGATATTCGCGTTTTTCTCGATTATGAGCCGGTTCAGGTGCACGTAGATAAAGTTGATACCGGGAGAGGTTCCCCAATGGCCAAGAAGACGTTTCTTGACGTGGTCGGGACTGAGCGACTCTCGCAGAAGTGGATTCTCCTGAAGATAGATCTGACCGACAGTCAGGTAGTTGGCGGCGCACCAGTAGCGGTTCATTTTGCTGAGGAGTCCCAATGACAATGGTTCGTTGACAGGTTCCGAACCCACGTGACGTCCCTCTCTGACCTCGACGACCGTTGACAGACGGGCGTCAAATTCGAGCCCCATTATGGTCACCCATTATCCGAGTTGTATTCCAGTATGTAAGTAGGTATATCCGCCGTGATCGTGTCCGCAGAGGTGGATAAGACCCGCGTTCCTACGAAGATTTCGCTGTTGCACTGACAGTCTGCGGCAACTGACTCACGCTAACGTATGGCTGAGGTGCGTATCATGACGAAGCCTGAACCGATGAGTGTAGCGAAGTTTGAGCGCTTCTTTCGTGTTGCAGCCGGTCTGGATGTCGACAAGAGCGATCTCAAACGCTATAACGATTTCGTCAACCAGAAGACTTACGATCTTCTCATTCGCGGTCAGGCTGCGGCGAAGGCCAACGGCCGCGATATCATCCAGCCTTTTGACCTCCCTATCACGAAGGGGCTCCAGGAGAGTATTCAGAGTTTCAGGAAGATCAACGAGGAGATTGAACTCCAGCCCATCCTCGATTACATCGCCGGGCTTCCCCAACTCCACCTGGCCTACAGCGATGAGACGAAAGCAGAACTTCCGCGGATCGTGGGAGGACTCAGTGTTGCGCTTGCCCGTTCTTTCAAGATCATCGACCCCGAGCTTAAGAATCCACAAACCTGGCATTGGGAACGGGCATTCAGCATCTTTAACCTTCTGCTGTAGCACACGTGCAGGAATCCTTCCCGCGATAGACTGAATTGTTCTATTGCGGGGGCGAGCCACAGGGCTCGCCTTTCTGATTTTGTTTTGTGGCGAATGTCAGTCGATGGGCTTCCTGAATTGTGCGACTGGTTGGCTCTCGTAATCCGCCACTTTTTTGATCCAGATCATCTGATCAGAGCCGGTGTCGCCTGCGATTCGCAGGTTTGCGATCGAGTGACCGGCGAGAGCTGTGACTGTCAAACGCGCTCCGTCGGAAGTGGTCACTTCGAATTTCCCGCTTTCACCCCGAAGGGCTTCAGCCAGATCGAAAGCACGAATGGTTTCGTTTATCTGCACAGTTGATCTCCTTGCTAATAGTCTTCAAAACATCATTCAAGGCTAGGTGCCGAAGTTTTTCTGTTCTAGTGGAGCCAGTCCTACTTTCCTTGTGAGTGTTTCGAACCGCCTTCGTCGGACATCCCAACCTCTGCGCCGCTGAATTGCACACGTCTGACCCTGTGGCTTCTTACAAGACAGTCCGCGGACGTCTACTTGAGGCAGCGCGCTTCGGAATGCGCGCCTGGTAGGCCACGTGCACTGATGGGCTGAAATGGCACTCCTTGATTTCATCCTAGGGCGTCCACTCGCAGACAGCGAGGAATTCCAGGAAAGAGTCGGACCTGCTCGCGCGATTCCGATTTTTGGTCTCGACGCGATCAGTTCGGCATCGTACGGTCCGGAAGCGGCGCTAACGGTCTTGATGCCGCTGGGAGCAGCGGGACTGAGTCTCATCCTGCCGATCACGGCCGCGATTATCGTGCTGCTCACCATTGTCTACTTCAGCTATCGCCAGACGATTGCGGCTTATCGGACAGGCGGTGGTTCCTACACGGTCGCCCGTGAGAACCTGGGCGCAAATGCGGGACTGCTGGCGGCATCCGCGCTGATGATCGATTACATATTGAATGTGGCAGTAGCTATATCGGCAGGGATCGGCGCGCTGATTTCCGCCAGGCCTGGCCTGCAGCCATACACACTCAACCTGTGTTTGGGAGTGCTGTTATTTCTGGCCCTGGTCAACTTGAGGGGAGTGCGGGAAAGCAGTTTTGTTTTTCTGATTCCGACGTGGCTATTTGTCTGTTGCCTTACAGCCGTGATTGTTGTCGGGGTGACCAAAGCACTTGGGCCGGGACAGCCACATGCGGTTGCCGGCTCGCGGCCTCTTCAAGTGGAGTCTGCCGTCAACATGTGGCTTTTGCTCAAAGCTTTCTCCAGCGGCTGCACGGCGCTGACGGGGGTCGAAGCTGTAAGCAATGGCGTAAAAGCTTTTCGCGAGCCGGTTGTAAAGTCCGCACGGCGCACCTTGACGACGATTGTCGTGATTTTGATCGTCCTTCTCGCGGGCATCGCGTTTCTGACCCACGCCTATCAAATTACCGCCAAACCGCCCGGTGAACCCGGCTATGAAAGCATCCTCTCGCAATTGACAAGAGCCGTCGCCGGTGACGGCGTCTTTTATGATCTCACCATAGCCTCGATTCTCCTTGTGCTGACGTTCTCAGCGAACACTTCTTTTGCCGATTTTCCTCGTGTCTGCAGAGCGCTTGCGGCTGACGGTTATTTGCCTCAATCCTTTGCCAACCGTGGCCGCAGGCTGGTGTATTCGGAAGGCATTATTGTGCTGACCATTATCGCGGCGATCCTCCTGTGGATTTTCGGCGGCATCACGGACCGCTTGATACCGCTGTTCGCGATTGGAGCTTTTGTCGCTTTCACGTTTTCGCAGGCAGGCATGGTCGTACATTGGAAGAGAGTCGGAGGCCGGGGATCGAAGGCGAGTCTTCTTATCAATGGAATAGGCGCGCTCGCGACGTGCATAACAGCCGTTATCATGGCCGTAGCAAAATTCGCCGACGGCGCATGGGTCAGCATATTCCTGTTCTTCCTTCTGATTCGCATCATGCTTGCCGTTCGACACCATTATGATCGGGTTGCACGAGAGCTCGCCGCGCCGGCCGTAATCGATACATGCAGCGCTCCTGAATGTCTCATCGTTCTTCCTATTGAAACCTGGGATAGAGTCACGCGGAAAGCGCTGTTGTTTGCGTTCTCGCTTTCGAACGACGTACAGGTCGTTCATGTCCAATGCGGCGAAACATGCGGTGCCGACCCTGAAACAATGAAGACGCTGCAGAACGAGTTGCAGAAGTCGGCTGAGCGTATCGGCTGTCCCGTCCCGCGCTTCGTGAATCTATACTCTCCCTATCGCTTTGTTGTCCAACCGATCATCGAGTATGTGCTGGCCCTCGAGCGCGAACACAAAGACCGCACGATCGCCGTCGTGATCCCGCAATTGATCGAACCTCGATGGTATTACTATTTTCTACATAACCAGCGGTTCCAATTGCTGGCTGCCCAATTACTCTTAAAGGGTGATCGGCGAATCGTCACCGTCAACGTGGCCTGGTATCTGCAAGAGACATGAGCCTGTTCTTGATTTCATGGAAGTCGGGCGAATCCGCTCGGGCGTTCGGCGGCGGGCCGCCGAGCTTCTCGATCTCGGCCTGAACGTAGTTGATTCGATTCTCCGGGTTCGGGTGATCGCTGAAAAACTCGCTCGCGCGGCCCTTGCTTTGGGCCTGAATTGTTTCGAAGAATTGCACCATGGCGAGCGGGTGGTAGCCCGAATCGTGGAGGATCTGTACTCCGACAATATCCGCTTGTTGTTCTGCGTCACGCGAATATTTCAGAAGGATCGAATTTGTTGCGAACTGAATGCCAAGCTGAGCGAGGACCGAACCCACCGAGTTGCTACCGAGAACTCCGCCGATAATCGATAACGGCGCCTGGGCGATGTAAGCCTTCGAAACCTGGCTCGTTCCGTGACGCAGTACGACGTGTCCTGTTTCGTGAGCGATCACACCTGCAAGCTGCGCTTCATTCTCTGCGGATTCAAATACGCCGCGATTGATATAGATCAGTCCGCCCGGCAATGCAAACGCGTTGATGTTTCGGTCATTCACGATTTTGAATTGCCAGACGTAATGTGGATCATTGTGAGGCGCACGCGCCACAAGTTGCTTCCCCAGCCGATTGATGTATGCGGTCGCCGAAGGATCATTGAGAATCGGCAGCTTGATCTCGGCTTGCTTCGCGACTTCGAGGCCCATCTCCACGTCTTGCTCTGTGGAAAACAGATTCCACCCGGGCTTCAGTTGTGTGCGGCTATCGGCATAGGCAGTAAGCGCGGCGATCAGCGCAAAGGCGGTGGTATATGCGGAGAGTTTGTGAAGCATACCGTTATAGACGGATTGTTCAAGCCGGCATGAGTGGGACACTTTCTCGATTTCCTGTAAGAAATCGAGAAGCCCAATTCCTACGCGGCTACGGCGATCTGGTTCTCGACCTGGGTGACGCCGGGCGCTTGCCAGGCCACTCGCTCGGCTTCCTTCTTTTCAAACCATGAATGCACGGTTCCGCGGAGGATAACTTTGCTGCCGGTGGTTTCGACCTCGATCCGCTGAGCGTCTATCTCGGCGTCCCGTTTCAGAGCTTCTTCGATCGCATTCTTCACGATAGTCTTGTTGAGTGTCGGTCGAACTTCGATCAGGTTGATGACGCCTTTGACCCCCGTCAAATATCGAACCGCGTCCTCGGCGGCCGCCCTTTGGTAATTCCAGTCCACTGTCCCTTTGAGCGTGATCCATCCCTTATCGACTGCGACCTTGATTTGATCCCGGGGTATTCCGCTTGTCCATTCGAGCGCGTTTGCTGCCGCCCGGGCGATATCTTCATCGGTGCGTTCGCTCGAGTTCGGCAGGCGAACTTCAATGTCATTGGCTACCGCCTTCACTCCGGCGACTCGCGTGGCGGCCCGCTCGGCTGCCAATTTCTCCGCATAGCTTTCGACATAACCGCTCAACGTCACGACGCCGTCTTTAACACGGACGCCGATTGCGGCTGCCGACTTCACACTGGGCTCCCAACTGAGCTCGGCTTCTACATTTCTTTTCAAATCAAGGTCGGTCATCAAAGTCTCCTTTCTTAACTGCTACTGTTTCAGAGCGAGGACCGTAATGGTCGGGTTCGATCCTCCAAGGTCAGGGGCAGCCTGGTTGTAGACGCCGACATAGCCTGAAACCACGGCAACGTACTGTTTCCCGCCGGACTCGTAGCTTATTAATCCACCGGCTATCGGGCCGCCGACATTGTTGGTGTAGAGCACGTTCCCATTCCTGGCGTTGAATGCACGGAAGTCACCAGTCAGCTCACCGGTGAATACAAGACCGCCGGCAGTGGAGATAACGCCACCGATCATGGGCTTGCTGGATTCGTATTTCCACAGTTCCTTCCCAGTCGAAGCATCGAACGCCGTCAGCCATCCCTTTGCGTTCGCCCAGGGCTCATACTTGGACTCCCCGCCGAAGAAGAAAGGACCACTTTCCTTTTTCATTTGCTCAGGATCAGGTGCGGTGGCCGCACTGCGGATCTGAGTGCACCAGTCGGTGGCAGGCACAAACAAAGTGTTGAGCATCGGGCTGTAGGAAGAACCATTCCATTCGTGTCCACCCAGGACTCCCGGGCAGATGCGCACGAATTGGGTGCCGATCTTTCCTTCCGCGTTTTCTCTCGTGGTGAAAGGAACCTTGTAGAGCAACTTGCGCGTGTCGCGATCGAGGAGGCGGAGCAAGCCATCCTTGCCGGTTAGCGCGATTACCTTGTGTTTCGAACCAGCGAAATCCGTGGTGAATACGGGAGAGGTATGAGTGAAGTCGTAGTCACGCACGTCATGAGGAGTCACCTGGTAATACCAGGCCAGTTTGCCGGTTCGCGCATCGAGCGCAACGATCGAGTTGGTGTAGAGATTTGCGCCGGGACGGTCCCTGTCGTAGAAGTCCGGGGCCGGATTACCTACCGGCACGTACACGAGACGTTGTTCTGTGTCGTAGGACATCGGTGTCCATACGTTACCTCCACCGTGCTTCAGGACTTTCGGGTTGGTGCCCCATGTACTGGCGCCCGGCTCACCAGGGTCCGGGACGGTGTTGAACTTCCACACCGGATCGCCATTGGACAGCTTGAAGGCACCAATCCAGCCCTTGGCAGCCCATTCGGCTCCGGCGGGACCAATCAGTACAAGGTCGTCAACGATCATGGGCGGCATGCTGATGAAGTACCCGTCGCGCGAGTTCGCGATTTGCCGCGACCACACTAACTGTCCGCTCATGGCATCCAATGCCAGCAGCCAGCCGTCGGCGGTGCCGCGCACGACCTTACCATCCTTGAGGGCGGCGCCTCGCTGGGTATTCAGCGTTTCGGGCCCCTGCGGCTCCCACTTGTGCTGCCAGATCATGTTGCATGTGCCGCCATTCATAGCAAGCGTGTAGTGCGCTGTTGTTGCGTAAACGATGCCGGCGTAGGCAAGCGGCGCCGTTTGAGAAGGCTCCTTTTCAGGAAACGTATGACTGCAGACCTTCACGAGTTTTGTCACGTTGCTTGTATCGATTTGATTGAGTCCGGTGAAGCGGGTGCCGTGATAATCGTGGTCTACGTAGACCCAGTTCGAGCTGTCGTGAAAAGCCTCATGCAATTCTTTCTGTGTCGGACCGGGCCATTGGAAAGCAACTCCGGCCCCAAGCGAGAGCATCAATCCGACAACGAATACGCAAACAACGGTGAGAGCACGGTTGCGTGTCATGTTTTGATCCTCGTTATCTATTCTGGAACACGCGCGGTATGGAGTTAGTCGGCCGGCAGCCGGGACAATCGTAGGAATAGTTGACGCATCTCAAAAAACCTCATCGCGGCAATTTCTGTGCGTGGCGGCTAAGGTTCTTCCATGGATCGCCAATCGTCTCGATCCGGTCGAAGATGTTGCGGATGTTGAAGGCATCAGGTTTCAGCGAACGACTGTCCAGTTCATTCCAATTCAGTGGAGCTGCTACGGGAGCGCCGTCCCGTGGCCGCACCGCGTAAGCCGGCGCAGCGGTCTGGGCGTAGGCGTTACGCGCCGTATCCACAAAAATGCGGCCTTGTCTTTTGTTCTTCCGTACTTCGATGGTCAAGTGTTCGGGATCGCTCTGAGCGAATTGAGTGGCGACGTCCCGGGCGAACGCACGCACTTGATCGAAAGTGGCGCGGCGATAGAGCGGAACCACAACATGCAGGCCGCGAGAGCCTGTGCTCTTCACAAAAGCCGTGAGTCCCCGCTCCTTCAGTTGTTCGCGCAACTGTTTCGCGGCAGTGCAGACAGCCCTGAACTCCCCATCCGACGGATCCAGATCGAAGATCATCTGGTCGGGGTTTTCCAGTTTGTCGACACGGCTCAACCATGCATGCGGCGTGATGACGGCCAGATTTGCGAGGTACACCAGCGTGGCCGCATCGTTGCAAATGACATGCCGGACGATACCGTTCTGTTTTCGGATTGGAACGATTTCGATCCAGTCGGGATAGTAGGGACGTGCGTTCTTTTCGAAAAAACCGGGACTGTGGATGCCGTCCGGATATCGTTCCATCACTATGGGCCGGCCTCGCAGGTACGGCAGCATGGTGGGGGCGATGCGCCGGTAATAGTCAACGAGCTGCCATTTTGTGATCCCGTCGTTGGGAAAAAGCACTTTCTCGGGACTTGTGATCTCCACGATCCGGCGCCCGATGCGGACAGTTTCGTGTTCCGATTGAGTTGTCATTGCGGCCTTTCCCGAACGACCTCGTGGGGATCCTTGTCTCGGCGTATTCCCAGGAAGCGCGGATGCCGTAACTTTCCGTCCCGAGTCCATTGAGTAAAACTCACCTGCGCGACAAGCTTTGGCCGGACCCAATGGACGCCCTTGCCGGCTTTCACTTCCCCCGCGAACGGGGATTTATCAGTTTCCAGGGAGGACAACTGGTTGCGCAGATTGATTAGAAGATCCGTGTCGAACCCGGTCCCTACCTTGCCCGCATAGACCAACTTGTCTCCTTCGTAATAGCCGAGCAGCAGGGCCCCGAAGCCGGCGCGACTACCTTTAGGGTCCGTGAAGCCGCCGATGACGAACTCCTGCTCTTCCCAGCATTTGAACTTCAACCAGTCACGCGAGCGCTTCGACACGTAAGCACTGTCGGCGCGCTTGGCTATGAGGCCCTCCAGACCCTGGCGGCAAGCCCGCCGGAAATACGTTTCGCCGTCACGTTCGCGATGGTCCGTGAAACGCAGCCGATGCTGAAATTCGAATACTTCTTTCAGCAGTGACTTGCGATGGATAAGAGGCACTTCCCGGAGGTCGTAGCCATTCAGGTACAGCAAATCGAAGAGATAATAAAATACCTCTATACCCAGACGCCGCGCCTCATCGGCATCATGCAAGTGCATCCGGAGCTGCAGTTGCGCAAAACTGGTGACATCGCCTTTGAACGCGACGATTTCGCCGTCGGCGATGTAGCTATCGGCGCGTTGCCTTGCCAGCGGTTCGACCAATTCGGGATAGGACTGGTTCAGCAATTTCTTATTACGGGAGAACAGACGGGGATTCTCGCTGCTGCAGAATGTCAGACACCTTTCGCCGTCCAACTTGGGTTCGAAAATCCAACCCTCACGCGAAAAGGGCTTATCCACCAACGTCGCGAGCATCGGACTGAACCAATTCGGTTGTGCACGCTTGTGCGCACGTTCTCTTACCTCCGGAGGGAGTTTTTCGATGGGATCCTGGCCTTTCAGAGTGACCTGACGTGTTTGCTTCAAAGGGGAACGTCTGCTCACCATGGCAACCGATTACCTCCGGTGGCATTGTTTGGACTGCGTGGCGGTAGTACCGTTTCACGCTAAATCGGCCCGAGCATCACGCCAGAAGATCGACAATCGATTCGCCGGAATGCATGCGCTTGATCGCCTCGGCGAACAGCGACGCGGCATCGAGGACAACCAGCTTTTCTTGAACCAGATTTGAATCGAGTCGGAGGGGAGGAACCGTACTTGTGACTACGACTTTCTCCAATGCAGAATTCGACAGAGTTTCGTTGGCTTTACTGCTGAAAAGACCGTGGGACGCTGCGGCATAAACCGTCGTCGCGCCGTTTTTACGACAGGCCTCGGCGGCTCGCAGAATAGTCGTACCGGTGCTGATGAGGTCATCGAGGATAATGACAGTTTTGCCGGCCACGTCTCCTGACAAAGTGTCTCCGGCGATGATCTGGTCGTTGCGGTATTTCTCCATGAGGGCGCTGTGAACCGGGGTTTGCAGAATTCCTCTAAGAGTTCGACGAAATTCTTCCGCCCGCTTCATTCCTCCAGCATCCGGTGAGACGACTACGACTTCTTTCCGCTTCATGAGACCCGCGAAGTAGTCCACAAATAATCTCTTCGCTTCAAGATGGTCCGTTGCTATCCGCCAGGCATTTTGAAAGGCTGCGGGGTTGTGCACATCCAGCGTAATGGCGTGATCCAAACCAACGGCCTCAAACAGACCGGCGATGTAACGGGTCGTAACCGGGTCTCGTGGTTTAACCTTTCTGTCCTTGCGTCCATAGCAGAGATAAGGAATGACAGCCGTTACGCGCCCGGCTGAAGCGTCCTTCAGGGCTCCGATAAAGAAAAGACACCGGCACAGTTTGTCGTGCACGCTCTGTTCTGAATCCTGGTACATGGATTGAATAATGAACACATCCTTACCGCGAACGCTGACGAGCGGCCGCACCTTGTGTTCACCGTCCTCGTAATCTCTTTCTTCATGCGGCTCCAGGGGGATACCCAGGTGGCCTGAGACGGTCTCGCCGAAAGAACGGCTGGCGTTCAAAGCGAAAATCGCAAGCTCGGAGTGATTCATGCAGACTTCCCTGGTAAAGTCTGCTGCATACCGACTACCAAAATAGTGAATGCCTGTGTGGACTGCACTTGCAGACAACCGCCATACCGAGCACGGTGAGGACTGTGTGTAGGATTTTAGGAAGTCCGCGAAAAATTTGGCGCCTCTCGATTGCGCCACCTTCACCCGCGAGCCAGAATGAAGTATGAAGTTCAAACGAATACTCTGTGGTGTGGATTTTTCGGAATACTCCCTCAAGGCGTTCAAAACTGCCGTTGAGCTTGCGCGATTGTTCAAGACCGACCTTCACGTCATCCACGTCATTGAAACCAGTCTTGCGATGCCCGAAGATGCGCTGACTCTTGAAGAAAAGGCAATCACTGCGCTGAACGCTCTGATCACGCAGTGGGCAACCAAGCTGGATAACAACCAGGTGACAACAGAAGTTACGACCGGACGGGCTTCCACTGAAATCATCAATTCCGCGCGCACCCGCGAAGTGGACCTCATAGTGCTCGGAGCAAAGGGAGTGACCTTGCTCGAAGAAGCCTTCATTGGGGGCACGCTGGAGCACGTGTTGAAAGAGGCCAGCTGTTCCGTTCTGACTGTTCGAAACTGATCACGGCGCGCATCCAGGTCGCAGTATCCGGTCAACCAAAGAAGGACAGAGGTTGCTGCGGGGGACGTGCGTCTCGGTTCCGTGGAAAAGAGTGGCGGCTGCTGCGGGCGAAGGCGCCGCAGCGATGCAGTTCATCAATATCTGAATTCAATTTTGTCAGGCTAGGGAGGAAATTATGGCAGTAAATGTTGATACCGTCTTTGCCCCCAGCCCGTACACCGATTTCGACAACCAATACATTGATGGCATCTGGCGTCCGGGTCATCGTGGCGCTACCACGAAAGACCTGGATCCGTACACGGGCAAGACTCTTATTGAAATTCCGCTTGCAGATCCAACCGACGTCGACGAAGCTTTCCGGTCCGCCGCTATTGCACAGCCTCTATGGGCAGCAGTGTTGCCCCGCGCGCGCGCAACGATGCTGCGGCGAGTGGAAACAATCATGGACGCGCGCCGGGAGGAGATTGTCACCTGGCTGATCCACGAATCGGGCAGCACACGAATGAAGGCCGAATTCGAATGGGAGCTCGCTCATGACCTCACGGTGGCAGCGGCGTCATTTTCATATCAGGTTCCCGGCCGGATCACTCCGATTGACGACCTCTTCAAGGAAAGCCGTGTGTACCGCAATCCGGTCGGCGTCATCGGCGTGATCAGCCCCTGGAATTTTCCGATGTATCTCTCGTTACGCGCCGTCGCTCCGGCTCTCGCGCTCGGCAATGCCGTGGTTGTAAAGCCCTCCGAAGACACACCGATCACCGGTGGCCTGTTGATCGCAAAGATATTCCAGGAAGCGGGGCTGCCGTCCGGCCTGTTGAACGTGGTGGTTGGAAAGTCGAGCGATATCGGTGGCGCCTTCACGTCGCATCCAATTCCACGAGTCATTTCGTTCACCGGCTCCACGGCGGCAGGACGCCAGGTAGCGGCGTCGGCGGCGCAGAGTCCTCTGATCAAGCGAGTGATGCTCGAGCTTGGCGGTAACACGCCTCTTATCGTTTTGGATGACGCGGATATCGAGCAGGCCTCGAGCGCGGCCGTTTTCGGCAGGTATCTGCATTCGGGTCAGATATGTATGAGCACCAACCGCATCATCGTGGATGAAAAGGTCAGCGACGAATTTGAAGACCGCTTCACGGATAAAGTCACCAAGCTCAAGTACGGCGACCCGGCCAAACCGGATACGGTCGTCGGTCCGTTAATCAACTCGAAGCAACTGGAACGGCTGATGACCCACATCAAGGCGGCCCGCGACGAAGGCGCTCGCGAGGTGCTGGCGGGCGAGCCGCAAGGACTGGTCGTCCCGCCGCATATCTTTGCGGATGTCACCAACAACATGAAGGTTGCCAAGGCCGAACTGTTCGGTCCAGTAGCGCAGATCATCAAAGTAAAGGGTGACCTCGAGGCGCTGAGTGTCGCCAACGACACGGAATACGGCCTCTCCAGCGCCGTATTCTCCGGCGACAGGGCGCGTGCCTTACAGCTTGCTCGCGGGTTGCTGGTGGGTATGACTCACGTCAACGATAGCAGTGTAAACGACAAACCGAACGTGCCTTTCGGCGGTGAGAAAAACAGCGGAATCGGGCGCTTTGGCGGCGAATGGGTGATAGAGGAATTCACAACAAGCCACTGGGTTACTGTCCAACACTCGCCCCGCAGATATCCTTTCTAGGTTACTGTTAGCGTCCATTGCGGCGAGGCGAGGATGTTCCCCTCCAGGAATGGAGGGGAACTGTCTTCGCGTGAAGACCTTCGTTGATTACTAAGCCTGAATTCCCACGGAGGCCGAGAACACGCCTTCGCGCGAGTTACACGATTACTTCGATCTGGTTTTCAACCTGCGTCACACCCGGCGCTTGCCAGGCTACGCGCTCGGCCTCTTTTTTTTGCCACCAGGAGCGAACAGTGCCGCGCAATATCACCTTGCTTCCGATGGTCTCGACCTGAATGCGCTGAGCCTCGAGCTCGGCATTGCGCTTCAGTGCCTCTTCGATCTTGCTCTTCACGACGTCCTTGCTTACCGTGGGCCGAACTTCGATCAGGTTGATGACTCCTTTGACTCCAGTGAGGTAGCGTACCGCGTCCTCGGCGGCCACTTTCTGGTAATACCAGTCCACATTGCCTTTGAGTGTCACCCAGCCGTCGTCTACCGCCACCTTAATTTGGTCTCGCGGTATACCGGTCGTCCAGTCGAGCGCTTGTGCCGCTCTTCGAGCAATGTCTTCATCGGTGCGTTGGCTTGAAGTGGGTAAACGGACTTCGATGTTATTCACCACCGCCCTAACCCCGGCGACACCAAGGGCCGCGCGCTCGGCTGCCAGTTTTTCCGCGTAGCTCTCAACGTAGCCGGTAAGCGTGACAATGCCGTCCTTGACACGGACGCCGATAGCGGCCGGCGACTTAATGCCTGGCTCCCAGTTGAGCTCCGCCTCCACGTTGCGCCTGAGATCAATATCAGTCATTACCGTTGCCATTATGGTTTTCTCCTTTCTCAAAAAGTCTGAACCGGGCGAGGCGGCAAAAGAGTAGGGAACAACCGCGGCCTTCAGTAGGAGAATGAGAGGCGAAGCAATTTCCGCCGAATTTGTTTTCGCAAACGAATGGCCGCTGCGATTTTGATGGCACCCGTTACTATTGCCCAGGCCGCAATGAGAAGAATCAGGTCCAGAGCAGCGATCCCAGGCCATAGCATACTTATGATTCCGACGAGAATCCCTGCGACAGCTTCTCATTGTCCTACTGACAATCTGGTTGGGGAGCCTACTCCGAAACACTCATTGGCCGAACGCTACACCGGTCGAACATAGGAAACCACCACGATTACAGTTCCGGGTACGGGCTGTCCCATCTGGAGCGCAGGAGCGAATCTCCAGGAACGGACGGCCTGGTCTGTAAATTCCGCAAGCGCCGGAATGCCTTTAACAACGCGTACGTTTTGAATAGAGCCCGCCTCGGACAATCGCAACTCGAGAACAACTTCGCCCTCCGCAATGGAGTTGACCAAATACCCCGGGTCGGAAAGGCGGACAGGAATCGGAGGTCTGTCCGGACCCGCGAACGAAACGCCGGACAAATCAGGCGGAGGCGCCGAAAAGATGTCTCGCCCGCGAAAAAGGAAGACGCCTGTTACTCGTGATTCAACGGGGGTGCGGGTCCGGGCCGGCGTCAAGACCCAGCGCCTCACACTTGCGAGAACGGCGCTGCGGAGAGGTTCTTCCCCTTTTACAACCGTGGCGGAACGAACGTGGCCATCCACACCAACATCCAGACCGGCGATCACCCAGGTGCTGGCAATGACATTCGGGTTGTGTTCAACGGGAGCGATCTGCTCCAAATGAGCCGGTTCGAATTCAACCGGCACATGGAGCAGGATGCAAAGGAGAAGACAGACGCTCACCCTCACGTTCTTTCCCCCTGTGCTTTACTCCATTCGGACGGCGATAACGTTTGGAAGCTGGCAGGCCATCCACAGTCCATCAGGCTCCTTCCATCTCGCACCGACAGCCGATATACCTTCCACAGAACCGCTGGCCATGCGCACATCGGATAGACGCACGAATTCGAATTTATCGAGTTCAAACGACTGTTCACTAACCTTGTGCCATCCATCCTTCAGCAATACGCCCACCACGTCGCTAACTTCTATTGCCAGGCTCATGCGACCCCCTTTCAAGCTGCCTTTTCCGTCTGCATCTTTCCGCGATGTCGCTGTCGTTTCCTCATGAAGGAGAGCAAGATTATCCGCTTAGACAACTGTGCAAGTGATGTGCCCTCGTTGCGGCACTGCGCGAAGTCTTACATCCCATCTCGCTGGAGTCTGACATCATTCGAATCGTCCAGGATCCGCGCCGCCAGCGGGCGTGACTGTAGTGGGCATCGGACGTACAGGCTGGAAACTTCGCTGCTCCGCGAGACAACAATACGAAACCCATAGGGTGATCGCACAACTTGGAAACGCAAAGCAGCGTCTGCGTTCCGCTTGTGCTATATTCTCTCGCTACGACGACGCATGCTGCCTTTTTGCTGTCTATTTTCGCGTCTGAACAGATAGAGTCCATGGACAGCGTAGAAACAGTAGGCGGGATAACGTTGTAGGTAAGACGAGCTATTGGAAATAAATAGCTGATTCGCAAGCAAGCGGGAGTAATTCAGCGGTAGAATGCCAGCTTCCCAAGCTGGACGTCGCGGGTTCGATCCCCGTCTCCCGCTCTTTAATTTTTCAGTAATTTACAGCGTTTCCTCATCCGTAGAACCCTAAAACTGTCCTGTTAACTGGGTAGAATCTGGGTAGAACCCCAGCCGCAGTCCATCAACTCCTTCATTATTAATGGCAATTCTTTTGAACGACTGCCAGCGGGATGCGTTGGCATTCGGCGTTTTTTGATCAGTCGCTTTCACGCGAATAATTTGGGGTGGGTTGCCTTGGGACACTTCGAAAACTCGGCTCATCGATATCGCGCCAAGGTGCCGGGTTTACTTTCCAGATTTGGGACTACTCGCAGGATTGTTTTCTGGGACGGACCGCGAGCCGCGGGCCCGCATCTAGGACATCCGAGTTAATCAAGGGTGGTACCGACGGAAGAGAAAAGGTCGCCGGCGCCAAACCAGTACGCGCTCCCATCAACTGTGCCTCGGTCGCACAAGACAATCGCTGGTTTTTCGGCATCGGCAACACTTTCGAGCTCGCGCTGAACATAAGAAATCGCCCGTTGCGCAGCTTGCCGGATTTCCGTCGAATCATCACGGGGGAATCCCCCACCAAACAAGATGCCGGCCGATTCTGGAAGCACTTTCACCTGTTTACAAAAGTTTTGGCGCATTAACTCCAGAACTGCCGTCTTCCCAGCACCGGGGCCGCCCGTAAGTACGACTCGGCGAGTATTGTGAGATGTTCATTATGACATTTAACAATAAGGCCGAGATCATTTCGAAATTCACGTCGGATCGCCGCCAACTCGCAAATTCCATCGTCGGTTTACGAGCTGAGGGCAACACCGCTCTTTACGACGCTGTGGATGCTGCTCTCGATTACATCAAACAGGGCAAGCATCGGAAGAAAGTGTTGGTCGTGGTGACTGATGGAGGGGATAACCGGAGCCGCGTCAGATTCAGCCATCTCATTGATCGCGTCAAGGAGAGCGATGTCCTTATTTACACGGTTGGTATGTACGGAAGCGTGACCAGCAACCCAACGGAAGTACGTTCTACGAGCCAAGCGAGGCAAGAACTCCAACAATTGGCCGAGGTCACAGGCGCGTACGCGCACTTTCCAATCGATCCTGAAAAGTGCCGCGAAGTGATGGACAAAATCGCTCAGGAAGTCAGTGAACATTACACAATTGGCTATTATCCGGCCAATCAGATGCGTGATGGTCGATGGCGCAAGCTGAAAGTTGCCGTGGCTGCGCAGCCGAACACAAAATACGTTGTCCATGCACGCAGTGGTTACTATGCGGTAGAAACAGACGAGGGTAATCGGGATTTGGCGAAAGCGAATTCGGGCGCCGTCAAATAGAGTACTCCGGCGGCGATCTCCTCCGGCGTACCAAAGCGTTCGTTTACCGATCTGTCATAATTACCTGTTATGTCACCTTGCAGTGACAGGAAGCCGGTCGCACTGAAAGTCAGGAGGCTCGCCAGTGTTTGTGGTACTTGGTGCTTCGGGGAATACGGGCAGGGTCGTCGCCGAGACGCTCCTTTCGCAGAACAAGAAGGTCCGCGTCGTCGTGCGCGACGTCGCCAAGGGGCAAGTGTGGAAAGAGGCAGGCGCAGATGTCTCCGTCGCCGACGTTGAGGACGGTGCTGCGCTCAAGCGCGCATTCAGTGACACGGAAGGCGCGTACGTGCTTCTCCCTCCGAATTTCAGTTCAACCCAAGTGCGCGCGGACAATAATCGCCGCACAAGCACGATAGCTGCGGCCATCGAAGCTGCAGGCGTTCCCCACGTCGTCTTGCTCTCGTCCATCGGCGCGCAGCAAGCCGATGGCACGGGTCCCGTGCTCGGCCTCCGCGACGCGGAGGCCGCGTTCACTCGAGGCCGCGCTGCCGCAACCTTCGTGCGAGCGGCCTACTTCATGGAGAACTGGGGCGGCGCGCTTTTTGGCGTCGCTCAGGGAGTTTTGCCCTCGTTCCTCCTCGCCGACAAAGCGATTCCGTTGGTCGCAACGCGGGATATCGGCATCGCCGCGGCGCGTCTGCTCGCCGAGGGCGGTAGCGGCAAGCGGGTCATCGAGCTGGCAGGGCCACGCGAGTACTCTCCGCGCGACGTCGCAGCGGCCCTAGCCCGCGCCGTCGGAAAGCCAATCGCGGTGCAGGAGGCACCGGAGGA
>Ga0137394_10000774_pt1 | contig 22301 bp, 24 predicted proteins | sample czobulk116metaG_FD_108278 | JGI IMG/M metagenome (GOLD analysis project Ga0137394, IMG submission 108278) | Vadose zone soil microbial communities from Angelo Coast Range Reserve, California, USA - czobulk1.16 metaG | ecosystem: Environmental > Terrestrial > Soil > Vadose zone | place: USA...
AGTTGCTCCACTTCTGCACGGCTCCGCCGCTGCTGAACTCTCCCAAGCGTGTGTTTTTCTCTCATTCCCCCACTTCATCACGCTTGCTTCTCGGGCGCTAGGTGCGTTCCTCTGACGCATACGGTGGAAGCGTCACCTTCGAGTACGATCCCTTCGGCAGGCGCATCTACAAGTCATCGTCCAGCGGCACATCCGTGTTCGCTTACGATGGTGCAAACTTGATTGAGGAAACGAATTCTTCCGGCGCAGCTGTTGCCCGCTACGAGGGCACGCAGAACATCGACGAGCCACTGGCCATGTTGCGCGGCGGCACAACCAGCTACTACCATGCCGACGGCCTTGGCTCAGTCACTTCGCTGAGCAGCGCTGCTGGATCGATCGCCAACACCTACACTTATGACTCGTTCGGCAAATTGACCGCTTCGACTGGCTCTCTGGTGAATCCGTTCCGCACACGGGGCGTGAGTTCGACACCGAAAGCGGCCTATATTACTACCGTGCCAGATACTACGACCCGTCGGCAGGAAGATTCCTCAGCGAAGACAGAATCCAATTCGAGGGTGGAATCAACTTTTTCCGATATGTCCGCAATAACCCAGCGAACCGCATTGACCCGTCCGGGTTGAATTCCCCCGCCGGAACAATTCCGTGGCCGCGAGTACTTCCATTTCCCATTGTGTCCCCGTGGGCGAGGGCGATCGCAGGAGGAATCGGCGCACTTCTTGCCGACTTGGTGTGGCCGGATGCAACGAACAAGGAGCCGAAGCCTTGCGATAGGCGGAAAGATGGAAAGATGACCCATGCTATCTCAAGTACCAGGACGACGCGGCTTGGTGTGCAGCAACCTTCACCGGCGCTGATGATACCCTGTATGACGCTTGTATGGGAATCGCCTGGCTGAATTATTTGCGATGCACAAACAACCAGACGCCGGTTGATCCTGACCCACGGAAACACGTTCCACCCAAAGATCCAACTCCACCGAGAAAACCCAAATGAGCGACCTTGATCAGTTGCAGGATACAATTCAGAGGAGCAGCGAGCTTTCAAAGCAGGGTGAGGATGAGAGGGCGTTGGCCTTGCTGGACGATGCACTTACACGAGCGGTTCTGGAAAACAGAACCACGTGGATTCGCATACTGTCCCATCATGCTGCGGTGATCTCTGATTCGATCGGAGATCTTCACCGGGTGAGGCGCTACTATGAAAAGTCTCTTGCTTCCGATCCTGACAACTCTAAGGCGCTATATGGTTTGGCAAACGCATTGCAAAGGCAGGGCGAAACAGAGCTGGCCAAGCGGTACGCGACTAAGTGCTATCAGTCCATCCGAGATAGCGAAAGCGATTTAGATCAGGCCCTCCTCGAACTCGTCCTGCATGGTTGGCCCGAGTTGGCACAGTCACGCAACTAAAGCTGGCAGCAGGTCCTTAGCCTCTGGGAAGAGCGGCGCTTTCGCGCCGGGAGTGGGTAGACACGTCACCCCTAAAAGGGTGCTGCAGGGCAACTCCAGGGGGAGCGGACTAGAATATTTTTAGCCTTTGTAGAAGGAGAAAATACGTTGCCGACTCAATTCACCGGTAGATGTCATGTGCGAAGCATAATGATGATTGCGCACTTCGACGCAAAACTGAGCAAAGGCATGCGCAGCGGCCCTTTACGGCCCCACTATGTCCTCGCGTTCTTGACACTATTTTGCCCTCTGAAGGTGTGGGCCGGGCGTCCAACGGCAGCTCAAAAGCCATGTCAGACACCCCTCATCGCCGCAATTCAAAAACGAGATTCCGCTGGCGCTAAGAAGCTAATTGATTCAGGCGCGGATTTGAACACATACGACTGTAACGGCTCGACAGCTCTCATCGAGTCCATTGCGCTGAACCAGTTTGAAGTCACGGAGAAGCTTGTCCTCGCAGGGGCAAATGCGAATCTGGAAGGCCGGAGTAAAAACGACACTCCCTTGATGATTGCCGCCTGGTACTGTCGCCAGAAGACCGTGCTGCTATTACTTGCGCGCGGGGCGGACGTGAACGCCGTCGATTCAAATGGATATTCGCCTCTCATGGACTCCGGGCAGAATTGCGAAGACGGAAGCGTGCCAGCTTTGCTGCTAAGATTCGGCGCCAGGATTGGCACCACGGCAAAGAATGGACATACCGCTCTATATATCGCCTCTTTCTACGGAAACGAACATGTAGTCCACGTATTGGTTGCCGCCGGGGCCGACATCGGAGCCAAAACTGAAAACGGAGAGACTGCGTTAACAATTGCTCGGGACCGCGATGTGGGGCGAAAGGAATCCCACGATCGGATCTACCAGTTCTTGCTCGAAGCGACCACGCTAGAAAAATCCCCGGCGCGTGGCGCACCCTAACTGAATAGGGATGAAAGGAGTGGCTTGCCCTCGCGATTTTCCTGATTTGCAAGGATGTGCCATTCCTCTCCTCGTCCCTCGTTCTTCCTATTCGGACGGTACCAAGAATCCGTTTCTCCACAAGACAGCTGTGCCCATCGGGTTCGCGAGTATCTTGAATTGCGATTGCATTCGATTGTTCTCCTTAGATTCTTTGTGAGCGGTGAACGAACCACATCTTGTGTGGTGTGCGCGAGTGTAGCAATGTTACGCCATGACAAGGCGTAGCAGGAAAACCCGGACATACGGAGTACGCGCTTTACGGAGCGAGAGAGGCTGCGCGGTTCAAAGCCTCGCTTCGCGCCGCCTGGTGGAGTTTCCACTGGTCAGGCAGCCAAGCATCCAGTTCGCTCAACTTCGTCTGCGGCAGGTTCATCAACAGCTGGGTGAGATACAGTTGCGGATCAAGCTGGTGCCGGCGGCAGGTGCTGGTCAGGCTGGCCAGAATTGCCGCGGTGCAACCGCCACGCGGGTTGCCGACGAACAAAGAATTCTTTCTGTTCAACACCACACGTTTCATTTCGCGCTCACTTACATTGTTATCGATGGGGACTGCGTCATCCGAGCAGAAAACGTTCAGCTCCGTCCAGTGATTCAAGGTGTAGTTCACCGCATCGGCCATGGGATGCTGCGGCAGCAGTTGCTCTTTCCAAACCAGCAACTTCTGCCGCAGTTCGGCCAACACGGGCACCGATTGCTTCTGACGAATTTCCAGGCGCTCGGAGGCAGACGCTTCCCTGGCCTGGTTCTCTATGGCAAACAGGGTACGCAGCAAGGCCACGACCTCACGCGCGATTTCCGGTGCCGTTTTTTCGGCGTCGACAAACTTTCGTCTGGCATGCGACTTATCTGGTGCGCAAGATAAGTCGCACGCGCGGCGGAAGTTCGTGGAGGCGGAGAAAACGGCGCCCGAGATCGCCCGCGAGGCCGTGGATTTGATCGGCCGGGTGTTTTCGGCATGGGCGGCCCATCTTTCCGATTGGGGATTTGGAAGCGATTGGCTACAAGATAGTGAACGACGCGATCAGTGCGATCACTACAATGTTCAAGAGCGTGAAAGACCTGTTTGTACGACTCAAAGAAACAGGTAGTACGGGAATGGACCAGGCTGTTTTCGCGAAAGTTCGCAAGGAATTGGAAGACACGATTGGACTGGAAGAATATTACCGGATCGAGGAGCAAACAGTTGAGAACAGAGATTAGGAACGCTGAATTCGTGGTGGCAGCCCTCTTGACCGCGGTTATCGCATGCGTGATATCGCCCTTGAGACCAATCGAAGCAAGGGCACAACTTTCTGATGAGAGCGGCTCGACGCCACGGAAGAATCCCATACGCCACGTCCTACTCCTTAGCCTGGATGGCATGCACAGCCTGGATCTCGCCAATCTGATTAAGGACCGGCCCGAGTCGGCTCTTGCGAAATTGAGCCTGCACGCCGTCACTTACAGCAATGCTTCAACGTCATTCCCATCCAATTCATGGCCCGGCCTGCTTTCCATGGTTAGCGGAGGTTCTCCCAATGTCACCGGGGTCATTTTTGAGAATTCCTATGACCGTAGTCTGTCTCCCCCCGCCTCCGATTGCTCCAAGATCGGAACGACCGTGATCTTCGATTCCTCGATTGACAGGAATCGGGACGCGGTCGATGGCGGCGGAGGCATTAATCCCGCTAAACTGCCGAGAGATCCCAAGAGAGGCTGCGCACCTGTTTTTCCTCACAACTTCATCCGTGTCAACACGATTTTCGAAGTCATAAAGAGAAGTGGCGGTCGTACTGCATGGTCCGACAAGCATCCTGCGTACGACTTCGTGAATGGTCCTTCGGGCACCGGAGTGGACGACCTTTTTACGCCCGAAGTTCGATCCTTCCGGGGCCTGAAAAACGTTGAATCGTACGATGACCTCAAGGTAGCGGCGATCCTGAATGAGATCAACGGTAAGGACCACACCGGAACGGGTGAAGTGGGAGTACCGGCAATTTTTGGAATGAATTTCCAGGCGATCAGCGTGGCGCAAAAGACCGCCGATGGCGGTTACCTCGACGGAAGCGGTCGGCTAAGCCCGACTCTAGAAGACGCCTTGGTTCACACGGACCAGTCCCTCGGGAAGATCATGGCCAGGCTCCAAGAGCGAAACTTGCTTGATTCAACGCTCGTTGTCGTCACCGCAAAGCATGGGGACTCCCCGATTGATCCTGCGAAGCTCAAGCATGCCAATCTGGAACTCATCCCGAAAACCGTGACTGCCGTCCACGAAGGGTTGTTGGCGGGTTTGGAGCAGGATGGAAGTGTCGCCCTATTGTGGCTTTCGGACCAGGACCGCACCGCTGATGTCGTCAATGCGCTGCGAAAAATACAGGAAGAGGCGGGCATTCAGGAAATCTATTCGGGCGAATCACTAAAGCTCCTATTCAATGACCCCAAAATTGACACTCGCGTGCCAGATATCATAATTCAGCCGACTCCAGGCCAAATTTATGTAGATAACGGCAGCACATTCATCGCCGAGCATGGCGGCAACGCGAATGCGGATCGGAATGTACCGCTTCTCATTTACCATCCTAAGTTCAGCCGTCAGGAAATCAAGTTTCCTGTGCAAACATCACAAATCGCCCCTAGCATCCTCAAAGCGTTGGGACTGAATCCGTTTAGCTTAGATGCCGTAAGAATTGAGAAAACTCCTCTCTTGCCTGGCCTGGATTTTGGTCAATTGCAGAGATCGGTGGCATCGCCTAGAAAAAAGTAAAACATTCTCGATCGGTTGTGAAGCGAGCTTAGGTTCACGCGGCTCGGGCCAGGTTAACCGCCCTCGGAAGAGTTTTCGCGATCCAACGCAATCTTCAAGACCTCGGCCATGTCCATAGCAGACCTTCCGGCGCCTTGCAGTCTTTGTTCGCGGCAACTAAAGCCATCCGCAACAACGAGTGTGTCCAGCGCTGCGTTCCTCACGGCTGGTAGCAGGATTCGCTCTCCTGTGGCCTGCGATATCTCGAACTTATCTTTCTGACAGCCGAACGGCCCGGCAATTCCACAGCCTCCGGAGTCCAAGGATTGTAGTTCCACGCCCGTCTTCCGGAGCAACGATTCCTCATGATTGATGATTTTCATGGGCGCCTTATGGTGGCAGTGGCCATGAAGAATAACTTTTCGGGAGAGGGAAGGAGGGAGATAGTTCAGAGCGTGATTTTGCAGAAACTCACTGAGAAGGAATGTTTGCTTACGGAGCCGCCCGGCGCTCTCGTCGGTGGGAAATAGGTTATGCAGCTCATCGCGAAAAACTGGAGACGGCTCTGACGCCATGACCCAGGGTGGAATGCAGCCCGTTGATCTTGAGGATGAAGAGCTAAAGGCTCTTATCGCTAGGTCGAGAGCCTGAGATAGCTTCGAGCGAGTGTACCTGGCATCCCGCTGACTTCCCCTCTCCATGTCTGATTTTGTCCTCTCTCAAATCGGCGAGCGGTCCCGCCCGGTGCGCCGGGCGGAACTGCTCCCTCAATTGGCTGCCCACACACTCGAAACCTCCTCATTGAATTGACGGCGTGTTTTGATTCCATATAACGACGACGCGATGCCACTCTGTCTTGGAGTGCCATTCTTCGTCGGCACCCTTCCAGGACCGCTGAGTCGCCAGCGAAAGAACCGCGTATTTGCGGTCTGACGCCTTGACGGACTTGTGCTCCGGGTTTTTGCCGAGATAACCGATTAGATGAACTACGTTTACGTGCATGATTTTTCTCCTGTTTCTGCCCTTGTAATTGGGGCACCCGGAAGCGAGTGGATACTGCTCCCAAAGCGAGCGGCTGCTTTTTGGGAGGGACACAAGAAATTTTCGGCGCTGTTTCAGAAGATTTGTTGGGAGGAACCGGAAAAGCAGAAGACGCGAAGCTGCAGGGCGCGGGAATTAGCCCGAAGCAGTGCCCAGGAAAAATGAGCGGCGGAAAAAGACTGGCCTACTGTACTCAGCAAGAATCGGTATGAGGAGCCAGACCATGCTGGCAGCCACAGTGGAAAAAAACGGATTAAAGACACCCGGATGTCGTCCGGCGTGTCGGTCTGGCCTGACGATGAGAGTCTCGATTCGAGTGAACGCAATCGTCAGCGTCATATCGCGACCGCGAAGGTGCTCGGATGAGAGCTGCAAGAGGGCGGGCGGACCGACACGGAGCACCGGCTCGTCCCTCTACTGCGACCTAAACGCTGCGCCTTCGGCGTCGCAGGGCTTCGTTTCAGAAAGAGGCATGGACGACGCCAACCAAATGTTGTTAGCAAATGCTGATTGACATTGGAAGCTCCACGGCGTATAAAACTTTCCACTCTTGGTAAATGGGAAGCGCGGTGAAAATCCGCCACTGCCCCGCAACTGTAAGCGCCAGGATGAGAGCAACGATGTGCCACCGGGATCATTTCCTGGGAAGGCAGCTCAAATCCGATGAAGCGTAAGTCAGGAGACCGACCAAGAGCATGTCAACTGCTTTAATCGACTTCGATGGGAGAGTCGAGGAGCGTCTTTCTCGGGCCATCTTCGGTCCTAGGAATCGCCCCAATTAGTTCCCGCTAGATTGAAGGCAACAGCATGCTAGAAGCCCACCCGAATACGGTGACCTTCGTGCTTGGCGGCGTACGCAGTGGGAAGAGTCGCTTCGCGCAGCGAGCCGCTTCCGGTTTTGGGAGCGTGGTCTTTATCGCTACTGCGAAACCGAGCGATCCCGAAATGGAACTGCGGATCGAGCGCCATCGCAAGAGCCGTCCTGGCACATGGCAGACGCTCGAAGTGCCGGTCGATCTGGATGTGGCTATTTCAAGTCTTCAGGATCCGAATCAGTTCGCGGTGATCGATTGCTTGACCGTTTACCTGGCCAATGTCATGAGCAAAGCCGAGGGAAAAGAATTGGTGATCAGAGATCATACGGAGCGATTCTGTTCTGCTCTGAAGGAAACGAGGGCTTCGATCATCCTGGTTTCGAATGAAGTGGGGAGTGGAGTTCACGCAGCGACTGCAACCGGAAGATTTTATTGCGATCTTTTGGGCGAGCTGAATCAGCGTGTCGCAGCGCTGGCGGACAACGTAATTCTAATGGTTGCAGGCATACCGGTTCCCGTTAAGGGTAAGGTGCCTCTCGCTGTGCATTCGACTTTTGAGATCGATCATGAGGTGTTGGGGGCACCTGGATTGTAGAGCTGCTGGAACAGGTAACGGCTGACAACAATTAATCGGCAAGATGCTCGGGAAAGCGGTGAGAATCCGCTACTGCCCCGCAACTGTAAGCGACCTTGAAGATGTGACGGCCACTGCCTAAGAGCGGGAAGGCTTTCACAAGATGAAGTGGGTCGCGAGTCAGGAGACCGGTCTTGCCGGTGTACTTAGGTCCATTCTTCCGAGGGGGGAGATGACTATGCAGATTGGTAATTCCAGGTGGCCGAGTACCGTTTTGGCGGTTCTGGTCTCGGTTTTTCTATCCACACTTTTCTCGTTCGCGGCTCGCGCCGCCGAGTTGCGCGGCACAGTCTCCGATCCGCTCGGTGCGGTCGTTCCCCACGCAGCACTAACACTCTTTCGCGATAACACTGCGCTCGCACAAACCACTGCCAATGATCTGGGTGAGTTTGTCTTTTCGTCGCTGAGCGCCGGGCGGTACCGGGTGCGCGCGACGGCGACTGCTTTCACGGAGCAAGAGAGTCCCGACGTATACGTCGGCGGCGATAAAGCTGCGCACATTGTTCTGTCGTTGAAGATAGGGACGGTAACTCAGCAGGTGGTGGTGTCCGCGACCGGAACTCCCGCGCCTGACTCTCAAGTGGGCGCAGCGGTTGCGGTCATTGCCGACGAGGCAGTCAACGCGAAACTGGACGTGCTTGAGCCGCTTCGCCTGGTTCCTGGCATTCAAGTCCTCCAAACCGGCCCGCGGGGCGGAACCACGGATCTGTTTGTGCACGGAGGGAATGCTGACGCCAACAAAGTATTGCTCGACGGGATTCCCGTGAACGACATCGGAGGACGGGTTGAATTCGGGAATCTCGCTTCCACTGGAATCGACCAAGTTGAAGTTCTCCTCGGACCAAACAGCGTGCTGTACGGAGCCGACGCATTGGCGAGCGTCGTAAGCCTGAGCACACGGCAGGGCAACACTCCCTTGCCGGAAATCAGCTACTCCATCGATGGCGGAAATTTCGGCACCAAGCGCCAGGAGGTCTCGATCGCCGGAGCGCACGGCCCGCTGGATTACTTTTCCGACTTTTCGCGCTTCGATACCGAAAACGGCGAACCGAACAGTGCCTTCCACAATGGCACCTACGCCGGCAACTTCGGCTGGTCGCCAAACAGCTCGACTCAGGTTCGCTTTACGTTGCGGCGCACGGCTACGGCGCTGGGACTGCCGAACGCTCTCGATCTCTACGGCATAGCGGACGACTCCTTCCAGAAGGAGGAGGACACGTATTACGGAGTAACCGTGCAGAACCATACGACCGAGCGCTGGCACAACCTGGTGCGCTACGGCGCTACTCGACTCCGCTTCCAGTTCGAGAATCCGAGCACGACAGGAGAGCCGTCCGATCCGTTCGGCTCAGGTGCGAATTTCCTGGGAGACCAAGTCACTCTGCGCGGCGCCAACGGTTTCGTGACAAGTGGACGCGCCATCCTGGATTTTGCCGGCGTGTACCCTTCCCTGTTTGACAGCCAATCCAAACGGGACTTCGTCTACAGCCAGTCCGACTACAAGTTCAGCCGTCATCTTTCTGGTCTGTTTGCGTTCCGTTATGAGAAGAAAAGCGGCTTCACCCGTTTCGCTGGAACCAAGACTCCGACCGACCGCAACAATTTCAGCTACATCGCTCAGCTCGAAGGCAGTCTTTGGGACCGGCTGTATGCCACCGCGGGGGTTGGAGTTGAAGATAACGCCATTTTTGGAATCGAGGCTACGCCCCGGGTTTCGCTAGCGTACTACCTCGCCCGCCTACAATCGACCGGCTTCTTGAACGGCACCAAGCTGAGATTCAACTATGGAAGGGGGATCAAAGAACCAGCCATCTTCGACGAGAGCACGTCGCTCTTTGTTTTGCTCTCTCAACTTCCCAACGGCCCTCAACTCGCATCCCAGTTCCACGTAAAACCGATCGGCGCCGAGCGCTCGCAAAGCTTTGACGTCGGCGCCGATGAAATCGCCTGGAATGGACGCGCGAAACTCGGGCTCACTCTCTTTCACAACGAATTTGGAGACCAGATCGAGTTCGTGGACGCCAGTGTGCTGCCGCAGCTCGGGGTTCCGGTCGCAATCGCTGCCGCGACCCCATTCGGGGCGACCGTTAATTCAGGCGCCTATCGTGCCATGGGGGCGGAGGTGGAACTTGAATTGAATCTGGGACACGGTATCACCGCGAGAGGAGGCTACACATACCTGAATGCAGTGGTGCAACGTTCGTTCGCGAGCAGCGCGTTCTCGCCAGCATTCAATCCCAATTTTCCGACGATTCCGATTGGAACATCCACACCTCTCGTCGGAGGCCGCCCATTTCGTCGAGCGCCACATTCCGGAGATTTCCTGATCGGCTACATCCGGTCCAAGTTCACGCTCTCACTCGGTGGAAGCCTGATTGGGAGACGCGATGACAGCACACATCTCACCGATGCATTCTTTGGCAACAGTTTGCTGCTTCCTAATAGAAATCTGGATGCTGCCTACCAGAAGATCGATTTCAACGGCAGCTTCCGGATCAATTCGGCAATCGAGTTGTACGCCAGCCTAGAAAACATATTGAACGAGCATTACGACGCAGCCTTTGGTTTTCCCTCTTTGCCGTTCACGTTCCGAACCGGAATGAAATTTACCCTGGGAGGCGAGTCGTGGAAAATCCACTAGCGGGTCTCTCCGAGCGGCCTCTTGAGATCGTGCCTTCCACAAAGTGCGCTGTTCATGCGTCGCGCGACTGGCAAACCTTCGCGAAAGCGAAACTGGATAGCCTGACCAAGCCTGCAGGCAGTCTTGGGCGGCTCGAGGAGATTGCCGCCAAGATTGTGTGCATTCGAGAAGAGGAACGCCCAAGTTGCGCCAACAAAGCCGTCTACGTCTTTGCCGCGGATCACGGTGTCACCGAAGAGGGCATAAGCGCCTACCCCAAGGCCGTGACGCAGCAGATGGTCCGAAACTTTCTTGCGAATGGGGCGGCCATCAACGTTCTTGCACGATGCGCCGGCGCTGAAGTCATTGTGGTGGATGTGGGCGTCGACGCGGATTTCGACTCTCATCCCAGCCTGGTCGACAAAAAGATTAGACGTGGCACTCGCAACATGGCGATCGGACCAGCAATGACCGAGTCCGAGATGGGTGCGGCGATCGGAGTCGGGAGAACGCTGGCTCAACAAGCGCGCATTCAGAACCGCGACCTGATCGCCGTTGGAGAAATGGGTATCGGGAACACGACCGCGGCCGCGGCGATTACTGCAGCGTTGTCGGGAAAGCCAGTGGCCGAGGTGACGGGATCGGGAACAGGAGTTTCGCCTCAAGCACTCATTCATAAGCGACAGATCATTGAGAGGACTTTGAGCGTAAATAGTATCGACAAGAATTCCAGTCCACCCGATGTCCTGCGAAAAGTGGGCGGCTTGGAAATCGCGGCGATGGCCGGCATGGTGCTCGAAGCGTCTGAGCAGCGCATTCCCGTTGTCATCGATGGTTTCATCTCCACTGCGGCTGCTGCCCTCGCGTACGCCGTCGAGCCGAAAGTGAAGGACTTTTTATTCGCTGGGCACGTTTCCGAAGAGGCTGGCCACCGGGTCTTGCTGGGGTACATCGGGCTGGAGCCGATTTTGAATCTCGCAATGCGCTTAGGCGAGGGCACCGGGGCTGTGCTGGCGATGATGGTGATCGAAGCGGCGGTCAGCATGTTCAACGAAATGGCAACGTTCTCGTCGGCTGGAGTGAGCGGGGCCCTGTGAGGAAAACGGTAAACGAGCTTCTGCTGGCGTTTCAATTCATGACGCGAATTCCCATCTCGGGATTGCCGCGCGAGCGTCACGCCCTGGCTCGTGCCGCTAAGTTCTTTCCCGTTGTGGGGCTGGGAATTGGGCTGATTGCGGTTGTCATTCAGCGCGCTCTAGCCGCGCGCGTACATCCTCAAGTGCTCACGCTGGTGCTCATCATCTATCTCGTGTTGATCACCGGAGCGCTTCACGAAGATGGGTTGGCCGACGCGGCGGATGGTTTTGGCGGCGGGTGGACGAAAGAAAAGATCCTGCTGATTATGCGAGACAGCAGGATTGGCAGCTTCGGAGCGGTAGCTGTCACGCTCTCGCTGCTCTCGCGTTTCATCCTTATTAGTAACACCTCACCCGCTAGACTTTCGGGGTTCCTGGTCGCGTCAAGCGTGCTCTGTCGATGGACGGCCCTGCCCCTCGGTTTCTGGCTGCCCTATGCCCGTGAAGACCAGGGATTGGGAGGGGCGGTCGCAGGCCGCATGCCTCTCTCATCGTTGCTGTGGGGCACAGGTTTTGCCGTGCTCAGCGTAGCTGCGGCGTTGGGTCTCGGCGGTCTTTTGCCGTGGCTGATCACTCTGCTCATAACAGCAATGAGTGGCTTCTACTTCAAGCGGCACATCCAAGGCGTGACTGGCGACTGCTTTGGCGCCACTAACCAGATCACTGAGATCGCCATTTATTTCTACGGAGCTGTGCTTCGATGAGTCTGAGCGCGGTGACAAACCGGCAACCGTGTGACGCCCTTAGAGGTGACGCGACGATCCAGATTGCTCTTCTGCGTCATGCCCAGACAGATCTTCATGGATGTTTCTGCGGTCACTCGGACCCTAGCTTGAGCGTACCTGGGCAGGAACAGCTTCCCACCATCATCCAGAGCGTGTCACACATAGTGCCACGCGCAATCTGGTCTAGCGACCTCCGGCGAGCAAGAGAAACTGCAGAGCCGATCGCGAAGCATTTCGGCCTGGGCTACAAGACTTCACCTGGGTTTAGGGAAATGAACTTCGGCAACTGGGAAGGACTGACGTGGAAAGAAGTCGAGCTTCAATACCCAGATGACGCACGGGCCTGGGCTAAGCTCTTCCCCCATCATCGGCCGCCTGGAGGCGAGTCGTTCCTTGAGTTGCAAGCAAGAGCAGTCGAGCAACTGGAGCAGTTGGCGAAGCATGCGGAGCCGGGTTGCACGCTGGTTATCACCCATGCTGGCATCATAAGGACAACGGTTGCTTGGGTCCTCGGAGTGCCAGACGAACGCATTTCGCGCATCGGCCAGCATCATGGCGCTCTAACCACTTTGGAAAAACTGGGAAATCACTGGAGTGTCACAGCGCTGAACGTGAGTCCGCCTCGCTTTCCAGAGGCAAGGCGCAAAGAGAGCAAGGATCAACCATGAGAATCGTTTCGATGGTGCCGAGTGGGACCGAGATTTTGTGCGCCCTGGGCTTGGCGAAGGACATAGTCGGGATCTCACACGACTGCGACCATCCCGCTGAGATCTTGAACCGGCCACGGCTCACAGGGACGACGCTCGGCTCGGATCTGACAAGCTACGAGATCGATCAGAAGGTGCGCGCCAGCGCGGCGTCAGGGCACAGTTTCTATGTCATTCAAACCGAATTACTCGAGAGCTTGCATCCCGATTTGGTCATCACCCAAGAACAGTGCAGCGTGTGTGCCGTAGATCGTGATCGCACCGTCTGCGCCCTGGAGAGCATGAAGCTGAATACAGATTGGCTTTCGCTCGCGGCGACTGGGTTTTCAGGACTGTATAAGGACATTCTTGATGTCGGGTCGGCAACGGGGTGCGGGTCTCAAGCTGAACAGTTGGTCGCTGAGCTTGCAGCTCGACTTGAGTACGTAGCGAAACAAACGGCTTCGGAATATCACGCTCGCGTTTTTTGTTTGAGCTGGTTTGATCCTCTCATGTCGGCCGGTACGTGGATCACACAGATGGTGAAGCTTGCTGGCGGAGATGGGTGTCTGGGAAGCGAAGGAGAGGCGTCTTCTCGCGTCGCTGTCGATCAACTGCGAGGAGAATCACCAGAAGTCATCTTCTTATTGCCCTGCAGTTTTTCTCAGAGCCGAACTGCGGTCGAGTGGAGCCTTCTTCGCGATTATCCACCGTGGAGGGACTTTCCTGCCGTCCGCGAAGGTCGCGTCTTCGCTCTCGAGAGCAGCCTGTTTCATCGTCCCGGACCACGCTTGGTTGACGGAGTCGAGCTGATGGCCACGTTGATTCATCCGCGTCGATGCTCCTTCGGCCCTGAGCTCGATCGTTGGCGGAAGGTGGCATAGATGCCGACGCGGAACAAGCTGAAAGCAGTTCTGGTGGGAGTCGGGCCGGGAGCATCTACGCTGGTCACGCCCGAGGCGCGCGAGATCATCTCGCGAGCCGAAATCATCCTCGGTTGGGACATGGACTTGCTGCCGGTGCGCGATTGCGTTGCAGGCAAGAAAATCTTTCTGCAAGACGTCCGCAATTACGTACAAGCCACGCGCGCGGCCGTCCGCGAGGCGAAGCGGACTCGCAAGCTGCTGGCTGTCCCGCGCGTAGGCGATCCGTGCTTGTCTTCCGGCCTCAAGGGGTTGATGCGTGCCCTCGCGGGCTTTGAAGTTCAAATCCATCCCGGCATCAGTTCGGTGCAACTTGCGGCCGCCTACGCATGTATCAATCTCGATGAAAGCGCAATTATTAGCTTCCACGATCTGGGCGACCCAGAAGAAAAGAAGCAGTACATGCTGGAGTGCTTCCGCAAAGGCCGGCACCTCATCACCCTCGCAAGTCCGGACTTGAGACCGGGTCCGATGGCGAAGTGGTTGATTCAGCAAGGAGCGCCACGGAATACCGATGTTTTGGTCGGCTCCGCGCTGAGTCTTCCCGAGCAGAACATTACCCGCAGCAATCTCTCTCGCCTGGTTGGGCGAGAGTTTCCCTGGTTGAGCGTAACCGTTGTCATCAATCCAGGCGCTCCGAGTCTCGACGAGGACCATCAGCTTTGGCGCCAGTGGCGCAACCGCAAGAAACCAAACCAATCAAGGAGACGAAAATGATCTACGTAGTTTTTGTCGTCGCAGTGCTCACTCGATTCTTAATGAACTCGCATCTGCCGGGGTTTTCTCCCGTCTTTGGCGCGCTGCTGTTCAGCGGTGCGCGCCTGAGAAAACGTGATGCGATCTGGTTCCCTGTCGTGGTGTTGGCTATCGGCGATTGGCTCCTCACAACGCAAGTCTTCCATATGGAAGTGAGATGGGGACACGCCATCACTCTGGCGGCTTTTGCTGCCATGGCCTGGATCGGAGGCTTCCTTCGGGAGGACCTCTCGCCCTTGAGGTTTGCGGGATGTGCAATCAGCGCGTCCACGGCCTATTTTCTGATCAGCAACTTCGGTGTTTGGATCGGGTGGGGAATGTACCCGCACACGCGCGAGGGATTTGTCGCGTGTTATGTCGCGGCTTTGCCCTATTACCGCACTTCGTCGTTGAGCACGCTGGTTGGCGGAGCAGTCCTATTTTCGGGATATGAATTCCTTCGCAGGAGACATCATGACAAACAGCTTGAGCCCGCAACTGCTCGCGCCAACTGATCGACAAAATCGCGTCGAACAGCTTCGCAACCTGATTATCGATCAAGTTCTGGCCAGTTCGGCCGACGGCATCCTTTTTTCTGGCGGCCTGGATACGAGCGTACTCGCCGCGATTGCGGCTTCCCATGGACGCCGCCTGCAGGCGGTAATGGTTTCCGTCGCGGAGGGTACCGGACTCGACGAACCGTTTGCGCGGCTCATCGTGGAGCGGCTGGGGATCGATCTGGAAATATTGCGGCCAAGCCTCGATGAGTTAGTGGATCGAATGCCCGAACTGATTCGTCTGTTGGGCACTTTCGATCCCATGGAACTCCGCAACAGCATCGTTACCTATGTCGCCATGGAGGCGGCATCGAAGCGCGGTTTGTCAGCCGTTCTAACCGGAGACGCAGCCGACGAGCTCTTTGCCGGCTACAGCTTCATGTTCAACATGTCCGCGGAGCAGCTGCCTTCTTATATTCGCCATTTGAACGAGATCATGCATTTCACCAGTGAAGTCATCGGCCGGAATCTGACCGTAGGCGTCGACTCGCCCTACGTATCGCCTTCGGTTCGAGAGTTCGCAATCTCGCTCGGTTATGAGGATCTGGTTTGTGAATACGAGGGAAAGCGTTTTGGAAAGAGAATTCTGAGAGAAGCGTTTTCCGCTCTGCTGCCGGAGGAAATTGCATGGCGATTGAAAACCCCAATCGAGTATGGCTCTGGCAGTACGGCGTTGAAGCACCTCACTGAGCAATCTGTCACCGATAGCGAGTTTGAGCGAGAACGGGAGCGCGCCGCCATGCACGATTCCGTGAAGCTACGCGACAAAGAACAATACTTCTACTATCGGATTTTCCGGCGCAGCCTGCCTCCGCCAATCGAGCCTGCCCCAGGCAGCAAAATCTGCAAGGACTGCCACGGACCCGTAGCGCGCTCTGACATGACCTACTGTCGAATCTGTGGTGCATATCCAATATGAAGATGATGCCGATTTCCCTCAATTCCATTTGCGTGTTCTGTGGATCGAGTCCAGGACTAAGCGCGAGCTATGAAGAGGCGGCCCGGGCTACGGCACGTGCCCTCGTGCGCGCGAATCTCAGTCTCATCTACGGAGGCGGCAGAGTTGGATTTGATGGGCGTGCTGGCTGACGCAGTTATCTTGGCCGGTGGACACGTGACGGGAGTTATGCCTCGTGCTCTGTTCGACCGCGAAATCGCGCACCAAGGGTTGAGCGAATTGCGTGTGGTAAACACAATGCACGAGAGGAAGGAGGTCATGGCGCGGCTTGGAGATGCCTTCATAGCCCTTCCAGGTGGTGCGGGCACTCTCGAAGAAATATTCGAGCAATGGACATGGTCACAATTGGGTGTCCATGCGAAACCTTGCGGACTCCTGGATGTGAACGGCTATTTCAGTCCACTGCTCACCATGATCGAGAAGATGGTTACCGAGGGATTTATGGCAGCACCGTTTGCGGCAATGCTCGCGGTCGATACTGACCCGGATAACCTGCTTGCGCGGTTGCGCGCTTATCGCCCTCCGGCTTGCAAATGGTCGATTACAAGATGCGCCGAGATTCATCCATGAATGAATCCATCGAAGGCGTTAGTGAACATCCATCCACTCACATACGAATTGTGGCTGCCGTCGTGACCGATCAATCAGGCCGTGTCCTGCTGGTAAGGAAGCGACGTACGATTTACTTTATGCAACCTGGAGGAAAAGTTGAGCAGAGAGAGACGCCCCTCGAAACATTGGCACGCGAAGTAAACGAGGAACTCGGATGCACTCTGCTCAGAGCTGAGTTTCTAGGCATGTTTTGCGCTCCAGCGGCTAACGAACCCGGGCGGATTGTCGAAGCCATGCTGTTTCGTGCCGAGATCGCGGGCGCGATAAGACGGGAGCTGAAATCGAAGGCGTGGCTTGGATTAAGCCGTCTGAGCTAGGTGGACTAACGCTCGCACCTCTCACACAATTTCACGTGCTTCCACTTGTTCGCTCGTGGAAGTCGAGTTAGTTCAGCACACAGAATTCGAAAGCCCCGGCCGGAGAAGGACTCGCGGTTGAAAGGCAACGACCATGAAAACATTCTGTTCTCAATGTAATGCCCCCATGACATGTGAGCCAGAAGAAGGATGCTGGTGTTCAAACTACCCAAATATCTTACCGGTTCCGAAGTCGGGTGCAGATGGATGCCTGTGTGAAAACTGTTTGAAGAAGAGACTCCAGTCGCAGGTGGCTGCTCGGCAAAATGATTTACCATCAGATGTATCGCAACCTGCTCCCTCCGCCCTCCGTGCGGCGCGTATCCGATTTGAGATCTTGCCCAATGCGAGAATTGTAGAGGAGCGTGCACAATGCTAACCAAAGTAGCTGCTGCAGCTCTTATCTGCCTCTTTTGTTTCGTCGCGGCACCCATTGGGCGGCCCCAGGAGAAACCTATAAGGTTTGAAATCGGTCCGCTGTTTACCTACTTTCGCGTTCCCGATTCATTTCCGATCAATGCTCAGAACCAAGCTGAAATTGGCGGGCGATTCAGCTGGAATTTCAGTCGTCATGTGGCGCTTGACGCAGAGCTCGAAGGTTCGCCTTTTCGTACCACCAATCTCACCACCTCATACCAAGGAGGCTACCTTTTGCAGTCCTTCGCTGGGATCAAGGCCGGTAAACGCTGGGAGAAGTTCGGAATCTTCGGGAAGTTTCGTCCAGGACTGTCAAGCTATTCGGGAGTCATCAGGCAGTTCCAATCTGGGACGCTTGGATTTGCCAGACGGACTGATCCTGCATTCGACCTGGGAGGAATTGCTGAATTCTACGTCTCGCGTCGAGTCTTATTACGCTACGATTTCGGCGACACGATCATTCACTACAATTCCAGCACGATCACTATTTCCGGGCAGAGGATACCCTCTCCCAGTGAAGTGAAAAACAACTTTCAATTCTCAACTGCAATTGCGATTCGATTTTGAGTCGGAACTGCGCTCAATTTGTTCGTTGTACCGGTCGAAGATCAGCCGTCAAGAGACCTAAAACTTGAGAGAGCAACCAGCCACGCACTTAACATGATTGGGGTGCTCTGAAGCTGTAGCGCGTCACTCCCGCCGCCCGGAGCACAGATTGAGAGGCGAGAATCACCGAAACAGGAATGCGCATCTTTTTGCAAAGGGTTGAAGGCACCAGGGTTTCATGAGACCACAAGACATTACAAAGATGACGCTCCGGGAACCGCAATTCGACGACAGCTTTCGAGGGCAGTTTGAAGAACTCCTTAAGTGGAGACGCGATGTTCGCAGCTTCCTCTCCAATCCCATCGACGCTCAATTGCTCGAGCATCTCATCGGTCTAGCCTCGCTGGCTCCATCCGTCGGTTACAGCCAGCCTTGGAGATTTGTCTTAGTTGAGTCCGCCGCATGCCGCGAATCCATACGTGCAAACTTCGAACGCTGCAACCGAGAGGCTCTGGACTCATACTCGGGCGAAAAGGCGCAACTTTATGCCAGCTTAAAATTGGAAGGTCTTCGCCACGCTCCGGTGCACTTGGCAATATTCTTGACCCAGAATACCCATCGTGGCAGCGGACTCGGCAGAATCACCATGCCAGAGACCTTGGAATATTCTGCTGTTCTGGCCGTGCATACCTTTTGGCTGGCTGCGCGTACGTATGGACTAGGCCTTGGCTGGGTATCCATCCTTGATCCAGTGGAAGTCAATCGCGGGTTGAACGTCCCTCATAACTGGAAATTGATTGCGTATCTCTGTATTGGATATCCCAAGGAAGACAATTCGTCACCTGAGCTTCTTCGGCGCGGTTGGGAACAGACCTTGCCATCAAGACAGGTAATGGTAAAGCGCTGAGGCATACTGTTCAAAGGTGGCCGAGAGAGCTTCGATGGCGACGCAGTGGTATCTCTGCAGTGGTGTCTCTTATGTTTACGCGGGAAGTGTGGAGAGCAATCAGGGAACGAGCGGGAAATAGCCACCTAATATAGGAGGCGGGCCTTCGATGCGTGCGGGCCGTCTTTTGTTTTTTACAGTGTCACGATCGCCATCGCACGTCATGCTGCTTTGCGACGAAAACTGGTTTTACTGAGGTAATGGATGCACTAGGTGATGGCACACATCACAGGACACTTTGGACAAAGTTGACCCGCGCAGTCTCGCTAGAAGACGCATTGCGCCACGCAGGCGGACCTGCGGCGTGGGCGCGTTAGCAGGGATGAGGGCACCAATTCTTCTTAATGTATTACCCGTCTCCCTCATCTCGCCTTTCCGGCGGAGTTTCACGGGATCTGGTCCTAGCCCGTCTGATGATACGTCTTCCCGCTGAAGGCGGGCCGCTCCCTCCACTCCAGCCTAAACGCTCCGCCTACGGCGTCGCAGGCCTTCGTTCCGGGAGTGGCCCGTGAGACGCAAGGCATGTTCTAATAATCCACCCGTCGGCGAGGGGCCCGCCTCACGAAGCTATTCCACTTAACATACAGGTAAGACATGAGTTTTTCTCCTTTTTTCGCCCCATTTTCCTGGGGCACCCAGAAGCGAGAGGCCGCGGCTCCCAAGGCGAGCGGCTGCTTTATGGGAGGGACCCAAGATGTCTGGCGAGGAGCCGTGAAAGCAGAAGCCGCGAAGCTGCCGGACGCAGGAATTAGGCCGAAGCAGTGCCCAAGAAAATGAGTGGCGGAAAAAGGTGATTTACCCAAGTCAGTGAGAATCGAAATGGGGAGGAGCCGGGCCAAAACCAGAAGAGCGAACTATTCGTAACGCAAGGCCACGATGGGATCGACACGCATGGCGCGGCGCGCGGGAATGTAGGAAGCCAGCAATGCGACTAGAGAAAGAAGCACGGCAACGCCGACAAATGTCAACGGGTCGGTAGCGCTAATGCCAAAAAGAAGAGTAGACATGAGGCGGGTGATCGCCATCGATACGGCAATGCCGATTCCCACGCCGAGAGCAGCCATGCGTGTACCTTCGCCTAAAACCAAACGCAGAACGTCGCTACGTTGGCCGCCAAGCGCCATGCGAATGCCGATCTCCTGGGTGCGGCGCGTAACGGAAAAAGCGACAACTCCGTAGATACCAACGGCGGCAACAGCCAGAGCACCGGCAGCAAATAATCCGACAAGAAGAAGCAGAAAACGGCGATCCGCAAGCCAGCCGCCCATTTCATGCGCGAAGGTGGAGAACTTGACGGGGGCATCGGGAGCGAGGTCGTGGAAGATGCTGCGCGCCGCGGAAACGATCTCTGCTGGTGGTGCGGCACTGCGCATAAGGATAGTGGGCGATGAATTGGCGTTCAGTCCGCGCTGGCGGTAATCGACATAAATAATGGGGCTCGGCGGACGGTCGAGGCCCGCCGCGCGAACATCGCCAACGATGCCAACGATAGTGAGCGGCTTCAAGTTGCCGTCCATATTGCCGAAATCGATCATTTGACCGATTGGATCCTCGTTGGGCCAGCGCTGGCGAGCCAATGATTCGCTGAGCACGGCAACATGCGGCGAATTCAAGTCATCCTGATCGCCAAACATCCGCCCGCGGATAAGCGGGATCCCCATCGTTCGGAAGTACGCCCCGCCGGCGACGCAGTACAATGCGTGTCCGACCTGCGAGGGATTTTGGCCCATGCGACCCCATTCATCGAAATTCGCGGGCGGCTTTTGGCCATTAAGTATTAGAAAACCCCCATCAGCTAGATTGTCACCGGCCGCGGCCGGAATGGCTCCTGCCAAACCCACGGTTTCAGCGCCGGGAATCGCGCGAAGCCGGTTTAATATATCGTCCATCCGATGGATTTGCCGCGCGATGGCTGACGGGTCCGTCCCCCATTGCCCTTGCGGAATTGGAGGGGAAAACTCCATAGTGATCAGGTTTTCCTGGCGAAAACCAGGGCTCGTGGAAATGAGCCTCAAAAAGCTGCGGCCGAGAAGTCCTGCCCCGGCCAAAATCACAAGAGTCGTGGCAATTTCGCCAACCACCAAAAAGCTGCGTACCCGGTGGCTAGTGCCCCCGCCGCTGTAACTGCGAGAGCCCGCGCTCAATGCTTCCTGGAGATCTCCCGCATCGGCGCGCCAAGCGGCAAACAGCGCGAGCGAAACGGCGACCGCTACGATTGCGGCCAAAGCGAACAGCAGAACAGATGTGTTAATGGCGATGCCTTGCTGGCGCGGCAGGTTCGTCGGAAGAATTGCGGGAAGTATCTTTACTGCCCAAGTCGCAATCAAGATGCCCAGTACACCTCCAGCGAAGGAAAGCACAAAAGACTCAGCGAGGAACTGCTGAATCAGACGGCCGCGGCCTGCGCCGAGCGCCGCACGCACTGCCAATTCTTTGCGGCGCGCGGATGTGCGCGCTATAAGTAAGCCGGCGACATTGGCGCATGCGACCAGCAGCAAGAGGCCCACGGCTCCCAGGAGAGTCAGGAGAGCTGTGCGCACATCTCCAACCATTGCGTCGGCCAGCGGCACTACCGCGGCGTCGTTGAGATCAACCTCTTTTCCGTACTGCTCTTTAATATGGCGAGCTATCGCGCTGAGATTCGCGCGGGCCTGAGCCACGGTGACCCCGTCGCTGACGCGCCCGAGACCTCGCCAATTATGCGCTGTGCGGCCTGGAGTTTCCGAGCCGAGTTCGCGCGGAATCCATGCGGCGACCCCGGGCGGAAAATCAAACCCTGCAGGCATCACTCCGACAACCGGATAGACTCCTCCCTCCATCGCCAAATGGAACTTGGAGAGATCCGTTGCACCTCCGAGATATCGCTGCCAATAGCTACAGCTGACGATCATCGCCGGCGCGCCGTGCAGGCGCTGCTCGTCCGGGGCGAAAGCGCGACCGCGAAAAGGCTCGACGCCCAGAACTTTAAAGAAGTCGCGGGAGACTACGGCGATGTCGACACGCACAGGCTCGCTGCCGCCGGATATGGACGTCAGTCCAAAGCCATATGCCGCGAGACTTGAGAACGTGTTGTTCTGTGATAGAAAATCGTCGAAATTGATGTCCGACAAGTTCATTGGGTGGCCGTCGGGAGCCTGTTCCCACACGCGCACGATTTTTTCCGAATTCGGATAAGGAAGCGCGCGGAGTAGAACGGCGTCCACAATAGAAAAAATTGCCGTGGATGCGCCGATGCCGAGGGCAAGCGTAAGGACTGCCACGGCAGTGAAACCAGGATTCTTACGCAGCATGCGAGCAGCGAAGCGCAAATCCTGCCACGACGTCTCCACAAACGATTCCCAGCCAGCAGAGCGGACCACTTCCTTTGTAACGTTGAGGCTCCCCCGCTCCAACCGCACGGCGCGAAGCGCATCTTTCCGGCTCATTCCCTGTTTCATCTTTTCTTCGGCTGCCATCTCGAG
>Ga0137394_10000778_pt1 | contig 22286 bp, 16 predicted proteins | sample czobulk116metaG_FD_108278 | JGI IMG/M metagenome (GOLD analysis project Ga0137394, IMG submission 108278) | Vadose zone soil microbial communities from Angelo Coast Range Reserve, California, USA - czobulk1.16 metaG | ecosystem: Environmental > Terrestrial > Soil > Vadose zone | place: USA...
CAGGTTCTTGCCCACGCACACCCGCTCATAGGGCTTCGATTTCGATGCCACCTCAAAAACATTTGAAAATACGTAATGCCTGGGATCGTCGTCGATCACCTCGACGCCGCCCTTCTCGTAATGCTCCAGTGAACCAAAGACCGTGTGATACTTACTCATACGTCCTCGCTTAATACATCATTTTCAATTTGAAGAACCAATCTTTCCGCTTCCGCCCTTCCCGAGGCGTGGGCCTTTGAAATCGCGCGCCGGTGTGTGATCGAGGTTTGCCACCTGGCGGCCCGTCTCGTACACAAGCTGGCCGATTCGCGCCATCTTATCGAAGTTGATCTTCTCCACCGAGTCGGTCACCCGATGATAGTCGGGATGCAAGTTCGTGGTGAAGAAGATGATCGGAATGCCCTTGGCGGCATAGCTGTAGTGGTCGCTCCGATAGTAGACGCGCTCGAGATCCGTCGGATCGTTCAGCGAATAATCGAGATGCATCGGCCTTGACATGCCTTCATTCGTATCGACCAGGATGTTATGCAGTTCGGTGCTGATGCGGTCGGAGCCAACCAGGTAGACCGTATTCGATTCCGCTTCGTTGTTGTCGCGGTTGCGCCCGATCATATCCATATTGAGCTGCGCTGCAATTTTCTCGATCGGCACGGTAGGATAATCGGCAAAGTACTTGGAGCCGTATTGCCCCAGCTCTTCTCCGGCGTGCCACACGAAGATCAACGAGCGCTTCGTTTTTGGTCCGAGCGCAAATGCGCGCGCGAGTCCCATGAGTGTGGTTGTTCCCGATCCGTCATCATCGGCGCCGTTCGAGATCCGATCGGTGGCGCCCGCAGGAAGAGTTCCGATTGTGTAGCCGATGTGATCGTAGTGGGCGCCGAAAGCCACGTATGTATCTTTGAGCTGCGGATCCGTGCCTTCGACAATGCCGACCACGTTGCGGGTGTAACGTGTATTGATCACCTGGTAGTCGGCGTCGAGATTGAATGTGAGCGTGACGCCCTTCAGAGTAAATGAAGGCAGGGACTCCTGCTGCTGGCTCAGCACCTTCAGTTCCGCGTACTTCGTGTCCGAACCGCTGAACAGAAACTCCATGAAGTCGTCGGAGGCGGTGACGCTCGGCGTCTGCGGCAGATCGAGCCGTTGGGTCACCGTGAAGTCGGGCGCGTTCGGACCGGTTGGTCCGCCGAATCCTCCACGCTGGCCAAATTGCTCCGAAGGCGGGGCGATGGCCGCTGCGGCGCCCATCTCTTCGAGCGCGAAGGAGGCGCGCCCGAACAACAGGCGCCTGGCCTGTTGTGGATCGGCACTCTTCGGGCCTCGCGGGCCGAGCCACACCACAGCTTTGCCTTTGACGTCGCGATCTTTGTAATCGTTGTGCTCGGGCCCCAGATTGAGGCCATATCCCACGAACTCCACTTGATTCAGAGTAACCGTTCGCTTGCCGCCGACATTCCTCGGGAACGTGATGCCTTGACCGTCCGTGAACGTGCGCATCTGGCCATTGACCTCGACGGTCAGCGTCGAGTGGTTGGAGCTCTTCACACCTTGCACGATGACACGCTGGAAGTAGGTTCCGTGGTCGCCTCCGGGTTTGACCCCGGCCTCTTTCAAGTGGTCGGCGATGTAGGCAGCCGCGAGCCCAAGGCCCTCTGAGAATGTGTTCCGGCCCTCGAGGTCGTCGGATGAAATGTAGGTCAGCCACTCGCGGAGGAGGTCCGGGGGAATGGCCTGCTGCGCAGCGGCGGCGCCGGCGGCTCCCATCAGGCAAACGGCGAGGGAAAAGGCCACAAATGGGTGGTTTTTCACCTGCACAAGATAACACAGGGAAGGCCTTCGAGAAGGGCTCCTCGAAAGGTCTAAAATTGAGAAAACGCGCTTATACTGCACCTCATGACATCGGCCGCGTCACGAGCCCGGTTCACGCTGCTCCGCTTCGCGTTTCTCCTGTCCGTCGTGACCTACCTGGACAGGGTATGCATTGCATCTGCCGCATCATCCATCCGGGAAGATCTCCACCTGACGGCAGTCGAAATGGGCTGGGTATTCAGCGCTTTTACACTGGCTTACGCAATTTTCGAAGTCCCGAGCGGATGGCTTGGAGATACCGTCGGGCCCAGGAAAGTGCTGACCCGAATTGTCCTATGGTGGTCGGTGTTCACAATGGCGACCGGAATTGCATGGAACTTCGTGTCGCTGCTGACTTTTCGGTTCCTGTTCGGGGCTGGGGAAGCCGGCGCTTTCCCCAACACGTCGCGAAGCTTCTCGCAATGGTTTCCGGTCAGCGAGCGCGGGCGCGCGCATGGCATCACTTTCATGGGAACCCGGTTGGGCGGGGCCCTCGCCCCGCCGTTAGCGGTTGCGCTCATCGCCGGGATCGGCTGGCGGGCAAGTTTCTGGATTTTCGGGTCGCTCGGCTTCTTCTGGGCAATCGGCTGGTGGAAGTGGTTCCGCGACGATCCCGCGAAGCATCCTTCGGTTGATCGGGCGGAACTGGAACTCATTCAAAAAGAACGCGGCAACGTGCCCGACCATCACCGGCTGGAATGGCGTTATCTGTTGAGCTGGAATCTGCTGTTCATCTGCCTGGCGTATTTTGCGTTTGGGTATGGACTCTATTTCTACCTCACGTGGCTACCGACTTATTTGCGCGAAGCCCGTGGATTTTCCGCCCGGGATGCCGGCCTTCTGGCGGGTCTGGTGCTGCTGGCCGGAGCCGCAACCAGCATTCTGGGCGGACTCTGGACCGATGGTTGGGTGAAACGCTATGGACTGAAGATCGGCCGGTGCGGAGTGACAGCCATTGCTCTGCCGTCGAGCGGGCTCGTGCTGATGGCCGGCGCGATGACGGATCATGCGCTGGCGTCAGCGCTGCTCCTGGCAGTTGCGGCAGGTCTTGCCGATCTATCCATCAGCGCTGCCTGGGCGATGTGTCACGACATCGGGGGAGACGCCGCGGGCACCGTGACCGCCTGCATGAACACCTTCGCAAATCTCGGCGGCACGATTGCCCCGTTAGTGATGGGCTACTCGGTTGAACTGCTCGGTTCGTGGAGAATTCCCCTGCTCATCACGGCTATGATGTATATGCTCGGCGGCTTTTTTGCATTGCTGGTGAATCCCAGCAGGACGCTGACTCAATGAAAGGGAAAGTAACCACAAAAAGCACAAGAAACACAAAGGTTCCAGAGCATTCTTGTGCCTTTTGTGCTTCTTTGTGGTTTCTTTCCCTGTTAGCTTCTGATTGAAACATGATCGGGCGGAACATTTCACATTATCGGGTTTTGGAACCGCTTGGAACAGGCGGCATGGGAGTCGTGTACAAGGCTGAAGATATTCGGCTTGGCCGGCTTGTCGCGCTGAAGTTTCTCCAGCCCGAAGTTGCTGCCGCGCCCCAGGCGCTCGAGCGATTCCGCCGGGAGGCGCGCGCGGCATCGAGCCTCAATCACCCTCATATCTGCACGATTTATGAAGTGGGTGAAGAGAACGGCGAAGCGTTCATCGCGATGGAGTTGATCGAAGGCCGGCCGCTCGGCCAACTGATACGCCCCAACCTGCTGCCCGTCGATCAATTGCTTGAGCTCGCCATTCAGATTGCCGATGGCCTCGACGCCGCACACTCAAAGGGCATCATCCATCGCGATATCAAACCCGCGAATATCTTCGTCACCGAACGTGGACACGCGAAGATTCTCGATTTCGGCCTGGCGAAGCAGATCCAACAGCGTGAAGCTCGGGGCGAAGGGGAGGGCACGATCCGGGAAAACCTCACAAGTCCCGGAGTGTTCGTCGGGACAGTATTCTACCTTGCACCGGAACAGGCCCGAGGACTAGAGGCGGATGCACGTGCCGATCTTTTTGCCTTCGGCGCTGTGCTCTACGAAATGGCAACGGGGCAACAGGCATTTGCCAGCCCGACTGCGCCCATGGCCTTCGACTCGATTCTCAATCGACAGCCGCCTTCGCCGCGGGGGATCAACCCCGAGATCCCGCCGCGACTGGAAGAAATCATCTACAAGGCCCTTCGCAAGGACCGGGAACTCCGTTATCAGCGCGCCGCGGAAATGCACATCGAGCTCAAGGAACTTCGGCGGGACCTGGTTTCCGGCGTTGGAAGGGTAACTGCGGTCTCCGGGGCCACGAAGCGATCCGTGGCCGTGTTACCGTTTGCCGACATGAGCGCGGAGCAGGATCAGGAGTACTTCTGTGACGGCATGGCCGAAGAACTGATCAACGCCCTGGCAAACATCGAAGGTTTGCGAATCGTCTCGCGCACTTCGGCGTTTGGGTTCAAGAAGCAGAACCTCGACGTCGCCAGCATCGGCCGGAAGCTGAATGTCGACACAGTGTTGGAAGGAAGCGTTCGAAGGTCAGGCAAGCGGATCCGCATCACTGCAAAGCTTGTGGAAGTCTCGAGCGGTTACCAGGTCTGGTCTGAAAAATACGATCGGGACGTGGAGGATATTTTCGAGCTCCAGGATGAGATCGCTCGAAAGATTGTCGATAAATTGAAACTTCAGCTTTCGGACCAGGCGGCCCCTCTCGTGCGCCGGTATACCGACAACCTTGAAGCCTACAACCTGTATTTAAAGGGGCGGTTCTACTGGAACAAGCGATATGAAATCGGCCTTCAGCGAGGCATGGAGTGCTTCCAGCAGGCCATCGAAAAAGATCGGGAATACGCGCTCGCATACACCGGACTTGCAGACTCCTATAGCGTGCTGGCGACCTACAACTTCATGGGGCCGGTCCAGGGACACAGCCGCGCCAAAGCGCTTGCGCTGAAGGCTCTCGAACTGGATAGCACGCTGGCCGAAGCGCACACGTCGCTTGGATACACTCAGCTTTTTTACGATTGGGACTGGGAGGCTGCGGAAGCCTCGTTCCGGCGCGCAATCGAAGTCAACCCGAGCTATTCAGCGGTTCACTACTGGTACGCAACGTATCTCGCCGTGATGCGAAGGTTCGACGAGGCACGCGTGCACGTCAAACGGGCGCTCGACCTGGACCCGTTGTCGCCGCTGGTACACGCCATCGTCGGCTGGGTTCTGTTTCTCGAGCACCGCTTCGGCCAGGCCGTCGCTCAACTGCGCGCAGGACTCGAGATCGAGCCGGGTTCGTATTTGCTTCAGTCGTTTTTGGGAGTCACTTACATCGATGCGGCGATGTTCGATGATGCGATCGAACTGATGCGGCAGGCCGTCGAAACCACGAAGGGCTCGAAGCTGATGTTTCAGGGACTCGCCCTGGCCTATTGCAGCGCCGGAAGAGTCAACGAAGCGCAGCCCATACTGAAGCAGCTTCAGGAGAGAACCGATGCGCAATATCTGTCGCCCTTCTTCGCCGCATGCACCTCCGTATCGATAAACGAGAACGATCAGGCCATGGAATACCTGGAACAGGCTTATCGCGAGCGCGACGGCGCATTGATCTATATCGCCGTATTCCCGCGGCTGGACCGTTTAAGGGGGGACCCACGGTTCCAGGAGTTGATTCGCAGGATGAAACTAAACCAGACACAAAGTCCCGGATGAAGCCTGAAGACAAAAGATCTGACCAATGCTCAATTCCCAATGCCCAATTTTCCCCTTTTCCGTTGAGAATTGAGCATTGGGAATTGAGCATTGGTCAGATCTTTTGTCTTCGGGCTTCATCCGGATTTCTTTAGCTCCCCAGCGTCTTGAGAAACTCCAGAAGGTCTTCCTTCTCCTCCGGTTTCAATGTGCTTCCGAAAACATGACCCGCATTGGAATTACCCGTCTTACGAGTATCGTACGTCCAGCCGATTTGATCGGTACGGTATCCAAGCTTCTTCGCATCGTATTCCCGGGTCCCCAGAGCAAACGCCTGCGGGCGCTGTTCCGGCGAGAGCATGTCCGCGAGTGTCGGGACGGAACCATTGTGCAAGTAAGGAGCAGTTGCCCAGATTCCCGCCAGCGGCTTCGCGGGATACCCGAATTCTTTGGTTTGCGCATTTGCATACGCGACACGCCAGACCGGCTTTGCTTTCCTGCCGCTTTCCCACTCGACTCTTTCCAGATCCAGGTCGGGTCTCGCCCTCTTCAGATCCGCCATTCCTTTTTTCTGGATGCGGTCGAGGAATACGGCTTGCGCGGCACCAAAGTCCATCGTCACGAACGGCTTGTTTTCGCCCAGAAGCCTGCCCTCAACGTTCACCGGAACGGCCCAGTTCTTTGCCTCCGCATCATCGGTTCCGACGATGTGCAGCGGGATGATCGTGTATGCCGTCAAGTTGGGATCGTCTGCGTAAGGCTTACCGGAGTCATGACAGCGCGTGCAATTGCCCGTTTCGGCGTATACATCCATACCGCGATAGATTCGTTCTCCGCGGTCCGCCTTCTCTTTGTCGATCTCTCCGAAAACCTCCTTCGGCCACGCGGGTGGCCTGGTCTTGTAGGCGAGTTGTTCCATTCTGAACAGGCTGTACATGTCGATGGATGACTCGCCGGTGGTCGGCACAAATGACGCACCAAGCCCAAGCGCCTGCCCGATATTCCGCTGCATCACGGAATTCGTGTTTGAAGGCCAGTGAAACCACGCCGTTTTGTTCATGTTCCAGATGTACGGGAAACTGCTGGGGCCGGACAACGGCCTGGCGTTGGCTTTCCCGAACAACAGGAGCCGCGCAGTTCCGAAAGCATCCGCGCGGCCGAAACCGGCGACGGTCTCCGGATTCTGCGCGCCGCCGAGGTTCCCGAGCATCGTCAGGTAGGATTTCATCAACCGTATCTCTTCCGCGATGTCGCCGAATGTGACGCGGACTTTGTCGGGTTGGGTTCGGTCATTCTTGATGCGATCCACATCCGCCTGATCGACGTCGGGCTGGCCGGCAATGGTCTCCAATTCAGCGGCGACAGCCTTGTTCTCCGAACTTCCCTGCCTTAGTGCGTCGTATTCCCTGGCAGCGTCCAGCGTCGCGGTCTCGGCGGTCGTTTTGCCGGCTTTGATTTTGGCTCTCAGGTAGGCCCACAGCTTTGAGGGACTCTTGTAAGTGGACTCCGCCGTTTCCTTGATCTCGCTGAGAAAGCCCACGATGTCGAACATGTTGGGCGCGCCATCAATGCGCAGGCTCTTGCCGCCATATTCGATCTGTCCGACGTGGCAGGCGGCGCAATTGACGCCCACCATCCTGCTGAGACCCAGCGGCCTGAGGGCAGCGGCGCCCTCCCTTTCTTTTATGGTGACTCCAACGGGCACATGTATCGACGTGCCCTCAAACATTGGACCCTCGGGATCCGGTATCAACCCGAATCGTTCAAGATTCTCAATGAACGGCCGCTTCGTTTTTGGACTCTCCATGTACAGGATCCAGGACAGGGGAAACAACTCGCTGCCTTCGGGGAGATGGTAGAACTCCGTGCGCTCTGCCGGAGTCATCGCGTTTTCGCTAAAGGTAACCGGCTTAAGGTCGGGCGGCGGAGGAGGCTGTGCCGGCGCTCCACATCCCTGGGTGAGCGCAAGTACCATGACCAGAAGGAGATACACCTTCTTTCCTGCGTGCATAAGAAGCTCCTTTCAACGGGAAGCGAGTATAAAGTTTTTTCCTTAAATGCAGAATTTAAATTTGCCGTAAAATGCCCCGCACCGGGGTTGGGTCGAGGCGGGGGACGAATCAGCCGCTGATTCGTCCCCGCCTGGATCCTGCACCCGCATCGGGAGTTCTATGAAGATATTCACCGTTCTGAAGTGGCTCTTTGTCTATCTGCCTGTCCGATTCACGGTACCCTTTCTGGGTTTGCTGGCATGGTTTCTCTTCTATCTCTGGCCGTGGCTCCTCGACGTGGTCTTCCCCGTGGAACCCAGCAACGATATTCGAGACACCATTCGTTCATGGCTCGTCGAATGGTTGGTTCCCGGATGGATTGACACTCTGAACCTGAGGCCCGCTGCGAAGGCCGTCGCGATTCTCGGCCTGCTGGGATTGGGAGTTCTGGTGGTTTATAACGTCGCAGCCCTATGGTACCAGGGCATTCGAAAGTGGCGGCGTGAGCGGTTGCTGATCGGGACAATCCTGCTGAACCTGTTTATCTACAGCTATCCGTGGATCTTTGCTCCCAAGGACTGGGGCGAGGGTGTTTACTACCTTGTACCCTTCTACATCAGAACAGGCTGGATCAACGGTTTCGCCCGTTATGGGCTCCTGTGGCTGTTGCCGGCTGCGATCATCCTGGTCACTTTGACGTTTGAGCTGTTCGTGCGAATGAAGACCGCGGATGGGAGCGCCGTGCGAATCCGTACGACAGATCTTCCACCAATCGAAAACAGAACTTTTGATGACCTTCAGAAGGAAATCAAAGATCTGCGTATCGGCTTGATCCTGTCAGGCGGTGGCGCCAAAGGCGTGTATCAAGCCGGCTCAATGAAGGCTATTCATGAGTTTTTGAAAAACAAAAACTGTCTCGGCAACGTGCGAATGGTCGCGGGGACCTCGATCGGCTCCTGGAACAGCATGTTCTGGCTTGCCGACATGGTCGGAGCAGATCCTGGAAAGACCAGCGCGCACGAACATTGGTGGTGCACGACGAACGTGGAGCGAATCGTCGAGTTCGACAAATACATTCCGCTCATGTCGAACTCCGCGCTCCGTCCGAAACCGTGGCGCGAAAATTTCGACAGCCTTTTCAGCAACGGCGCCCTTCATTCGGTGCTCCCGGACCCCAGTCCCATTCATTTCTATTTGACGCGCTCGAATGTAGCGCAAGGCAGGCTGGAGTTCAGCACGAACTGGGGACAAAAAGAACGAGAGCGGGCGCTGAAATCCGATGACATTCAGGTGGACAGCTTTACTGAAGCGCGAACAATCGAGGAGGTCAAAGACGCCGTATTTGCCTCGATGGACCTTCCACCGCTGTTTCCCTATCAAATGATCGGTCACGAGTTTTTCGAGGATGGCGGGGTCATCGACAATCTTCCGATTCGCTTTGGAACCCTCGTTGAAGAATGCGATCTCCTCTTCGTTCTCGCTCTGAATTCCTCTTTCGAAGCCCTGCCCGAGCAGCATTCAATGGTGAAGCGTCTCACGCGCGTCATGGATGTCCGCCAGGGCGTGCTTGAAAGAAATTCAATGCGCATGGCCTACCTTTACAACAATCTCAACGCACTCCGTAACGGCGAGGAAAGCGCTGCGGTTTCATCCAGAAAGCTGGTCCGCGTCTTTGCGATCTGTCCGGAGCAACCGCTGTCCGTAAATACGAGCGAATTCTGGAAGACCGAGTGTTTCGAGAGCGCGTTCCAGACGATGTATGACGCTACCCGGGTCGAGCTGAGCAAATTCAACTTCATGGATCTCCCGGCCGTTACGACGAAGGACCATCACGACTGGTTGCGGATGGCACTGGTCAGCCAGGCGGGGGAAATTACGTACAACTATCGGTTCTGACTGATGGCCGATGTCATAAAACACAAAGGCACGAAGGCACAAAGAAAGGCCGCAATCAAAGGATCATTTGAAGCGGCCTTTCTTTGTGCCTTCGTGCCTTTGTGTTTTGTTTCGCTTTCTCTGGCCGTCTTCTTTCTCCCGGCTTTGCCGGCAACAGCGCAGTCTCCGCCAAACGATAGCTACCTCCGGGCGGTTGCCGAAATGGTCCAGCCGACGCTTGATGATGTCTCTGGCTCCCTGGAGCGGGTTGATCCGAGCATTCCTGTGCGCGTGGTCACGTGGACGCGATCCGGTGCGCTGAGGGAAATGAAAGATCCCAGACGCTGGGTGAGAAAAGCTCCATACGATATCTGGGTAACGGTCGTACCGCGGCTCAGGTCGTTCTGCCAGGCTTTCGCGAAGAGCCGCTCCGCTAGCCTCGACCAACTCACACTGAGGCTTGAACAGCGTTTGGGCCTCCCGCCGGGCGGCAACAAGGACGTTTTCATTGAGCTGATCGTGAAGAAGCCCGCCTCCAGCAGGAATCTCTTTCGTCCCTGCATGAATCCTTCGACGACGACAACAACCTGCAAGCCCGGCCCCCCGCTTTCAACCGCCCGCAAGGATTATCAGGACTGGTTCTACAAACAGTACTACTCCTCGTACGCCAATCTCAGGCAGCAGTACCCCTGGACAGCCCTCGGCTATACATTCGATTGGGCGCTGGATGAAAGCGGAGGATCGAAATTCGTAAGGATTGGCGAGAGCGAGTTCGTCATTCCAAAAGGAGCCTCGATCGAGATCCAATCCGAAACCCGTACGGCCGAATACTGCACGCCACAGTAGTACAATCCGTGCCGGTGATGCCTGAAACAAAGCCCGGAAAAGCGCCCCGCGCCGGAACGCCGGTCATTGGTTCCGTGATCCTGATCGCGCTGACGATGTTTGCGGCTCTTTTCCTGGTCCGCCGGAACCAGCCCATCACTTCGCTGGCGGTGCTGCCGCTCACGAATGTCGGCGGCGATTCCAATACCGAATACCTTTCGGACGGGATCAGCGACAGCGTCATCCGCAACCTTTCGCAGGTATCGAATCTCAAAGTCATCCCGCTCACTTCGGTCCTCCGTTACAAAAGGCAACAAGTAGATCCACGAACCATCGGACGAGAATTGAAGGTTCGAGCGGTCCTGATAGGGAAGCTCATCAAACGGGAAGATGGACTTTCGATCAGTACCGAGCTGATCGACATTCGAGACAACAATCGCATCTGGGGCGAGCAGTACGACGGCAAGGTCGCGGACATCCTCGGGCTCCAATCGGAAATAGCCCGGGAGATCTCAGGAAAGTTGCGTCTCACCCTGAGTGGCGAAGATCAGCAGCAACTCACGAAGAGGCACACGGCAAACAGCGAGGCTTATCAGCTTTATCTTCAAGGACGCTTTTCCCGGAACAAATACACGGATCAGGGGCTTAAGGAGAGCATCGAATACTACAAGCTGGCGGTCGAAAAGGATCCAAAGTACGCACTGGCCCACGCAGGACTCGCAGATTCCTACGTCCAGCTTGGAATTGATTTCTTTGTTGAGGATGCCGTTCCCAGGGCCCGAACGCACGCGGCCAGAGCGCTGGAACTCGACGACACACTGGCGGAAGCGCATCTGTCGCTCGCCGAAATCAAGCTTTTCCATGACCGGGATCAGGCGGCGGCCGAGAAAGAACTCCGGCGCGCCATCGAACTCCAACCGAATTACGCAACATCGCTTCTCAATAACCCGCAGCAGGCTCTGGGATGCACATATGCAGCGGCCGGAAATAAAGTCGAGGCCTTGAAAATCATTCACGAACTGGAAGAAAAGATATCAACGGGAATGGATCCATATCTCCTCGCACCCATCTATGCTCTTCTCGGCGACAAGGATCGGGCCTTCGCCTGGCTCGAACAGGCGTACATCAAACGTTCATTCCGGCTGGCCTTCCTTAAATCCGAAGCCACACTTGAAAGCCTTCGCTCCGACGCCCGCTTCGCGGACCTCGTCCGAAGAATAGGAAACCCGTGATGGGCATATAAGAGGGATTTGTAAAACTTCCTTTACAAGGACCATCACAACCTTAAACCGGCACCCCCGTCCAATGTCTATGCTTATTAGTACGGAGGTACTTTCATGAAATCGTTTGGAACAGCACTTTTAGTGATTGGACTGGCTCTGCCCCTGGCGGCTCAACAGGCACAGGACAAGGGGCATCGAGGCGGACAGCGCTTCGAGAAGTTGGATACGAATAAGGACGGCAAGATCTCGAAAGACGAGTGGAAAGGCCAGGCTAACCTTTTTGACCGTTTGGACACGAACCACGACGGTTTTCTCACCATGGATGAAATGAAACAGGGGCGCCAGGCCGCCCGCCAGAACTGGGGCCAGAATCTGCAAAACATGGACGCGGACCACGACGGCAAGATCTCTCGCCAGGAGTGGCAGGGCCGCGCCGAAATGTTCGACCGTCTGGATGCCGATCACGACGGCTTCGTCACGAAGGACGAGTTGCAGAACCGCCGGGGAGCTTCAAAGCAACGTTAAACACCGAAAACACCGACAGACGGAGTTTTTAAACACAAAGACACAAAGGCACAAAGAAGGCCGCCATCAACGGTTTTTAAGGCGGCCTTCTTTGTGCCTTTGTGTCTTTGTGTTTAAAACCGTCTGTCTTTTCCAAGCTACAATTTGGCTATGATGATGCGCATCGTGGATCGCGATCTCTGGCCACGGCTTGTACTGGAAATCAAGAACCTTTTCCCGCTCTTCCGATACCTGGTCCTGCAAACCGAGACTCACGCATTCTGCCTGGCACTGGCGTGCGCTGCGCTTCTCGGGTTTTTCCCCGCGTGTCTGGTCATGCTGGCGGTGCTGAAGAATATTCTTCATTGGAACACTGCCTACGGTGTTGTGCTCAATACGGTTCAATTGTATTTCCCGACGAACCAGGACTTTGTGGTTCACAACCTCGAAGTCAGCCTCGACGCGATGGGCAGATCTATAGAACTGACTTCGCTGATCTGGGTTCTGCTGGGAGCCGCCGGAATTTTCATCCCGCTCGAGGCGGGGTTCAACCGGCTGTGGCAGGTGACCGAAGATCGGCCGTACTGGTTGAATCAAATCGTGGGCTTCTCGCTGACGCTCCTTTGCGCTCTGCTGGCGGTGGTCTTTATATCGATCTCGGCCGGCTTCCACATCGTTGCGGACTACCTTCCATTTGAAATTGTCCGGAAACTCTCGAACTATGTAGTGATCCGCATCACCACCACTTGCTTTCTAATCGTCGTGATCTTTGCGTTCTACAAGGTTCTGCCGAACCGGAAAATCGAGACGATGCAGGTATTGCCTGCGGCGATACTGGCAGGCATCATGGCTGAAATTGTGCGGATGGTTTTTACGTTTGCGCTCCCCTGGCTGCACATTCCAGCCACTCAGGGACCTTTTTTTATCTCCGTCAGCTTCGTTCTTCTTTCCTACTTCGAAACCTTCGTGATTCTGGGCGGCGCCTTCCTGGCGAGCCGGACCGATCGATATCCCTGGATGGGATTCCTGCGATTTCGTGCACAATAGAATTGTAGCCTCATGAAAAAATCGCCCCTGCTTTCCATCTTCTTGATTGTTCTTGTGGACGTGCTTGGACTGACGATCATCCTGCCGCTGCTTCCCTTCTATGCGGAATCGTTGGGAGCATCGCCGTCGACGGTCGGGCTGCTGGTATCGGCTTATGCGATATGCCAGCTGCTTGCCGGGCCGCCTCTCGGGCAACTTTCCGACCGCGTGGGACGAAGGCCTGTTCTGCTCGTCAGCCAGATCGGCACGTGTATCGGCTTCCTCATTCTCGCGTTGGCGCAGACCTTGTGGCTGGTGTTTCTGGCGCGCATCATTGACGGTTTGACCGCCGGGAATCTAACCGTGGCGCAGGCTTATATCTCCGACGTGACGGAACCTAAGGATCGGGCGAAAGCGTTCGGCATCATCGGCGTCGCTTTTGGTCTGGGATTCCTCGTGGGTCCGGCAGTCTCCGGTTTCCTGGCCCAGTTCGGGAATCAATATCCCATCTTTGCCGCAGCCGGGCTTTCCTTCACGAGCATCATGGCGACATATTTCCTGCTGCCCGCGACAGCTCCGCATCCAGCTCCTCATGGGCACGAGGAAGGCCCGAGGTGGAAAGCGTACGTTGACGTATTCAAGGATGTGCATCTCGGACCGATGCTCTGGCAATTCTTCGCCTTCACGTTCGCGTTCAGCATGTTCATCTCCGGATTCGCGCTCTTCGCGGAGCGGCGATTTACGTACAACGCCGTTCCATTCGGCGTCAAGGAAGTGGGTTACCTCTTTGCATTCTCGGGTCTGGTTGGAATCCTGATTCAGGGCGGCGGGATCGGGCCGCTGATCAAGACATTCGGTGAGGGCCGGCTAGTTCAGATGGGATTCGCCACGATGGCCGGTGGATTCCTCGTTATGGGCTCCGTGTACTATGTCCCTTACCTGCTGCTGGCCATCGCCTTGCTAACCTTCGGCAACGCGATACTTCGCCCAAGCCTGACCAGCCTCATCACCAACAGGGTGGCCCGCCACCGGCAGGGAATGGTGATTGGACTCATGCAATCGCTGATGTCGGTTTCGCAGATTGTCGCGCCCGTTTTCACCGGAATCCTTATTCAGAACCATTTTCTGAGCACGTGGGCGTGGGCCGCCGGCGCCGTGTGCGGGATCGGCCTGTCGTTGATCGCGATTGCGAAGTAGGTAAACCGCAAAGACACAAAGGCACAAAGAAAGGCCGCAATTAAAAAGACATTTGATGCTGCCTTTCTTTGTGCCTTTGTGTCTTTGTGGTTTACCTACCTCGCGGATGAAGCTGTAAAATACCCTCCCATGAAGACATCCATGAAACTTTCGATTGCGGCGATCGCTGTGATGGGAGTGATTCGTTTTGTGCTCACGATATCCGGCGTGCCTGACAGCACGGTCAAATACTTCAGCATGACTGTGATCATGATGATAGCGACTCTCTATTTTGCGGTCGTGTCCAGGACCCACAAGGAAAGGCTCAAGGCGGCGTACCTTTTGATTCTTCCGTACATGACCGTCGAAGTCCTTGCGCTCGGATACACGTGGGCCAGCGGCCGCCAGACGATTTTCCATGCGCAGGAGTACTCGTTCGGCACCTCGATCACGGTTCACACCATAGGCCATCTTGCGGGCGGGCTGACGTGGGAACCATTGTTTGGGTTCGTCGTCATGGAAATCGTCTGGTTCATCTACGCCGGAGGCCGGCGGTTGCTCCATGCCGACGCCTGAAGAATCGGTCGTCGAAGCGCTGAAGAATCTGCGCGTAGCCTGGGAGGCGATCGAAATCGATCCGGCATTCGCAGACACGGCCGCGTTTTGCGAGAAGTACGGTTACCCGGTTGAGCAGTCCTGCAATACGATCATCGTTGCTTCGAAGAAGGAGCCGAAGCAATTCGTGGCATGCGTGGTGCTCGCTCACACGCGGCTGGACGTGAACAAACGCGTCACGAAGCTGATGGGCGTTTCCAAAGCGTCGTTTGCGTCTGCTGAAGAGATGATGACCCTTACCGGAATGCAGGTGGGCGGCGTGACGCCCTTCTCCCTTCCTCCCGGCGTTCCCCTCTACATCGATGACCGCATCCCCGCCCTCGACTGGATCATTCTCGGTGGCGGCGGCCGCAGCCTGAAGATCAAAACCTCGCCCGTGATTTTTGAAAAGCTCGGCGCGGAGGTTGTCGCCGGCCTTGCGGGATAGTGAGGAAACAAAAGATCTGACCAATGCTCAATTCCCAATCCTCAGCCGATTAATTCGGGGGACGATTAATTCGGGGGACAGACTCCGAATTAATCGGCTGAGGATTGGGAATTGAGCATTGGTCAGATCTTTGTGTCTTTTGTTTCCCGACTGTCAGTTCCTAGGCGTGGCGTAGTAACCGTCGCGCGCGCTCACCCGGTAATCCCGGGCCGCCTTGATTCCCAGCTTGCGAAAACCGCCATCCCATTTTTGATTGGCGGGCCGGTAGCCCAGGCTGTACTGCTGATGAAGTTCTTCGGCAATCTGATCAAACGCCTCCTGCATCTTATCGAAGCCTTTCACATTGATCACGCGGCCACCGGTTTCCTCCGCAAGCCGGTCCAGGCGATTACCGCCCTCGCGATTAAAGACGTGCCGAATGTCACAATCGTCACGGCCCCGGGTGGCAGGCGCATGCTCGACCTCCATGACATAAGCAATGACGTCGTTTTGCTTGAGGGTGCGGAGCGCGTCTCTGAGCGATGAATTGCTGCGCGCGTCATCCGCCAGCGCCACGATCACGAGTGCCTTGCGCCCCACTTCATGGCTCAAAAAGCGATCGACCGACGAGCCGACCGCGTCGTAGAGCCGCGCGACACGAAGATCCTGCGGCTGCGGCGTTGTTTGCGGCACCGGAAACGGAAATGGTTGTGTGCGCCCCGGACGCGAAGGAGGAATCAGAACAAGATCATCCTGCTTGGCGTTCCGCCGGATCGTTTGAGCTTTCTGCTCCAGCAGGCGGGAATCCTCGGTAGGCACCTGCAACGTTTCGATTCGGGAAGCATAACTCACCAGAAATCCGAGATCGTTCTTGCGCATGACTCTGTTGAAGAAACTCCCGGCCGCTTCTGCCTCGAATCCAAGCGTGCGCGACAGACTGGTACTTGTATCAAGAAGAACTCCGACATTCAACGGGACGTCGCTGTGGTGCGCGAAGAAGCTGATGTTCTGCTTGTGGCCATCTTCGAAGACCTGGAAAGCGTCTTTGCCCAGATCCGTTATCAGGCGGCCTTTACTGTCTCTGACACTGAAATAGACCGATACGAGATTCACATCAGCCCGTAAAGTCTCCGTTTGGTTCTCGGGATTTTGTTGTGCCCGGACAAGTGTCAACGCCCCCATGACTGCCGACAACAGAAACAGCGCTACTGGGCCCCTCATTTCCTACCTCCTGGTTGGGGAGAGTGTTTGCAACTCTCTGGGTTCTGGGGAGCTTAGACGTGGCAAACCGAAAACGGTATTCGCGCTTTATCCCGCGCGCTCTTCCAGCGTGCGTCAGTTGCTCGATATTTTGGATATGCTCGTTCAGTGTTTCGATGAGGCTGCAGTATCGTTTCTACAGCTGTATGAATTGATTTAACAGACAACTGTGGTGGTTTTGCATGAATTTCAGTGCATTTTATGCCGATGACCGATCGTCTTGAGGTCGTTTTCGAGGATGAACACGTGATCGTTGTGGATAAACCCGCAGGATTACTGACAATGGCGACGGAAACCGAACGCTCTCACACCTTATATGCGGCCTTGCGGGGATACGCGAATAACAAACGGACGGCGGAGAAGATTTTCATTGTGCATCGGCTGGATCGGGAGGCGTCGGGACTGCTGGTGTTTGCGAAAACCGTGGAAGCGAAGGAGCGGTTGCAGGATCAATTCAAGGATCACAGCGCAGGACGGCGGTATGTTGCCGTTGTGGAGGGAAAGGTGACGCCGGATGACTTCACAATCCGGTCTTACCTGGCGGAGAATGCCGCTTTCCGTGTGTATTCCACGCGAAAGCGCGGCCAGGGGAAACTTGCCGTAACGCACGTACACGTGGCGAGGCGGAATCCGAAAACGACGATCGTGGAAGTACGACTCGAGACGGGACGCAAACATCAGATCCGGGTTCATCTTGCGGAACGCGGCAATCCGGTGGTGGGCGACAAAACCTACGGCGGGCGTTCCAACCCGATTCGGAGGCTCGCGCTTCACGCCGTGCATCTGGCTTTCCGGCACCCGGCGACTGGAAAGCCGATAGAGTTTGAGTCGCGCTATCCGAAGTCGTTCAACGGGCTTTAGTCGCGAAACAAATTCGGGTTAAACACAAAGGCACGAAGGCACAAAGAAAGGCCGCAAACAAAAGTTCTTGATGCGGCCTTTCTTTGTGCCTTCGTGCCTTTGTGTTTAACCCGAATTTGTTTCGCGGCTACTTTCCTTCCAGCTCGTTGGCGACCGGCGCCGCGTCGTAAACCTTCCGCAAGGCCTCGACGATGGCGGCGCTGTGGACCGCGATCGCACGATTGGTATCCTCAATGTAATCGAAGTTGCCGGTGAGGCTTTCGATATTGCCATCGAAGATGAGGCCGACAAACTCGCCGTTGCGATTGATTACCGGAGAACCGGAGTTGCCGCCGATGATATCCAGCGACGCAACGAAATTTAGCGGCGTCGAGAGGTCGATCCTGTCCTTCCGCTGCATGAAGCGCTGCGTGAGATTGAATGGCGGCTTGTAGTCGAAGCTCGCGGCGCGATCGTACAGGCCATAGAAGGTCGTCTTCGAAGGAGCCTTGGTTCCGTTCATCGGATATCCCTGAACCTTTCCATAGGTCAGCCGAAGAGTGAAAGTGGCGTCCGGATATTGGGACTTCCCGTAGATGGCGAATCGTGCCTTCGCGATTTTTTCTCCGGCGGACGTAAATACGGATTCCACAGACTCCTCGTACATTTTCCGGACTTCCCGGAAGAAAGGATCCACTTTTCGCGCCAGGACGATCAAAGGATCCGTCGACGCCGCGACCGCTGCCTCGCCGCCCTCGACGAGAGATTTGCGAAACGCCGGATCCGCCATCTTCGATCCACGAATGGCCTGGGCGGCAACATCCGCGGGTTTTTTGCCATCGAGAATTGCCTTGATGAAGGGATCGTTCGGCCCAAGCTTATTCAGCGATTCCTGAAGCGACCACGCCAGCAGGGCCTCCTCATATTCCGGATACATCGGAGCCGGCGACAGCAGGTAAAACTTCAGCTCGTCGAGCTGCGAATCATGGTATCCATCGATGCGCTGGGCATCGGGCTTCTTGATCTCGGCGGCGTACACCACGATTTGCCGGGCGAATCGAGCCATTTCGGAAGCGGTGCTGATCGACCGATTCTGCTGAAGCCTGGTGACCTCGCCTTCCTTCTTTGTCGCGGCAGCAATGGCGTCCCAGGCACTGCCGTACTCGCGGCGCCATTCCACGTCGCCCTGAACTTTCGCACGCAACTCGGATTCTGCCTTCTTTTTCTTCTCGAACAACTTCGGATCGAGAAGTCCGTTGTATTCACCCGTGTATGCCTTGATAGTGTTCTCCAAACCGAAGATCAAGTCGGCGGCCTGGCGTGCCTGCTCCGGGCCCTTGGCAGCGTATGCGCGCAGCGCCTGCACTTCGGCCTTGAATCGGGCCAAACGGTCCGGATAAATAACGTCGCGGGCGGTTTCGAGCTGAGCAACGGTCTGGCCGCGGTCTGTTCCTCCGGGGTTACCCGACACGAAGACGAGTTCTCCATCCGTGGCGCCTTTCGTGTTCCACTTCAAATAATCTTTCGTTGCTGCCGGCCGGCCGTTCTCGTATACGCGAAGGAGAGCGAAATCCAGGTCGTATCGAGGAAAAGTGAAGTTATCGGGATCGCCGCCGAAGAACGCCGTTTGCTGCTCAGGCGCGAACACGAGCCGCACGTCGGTGTATTTCTTGTAGCGATACAGCCAGTACTCTCCGCCGGCGTACAGCGTGACGACATCCGATCGAAGGCCGGTCTTGTCCAGGCTTTCCTTCTGGATCTTCGCTTTTTCCGCGTTTCGCGCATCGAGCGCCTGCTTCTCAGTCATGCCGGACTTGACTGTGCCCTGCACCCGGGAAGTGACATTCTCCATCGACACGAGCACGTTCAATTCGAGATCCGGACACTTCAGCTCGTCAGCCTGCGTCTTCGCGTAGAAGCCGTCTTTGACGTAGTCCTTCCCTGCCGTCGAGAGTTTCTGAAGCTGGCCGAATGCGACGTGATGATTCGTGATCGTAAGGCCGTTGGGGCTGACGAACGAACCTGACCCGCCATCGTTGAAGCGAACGCTGGATAGACGAACGTGATCCAGCCATGCCTGCGTGGGCGTGAAGCCATATTTATCCTGCAACTGCTTCAGCGGCGGATTGTCGAACGTCCACATGCCCTCATCTGCCACGCTGAACGTGGCACCGGCAAGTGAAAGGAGAAGTAACCCGACCAGTGCCGGGTACAGACGCGATCTCATAAATGTCACCTCGTTTCGAAAACTATGACTCGATCTGGCGCAGAATGTCCAGCGGCTTACGATCCAGAATGCCGTAGCTGGCAAGCCAGCCCGCGATGACGGTCAGGACCGCCGTTATTGCGGTTGCCGCCACAACCGGGGTCCAGGCGAACTTGTATGTTGTCTCCAGAAGTTCGCCGATCAGAATTGCAGAAAGGACCGCGCCAAGCGCGCCGCCAATCAGGCCGGCAGCCGAACCGATCACGGCGAACTCTGCGCAGAACATTCGAACCAGCGTTCCTCGCGTGGCACCGATTGTTTTGAGAATGGCGACCTCGCGCATTCGCCGGTAACGGGTGCCCGCGATGCTGGATGCAAGCACAACAAGGCCGCCGAAAATGGCGAAACCGGCAACAAAGCGTACGGCGAGGCTGACTCGATCCATAACTTGCTGCACGATTTCCAGGACATCCGCCGCGTTGACAACAATTACAGTTGGAAACTGGCTGAAGATCCTGGTCTGAATCTGGCCGACGGCCTCGGGCTTCACGCGCATTGCACCGAAATAGACCACGGCAAAGGCATCCAGTGTGCCCGGCGACAGAATGAATTGATTGTTCGCGCCGATTCGAACCGCGTCGGTTCGGCGAATATTCGCCACGCGAGCCCGAATGGTTCCGCCGATCGGGCTCCACTCGAGAACGCTTCCCACTTTCAAGCCGAGCGCCTGTGCGGCAAACTCCTGCACCGAGACCATCGGTTCCGGCGGTTGCGGGCCCCACCACGAGCCCTCGAGAATTTCGGTCGCCGGCGGAATATCGCGAGCCCAGGTCAGCACAAACTGCGTATTCAAAAACCGGCGCGCCCCTTCCTCGAGCGGAACCTGCTCGAGCGGGGTTCCGTCGATAGACACCAGCTGAGCCGAAACGGATGGCGAGAGCGGCTGCCGATCGAGAATTCCCGGTTCGTTCGCGAGCAGGCCGACGATTCCGTCGCGCTCGCGGTCGGTAATGTTGACCAAAAAGAGATTCGGCGCATCCGGCGGCGCGGTCAACCGGATCTCTTCGAGTAACGAATGTTGCAGAAAATACACGGTCAGGGTGAACATCACGCCGATGCCGAGGCTCGCGAGAATCGCGGTGGCGTGCGCACCCGGCCGGTACAGATTCGATATGCCGTGGCGCAAGGCCGCTGACCGTCTGACGATTGAACGCCCCGAAAGCCGGCGAACGATCCGGAGCAGTAACGCTCCCGACGCGGCCAGAACGAGCAAACTTGCAATGAGAACACCTGCGAAAACACTCGCATATTTAATAGACGAACCGACCCAGATAGCGATAGCCCAGAGTCCCGCGAAGATGGCCGCACCTGCAAGAATACTTCGACGATCGCGCGGCGGCCTGGACTCGTCGGAAACGTCCTTGCGCAGCATCCATGCCGGTTTCACTTCGGAAATCGAAAGCAATGACGGAAAGGCGAACAGCATCGCCGTCGTCAATCCCACGGCTATACCCTTCAGCATGGCCATCAGCGGCCAGATCAGGATGACGGCGACATCGAAATAGCTCGCCACCAGCCTGGCGAAGGCGGCTTGAGCGAACGCGCCCGCGACGACGCCGATCAAGCTCCCGGCCAGGCCAATGAGAAGCGCCTGCATCACATAAATGCGTACGATGTGTTCGGAACGCCCTCCGATGCATTTCATGAACGCGATGTTGGACATCTTCTGCCGAAGATGACTCTGCATCGTGGCCCCCACGCCGAGACCGGCGACAATCAACGCGATCAGGCTGACGAGGGACAGAAATCGTGTCGACCGGTCGAGTGCCCGCGTGAGCTGCGGGTTGGTCTCCGTGTAATCCGTGACGCGGGCTCGCCGGCCGAATACCTTCGATATCGACTGGCGCATTGAATCGAGGTCGTGATCCGGAGGCAGCTTCAGCAGAACGCGTTCGGTGATCCGGCTGTTCGGGACGATAATTCCTGTGCTCGAAAGGCCTTCGCGTGTGAACAGAACGCGCGGTCCGAGCGTGAAGCCCGTGGTCATGCGGTCCGGTTCGCTGGCGATACGGGCAGCAATCCTGAGCTTCCGCTCGCCCACCATAATCGAGTCGCCGATCTGAATGCCGAGGCGGAGCAACAGATCGTCGGATACGGCAACGGAGTTCTCGTCCAGACGAGTGCCGGCGGGATCGAGCTGAAGTGTTCCGTAAAACGGATACCTGGTGAAGTCCACGCCCTTTACAGAAATCAGGATGGGAGGCTGCGCGCCGGCTGAGGCGGACGCCATCGAGACAGTCTCCGTTACTCTCGTGGATTCGACGCCTTTCGTCGCGAGTTCGTCGAGAAAGCGCAACTCCTGTGGGGACGGCTGAACCGGCATCCTCAAGGCCATGTCCGCAGCCATCAGGGTCCTGGCCTCGCGCGCGAGCGTGTATCGAACGGATTCGTTGAAGCCGGTCACCGCCGTCAGAGCCGCCGCGCCCAGGGCCACGGAGATAACAACGAATACAAATTTCCCCGTCGCCGCACGGGTTTCACGCCAGGCCATCACGAAGGCGAAGCGGAGACTGTGAGTGTTTTTCATAATTGATTGAGGGTGTTAAAAAATTTTGAACTTGGACGAATCCTGCACCTCAAATCCGAAATCCGAAATCTCTAATTGGACGGCGATCACCCCGGAACCCTCAGACAGTCCAATTTGAGATTTCGGATCAGTGCTGTCCGGTTAAATGTCAAATAGTATCAGTTGGTTGGAGCCTTGGGTAATTTGGATTTCTTCTTGGTAGCGCTGAAACACAAGCGGGACGGGGGTTTTCTCGAAAA
>Ga0137394_10000780_pt1 | contig 22214 bp, 18 predicted proteins | sample czobulk116metaG_FD_108278 | JGI IMG/M metagenome (GOLD analysis project Ga0137394, IMG submission 108278) | Vadose zone soil microbial communities from Angelo Coast Range Reserve, California, USA - czobulk1.16 metaG | ecosystem: Environmental > Terrestrial > Soil > Vadose zone | place: USA...
GAACACGGGCGTCGTCGCGAACCGGCTCTCGAAGGGGCTCTCCCATTCCACGATGACGCGGCGGAAGACGGGGTCCGAAAAGCTCGAGAACAGCGAGTAGATCCGCCACCCGTACGGGTTGATGCACGACGCGGCGGCCAGCGCGAGGGGGAGAGCCGCGAGCGCCCCGACACGCCGGCCGCGCACAGCGGAGGCCGCGACCTGGATTGCCGCCAGCAGGATCCCTATCACGAAGGCGCCGTGGAGGTTGGCCCAGAGGACCTGGAGGAGGAGCAGCGCGAGGACGGCCCCTGACCGCGCTCTCGATTCCCCGGACTCCAGCCGTGGCAGGATCGTGATGACCGTCGCCGCGAGGAGGAATGAGAGGATGTGAGGCCGGATCGCGAGGAACGCGGTCATCTGGATGAAGGCGGCGACAGTCGTGAGCGTGGCAATCGGTGGGGCCCAGATCCGCCGCTCCGCCCCGTCCTCGACGATCCGCCGTGCCGTCTCGCGGTAGATGAGCCAGAGCAGCGCGCCGATCAACGCCGCGTAGAAGAGCGACAACGCGCCCATCCCTCCACCGAGGCGGTAGAGGATCGCGAAGAGCACCTGCGCCAACCACTCGTGCGCGATGTAGGGCGCCCCCGCGCGCGTGAACGTGTAAGAATCGACCTGCGGCACGTGCCCGCGCTCGAGGATCAGCGATCCGGTCTTGAGGTGCAGCCAGATGTCATTGTTGGCGACGGGCGAGACGGCGAGCAGCGACACGAGGGCCGCGAAAGGCATCGGGACAGCCAGGCGGAGCGGGAGGTTCCGCATGTCGCTGGATGATAGGCCGAGGCGCGCGGCGGGGTCGACCCGTTTCCGCGTTGCCATCTTCACGATCCTGCTCCTGGCATCCGTCGGGCTCTTCCTCGGCTGGCGTCGTTTCTGGTTTCTGACGGACGATGCCTTCATCGCATTCAGGTACGTGAGCAACAGCATGCTGGGGTACGGCTACGTGTGGAACGCGCCGCCGTTTCGTCCGGTCCAGGGGTACACGAGCTTCCTCTGGGTCGTCATTCTCGAGATGGTGTGGAGGCTCCTGGGAGTTCCACCTCCCGAATCGGCCAACGTGCTTTCGCTCCTGTTCGCCGGGGGGACCCTCGCCCTTACCTCCGCGATGGTGCTGCGCCAGGCGTCGGGTCCTGCCTTTCAGCACCGCCGGGCTGCGCTCCTTGCCATCGTCCTTCTCGGCGTTCTCACGAACCGAACGTTCCTGGCCTGGACGAGCTCGGGGCTCGAGACCGCCATGTTCGACTTCCTGCTGATCCTCTGGGTGTATCTCTCCATCTTCGTCCCGCCGGCCGGGGGCGGCTGGCTGTTTTCTCTCTCGATGGCCACGGCCTTCCTGTGCCGCGCGCGCCCCGATGGGATCGTCTTTGCGGCCGCCACGGTCCCGCTCGCCGGGCTCTTCATTGCGCGGCGGTCGCGCGAGGGCGGAGGGATCGGGAGGGCCCTCCTGGGAACGATCCCTCTTCTTCTCATCCCCGCGCATCTCCTGTGGCAACGCGTCACGTATGGGAGCTGGACACCCAACACCTACGCGGCGAAGGTTGTCGGTGCATGGCCGCAGAGCGGTATCCGTTACTTCCTCTCGTTCGTGATGGAGTACTTTCTCTGGCCGTGGCTCGCCGTCATGACGGTGGCGACCTGGCGCTGCATCCGCGAGCTGATCCGATCGGGCCACGCCGGATCGTGGCCGGGGAGCGCGTGGATTCGCAATCGCGCCCATCGGATGATCGTCGTCGGGGCGCTCGTCGTTCAATTCCTCTATTACACGCTGATCGTTGGCGGCGATCATTTCGAGTATCGCGTCTACAACCACCTGATCCCGATGATGTTCGTCTCCTTCATCTGGGGGATGGACCGTCTCGGCCTCCCAGCCAGGCGGGCGATCCCCGCCCTCGGTCTCTCGGTGCTCCTCTCCTGGCCGATTCCATGGGTCCACTTCGCACTGACCAGCGTGCCCGCGACTCGCGCGCAGACCATCAGGCTGATTCAGCCGGTCGCCCCCTCATTCCCGTGGGTTCTGCGCTGGTATCCGGCCGGTTTCGACATCCTCCAGACCTGGCTGATCCGGCATTCGGTCTGCAGGCGTCACCAGGAGCACAAGATCTTCTATGAGGCCCAGGTGGCGAAATATCCACCTCGGGAGGAGAGCCGCGCGCTCCCCGAGAAGAGCTACCCGATCTTCACCAACCGTGCCGTGGGTCTGCCCGGATGGGTCTTCCCCCACATGGCGATCATCGACCGATACGGTCTCAACGATCTGGTCATCGCGCGAACCCCCGTCTCCCCCATGCGCTTCCGCAAGATGGCCCACGATCGGGAGGCGCCGGCCGGGTACCTCGAATGCTTCCAGCCGAACATCGCGATCTCCGAGCGCCGCGTCTACGTCGTGAGAAGGAAGAAGCCGCTGACGGCCGACGACATCCGCGCCTGCGAGGCCCGCTTCCTCGATTGAATGGGGTGTTACATTCCCGATTGAAGTCCGTCACCCTCGACGGCACCCGCTACATCGGCATGGACCGCGACATCGGATCGATCGAGGCTGGAAAGCTCGCGGATCTGTTCGTCATCGACGGAAACCCGCTCGAGGACATCCGGCAGTCGGAGAACGTCGCCTGGACGATGATCAGCGGCCGCCTCTACGACGCGAAGACGATGGACCAGGTCGCGCCATCCGCGGTGAAGCGCCAGCCCTTCTTCTGGGAGAAGGAAGGAGGCGACACGATCCATCCGGCGGCGATGGAGTACATCGAGCGCCTTGCCGAGAAGCACGGCTGGAGGCACTGAGGGGGCGGGCGTGACTCTCCGCCGGCTCCACCACAAGATTCCGTTCAGTTGAGGGAGTTCCTTCTCCGCGATGTGTCCATTTTGCTCCCGTTGTGGTGAGGCTTGTGACTTGTAGGGTCCGGTGGAGCTAGACTGTCGTCGCATTCTGACGCAGCTCAGTTGCGCCCCGGTCAAGACTAGAAGGGCGCAACACGAAGGTCCTGAATGCGCAAGTCGGGCGACGATCAGCGCTCTCATTCTCAATGGACTGAATTGAGTTGATCCGAGAGACAATCCTTCGGCACTTCTATGACAGGAACGCCTGGGAGGTTCATGTTTTCTCAACCCGTTCGTACGCAGAAACCGGGCAACCTCGGTTCGACGGAGTGCCGCGATGAGCTTCTGGAGTTCTGATAAGATCCGACAGAACCTAACGGCCCTTGTTCAACCCCACTCTGAACAGCGAATCAGCCAGGGTGCCTACGAGCTATCGCTTGGCCCGGAGGTCTATCTCGCAGGCGAGAGCAAGAAGACTCGGCTCGACCTAGGCGATTTCATCCGCGTTCGACCCGGTCAAATAGCCGTGCTCCTGACCGAAGAGCAAGTGAGGATTCCGGACAATGCCCTCGGCTTTATCTCTCTCAAGTCAACCGCGAAGTTGCCTGGATTGGTGAACGTCTCCGGCTTTCATGTCGACCCCGGTTTTAGAGGCCGCCTGATGTTTACGGTGTACAACGCGGGCACGGAATCTTGCACTTTTGCGAGGGGCGACCCACTTTTTCTCATTTGGATTGCTGATATGGATTCGGCCAGCGAGGCGTATAAAGGCAAGAACCTGGGTTTGATGTCCATCCGCAGTGAGGTTGTGTCCAGGTTGGTTACAGCGGGCGCCTCACTGCCTGAACTCAACGCGCGAACCGAACGCCTAGAGAAATCCTTAGCAGAGACCCAACAGCAAATCCAAACCTTCACTACTCGCCTGCTGACGTCGATCATCGTCGCGCTCGCGATTGGCGGTGCAACCGTGGCTATCAAGTATCTCCTGACCCCATGGGTCGCGGAGATCCCCGCACGGCAGAGTGAGGAAGTCCACAGGCCTGCGCTACCGAAGGAGGACGTGAATCGCCCAGCCGCGATTCCGTCGCCGGAAGCCAAGGATCAATCGGATCGCTAACGTCTTGCCCTCTTCTATGTCCCAAGCCTCAGGATATTGAGCCGAGATGGGGCCCCAGCGACGAGCGATTCTTCAGACTTGCACCCGCTGCGGCCGTCGATGCGGCTTGCTCCTTCGGGACCACGCGGTCCACGTGTGGACCAACTGTGGGTTTGTGCACGCCGAGACGATCTCATTCGCGACTTCAGAGTATCCTCGTCGACGCGCCGACTCAGCTCCTAGGATTCTCAGAAGGTTTCCATAACCAATCGGTACGTCGGGCATTATGGACAGTCGCCCGACCCTCGACTCGCTCAGGGTAGGTTCGCTCAGCGCGACAAGTCGCTGGAACAATTCGGCCAGAATGATTTCTCCTTGCGTGATACCTGTTGCAAGCGAGTCAGTGCTCCGAGGGAAATCGATGCAGGGCTCGCAGGAAAACGTCCGCAATGCGTCACAATAGGCGTGCAGGCTATCGCTCCAGTGATGATAGCTCCCGACTTTGACACCGAGCCATCCCGCCATGATCTCCTGGATCAGGGTGAACTGAACAACATTGTAGGGAAGCCCTCGGTGAATGTCCGTGCTACGCATAATCTGGGTCCACTCTAGTCGGTCTTCGCGCACCTTAAGAATCGAGCATAGGTTACACGGGACATCCATGCTTCGTGGTAAGCCATCCTCTTCTGGAAGGTCTGATGTCACATCCCAGATCTGCAGCACAACCTGCCTGCTATCCGGATTCGCAGCTAGGGCTTCGTAAGCCCTTCGAAGTTGATCGAAACCGAATTGGTGTCGCAGGCGGTATCCGTAGGCGCCTGGATAGATCGTCCCGTCGCCGGCGAACTTCGGGAGCTGAGAATTCCAGAAATTAAGTACTGACGCTTTGTTGTTTCCAGCCAGAAGTGAAATGGCCTCCGCGATAGCGAATGCGGGGTTCACCGCGGGCCGCCTAGACACTACCCAACGCTCAACCGGTTCCTGAATTTCGAACGCAACGTGAAGAAGCTCGAGTGTGTCGCCGGCGCGGCTAGACTGGATCCGGGATGTCCCACCGGCTGGCATCGTCGCCTGATAAAGTTGCTGCCACACTTGATCGGCCGTGCGTCCGAGGAAGGTTGTCATCCTCATGCCCCTCAGTCGAGCTGTGGTTCAGGAGAACGAAGTTCGGGAGCGATCATGTCATTGATGGCCCACTTCGGTGGATACCAATAGGTCAACACTTCTTTGGTCGGCTTGTAAAGTTGCTTGATGCGTTTCCGACCGCTCAACCCTTCAATGTCAGGATGTGCAAGCCTCGCGTACTTGCCGACTTCGCAAAAGAGGTTCTGGCAGTCGATGAGTTGCAACGGACGGCCCCACAACGACTGGAACGTGATGCCCAGGCGCTCGAATTCGATCAGCTGCCGGTCGGTTACGAGCCGGATTAGGTCGGCGTGGGAGAGGCCGCCAGTACTGCTGAAGCATTTCAGCAGACCATCCCGTGCGCCAGGCCCTGGCACCACGAACTCCATTTCACTAAAGTCAGTTAGCTCGCTGTAGTTTAGGTCGGTTACGAATTGATATGCGAGGAAGTCTCCGAGCATCGGGTAGGAGCGGAGGAGTTCGAACGCCTGGCGCATTGAGCGAGTCTCGGCGAGCCGTTGTGGAACTTCATCGCTCATCATCTTATCGAGAAGCCGCAGATGGGTACGGTGTTTCCTTTCGTCGGGTCCGAAGGCGCGCGCTGAAGGCATGATGTACGCGGCTGAGTAAACTCGAACGCCAGAACTGAGCGCTCGCGACAAGATCGCATCGTAACGGTCGAACCTGAAATCGGCATGCGCTATTGTGCCGATCGTGTTCTCAAGGAGTCGCCATGTTGAGATGCGGTTGAAGAATTTGAACAGAATCGTTCGGAAGAAAACTTCCTCCGGCGATTGATCACCCTTGTAGATTACGTGTCGGATGAGAAACTGACTTACTCTATCGGAAGCTCGGTACGCGTTCGTAAACTTGAATCTTCCAAGTATTGGGTCATCGGTTAGGTTGCCGCGCTCTGTTCGGACTTGACGGAAGAATATGGCCTGCCGCTCCACAGCAAATCGCCAATAGGTATCATACACCTTGGTCGGCTCCGCCGGCGCAAGCCTTGTAAAAGCTAGAGGTGATCGCTCAGCTACGCCATGACGGGGCTTGAGGATGTCTCTCTTGTTTGATTGGTCGTACTGCCGGAAGGAAGGAGTTAAGTTACCAGCCGGGTGCGCTGCCGCGAGTGGCTTTGAGTTCAGCACAGTGTGAGCGACCTCTTGGACGGTCACCTGGACCGAGCGTTCGTTCTTGAGAGTAATTATCGGATACTTCGTTCGCTCTTGGCGAGCTAAGCGCTCATAGGCGGTCCAGAGATCAGCCTGCACGGACGGGCCGGTCCGTCGAAGGAGAAAGAGGGCAGCAGGCCGGATACCTTGCCAGACCTGTCTCTCTACAGTGAGCATCGCGTCGAGATGGGCCATGGGTGTTCCTCGAAGTGTTCCGTAGGCCCAGGTTGACCACCAGTACCTATCGAGAAGCACAGTTGTGCCCTCGCGCAGCAACGGCAGAATTCGACGTTCGATGGCATCGACGTGAGCCGCGATGTGGAGGAGCTGTAGACCTGTGGATGTAAGATCCGCAACGCCGAAGCGGTCCGGGGTGTGGTGGAGTTCGTAAACAAGTCTGCCGAGCGTTCCAGGCTCCGAACCTGGGAAGGAGAGTCGCGCGCAGGCGACGCCGACGGAGCGGAGGTGCTCCTCTACACCAGCTGCGACCGTGGATTTTCCAACCCCGTCTGGGCCCTCGAACACAAAGAGGTCGGCCATTTCAACCATTATCTTGAGTTCCCGCAGTGCGATCGTTCGGCGTGCCGGGTAAGGCAGCGCTGATCATGTCGCCGAGCTCACGAGCATTTGCCTTCGTCATCGAACCGCGCCCACATGTCGCGACGCCCGAAACGCACGTCAGCTGTCCGAATTCTAGACCCAGTTCCCGTGCAACGAACCGCCCGAGTGCGCAAAGGCCAAGGTAGTTCCCGTACGCTCGGTCGTAGATGTAGTGGTTGGCGTAGAAGGCCGTCAGAGAAAGCGCTCCATGGTGATCAGGCGCAAAAGTGAGGTGGTCCAGACAGGGGAACCCAAGATACCGGCTGTTTGAGTGGTCAAGCACGGGATCGAAGACCATAACCTGTAGTGCACTCCGTCTTCGATTCCCGCTGAGCCGTGTGTTGATGACGTGGGCGAGCTGGTTGATTCGGTTGGGCCCGTAAGAGAGGAGGCGCTCGAAATACGTCCCCTTGGAGTTTCGGCGGTCCGCTTGCTTGAGGCGTGGAGAGATCACGTCCAGGTACCGCCGGAAGAAGACATCGCGCCCTTGGTCTCGATAACGCTCCCAGAGCTTCTCCGGGAAGATCAAGTTCGCCGTCGTAGCTGTTGGGCACATCTTCTCATCGGTAGCCAGTCGTGCGTCAAGTGCTCTTCGGATTTCAGGGATCTCGACGGGGACTCCGTGGGGAAAGCGCGCGAGGTTCACGACGAGCGGAATGAGCTCGTCCACTCCTGGCTTGAGAAGCGCGAGGAACGCGCGCGCCCACGCCACAGAGATATTGTCCGATTGGATGATCGTCGGCTCCCTACTGATCATCCTCTTCCTCGTGTCGGTAAATACTGCGGCCGACGAATCCGCCAGCCGGCACTCGCCGGGAGACGCGGACGTAGGAAGCCCACTGGAGAGACTCGTTCGCGACCCGACCGATTCCCGGCGAGGTCGCCAAATACAGTTCCCCGTGCCGCGCGTTACCGAACTCAGCAAGGCGCTTCCCCTCGACAAGACTTCCGCGCGGAACCAGCAGGATATCTCCCATATGAAGGTCGATCGGCCGTCCTAGCCAGGCCTCGTCTGCTACGACCAACTCGCCCTCGACCTCCCGGCCGATGATTCCCGCCCGGATCGATTTGGGCGCCTCTTTCCGCAGAGCATCAGCTGGCGCGGGTTGCAGAACGCCGAGGTTGTGCTCCAAGTGGTGCAGCATTGTGCGATATCCGACACCGAAGTAGTTGGAGGCGCGGAAGATCTCGATGGCCGTGACTCGATCGAGGACGATGTTGCGAGTACGGAGCGCACTAAGTACGGAAAGCTTGGGCATCAGCAGATACTCTGCGAAGCAATTCACCACGAACTCGTCTGGATCGAACCGCGGCGGTCCGCTACTCTCCTCGATGAGCTGGTCGATGCGGGTGCCGTGTCGAAATAGGTGGTGGCCAATCTCATGTGCGCAGTTCAAGCGTTGGCGGCCGCCAGGCCTCAGAGCGGACACGATGACGATGGGTGGGTCACCAGGGGAGTACATGCCTTCAAGGCTGGCGACCGCTTGGAAACGAAGGTCTATCCCCATCGACTGCGCGAGGTCGTACACGCAGATTGACCGGTACGCTCCGAGTCCGGCCCGAAGGCGGACGCGGGCTGCAGCTGCGAGGGCCTGCTGAGCGAGATCACGCCGCGAGATCACGAGCCTCTCCTGTCCTTCGACCGAATGGACTTCACCAGCTGCAGTACGCTGTCGAGATCCTCCCGCTTCAGCTTGGCGAGTTCCCGCGCCGCGAGCTCGATCCTGTCGCGGTCGGGAGTCGGAGCCTCATCCTCGCCGCACGCGAGCCAGCTGATGCTGGCGCCGTAAATGTGTGCCATCTCAGCCAATTCGGCAGCCGAAATCCTTCGGTTTGCGGCCTCCACCTGTGTGAGCGAGGAGCGTGCGATGCGGAGCTTCGCTGCGGCCTGTCCCTGCGAGAGCCCCGCGTTTTCTCGGGCCAGCCGACAACGGCCTGCGATCTGACGCGTTTTTCGATCTGTGTCGGTCATTAGGCTAAGTCTCCTTGACGCCGGCCGCCCGGCAGAAGTAATCGACGATTCGGTCGAGCGTCACGTGATGTTGACCGTCTCGGAGAGTGAAGGGGTTCTTCGTCTCAGGTGGGGCGCCAAGGTTGCCCAGGATTGTGGCCGTCGTGTCCTCGGAGACTTGGCTGTCGAAACCCTCGAGGTCGCCGATCGGTCTGGTGCTGTCCGTGATCGTCGGGACGGGACAACCGATCGCCTGCTCGACAGCGACGAGCTCCGCGATCACAATGGATCGTACTTCAGATCGAGTCATGGTTTGATTCTGCATCATCGATGTTGGAAAATCTAACCCACCGGAGTCGCGCTGTCAAGGGGTACGTGAGAATCGTAGCACGACCATGTCGTTAAACCCGCTCGATCGCCTGCGAGGTACTTCTTACACGGCGATCTCGCTGTTCGAGCACCAGCACGGTTTCGTGGCCGGCGTGCAGTACGGTCTTGGGCCGGTTCCAGCCGCCGCGCTCTCAATACTTGAACCGGCCGAGCGGGATGCCGGGGTAACACATGGATCAACCGGGTTCGCAGAGTTCGTGGGAGGACGTCTCGCCTTGCGAGCAGCACTCATGTCGCTCCCGCGGCCGCCAGAAGTCGTTGGCGCGCTTCTCAGAACGACGCGGGGTGCGCCGATGCCCCCCCCGGGGTTTGTTGCCTCGGTGACCCACAAGGCGGGGCTCGCTCTAGGCCTTGCAGCTGCCGACAGTGGACAGCAAGTAGGCGTAGACCTCGAGGCATTGGAGCCGGAACGGATGCAACTCGCGCGGAGGATTCTACGCGACGACGAGATTCGTGATGTCGACCTCGCAGCGCGGGAGCTGCGGTGGCAAGAGGTTCTCATTCGCTTTTCGGTGAAGGAGGCGGTGTATAAGGCCGTCGACTCATGCATGGTTGGGCACGAACTTGATTTCAAGACCATCTCGGTTCACGAGGCCGTGCAAGAGCCGATTGTCGACGGATTCCGCGTCGCTGCAGTCGCGCTCCACGGTGCAGCGTCGCTCACCGGGATCAGCGTAGAAGCAAGCTACAGGGTGTTCGGGGGGTACATCATCGCGACCGCGAAGGCATTTCCTCGGTCGTAGGCGTCCTCTCGAGACGCCTTGCGATGCGTAGTTTCAACACATGACGGCGACAGGTGCGCGGAGGGGGCGACCTCAGCTCGGCGATCGGCGCCCGCCGTTCCCCGCGGAAACCCGACTCCGGCAGTTGTAAGCCCTCCCTGGCAGGCGTAAGCTGACGCGCATCGACAGGAAAACCCCTCCGGGGGGACTCACTGATGCGGGCGACACCTGTGACGCGGCGTGAGATGCTCCACTTTCTCGTCGCCGGAGCCGTGGCGGCCTTCTCGGCCGGATACACCCGCTTCGGCTTTGCAGCCGAGGACAGCAACTTCAGGGAGATCTACCTCGATCCGCGGCTCCGTGAGCAATTCTTCCTGTTCCTGAAGAACGTCTTCAATCTCTACCCGGAGCAGGACTTTCACGATCTGATCGCGAGGATCACCCGGGCGAAGCTCACCGACAGGGAGATCTACGAGGCCATTCTGGCCGAGCTTCCCTCGATCAAGCCGTACCTGCGGCAGGTTCGATACGCCCTTCCGGCCCTCCGCAAGCAGAAAGGGGTCATGTGCGACCAGACGGTCGCCCTGCTCGAGGGGAGGGAGCGGTTCGGCCGTTACGCGGAGATCGGATCGACAGGGCGCTACTACGATCGCCTGAGCGAGAAGCTCGAGTTCTCCGAGCCGCCTGTCTTCGTTCACACGGACAAGCCGTCGTACCAGCCGCACGATATCGTGGAACGCGGCCACCTGCTCAAGGTTGGAAGCTTCCTCCCGCTGGGCGCCTACGACCCACTGGCACTCCCTGAAGAAGGGATCGACGTCCTGGCGATCTACATCGGCTTCCACCACGCTCCACCGGAGCGACGAAACGGGTTCATCAGCTCCTGTTACAGAGCCGTGAAGCGCGGCGGTTCCTTGATCGTCCGGGATCACGACGTGACCGATCCGTCGATGAACCATCTCGTGGCGCTCGCTCACGACGTCTTCAACTGCGGGCTGGAGCTTCCCTGGAGCACGAACGCCGCCGAGATCAGGAACTTCATATCGCTGCAGCAGCTCGAGGAGGTCCTCGTGTCCACCGGGTTCTCGCCCCACGGAGCGCGGCTGCTGCAGGATGGAGATCCCACGCACAACACCCTGATGAGATTCGACAAGATCTGAGCGATGGCGAGAACGCAGACGAAGCTCCTGGCTCTTCTCCCCGCGCTCTCGCTGGTCTTCGGCTGCCTGGAGTACGGCCCGGCCCGTGGACCAGAGGCCGGCTCGGCGCTGATGACCGTTCACGCCGCGTCGTCTGTCGCGCTCGTCTTCATCTGGTTCTGGATCGACGCCCGCAACCGCGCGTACAGGGCATCGATCTTCTTGAAGATCGCCATGCTCGGTCTCACCATCGTCGCGCTCCCGTACTACCTGTTCCGATCGCGCGGCTTCGCCGGCGGTGTCAAAGGCCTGGCGCTGTCGATCGTTGTCTTCGTCCTGACGATGGCGGCTTATCGACTGGGGTCGCTGTTTGCGTAAGCTGCTTCTTGCCTCGCTGCTCGCCGCCTGCGCCGTCCAGTCCCCGGCGTTCGCCCGCAGTGCCGCGATCGTCAATGACGTCACGCAGATCAATCCGGTCCCGGTCGAGAGGGTCCTCGTGCCGACGACGATCGGGGAGATCGTCGATGCGGTGCGGTCGCACCCAGGGCCGGTGTCGATCGGCGGTGGGCGCTTCAGTCAGGGCGGGCAGACGGCGACCGAACGCGCGCTGCAGATCGACATGCGGCAGCTCGACGACGTCGTGGATTTCTCGAAGGAGCGGAAGGAGATCACGGTCGAGGCCGGCATCACCTGGCGCAAGATCCAGGAGTACGTCGATCCGCACGATCTCTCGCTCCAGATCATGCAGAGCTACTCCAACTTCACCGTCGGCGGATCCCTCAGCGTCAACGTCCACGGGCGCTATGTCGGTCAGGGGCCGCTGGTGCTGTCGGTGCGATCTATCCGCATCGTGCTCGCGGACGGCACGCTGGTGAAGGCCAGCCCCTCGGAGAACCCCGAGATCTTCTACGGCGCCATCGGCGGCTACGGCGCGATGGGCGTGATCGTCGAGGCGACTCTCTCGCTGGCGGACAACGTGCGGGTCGAGCGCCGGAGCGCGGTCATGCCCGTGAGCGCCTACCGCGGGTTCTTCAGCGAGAATGTGCGTGGCAACCACGAGGTGGTGTTCCACAACGCCGACATCTATCCGGATGCGTTCGACACCGTGCGCGCAACGTCCTACGTGAGGACCGAAAAACCGGTCACAGTCGAGACGCGTCTGATTCCCGGCGATCGGAGCTACTGGGTCGATCGCATGGCGTTCCGCATCATCTCGGAATGTCCGGGCGGAAGAGCCTTGAGGCAGCACGTGCTCGATCCGATCGTGTTCCGGGGAGAGCGTGTCGAGTGGCGCAACTACGAGGCAAGCTACGACGTCCGGGAGCTCGAGCCGGTCTCGCGCAGGAACTCGTCCTACGTGCTGCAGGAGTACTTCGTGCCGGTCGAGAGGTTCGAGGAGTTCGTGCCCGCGATGGCGGCAATCCTGAACCGCCACGGCGTCAACACCGTCAACGTCTCGATCCGCCACGCGACGCAGGATCCCGGCACTCTCCTCGCCTGGGCGAGGACCGAGGTCTTCGCCTTCGTCCTCTACTACAAGCAGGGCACGACGGACGCCGACCGGGAGGCGGTGAGAGCCTGGACCCGCGAGCTGATCGACGCTGCCACGGCGCTCGGTGGCGCGTACTACCTCCCGTACCAGGTCCACGCCACGGAGCAGCAGTTCCGCGCGGCCTATCCTCGAGCCGACGCGTTCTTCGCGCTGAAGACGAGGTTGGATCCGACCAACAAGTTCCGCAACAAACTGTGGGACGCGTACTACAGGCCCGGACCCGATCTTCCGCAGACCCGGCCCGCCGCGAAGGTGGCGGTCCGCGTCGTCCCTCCAATCGCGCCGCCCGATCCCGAGGTGGAGAAACGCATCGCCACTGCTTTGAGCGGTGTCGCGGGGTACAAACGCGACGAAGCACAGACCTACCTGACCTTGCCCGAATGGCTCCTCGTCTACTATCCCGACGAATACGCCCGATTCCTCAAAGGCAAGCCGGCGAGCGAGTTCCCTTACTTCGGCTCGATCGTCCAGTTCTGGAGTTTCTACCGGGACGCCTACAACGTCACGCGCGGGAAGTATCCATTCAACTGGGGTTACCACGTCATGGTGCTCGTCATCGGCTCGAGCTACACGGTCGAGAACGGGATCAAGGGCGTCTACGAGAACACCGTCGGGCGGCTTGCGGAATGGCTCGCGGGCGGCACGATGACCCAGGAGGACTTCTTAGCCGCCGAGGTGGCGCAGGACTACGTCGATTTCATACGCCTCGAACCCTGGTACGAATACTCATTCGCCCGGGCTCTGAAGCAGTTGTGGGCCGAAACCGACATCTTCGGTCCCCACCTGCTCCGGAAGTGGGAGCGCAAGCTGATCCTGAGCGCCGAGTACCTGGTCAAGGCCCAGTACGCCACGTTGATCAAGCTTGCGACCAAGGCGGCCTATGGGAACGCCGACACCGAGATGCTGGCGCTTGGCGGCAACGTGACGCCCGGCGCGCTCGAGGGGGAAGCCCAAGTCAAGGTGCTCAAGAGCTTCGAGGACGGCTCCGTCCTGCTGTCGCTCCCGCGCTACGATGAGTTCCGTGACGCCGCGCAGCGCCTGGTGAGGAAGGGAGTGTACTTCAGGGAAATCGCCGGCAACCGCCAGATCCTGCTGACCAGCGTGGTTCCCGCGACATGGCAGTACGACCTGTCCGCGGGGAGTGTTCTCTTCGAGAGACCCGTGCTCACCGACACCGGGCACAAGCGCATCGCGATCAACGCCCCGGTCCCATCGCTGCACCGGATCCTCATCGAGATCGCCGACCGGGAATTCGAGGTCGAGCACATCTACGATTACTGAGCCTCCCGGGCCTCACTCGACCGCAACTGTGGCGGTGGTCGTCTCGAAGGCGATGCTGCCGGGATCCGCTCCATCGGCCGACGCCCATGGCGCTGGGTCGATCGAACTGGTAAGCTGATCCCACGCGGAAATCCGAAACAGAGGCAAGATGGCCGAGCAGACTCGTGAGCTCCAGGACCGGGCGCTCTTCGATCGCATGGCGGCGAGCTATGCGCAGAAGGACCTTCACGAGTGTTCCAGGGTTGCGCGTGAGCAGCGACTTCGACAGACATTGAATGCAGCGGGCGTGCGGCCGAAACATCTTCTCGAAGTCGGCTGCGGTGCGGGATTCACGGCACGCTATCTCGCGGACTCCTACGAGACGTATACCGGCGTCGACTACTCGAGCGAGCTCATCCGCTACGCCGAGCATTACAACCGCGGCCCTCAGCGCTCCTTCGTCTGTTCGAACATCAACGGCTTTTCCGCGTCGCGCAAGTTCGATGTGATCCTGATGATCGGCGTGCTTCACCACATGCCGGATCCGGCGGAGACTTTGGCCAGGCTCCGGAGCCTGCTCGCTCCGGAGGGCGTCGTGATCGCGAACGAGCCCCAGCGCGGGAATCCCGTCATCAGCAGCCTGCGCTGGCTCCGGAAGCGCGTCGATCTGAAGTATTCCAGCGACCAGGTGGAGTTCTCGGAGGCGGAGATCGAGGCGCTGTTCGAGCGCAGCGGGTACGAGGTGGAAAGCGTGCCCCAGGGGATCTTCTCGACGCCGTTCGCCGAGACACGGCCGCTGCCGGAAATGATGTCCCTTCCGATGGCCCGTCTGGCTACAGCCGTTGATCCCGCGCTCGAGCGGCTTATCGGCGGGCCTCGCGCGCGGCGACTCGCGTGGAACGTCGTCGTGGTGGGTCGACCGACCGGGGATCACTGACTCGTCGCGGGGAAGCGGCCCCGAGGTGAATCCCTATTTCAACTCCTCCGGCCAGTTCACGACCAGGGTGATCGCCGTCGTGGATGTCCCTGCTTCGTACGGAACGATGAAGCGCTGTCCGTCCGCGGTGACGTCGAACCTTCCGAATGGCCCGTATGGACGGGTCTCGAACAGCGAGCGGATGGCGCCGATTTCAATGCTGGACCCGTGCGCGCTCACTTCAGCCGCCGTGATCCTGTCGTCAGGGGAGAGATAGAAAATCTCCTGGCTGTCCCGGCGCCACCGCGGGGTGGATCCCCCACCCGGCGAGACCTGCCACTTCCCGCCGGGACCGGGGAATGGGACGACGTACACCTGGTACTTCCCGGACTCGTTCGAGGAGTAGGCCAGCCACTTGCCGTCCGGCGAGAAAGCCGCCTCGCGTTCACTGAATTGGGATTCATGGAAGGGGTACGGCTTGCGCTCGCCGTCCACCGGCAGCATCCATAACGCCCAGCCGCCCGGCTTCCCCTCCTGATACGCGAGGAGCTTTCCGTCCGGCGACCAATCGTTTGCAAACCTGTACCGAACGGCTCCTTCGACCAGCATCTCCTCGGTGCTCGATCCGTCCGATGCCTTCTGATAAAGGGCGTGCTTCCCGTCGCGGTAGGAGCCGTAGGCGATCCGCCGGCCGTCCGGCGACCAGACGGGATAGATGTTGCCCTGGGCCGAATCCGACCCGAACGTCTGCGGCGACTTGACGTCGCGCGCCATGTCGTAGCTCCAGATGTCATACCCCGTAGCATCGAGAGTGAACAGGAGCCTCTTCCCATCGGGCGAGATCCGGGGGCTGGCATAGGCGTTGGCACCGGGCACGGCACCAACCTGCTTTCCGTTCCGGTCATACCACACGAGCTGCCGGTCCGCACTGCTCCTCCCTTCGACATAGGCGAGCAGGCCATTCTCGGAGGCGGAGAAAAGCCCCTTTGAAGAGATCGCGACTTCCGGGACCGGATCGGCGATCGGAATGGCGCCACCGGTCAGTCCTGGATGCTCGATGTCGAAGGGCTGAGCCATCAGGGTGTCCTGTCGCAGGAAGAGGATTTGCCCCGAGGCGTAGATGGCGCCGGCGTGTGAATGAAGCAGAATCTCGCTTCCCTTCGAATCGAGCGAACCCAGACGGATCGTGTTCGTGGGGTTTTCTCTGGGAGTGAACGTACTTCCCGCCAGGTAGATGAAGTGACGCCCGTCCGGAAGAAACTGGGGCCACCGGTGTGATTGCTCGTTCTGCGACGAGTCCAGGGTGGTCACGGCAGTGACGGGGCCGCCGGAAGCGGAGATGCGGTAAAGGGGTGCATTGACCGACGGAGTGAACAGAATGTCCCCCTCACGATTCCACGTCCCGCCACGGCCGTCGGAGGCATCGCAAAGCGTGAACGGTGGACCGCCCGAGACTTCGATCTTCTTGAGCTTGGCCCCTGCAAAGAAGCCCAGGAACCGACCGTCCGGCGACCAGAAGGGATACGTGTTGCCGTTGGTGCTCGTCAGGGGTTCGGCGCGCAACGAATCGATCGGACGCACCCACAGCGCCGACTTTCCGTTCGGGGTGGAGGCGACGAAGGCGAGTCGACGGCCGTCCGGCGAGAGCGCGAAGCCCGACCCATCGGACAGAAGGAAACTCGAATCGGCCATCGGTCTTATGTAGGTCCGCGTGACCCGCGCTTCCGCCGGGGGGCGCCGCGTGTTGAGAACTCCCAGGACGACCGCCACCGCGGCAGTCAGAGCCAATGCGGCGATCATCATCCGCTCCGGGATCGATCTGCGACCGGCCCGGGTGACGTCCGCTCCCGCCGGCGAGCCTCCCTCTCCAACCCATTTCAGCGCGTGCGCGAGATCCCGACCGGTCTGCCACCGTTTCTCGGGATCTTTCGCCAGGCACGTGCGGATCGCATGGTCCAGCGACGCCGGCGTCATCGGCTTCACCGCGCTGATCGGCGCGGGCTCCTTCTCGAGGATCGCCGATGCGACGCTCAGCTGGCTCTTTCCCTCGAACGCCCGCTTCCCGGTCACCATCTCGTACAGCACCGAGCCCAGAGAGAAGATGTCGCTCTGCGCGCCGACGTCTTTTCCCTCCACCTGCTCGGGCGACATGTACTGGAACGTTCCCACCACCGAGCCTTCGGCGGTCAGCGGCTGCGAAACGGTCCGCAACGTCGATGAGTCCAGGTCCGCGCCGGCGAAGAAGGGCTTCGCCAGACCGAAGTCCATCAGCTTGGCGCCCGATTTCGTCAGCATGATGTTGCCGGGTTTCAGGTCGCGATGAACCACGCCGGTGCGGTGCGCCCTCTCCAGCCCTTCACAGAGATCGAGCCCGTATCTCAGCACCTGCTCCAGCGGCAGCGGGCCTCGTTTCAGCCGCTCCGCGAGCGTCTCGCCTTCCAGGTACTCCATGACGAGATAGTCGACGCCGTCCTGCGAGCCGACGTCGTAGAGCTGGCAGATGTTCGGGTGGTTCAGGGCGGAGATCGCCTTCGCCTCGCGGTCGAAGCGCTCCTTCGCCGCGGGCTTGTCCGACAGATGGGCGGGGAGGGTCTTGATGGCGACGGTCCGTTCCAGCCGCGTGTCGCGCGCGCGATAGACCTCTCCCATCCCTCCGGCGCCGACGGGCGCGAGGATCTCATAGGGGCCCAAACGGGATCCGGGCGAAAGAGACATGATCACTGTCGGTCGGGCGGAGCCTGCGCGAGCCCCAGTTCGTCGAAAGCCTTCAGGACCTGCTCAGGACCGACGCGCACAACGCAGGACTCGGTGAGATTCATGACGATGCCCGCGGTTTTTCGCCGGTGGGTCGACGCCTCACGTGGCCATCCCTCCCTGAAATCAGCGGAGGATTCTACGCCGGCGAGCGGAATCCCTACGCCGCCGGCCACAACAACTTGAAGGTGAGCCCCGTCACGAGGGCGTAGATCACGCCGTCGAAGACGTGGCGCCAGGTGTTGCTCCACGGCTGACCCTTCCAGATCGAATCGCTCAGGTTGGACATCGCGTAGCCCATGAACGAGACGGTGCCGGCGAGCCTCATCACCTGCATCCCTCCCTCGCCGGGGTGGAGTGTGTGCCGCGCGACGTAGGCCGCGACGAAGCTGATGAGGAGACAGAACCCCAGCCACTGCGAGAGGTGTTTCGGCATCACGGGGAGGCCCTTCGGAACGACGGTGAGCATCGCGACCGGCCCCTTGTCGAACTTCTCCTTCATCGCCGGCTCTCTCATCTTGGTGTGATCCGCGCAGTAGGGAGTGAAATAGAGTCCCGGCGCCAGGTTCGCCTTCGCGAGCGCCTCCCGCACCGCGTCTTCGCCGGGGAGCTGCTTGACGTCGGCCTTGTGGTACTTCAGCGCCATGTGCATCACGGAACTGACGATGAAGACAGCGATGGCGGAAACGATCACAGGGAGCCACAGGCTTCCAAAGGGCATTGGAGCACCTCCTTCGCCGCCGGCGTCACGGGCGCCGGCCGGAACGGGCGAATCCTACCGCAACGACTCCCTCGTTGTCTCCGGAATTGACATCCCGGCGTCGACGCCGATAATCGGAAGCCGCCATGGGAATTCCGCGACGACGATTCTTCCAGTGGTCCCTTCTCGGCGGAATTGCCGGCGTCGCCGCGCGTCCGGCCTTCGCGGCCCCCGCCTCGGAACGTCCGGGGGCCTCCGCTTCGGAGCTCCCGCCGGCCATCCGCGCGCTCAGCCCGATGACCGCCGGCATCGTGCCGATCTCGGACGATGAAAGGCGTGCGCGGATTGAAAAAGCGCGGCGGCTCATGGTGGAGAACGGCATCGGCGCCCTTCTGCTCGAGCCGGGCTCGAGCCTCTACTACTTCACCGGCGTCAGGTGGGGGTTGAGCGAGCGCCCGTTCGTCCTCGTTCTTCCGGCGAAGGGGGAAATGGGGTGGGTCTGTCCCGGCTTCGAGGAGGCGCGCGCGCGGGAGCTGATCAGGTTCGGGGACGACGTTCGCGTGTGGCAGGAGGACGAGAGCCCGTATCGGCTCGTCGCGGGGATCCTGAAGGATCGAGGCATCACCTCCGGCCGCGTCGGCGTCGAGGAGAGGCTCCGGTTCTTCGTCATGAGCGGTGTCAGGAGCGAGGCACCGTCCCTCGAGTACGTGGAGGCCGTCCCCGTGACGGCCGGCTGCAGGATGATCAAGTCCCCGGCCGAGATCGCCCTGATGCAGCGCGCGAACGACATCACGATCGCCGCCTATCGCGCGGCCTTCCCGACGCTGAAGGAGGGGATGACGCAGGACGATCTGAGGCGCAACGTGACGGCCGCGTACGAAGCGCTCGGCGCCGCGGGGTACGTCGACGTCAGCTTCGGCAAATACACCGCCTTCCCGCACGGCAGCGTGCAGCCCCAGCAGCTCCGTGAAGGGGACATCGTCCAGGTGGACGACGGCTGCTCGATCGAGGGATACCAGTCCGACATCACGCGCACGATCGTCTTCGGCAAGCCGACCCAGCGGCAGCGCGACATATGGAATCTCGAGAAGGAAGCGCAGGCGGCGGCATTCAGGACCGCTGGCCCTGGAGTTCCCTGCGAGGCGGTCGACGCCGCCGCGCGGAAGGTGATCACCGCCGCCGGGTTCGGTCCCGGCTACAAGGTCCCCGGGCTGCCCCACCGGACCGGACACGGCATCGGGCTCGACGGTCACGAATGGACCAACTTCGTTCGCGGGAACACGACGAAGCTCATGCCCGGCATGTGCTTCAGCGACGAGCCGATGATCGCGATTTACGGTGAGTTCGGAATCCGGCTCGAGGACTGCCTCCATATCACCGAGGACGGCGCGCGCTTCTTCACGGAGCCCAGCCCCGCCATCGATCGGCCGTTCGCCGGGACGTAGCTCCGCGTCCGTCCGAAGCTCGTCTATCTCCTCTCGTGTATCACGTACCCTTCCCCCTCGAACGCCGGGCGGTAGTCCGTCAGGAGGCGGCGTTGCAGCTCCGGGAATTCGCGCGTCGTTCCGGGACCCCAGATCCAGGGCTTCTCGGAGTCGATCTCGATGATGAACCGCGGCGCCGAGACGTCGAGCTCGGCGATGAAGCGGCGCCTCAGTCCCTGTATGTAGGGATCCCCGACGTGGTGGTAAAAATGGAAGTCGTCGTAGAAGGAGGTCGCCAGGTTCGCCCCGGCCTTCAGCATCGCCTGTGCGGCGCCACCCGTCCAATCGAGAGGCTGCACCTTGTCCCCGGGATTGAGGTGCGCCTCGAGGTATCCGGCGATCACATCGACGCGCTGCACCATAGGGTCATCGATCCCGGAGGCCGTGACCTGGCTCACGAACTCACCGGGCGGGCACGCCTGGCAGAATACAGTCAGCATCAGCGCTCCCGCGATCAAAGCGCGCTGGGGTTTCCCCACTTCCGGGGCGGTCTCGATGAGACATGTGGCGCTTAGAAGGACCGCGAAGTAGAGGAAGGGGACGTAATGGTACGGCCAGAACTTTCCCGAGAGGACGGGGTAGAAGCTGTAAACGGCGGCGAGGCCCGCGAGAAGAAGCACCTGGCGCTTCCGGGCGGCGGCGAGTTTCGACTGGAAAAGACTCGAAGCGAGGCCGAGGCCCGCCGGGAGGAGCCAGAGCGAGAGCGAGCCGAATCTCGTGAAGCCGACAGCGAGGTAGACGAGCCTCTCGACCCCCGCCATCGTTCCGTGGCTTCCGCTGATCGTCGGGTAGAAGGGCCAGTAGTGGGTGGCGATGTCGAGGAAAGCGGGCAGCGCTCCCTCGAGCGCGAGATACAGGAGAGCGCCCGCGAGGGGAAGCCCGAAGCCCAGCGCGGCAGACGCGGCGAGGCGACCCCGGCCTCGCGCATGAGGCGAGCCGGCCTCAACCTGACGGCTCTCATCGTCCGCGATCAGGAACAGGATGACGAGCGGGTAGCCGAGAGCGCTGTGAGGCTTGATCGAGGCCGCGACGCCGAAGAGCAGCGACACGACGAAGGCTCGCAGACCCTGACGCCCGGCGGGGATGGCGACGAGGGCCGCCAGCGCCCCCGAGATCGGAAGCAGGAGCAGGTAGTCGCGCTGGAGGCTCAGGTAGGTCCCGCCGTTGAAATAGGCGAGGCCGAAGATGATCGCGGCCGCCGTCGCAACCCGTCCGCCCAGCCCCCGCATGAAGGTCAAGGTCGAGGCGAGGATGCCGCTCAGGCACAGGATGTCGGCCCACCTCAAGGCGGTATCGCTGTAGCCGAAGATCTTCCCGATGACGAGGTTCGCGGCGTCGACGCCGGGGGTGTTGATGTCGAAGATATCGCGGTAGGGGACGCGTCCGAATCGATCCACGAGAAAGGCGACGTAGAGCATGATCGCCGAGTCGTGGACCATCCGCCATTGAAGGGAGAAGAAAGCGACGATGGCGAGGAGGGCACCCAGTGGAACGAAGAGGGCGGCGAACAGCCGTCGGCTCATCGATCGATCTTCTCGCGGATGACGGGATCGATCCTCACGGCGCGGGCAGCCGCCGGTAGATCGTCAGAAAGCCTGTCCTGCCCCAGATCCTGGGCAGCGGCGCCTCGAAGCGTCGCTCCTCCCTGTAATGACCCCCGAAGTAGGCCCAGTGCTGCGACGAATCGAACAACGCGCCTCCATGGTAGTGCAGGTTCCGATCGACCTCGAAGGATCGCAGCACGAGAAAGTCGGGCTTCAGCTCCCGCAGGACTCGATGGAACGCCTCCGCGTTGGTGGGGCTGGAGCGGCGGATATCGATGACGGCCGGGCTCACCAGCCCCGCGAGATCGATGACACGGCGGTCCGAGTAGTAGGCCTGGTACCCCACGGCCTCCATCGCCACGACCGCGTCGCGGGGCGTGTTGTGGCGGAGCCAGAGGCCGATGTTGCGCCGGGTCCCGTCCTCGTTGATCTGGAAGTCGCGCTGGAAGGTCGCCACCTCCATCCCTCGCACCCCGGTCAGGACGAAGTAGCCGCCGAAGAAGACCGCCGCGACGGCCGGGATGGCCCGGCGGGGCAGTCTGCGAAGGAATGCGGAGTCCGCCGGGAGGCGTGCGACCCGCCACACGCCTGTCGCGCCCACGATCACCGACGCGAAGACGACCGGCGCGAGGTACCAGTCGAACCAGAGCGGGGCCCGCCCCGCATAGAGGGCGGCGGAGAAAACGAAGGGGAAGATGACGAGGAGGCGCAGAGCCGGCGGAGACGGCTTCCGGAAGATCGTCCAGGCTCCGATCGCGAATGCGGCGTAGCCGAGTGGGGCCGCGAAGGGGAACGACCCGGCGAAGAAAGGACCGTTCCAGGTGAGATGCTCCTGGAGGTGGGGCAGGCTGAAGACGTCGTAGTCGTTTCCGACGACGCGCTTGGCTATCACCGAATCGGGGATCGGGCTCCCGAACCAGGCGAAAGCGAAGATCACCCAGGGCAGGACGATC
>Ga0137394_10000782_pt1 | contig 22204 bp, 24 predicted proteins | sample czobulk116metaG_FD_108278 | JGI IMG/M metagenome (GOLD analysis project Ga0137394, IMG submission 108278) | Vadose zone soil microbial communities from Angelo Coast Range Reserve, California, USA - czobulk1.16 metaG | ecosystem: Environmental > Terrestrial > Soil > Vadose zone | place: USA...
GACGCGGGAATCACCCGCGGACTCGGGGTGCCGAGTGCCTTCTATCACTTCGCCTTCGAGGCGGGCTCAGAGGCGGGGCTCGAAGAGAAGCGCAACGAGCTCCTGGCCAAGGGCGTCGAGGTGACGGAAGTGGTGGACCACGACTGGGCCAAGTCCATCTACTTCAAGGATCCCAACGGGATGCAGCTGGAGTTCTGCTGCTTTACCCGCAACCTGAACGCGAACGACGCGCGGATGCAGGATCGCTTCGAGATCTCCGTCCGCCGGCTGGGCCTGGAAGATCCAGTCGCGCTGAGGACGGCGAAGAGCGCGCCCGTAGAGTCGGATCTGACTATCGATCTGTTCGTGAAGGCGTCCGGCGCATAGCCGCCGAGAAACGCGGGCGCGCCCGTCCCGCTCGAGGCGGCGCGCCCGCGGTAGGTCACACCGTCTTCAACGCCTCATAGACACCGCTCTCGAACTGCCCGTAGAGCTTCAGCGTGCGCGGGTCGGCAAAGGGAAGGATCTGCGTCATGATCAGCCCGGTGACGCGCTTCCCGGGATCGAGCCAGTAATAGGTGTTGAAGATCCCGCCCCAGCTCACCGTGCCGGCGCTGCGACCGCTCGGCCCGGGCTGCATGTTGAGCATGTAGCCCAGCCCCCACCTGATCTGGGCGCCGGGAAAGAAATCGACGTCGTTCGACCGTGCGGGATTCTCGGTCTTCAAGATTCCGGCCGGGATCTCGCCGATGTGGTTCTTGGCCATCAGCGCCACCGTCTCCGGCCGCAGCAGCCGCGCGCCGTTGAAGCTTCCCCCGTGCAGCAGCATCTGCAGGAAGGCGAGGTAGTCCCGCCCCGTCGAGTAGAGCCCCCCGCCGCCGGGCCAGAATTCGGGAGTGAACTGTGTCTCCAGCGGCTGCGGTGCGAGCGTCCCGTCGGCCTGACGCTGATGCACGCTGGCCTGGCGCGAGCGCTGCTCGGTCGAGGCGACGTAGCCGGTGTCCTTCATGCTGAGCGGGCCGAAGATCCTGTCGCGGAAATAGGCGTCGAGCGATTGCCCGCTGAGCGCCTCGACGAGGCGACCGACCCAGTCGACGTTGACGCCATATTCCCACTTGTCGCCCGGATCGAAGACCAGGGGCATGCGGAGCGCCGCGACCTTACCGCTCGCCGTCGAGGGCATGCCGGACATCTTGACGTAGCGCACCGTGTTCGGGTCCCAGACCTCGTAGCTGAACCCGGCCGTGTGGGTCAGCAGGTGGCGCAGGGTGATCGGCCGCTTCGCCGGACGAAGCTTCGGCGCCCCGGCGGCGTCGAAGCCCTCCAGGACCTGGGGCGAGCTCACCGCCGGGTCGATGTTGGGCACTGGCTCTTCGAGCTTGAGCTTGCCCTGCTCGACGAGCTGCATCGCCGCCACGCAGGTCACCGCCTTGGTCATCGAGGCGATACGGAAGAAGGAGTCGAGCGTCATCGCCGGCCCCTTGCCGAGGTCGCGTGTGCCGAAGGCACCTTCGTAGAGAAGGCCCTTGTCGGTCGCCGCCATCGCCACGACGCCGGGCACCTCCTTGGCGTCGACCGCCTGCCGCAGCACGCCGTCGATTCGAGCGCGCGCTTGGGTGGCGGCCCCCTGGGCTTCCGCTCGGCGGGGCGTGACGTTACCGACGCCGACCGCCGTGGCGGCGGCGAGGGTTGCAGCTCCTTTCAATAGACTTCGGCGGCTGGGCGGGGTCGACAGCATGGTCCGGTCCTCCCGGTTCGGCTGGTTCACAGCACCGAGCGCACGAGACCACCATCCACGAGGATCGTGGTCCCGGTGATGTAGCTGGACTTGCCCGAGGCCAGGAACGCCACCAGGTGGGCCAGCTCCTTCGGCTCGCCGATGCGTCCCACGGCGGTCTCGGCCGCGCGCTGGGCCAGCGCCTCCTCGACCGTGATGCCGAGCTCCTTGGCGCGGTTCGTCACGTTGGAGAGCATCCGTTCGCTCAGGATGGAGCCCGGACACACGTTGTTGACCAGGATGCCGTCGCGCCCTACTTCATCGGCCAGGCTCTTGGCGAACGCCACCACGCCCATGCGGGTGGCGCCGGAGAGCGCAAGATTCGGAATGGGTTGATACACGGTGCTGGCCAGGATGTTGATGATGCGGCCGGCCCGTTGCCGCTTCAGATGGGGCAGCGCCTCGCGCGACATCCGCGCGAAGAACAGCAAAGACCGCTGCACCGCGGTCGCCCACTGCTCTTCGGTCGCGGTCTGGGCGCGGGCCAGGGGTGGACCCCCGGAGTTGTTGACCATGATGTCCAGCCGCCCGAACCGATCGACGGTGGCGGCGATCAGGTCCCGGATGGTCTCGTGTCGATCCAGATCGCCGGCGACCACCAGCACGTCGCGACCGGTCGTGTCACGGATCTCCTTCGCCGCTCTGTCCAGGTCGGCCTGCGACCGGCTGCACAGGGCGATCTTGACGCCTTCCTGCGCCAGCACGTCCGCGCACGCTCGCCCCAGTCCCTTGGAGGCACCTCCGACGATCGCCACTTTGTCTTTCAGCTCGAGGTCCATGGACGGTGTTATCGCGGCAAACGCCCGGGTTGTCAACGCGGGTGACGCGCCGCGGGTGCCGGGCCGCGGCACTCGTATCTTCTGCTCCCGGCGCCATTTTGTGCCATCCTTCCCCTCGGCCGCCCACGCGGCGGCTCTACGGCCATCATCAGAAAGGAGCTCATCATGCCGCGCGTCACTCCAGTCACCGGGAAGTCCGACGTCCCCGCCGAGCACCACGCCGCCGTCGACGCGGTCGTGAAGGTGTTCGGGGGCGTGCGTGGGCCGTTCAGCATGCTGCTCCACAGCCCCAAGCTAGCCGAGCGGATGCTCGGCCTCGTCACCTTCTTCCGCGACGAAGGCGTCACCGAGCCGAAGCTCCGGTCGGTCGCGATCCTGACCGCCGTGCGCGAGCGCGAGGCGGCGTACGTGTGGTCGGCGCAGGTCGCCGCGGCACGCCGCAACGGGGTGAGCGACGAGGTCATCGACCTCATCCGGGCGAAGGGCGACGCGAGTAAGCTGCCGGCGGACGAGCGCGAGATCGTGACCTACGTCCGGCAGCTCATGCGCACGAACCGCGTCGACCAGGCGACCTTCGACGCGCTCAAGAAGCGCTACAGCGTGCAGTGGCTGGTCGAGCTCACGGCGGCCGCGAACTACTTCGCCCTCCTGTCGGGGGTCGTCAACGCGTTCGAGGTCGCGGCGCCGCCGGACGGCGACAAGCTGCCGGCGTAGCCTGCGGCCCGAGCGGGTTGTCCCGCTGGGCCCGAGGCGGTAAATTCGCATACGCGCGCGCTCTGGGCGGATCGCGGAGCCGGCGAGGAGGCTGACCATGCTGGGAATGGGGATGGCGTCGTCACACGCGCCGATGATGTTCCAGAAAGGGCAGTACTGGCCGCGGGTGGTGGAGCGGATCCCGGCGGAGGCCCGGGAGCACCTCCCGCACAGCGCCCGGGTGGAGATCGCGACCCCGGCCATCATCGACGGGCACATCCAGCGGATCGAGGCCGCGTTCGCCACCCTGCGCGAGCAGTTGAAGGCGTTCCGGCCCGACGCCCTGATCATGATCGGCGACGACCAGGGCGATATGTTCGACGCGGCCAACAATCCGACGTTTTCCGTCTACACGGGCGACGAGCCCCTCTGGGGCCGAAGCGCCCGCGATCCCTTCATCATCGCGCCCAAGGAGCGCACGAAGATCGTCTTCCGCCAGCACGCCGAGCTGGCCCGCCATCTTCTGCGCGGGCTGGTCAAGCGGGGGTTCGACGTCGCCAACATCGCGCGCTTCGACCCGCGCGGCAACCCGGCGCGCGGAGTGTCGCACATGGTCTCGAACCTCGTGCCGGAGGTCGACCCCGGCCTGGAGATTCCGCTCGTCTGTGTGTTCCTCAACGAGTATTACCCGCCGCTGCCCAGTGCCGCGCGGTGCGCGCAGCTGGGTGACGCGATCGCGGACGCCCTTCGCGACCGGCCGGAGCGGATCGCGATCTACGCGTCCGGCGGCCTCTCCCATTTCCCGGGCATGTACAACGCCGGCTGGATCGACCAGCCCCTCGACCACTGGATCCTCGAGCGTCTCGAGCGAAACGACCTCGAAGCCCTGCAGCACCTCTTCACCTTCGACTCGGACAACATGCGCTCGGGCACGGGCGAGGTGCGGGCCTGGATCAGCGCGGCCGCGGCGATGAACCGGCCGGCGAAGGTGGTCGACTACGTCGCCGCGCATTGCACCCAGACCGGGTGCGGGTTCGTCTACTGGCCACCCATCGCCGACACGCAGGCCGTGTAAGGCGGGTCCATGGACTTCGGCGCGGCGATCTTCTTCACGGACTACTCGATGGGCCCGGCCGAGCTCGGCCGGGCGCTGGAGGAGCGCGGGTTCGGCTCGCTCTGGGCCCCGGAGCACTCGCACATCCCGCTGTCGCGCCGCTCGCCGTTTCCGCAGGGCGGCGACCTGCCGAAAAAATATTACGACGTGATGGATCCCTTCGTGACGCTCGCCGCCGCCGCCGCGGCGACCACCCGGCTGCAGGTCGCCACCGGGGTGTGCCTGGTCGTGCAGCGCGATCCGATCCAGACCGCCAAGCAGGTCGCGAGCCTCGATCAGGTCTCGGGCGGGCGATTCCTCTTCGGCATCGGCGCAGGCTGGAACGCCGAGGAGATGGCCGACCACGGCACGGACTTCAAGGCGCGGTTCAAGGTGATGCGCGAGCGCGTCGAGGCGATGAAGACGATCTGGACGAAGTCGAAGCCGGAGTACAACGGCGAGTTCGTCCGGTTCCCGCCGATGATGACCTGGCCGAAGCCGGTGCAGAAGCCGCACCCCCCGGTCATCGTGGGCGGGGCTTTCCCCTACGGGGCGCGCCGGGCGATCGCCTTCGGCGACGGATGGATGCCGCACGCGCGGCGGCCGGAGTACGGCGACGTGCTCGGCCTCCTGCCGGATTTCCGCAAGCTGGTCGCCGAGTCCGGGCGCGAACCGGCGACGCTGCCGATCACGATCTTCGGCGTGCCGGAAGACGGAGCGCTCATCAAGCGCTATCGCGACGCCGGCGTCGCCCGGCTCGTCTTCAACCTGGCGCCGGCGAAGGCCGACGAGGTGCTGCCGGCGCTCGACCGCTGCGCCGGGCTGATGCGTCAGGCGCGCGCTTAAAGCTCACGCCCATCGAGCGGGTCCCTCGGGAGCGGATCACCGCGTTCGTCGCCGCGTCACTTGTGGCGGGTGCGCGGTTCGTATATCGTATCGGCCATTCTCGAGGAGGGTGGGTGGCGCCGCACGGCGTTCGCGCGACCCGATCCTCCCAAACCCGTCCTGAACCGATTCGACTGAGGTGGCAATGTTCGAATCGCGCTCGGCGTGGTGGCCTTCGAATGGGGAGAAGCCTATGTCGCGCTCCGTGTCGCTTGCCGCAGCCCTCGTGCTCCTGTCGGTGCTCGCGGCCGCCGGTCTCGTCGAGCCGCCGGTCGCGGAGGCGCAGAAGAAGGTCGTGAACATCGCCGCCAAGGAGCCGGATACCCTCGACCCCCACGCGAGCACCCTGGGGCAGAGCCAGGCGATCTCGCGCTTCATGTTCCGGGGGCTCACGCGCTTTGCCATCAAGGACGGCAAGGTCACGACCGCCGAGGTGGAGCCGGACCTGGCCGAGAGCTGGACGCTTTCGCAAGAGGGCACGATATGGACGCTCAAGCTCAGGAAGGGCGTCCAGTTCCACAAGGGCTTCGGTGAGTTGACGGCCGAAGACGTCAAGTTCAGCTTCGAGCGCCAGATCAACAAGGCGCCGGGCACGCGCTACGGCGTCAACCTCGACGTGATCAAGTCGATCGAGGTCGTCAATCCACACACCGTTCAGATCGCGCTCAAGTCGTTCGACCCGATCTTCCTTCTCCGCATGGTGGGCTACCAGCAGGGCTACATCATCTCGAAGAAGGCGGTCGAGAAGCTCGGCGACCAGTTCAAGTGGAACCCGGTCGGCACCGGCCCGTTCTACTTCGAGCGGCACTCGCCGCGCGAGAAGATCGTCCTGAAGGCCTTCGACAAGTACCACGCCGGCCGTCCGCAGATCGACGAGGTGCACTGGTTCGACGTGCCCGAGGACGCGACGAAGCTGATCGGCCTCGAAAAGGGAACGTTCGACCTGCTCTACCCGGAGGCGGTCACGGCTGACTTCGCCGACCAGGTGAAGAAGATGGGCGCCATCATCGACCGGCGCGGACCGGGCGGGCAGGAGCGCTTCTACATCAACATGACCAAGCCGCCCTTCGACGACATCCGCGTCCGGAAGGCGTTCATGCACGCCATCGACCGCAAGGCCATCAAGGAGACGATGTATCCCGGCGGTCTGGCGCGGGTGGCGACGAGCTGCCTGCCGACCGGCTACTTCGGCCACATTCCGATGGAATTCCCGGAGTACAACCCGGAGCTGGCGAAGAAGCTCCTGGCCGAGGCGGGCCATCCGAACGGCTTCACGATCAAGAACTACTTCATCAGCAAGTCCTTCTTCTACCCGAAGGTGCTGACGCTGGCCCAGGAGCAGCTCAAGAAGGTCGGCATCATCGTGGAGCTGCAGGTCGTCGAGCACGCGACCTTCCACGAGAACATCCGGAAGAACCTGGACCCCTTCGTGCTTTACGGCGGGACGCGAATCCCCGACGCCGACCCCTGGCTCTCGCTGTTCTTCGACTCCAAGGAGATCCCTGATCCGGCCACGGGCAACAAGGGCACCAACTTCGCCCACTACCGCGCGGTCGACGACCTGCTGGCGGCGGGCCGGGTCGAGCGCGACGTGAAGAAGCGGGCCGCGATCTACCACGAGACCCAGAAGCGGATCCAGCGCGACCTGGTCTGCCTGCCCATCAGCGACGTCCCGGGGCAGTGGGCGCGCAATCCCAAGCGGGTGAGCACGCCCTTCGACGCCGAGTACGGGGAGTTCTCGCTGCACTACAGCTACAACTACCCGGAGATGCTCAAGGTGCTGAACTGAGCGAGCGCCGGATCACACCAGGTTAGGGTCATGTTCCAGTACGTGCTGCGCCGTCTCCTCATCGCGGTGCCCATGCTGCTCGGGGCCATGAGCATCGTCTTCCTCGCGATGCGGATCCTGCCCGGCGACCCGTGCGTCGCGATGATGGGCGACCAGGCAACCACCGAGGCGCTCGCCGACTGCACCAAGAATCTCGGGCTCAACCGGCCGCTGGCGGTGCAATACGTGGACTACCTCTGGCGCTCGGTCCGGTTCGACTTCGGCAACTCGTTCCGCCAGGGCTACCCGGTCAGCGACTACATCGCGCGCATGTTTCCCCACACGTTCGTGCTGGTCATGGCGAGCGCCATCGTGGCGGCCCTGGTCGGCATCCCCATCGGGATCGTCTCGGCGCTCAAGCGCCGAAATCCGCTCATCGACTATCCGCTCCGCATCATCGCGCTCCTGGGGCTCTCCATGCCCGTCTTCTGGCTCGGCATCCTGCTGCTCATCGTGTTCTCGCTCAACCTGAATCTCTTTCCGCTGATCGGCGGCGGCGACCTGGACGGTGTCCTCGCCATGATCCGCTCCGGCGAGGTCTTCTCCCAGCCACGAGACTTCCTGGCGGGGGTGGCAGATGTGCTGCACCATCTGACGCTGCCGGCGCTGGCGCTCGGGTTCACGCTGGCGGCCACGGTCAGCCGGCTGTCGCGCTCGGCCATGCTGGAGGTCATCAGCCAGGACTACATCCGCACCGCTCGCGCCAAGGGCCAGCGCGAGCGCCTGGTGGTCTACAAGCACGCCCTCCGCAACATGATGGTTCCGCTGCTGACCATCATCGGGATCTTCGTCGCCATCGCGCTCACGGGCACCGTGCTCACCGAGACCGTCTTCACCCGGCCGGGGCTGGGGAAGATGCTCGTCGACGCGATCGGCGCCCGCGACTACCCGCTGGCCCAGGGGGCCATCACCGTCTTCACCATGATCATCATCATGGTCAATCTCGTCGTCGACATGCTCTACGCCGTCGTGGACCCACGGATCACGTACCGGTAGGCGAGGATCGGGATGGCCGTCGTTCGCCGGACTGATCCAGTCGATCTCTCCATCGCCTCCGCGCGGGATGAAGTGCCTGGCGCGACGCGCGGCCGCCTACGCCGGTGGCTTCCCATCGGCATCGGGCTCGTGATGGCGGCGGCCATGGTCGTGGTCGCCGCCGCCGCCCCCTTGATCGCTCCGCTGAGCCCGTCGGCGCAGTTTTCCGACGCGGTGCTCAAGGGCCCGGGCGCGGTCGAGCGCCACGCCCTGGGGACGGACGAGTTCGGGCGAGACATCCTGAGCCGCATCATCTGGGGGGCGCGCGTCTCGCTCCAGGTCGGTCTCGCTTCGGTGATCTTCGGCTTCGTGCTCGGCGTGCCGCTGGGCATCCTCGCCGGCTTTCGTGGCGGCAGGGCGGAGACCCTCATCATGCGGTGCGCCGACATGCTCATGGCGTTTCCCACGCTGCTGCTGGCGCTGATCATCGTGACGGCGCTGGGCGGCTCGCTGGTGAACGAGATCCTGGCCATCGGCGTGGCGCTGACGCCGAACTTCGTGCGGCTGGCCCGGAGCCTGGCCCTGACCATCCGCGACCAGGACTACATCATGGCCGCGCGCGCCCTCGGCAGCGGGCAGCTCCGCCTCATGGCTCGCCACGTGTTCCCCAACGCCCTGTACGCGCTGGTCGTCGTGGCCACGCTCTACATCGCGACCGCGATCCGCACCGAGGCGGGTCTGTCGTTCCTGGGGCTCGGCATCCCGCCGCCCACGCCGAGCTGGGGCAACATCCTGAGCGAGGGCCGCCAGTACATCAAGTGCTGCCCGTGGATCACGACGTTCTCGGGGCTCGCGATCATGGTGGCGGTGCTCGCCTTCAACCTGGTGGGCGACGCCCTGCGCGACCTGCTCGACCCTCGCCTCAAGGGCGAGTAGCTCTACGACGTCAGTCGCCGCTCGTGGAGCGCGCTGAGGATCTCGGCGATCCCGGCGCTCGCCCACACGTCGACGAAGGGCGACTCGAGCAGCGTGGCGATGTCGCGGCCGCCGCGCGCCTTCGACTGCTCCTCCGTCTCGCCCGCGCGCGCGGCGCGCAGGTGACCGAGCACCCGGTCCTTGCGGTAGACGGCGGGGTACTCGACGTAGCGGTAGAGCTCCACGAAGTCCTTCGTGAAGAAGACGGCGACGGGGATCGACGCCCACCGCTGCCCGTTCTTCTCGTTCGCGTACTCCACGACGAGGTCGGCGTTGCCCCCGCCGGCGGGATCGGGCAGGCCCTGGCGCAGCATCGTGTCGCCGTCGCGGACGAAGATGCGCAGCTCGAGGCCGCCGGCCTCCGCCAGGCGCGCCAGATAGGGGACGTCGCGCCGGCAGTCGGACGACCAGTCCTCCGAGAGCACCAGAACCTTGGCGGGGCCGCCTGGCTGCGCGGCCAGCCACTTGATGGCCGCCGCCTGGTCGGCGGTGAGCCGCGCCTTCGCGTGCCGCTCGCGGAGGTACCCGCTCCAGTCGACACGCGGGCGGACCAGGCTGAACCGCCGGACGTCGAACCCCTCGCGGCCGAGGCTCGCGGGCGAGCCGGTGAACTTCACGTAGTCATCGAAGGTCATGCCCTTGGCGAAGCGCTCGGGGGTCATTGCCGAAGTGTAGGGGGCCGCGGCTGGACGGTCAAGGCACCGCCGGATCACCGCGCCGCGCGCCGCGCGAGCCGCTCGCGCTTGGCCGGCGTCCAGCCATCCGCCCCGGAGCGCGACGGTTCCGACCGCGTAGAGCTGAACGCCGCACGAGGCGCTTCTCGGGGTCCTGGCATTCCAGCTGGTCGAGCACCCGCGCGGCCTGCTCCTCCCAGCGCGTCGGCGGTGCCACCGGCGCTCGTTCCGCCGACTCGCGGCCTGCGCGTCCTGCACGTGTCCAGCGGCAAGGCTCACACCGTCCTGCGTGGCGACGGACCGTTCTACAAGGCGGTCGCGTAGCCCCTGAATATCCCTTCCTTCCCCGTCCAAGAGCCGGCACGCACTGGCCCAAAGGCCAGGTGACAGGGCCGAGCCCGTAGGGCAGGGTGAGCCTGGACTAGTGGCGGGATGAGGAGGCGCAGCTTGTCGCAACGCAATGACTGACCCTGGGGAAACGGTCGCTTGCCCCGAGTGTGATCTGCTGCAACACCTTCCGGAGCTCGCGCCCGGGGACAAGGCGCGTTGCCCGCGGTGCGGCAACACTCTCGCGAGCCAGGCCAGCGAACCGATCGATGTCCCCCTGGCGCTCACGCTTGCCGCCGCCGTGGTCTTCATCATCGCCAATACGGCGTCGCTGATGGGGCTCTCGGCGGTCGGGCACCACGCGAGCACGACCATTCCAGGCGGCGCACTCGAGATGTGGCTGCAGGGCGAGATGCTCACGGCCGTGGTCGTCGCGTTCTGCGCGATCATCGCCCCCGGGGGCTACATCCTCTTCATGCTGACGGTCCTGCTCGCGGTGAGGCGGCCACCCGCGCCGCACTGGATCGGCGAGCTGTTGCGCTGGGCGGACTCCATGCAGCCCTGGTCGATGAGTGAGGTGATGATCCTCGGCATCCTGGTCGCGCTGATCAAGATCGCCGAGCTGGCGACGGTGGTGCCCGGGATCGGGATGTATGCGGTGGGCGGACTGGTGGTGCTCTTCACCGCGATCATGATCACCTTCGATCCGCGCGAGGTCTGGAAGCGGGTCGAGTGGACGGACTACGGCGCGGAGGCCGTGCGTTGACCGCCACCGCACTGACTGCCGCCCAGGCAGGACTCGTCTCCTGCGAGACGTGCGCCTTGCTGTCGCGGCCCGCCGACGCGGCCGAGCCCGGACACTGCCGGCGCTGCGGCGCGAAGCTCGAGTCGCGCCGCCACCATTCCATCCAGTACACGTGGGCGCTCGTCGTCGCCGCGGCGATCTGCTACATCCCCGCGAACGTCCTGCCGGTGCTCAATACGACCACGCTCGGGTCCACCGATTCCGACACCATCATGGGCGGGGTGGCGCTCCTCTACACCACGGGATCGTGGCCGCTGGCGCTCATCGTGTTGGTCGCCAGCGTGATGGTCCCGCTCGGGAAGCTGATCGCGCTCAGCTATCTCCTGATCAGCGTGCAGCGCGGCTCGATCCAGAGCAACCGCGAGAGGACTCGGCTCTATCGCCTGGTCGAGTTCATCGGGCGCTGGTCGATGCTGGACGTGTTCGTCGACACGTTCACCGTCGCCCTCATCCAGCTCCAGCCGCTGATGTCGGTCGAGCCGGGTCCGGGGGTGCTGTTCTTCGCGGCGGTGGTGGTGCTGACGATGATCGCGGCAGAGTCCTTCGACCCCCGCCTCATCTGGGACTCCAGCGCGAGAGGGAGACACCATGTCTGACGATAGCGATCGCCTGGACGTCCCGAGGGCCACCGTCGTGCCGAGGCGTCGCGCGCGGATCTCGGTTGTCTGGGTCATTCCGATCCTCGCCGCGGTGGTGGCCATCGGCCTTGCGGTTCAGCGCATCCTGAGCGAGGGCCCCACCATCACCATCGTCTTCAAGATCGCCCAGGGCGTCGAGGCCGGCAAGACCGTCATCAAGTACAAGGACGTGAACATCGGCCGCATCACGGCCGTGCGGCTATCCGACGACTCCTCGAAGGTCGAGGTGACGGCAAAGATCGACAAGAGCGCAGACGGGCTGATCGTCGAGGACGCGAAGTTCTGGGTCGTCGAGCCGCGCGTCACGCTGAGCGGAATATCGGGCCTCGGCACCCTGCTCTCGGGCAACTACATCGGCTTCGAGGTCGGCAAGTCCCAAAAGAAGGAGCGCAGGTTCACCGCGCTCGAGGTGGCACCGGTCATCACCAGCGGTCAGCTGGGACGCCAATTCGCGCTCACGGCCGCCGACCTCGGCTCGCTGGGGGTCGGCTCGCCGATCTACTACCGCCGCCTGCAGGCCGGCCAGGTGATTGCGTATGATCTGACCGCCGACGGCAAGGCCGTCGACCTCAAGATCTTCGTCAACACGCCCTACGACCGGTACGTCAACCCCGGTACACGCTTCTGGAGCGCGAGCGGATTAGACGTGTCGATCGGCTCGAGTGGTGTGGAGGTACGCACGGAGTCTCTCGTCGCGCTGATCGCGGGCGGCATCGCGTTCGACACGCCGCCCTTCGCCGCCAGGCCGGAGCCAGCCGCCGCGAACACGGCCTACACCCTCTACAGTGACCGGCCCACCGCGATGAAGCAGCCAGAGTCGATCTCGACGCGTTACGTGCTCTATTTTCACGAATCGCTGCGCGGGCTGTCCGCGGGCGCGCCCGTCACCCTCCTCGGGCTGCCCGCAGGAGAGGTCGTCGACGTGGGTCTCGATTTCGACCCGAAGACGCTCAATGTCCGGGGGCGCGTGGAGATCGTGTCCTACCCCGAGCGCCTCATCGCACGCATGGGCGCCACGCAAACGGCCGAGCGCGAAATCTTCGCGCGGAGCGGAGAACAGCGCCACGCCTTCCTCCGGCATATGGTCGAGAAGCAGGGGATGCGCGCCCAGCTTCGGAGCGGGAGCCTGGTCACCGGGCAGCTGTATGTGGCCTTCGACTACTTCCCGGACGCGCCCAAGGTGAAGGTCGACTGGCGCGGGGATGTGGCGGTACTGCCGGTGGTCCCGAGCACCATCACGGACATCGAGGCGAAGCTCACCGGCATCGTCGCGAAGCTGGACAAGCTGCCGTACGAGGCGATCGGCGCCGATGTCACGAAGATGCTCGCCGGGGTCAGCGTGACGCTTCAGGACGCGAGCAAGGCGATGAATCGCATCGACACCGATGTGACACCCGAGCTGAAGACGACTCTCGCGGCGGCGAGCCGTGCGCTCGTTACCACCGACGGGATGCTCAACAACGGGGTGAATACGACCCTCGAAGAGCTGCGCCGCGCGCTCGCCACCGCCGACGGGGTGCTCAAGAGCACCGACGCGGCCCTCCTCGGCAGGGACGCACCCGGCCAGCAGGAGCTGCGTGACGCCTTGCAAGAGATCACCCGCGCCGCGCGGTCGTTGCGCACCCTGGCCGATTATCTCGAACGCCACCCCGAATCGCTGATCTGGGGCAAGAGCGGCGACAAGCCATGATGCGTCACCGCGCCGGCACCACGATTCTCGGTGCCCTTGGGGCGCTGCTCGCCGGCTGCGTCTCGACGCCCGAATCGCGCTTCTTCACTCTCAGTACTCTCAGTGCCGGGACGAACCACACCGCGGCATCGTCCACCCTGTCGGTGGTCGTCGGCCCGGTGTCCGTGCCGGCCGCGGTCGACCGCCCGCAGATCGTCATCAGCACGGGCCCGAACCAGGTTCGGGTGGACGACTTCAACCGGTGGGCTTCGCCGCTGCAGAGCAATATCTCGCGTGTGGTCGCCGACAATCTCGTCACGATGCTGGGCACCCCGCGCGTGACCGTGTTTCCGCAAACGTTGAGCGCGAACGCCGACTATCAAGCCGCCGTCGAGGTGCAAAGCTTCGGATCGGCGCTGGGCGAAGCGGCGACGCTCGACGCCGTCTGGACCGTGAGACGCGTCAAGGACGGCAAGCTGCAGATGGGCCGCACGACCGTGCGTGAGCCGGCGCCGGAGCGAGGCTACGAGGCGCTCGCCGCCGCTCACAGTCGGGCGGTCGCGCGCCTGAGTCAGGACATCGCCGGCGCGGTGCGAGCGCTCGATGGTCTCGGACAGTAAGGGAGGGGAGAGGAAGATGCTCGATCGGTTCAGGAGAGTGCGTTCGTTCTCGTTCCTCGGCTCTGGGGCTGTCGCGGTCGCTATCTTATCCGTCGTGCCGGCCCGAGCGCAGGGACCCGTGCTGCAAATCTCGGCCGCCGATCAGCAGGAGATCGCTAGCCGCCTCGGCCCGAGCGTCCTGGGCGCCGCCCTGCCGAGTGAGCCGATCCACGATGCCGCGTCGTACTTCCCGCTGCAGGAGAAGATCTTCGTCTACCAGGTCACGTCAGGCTCGAACGCCGGCAACACCCAACACCTCAGCTTGAAGAAGGCGCGCCGCCCGAGCGGCGTGGAGGCATGGCGCTTCGCGCTCGCTCCCTCACTGGCGGCGTTCGTCAGCGCTACCGAGGGCGGCGATCTCATGATGCCGACGGTGAGCGACCTGGACGAAGGCGTGTTCGTCGTGACGACGCCGGCGAACCCCTTCGTGTTGAAGGGTCTGCGGCCCGGCGATTCGCGTAGCTTCAGCCAGACGGTCTCGGTGAACTACCTCGACAACCCGAGCAAGCAGGACTACTCCGGAAACCTGAACGCCACGTACACGTATGTCGGCACCTACCAGGTGACAGTCCCCGCGGGTACCTTCAACTCGGTCCTCATGCGGCTCTTCTACGAGGGCAAGGTCGGACCGGCGCACGTGAAGTACACGGCCTGGTACTTTTTCTCGCGCGGCGTCGGCGTCGTCGCCATGATCAACCACGAGGACGTCTCGGCCTTCTGGATCTACAACGTCCACACGACGACGGGGAAGGTGCTGGCGGTGAAGTGAGCGGCCAACCGGAAACATCCACCCCGGAAAGAGGCCGATGACACCCCCGCCGGCATCGTCGTTGAAATGCTCAGGGCGGCGAGCTTGCGAGATTGCTCCTCCTCGTGGCGATCGGCGATCCTCACGTCCTTCAGCTCGATCGTCGCCTTGCCGATCTTGCGCCAATGAAAGACGGCGATCAAGGCGTCATCCCGGCACGCCCTTCATGGCCGATCGGGTCGCCGCGCGGCAGCCCGGGTGGCAGACGATCAGCCGGCTTTGACGCGGGGCGTGACTCCCGTGGCAGGACTAGCGGAGGTCGCCGCCGAAATGAGGCACCGCGGTCACGAGCTCGGCGGCCGTCGCCCCGGCCGCCACGTCGATCGCGGCCAGGAGCGCGTTGTTCATCACGCTCATGTACCAGTGGCCTGCTTCGGACTCCACGAACCGCAGGTACTCGTCCAGCTCAGGGTCCGAGAGGCCACCATAGGTGCCGAGCATGATCACGAGGCACGCGCGCCTGATCTGCTCCAGGGTTCGATTCCGCGCCAGCGCGAGCTGGTCGTCGAGTTGACCGGGGCTCAAGTGCGCCACAGCGGGCAGGGCGGGCTGGAACGCCCGCGTCAGGCTTCGCACGATTGCCATGATGACGTCCACCGTTGTTTCCGATGCGCCGCCCCCGGCGTCCAGGCGCTGGATGAGCCCGAGACGCCGAGGTGAGGGTCGGTCCTCCTCGAGGTCCGCGACCGCATCCCGTCCGCCACTGGGCACGAGTGCGGCCAGCTCGAGCCCGGTGATCTGCTTCCCGAGCGGCGAGTCGTACCATGCGAGCGCGGTCGCGAGCTTCGCCGGGTCGAGGTTCCGCTCGAAATCGAGCTTGATCCGTGCGTAGAGCGCCCCGGCATCGAAGCGCGCTGACGCGATCCGGTCGATCGTGACCCGGTCCTGACCGCTCAGCCGGCCGCGCAGGAACTGAGCGCGGACGCTGGCTGACAGGCTCTCGAGCTGCGCTTTCAGGCCCGAGCGCTCGAGAAGGTCGTCGAGGGCTCGCGTCTCGGCCGCGGACGGATGATCGGGACGCGCGGCGGCTCGGGCCTCCGCCGGACGGTCGACGGCGGCGGCCGCGGAAGCCCCGCTCGAGACGAGCATTGTGCCGAGCACCGCCAGGACCGCAGCCCCTCGAACCGTCGCCCTGTACCCTCCACTCATACCGCGAGAGTCTCGCGCGTCGGCGCGGGGCCGCAATGGGACCTTCATCGTCCAGGACTGGGACCTTGATCCGGCGTGCCTCTACATCAGCGGGCACAGGTGAGGGGGCTGCGCCGCTCCCTACTTCACCTCCTCGACCTCGTAATTGGCGACCTCGGGTGTCCTGCAGCGCGGGCCTGGCCGGACACTGCTCTTCGCTCGCCAAGTTATTCTCCGCGCGTCGCCATCATCCCTAGATCCAGCCCTGTTTCTGGCACGCCACCTTTAGCTGGTCGGCGATTTCCTTGGCCGTCCGCTTCGCGTCGCCCTCGATGGTCGTTCGGCCCGACAGCTGCCCTTCCGCCTTCGCCGCGCCGCTGACGATGAAGCCGATCGGATTGCCGGATGCGGCGGCGATGACGAGCGGGACGGCCACGCCCGGCGCCTTGCCGGTGCCAGCGTCGACGTCGCCCGATCCGAGGCGCCGCAGGCCCTTGTTCGTCATCAGGTAGCCTTCGACCGCCGTCTTCAGCTCGGCCGAGCCCGAGCCGAACCCGAGCACGATGCGCTTGACCGCGCTGCCCGAGTCCACTGATGCGAAATAGCCCATGAGCACGATGTCGCCGACCCGCGGCGCCGGTTGGCCCGGCGCCCGGACCGCGGGTAAGCCCCAGCTCTGGATCTCGGCGACCAGGTCCTTCGCGATCTCAGCGCCCAGCTTACGGCCGGTCGCGATCTGCTCCGGGGTTTGTTGCATCGTGTGTCCGGCGACCTGGCCCGCGATCACAGATCCGGCTGGGATGTCTTCAGGAGTCGCGGAAATGTCATGCACGATGATGCGATCGGGCCGAGCGAGCTTTGACCCCTCGTAGTATTGGCGTTCGGTGACTTTGGTTGTCGCGCACCCGGCCACGAGGACCAGGGCGACCACGCACGGGACGATCCGGCTACGAGCAATCATCGTTGGCCTCCACTTGCAAGGGTGGTGTCATGGGACGCGGTAGTGTCGGATAGATCCCGCCCATCGAGATGCCTGTGGGAGTCTAGGTCGCTCCGCTGAGACGAGGGAATGGGACTTAGGTCCTACTGGAGGAGTCGCGAGCCGCGACGCTGAGGAAGTTCCCTCGCGATCTTGGTTTGTTTAGAGCTTCAGCAACAACTCCAGATTCCTCCAAAGGATCTGTTCCTTCTCGTCCGGGGTCAGGGTTTTCAGATTCTGTATCCAGGTGACGGGCGATGGATGCCACGGCACGAAGGGCCAGTCGCTGCCGAGCACCACGCGGTCGGCGCCGACCTCGTCGAGCAGGAAGCGCAGCGCCGTCTCACTGCCGACCACGGTGTCGTAGTACAGGCGACGCTGGTAGGTGCTCGGCGCCTGCTTGATGACGCGAAGGGCGTCGGCGGTGCCCTGCCAGCCGCGGTCGAGGCGCCCCATCGCGAAGCAGGCCGGGCCGCCGCCGTGCGCGACGCACACCTTGAGGTCGGGGCAGGCGTCGAGGACGCCGCCGAAGATCAGCACCGCGACGACGATCGCGTCCTCGACGATGACGCCGAGACTGTTGAAGAGCCCGTAGCGGGTCGTGCGCTGCATCATGAAGTTGTGCTGCGGCTGCGGGTGGAAGAAGAGCACCGCCCCCATGGCCTCGGCGGCCTTGAACAGCGGCAGGAACTTCGGCTCGTCCCAGTTCTCGCCGTTCACCACCGTGTCGAGCTCGGCCCCTTTGAGCCCGAGGACGGTCACCGCGCGCTCGAGCTCGTCGATCGCCGCCTTGACGTCCTGCACCGGCAGGGTGGCGAGGCCCGCGAAGCGCTGGGGCCACTGCCGCGCCATCCCGGCGATCTCGTCGTTGACGTCGCGCGCCAGGGCGCGCCCCTGCGCCGGGTCGAGGTGGTAGCCGAAGAACGGGGTGTGGATCGAGACCACCTGGACGTCCACGCCCTGCGCGTCCATGTCCTTCAGCCGCTCTTCCGGCGTGAAGCGCACCTTGGGCGAGGTGAAGCTCGTGCGCTTACCGCCTCCCAGCATGGCGCCGACCCCGTCGCCGGGCTCGTGGCGAAAGCCGTACCAGTCCCGTCGGGCCTCGACGGCCTGCCAGAGGGATCGCGGCACCAGATGCGCGTGAATGTCGATGGTTTTCATGAGCGTGTCCCCTATTCGTTCAAAAACCTACGTCCCAGTAACCCGGCGCCGCGTCCGTCGGCTTGTACTTGCCCGCGGCGTGCGAGGTGCCGGAGTTATCCTTCGCCGCGTTGAGCGCGCCGTAGCTCTCATAGCCGACCCGGACGTTCTTGATCGTCTGACCGTTGACCGTCGTGTACGCCGGCATCGAGAAGGTCTTCTTCTCGACAGGCCCATCGTAGGCCCAGCCGGGCGCGGCGACGAGCAGCAGCAGAATGAGAATCGTCCCTGACAGGTGTCGCATGGTCGTCCTCCAGAGCCCTACGGCTTCATCGCTAGAGGTCCAGGAGACGGCGGGTCGTCGCCTCGATCCATTTCTGCTTTGGGTCCTCGTCGAACACGAGCCGCTCGTCCGCGGGCGCGACGCCCCAGGCACCGGTCGCCAGCTCGGCGTCGAGCTGCCCGGGCGCCCACCCGGCGTAGCCCAGGAAGAACAGCGCCCGCCGCGGGCCCTCGCCCCGGGCCATCGCCTGCAGCACCCTGGGGTCCTCGGTGAGCGCGAAGCGATCGTCGACCATGGTCGTGCCCTCGCCCGTCCAATCCGGCGTGTGCAGGACGAAGCCGCGCCGCTCCTGGACCGGCCCGCCGTAGTGGACTCGGACGTCGCCGCTGCCGGGCGGCACCGCGAGGCCGAACGGCTGGAGCGCCCGCTCGAATGGGACCTCGGTGAGGGGCAGGTTGATGACGAGCCCGAACGCGCCGTCCGCGTCGTGGCGCACGAGGTAGATCACCGTGCGGGCGAACCGCGGGTCGCGAAGCGCGTCGGTCGCGACGAGCAGGCGCCCGGTGAGCGAGCGACGGCTCGGCGTCTGGGCGCGCCCGTCGGTCGCCGCCGTCACGACGAGAACCGCGGCGAGCAGGAGCGCGGCCGCCACCGTGCTACCGCTTGAAGAGGTTGTCGAACCCCCGGCGGATGTCGCCGGGGCGGGTCGAGTCGGGCGAGGCGTCTCGCTCGACCGTGACGCGGAGCGAGAACGCGGCGCAGTCGTTGCGCGCGTTCTTGTCCGCCAGCCGCACGGCGATGGGCTGCGCGCACTCGAACCGCCGGCTGGTGTCGAAGTGGGTGCACTGGCGGCAGGCGTGGAGAGGCGCCCGGCAGTTCGGGCACTGCTCGAGCGACGCGGTCGCGATCGGCAGGACCGCTCCGCACGCCCCGCACCGGGAGACGGTGTGCTTGGCAAGCATCCCACCGCTGCGCGGAGCCTCGGCGGCGGGCGGAGGCGGCCGGCGTGGCTCGGCGCCCGGGTTCCGGTCGCCTTTCTGGCGGTACTTTCGGTCGGCCATGCCGATAAGATCGCAGGGTGGTGATTACCAGGTCAAGGGCCGGCTCGTTGGCCATCCGGCATGGGCCGGCAGGCCAAGATGGGGAGGGGGCGCGTCCAAAATAGGCAAGGCCTCCCGATGCGCGCCGAGCGTAGGCGGTCTAGACTGGGGGCATCGATAGGGCGGCGAGCCGGCAGGCTCGCGTCGCCGAAAGGAGAACCCGATATGCCGCGGTATATGGTCGAGCGCACTTTTCCAGACGGCCTTGGTCTTCCCGCCAACGAAACAGGCGCGCAAGCGTGCCTCACCGTGGTGGGCGTCAACGCCGAGGACGGTGTGACGTGGGTGCACTCGTACGTCACGCCCGACAAGAAGAAGACCTTCTGCGTCTATGACGCGCCCAACCCCGAAGCGATCCGGCGTGCGGCCACCCGCAATAAGCTGCCGGTGGATCGGATCACGGAAGTCAGGGTGCTCGACCCGTACTTCCACCGGTAGCCGGCGGATCGCAGGCCCGGTGCGGTTCCAGCGGCCGATCCAGGCGGTTCACCCGCGGCGATCCCACCCTGATGGTGGGTGAGATCTCGCCCACCCCCGAATCGCGCGAGGGTGTGTCTTCACCCGATCTCGGCCCGGCCTCCGCGGAAATACCGAAATAGCCGCGAGTTAGCGTGGCGCGCGCGCCTGGCGCCGCTCTTGCTGTCACGGCGAGCGGAGGAGAAGGACATGGCCAAGACACAAGCCCGTCGACCGCTTGCCCCGACCCAGGTGCGCGTGCGCGAGCGGGGCAACATCTACTTCGCCTATCGGCCGAAGATCGACGAGCAAGTCGCCCAGAGTCTCGACGACGTGGAACGTCTCTACATGATCCTGAGCCCCCGCGGGCGAGACTCCTACCGGCTCCTCGTCATCGGAGGAAAGCGCCTCCCCGCGGTCAACGGCAGTGGTGAGCGAAAGACCTGGGCCTTCGTGGAGAAGGTCTCGAGCCGGGCCGAGGATGTAGAGGACGAGCTCGACCCCAAGACGCGCCTGACGAAAACGCGCGGGGAGCGCCAGCTCCCGGCGGCCCGTCCGGCGGGCGAGGGCGTGTACGCCATCGTGCGTCATCGCAGCCACACCCATCTGGCGTACGCCTTGGAGCTGCCACCGGAGCCGGGCGAGGTGCAACGAGCGCTGAACATCGTCGAGGAAGGTAGCTACGTCGCCGCCGTCAAGAACCCCAAGGCGAAGGCGGCGCCGGGCATGGGCCTCGACGAGACACGCCGAGCCGCGCTGCCCAGGACGCTCCAGAGTCTCTTCAGAGGTCGGCGATTCATCCCACTCGACCCGCCGAAATTCATGGACCACGAGGGCGCGGAAATCCTGCTCGTGGGTGTTCGACCGGATCTGTTCGCCGAGCTCGGAATCGAGCTCGACCGGGAGGAGGAGACGGAGGCCACGGCGGAGATCTTCTCCGACCTCAGGATGGAGAAGGAGCTGCATCCCGTCGCGCCGCTCGAGGGCAAGTGGGCGTAGGGCGAGGACGTTCTTGCCTCACAGGAGGTCCCGACATGGACATCATCGGCAAGTACATCGGCATCTGGGTCAACCGTAATGAGATCGAAGAGATCTTCGGGCTCGATCCAGCCAGCACCGCTCGAATCTTCCTGCTCGGCGGAGACGTGGTCGGCGAGGCTCCCGGCATCGGCCTCTGGATCCGTCTCGACACCGTGGCCATCGCGGGCGGGCCGGAGGATCTCTTCCCTGATGTGGCGAAGATGAGGCCGCGGCGGCTCGTCCGCTGGCATTACATCCGCGCCGCCGAGGTATTCGACACGAAGCTCGAGATGGAACGGCTGGTGGGCTTCCGCCCGCACGCGGCGTAAGCCCGCCTTGCGGCAGCGCGTGGCTCGCGCGCCGCCCCTTTTCTTGACCCGGCGGCGGCACGGGACTACGGTGTCAGCGCCATGACGACAGCCCCGGCCGAGCTTCGGCGGATCTGGGCCGACGCCCGGTGCCGGAGCATCCGGGCGGCGGCGCTCGGTCTGCTGGCGCTCGGTCTCGTCGCGCTCGCCGGGCGGGCCGGCGCGTCGACCCTTCTCGACTACGTCACGTTCGACGGCATCGACTATATCCGCTGGGCGGAGGAGCCGGGGCGCACGCTCGCGCGTGGCGACCTCGGCCTCGAGTTCGCGACCGTCGAGTGCTCGTTCGCGGAGGACCTCCGCGGATGCCCGTACGGGGTCGACGCGGCCGCGGCCTTCCTGCCCTCGGGCACCCGGATGTACGCGGTCCGCGGACACGCGACCAGCTTCCGGCTCGCGGCCGTGTGGAAGGACCGCATCTTCCTCTATCAGGCCTGGCGCAATCCGCGCGCGAAGGTCGGCGGCGACCTCTACGAGATCGCGGGCAAGGTGCGCGCGATCCATGTCCAGCGAGGTGAGCCGCCGGCAGCGGCCGCGACGAATCCGGCGACGATCGAGTCACCGCGCGACGTCGAGGCGCTCGTCGACATGATCGTCCAGGGCACGGCGCGCAAGCCGCGGGCGCACGAGGTCGGCGAGCCGCGCTACTGGCTCACGCTCTGGCTCACCGACGGCACCACGCTCGGCCGCCTCTACTTTCGCGAGACGAGCGAGCTGATGGGCGGTGTGGTCGTGCCCGCCGATTTCGCCAGAATTCTCGACCGATATCTGGGCGACCCATGACCAGCTTCAACCCGATGGACCCCGAGTTCCTGGCGAATCCCTATCCGACGTACGCGCGTCTCCGCGCCGAGGATCCCGTCCATCACAGCCCGCTCGACTTCTGGGTGCTCACGCGGTACGAGGACGTGGCGGCGGTGCTGCGCGATCCGCGCTTCATCAAGGAGCCGCTCGCTCCGTTCGTGGCGGCCCGCTTCGGCGTCGCGGTGCCGTCGGGCGTCGGGCTCTCGATGCTGGATCGCGATCCGCCCGATCACACGCGGCTTCGGAGCCTCGTCAGCAAGGCGTTCACCCCGCGCGTCGTGGAGGGGCTGCGGCCGCGCATCCAGAGGATCGTCGACGACCTCATCGCGCGCGCCGAGGCCGCCGGATCGATGGATCTGATC
>Ga0137394_10000783_pt1 | contig 22198 bp, 20 predicted proteins | sample czobulk116metaG_FD_108278 | JGI IMG/M metagenome (GOLD analysis project Ga0137394, IMG submission 108278) | Vadose zone soil microbial communities from Angelo Coast Range Reserve, California, USA - czobulk1.16 metaG | ecosystem: Environmental > Terrestrial > Soil > Vadose zone | place: USA...
ACCAAGACGGCGGGCAAGGTTCCCGCGAAGGCCTGAAAATAGTCGTAGCAACCTCCTGATTTTAGTGGCAAAATCAGAGGTCAACCTCGGAGGGTAAAGGTTGACCCAGCTCGAGACGCTCATAGAGGAGATTCCGAAGTACCAGCCGGGCGCCAACCTGGACCTGGTCAACCGCGCCTACCGCTTCTCCGAGCTCAGCCACCGCGGTCAGCAGCGCGCTTCGGGTGAGCCGTACCTCTCCCACCCCCTGGAAGTGGCCGGCCTCCTCGTGAACTTCAAGATGGACGTGACCACCGTCACCGCCGGCCTCCTCCACGACGTTCTCGAGGACACCGAGGCGACCAAGGATGACCTCGAGCGGGAGTTCGGACGGGAGATCGCCGAGCTCGTGGACGGGGTGACCAAGATCGGCAAGCTCGCCTTCTCCTCGCGCGAGGAGCGGCAGGCCGAGAACTTCCGAAAGATGGTCGTGGCCATGGCCCACGATCTGCGCGTGCTCATGATCAAGCTCGCCGACCGTCTCCACAACATGCGCACTCTCGACTACCTCCCCCTCGACAAGGGGCGGAAGATCGCGCAGGAGACCCTCGACATCTACGCGCCCCTCGCCCACCGGCTCGGGATGGCCAAGGTCAAGGCCGAGCTGGAGGACCTCGCCCTCCGGGTCATGCAGCCCGAGGACTACCAGGACCTGATGCGACGGGTGGCCAAGCGCCGGCTCGAGCGCGAGGCGGAGATCAACCAGCTCATCGCCATCCTCCAGGAGAAGCTGGGCGAAGTGGACATCGAGTCGAAGATCGCCGGGCGGCCCAAGCACTTCTACTCGATCTGGAAGAAGATGCACGAGGGCGGGCGGGAGTTCGACGAGATCTACGACCTCACCGCCGTGCGCGTCCTCACCAAGACCGTGCGCGACTGCTACGGCGCCCTCGGGGTCATCCACTCGCTCTGGAAGCCCGTGCCCGGCCGCTTCAAGGACTTCATCGCCATGCCCAAGGTCAACATGTACCAGTCCCTCCACACGACCGTCATCGGGCCCAAGGGCGATCCCGTGGAAATCCAGATCCGCACGTGGGACATGCACCGGGTGGCCGAGGAAGGCATCGCCGCCCACTGGCTCTACAAGGAGAAGAAGAGCGGGCACGACCGGTTCGACGAGGCCTTCATGTGGCTCCGCCAGCTCATGGAGTCGCAGAGCGACGTCACGGACTCGAAGGAATTCCTCGACTCCGTCCGGGTCGATCTCTTCCCCGATGAGGTCTACGTGTTCACGCCCAAGGGCGACGTGAAGGCGCTCCCCGAAGGCTCCACGCCCCTCGACTTCGCCTATGCCGTCCACACGGACGTGGGCCATCATTGTGTCGGCGCCAAGGTCAACGGCAAGCTGGTGCCCCTCCGCTACACCCTGCGGCAGGGTGACATCGTCGAGATCGTGACCTCGCCCACCCAGCATCCGAGCCGCGACTGGCTCAAGATCGTCAAGTCGAGCCGCTCCAAGGCCAAGATCAACCAGTGGCTGAAGGTGGAGGAGCGCGCCCGCTCTCTCGAGCTCGGCCGCGAGCTCTTCGACCGCGAGGCGAAGAAGTATCGCCTGGTCCCCGCCACCCTCCTGGCCTCGGAGGAGATGAAGAAGCTCCTCGTCGAGCTCGGCTTCTCCGCCGCCGACGACCTGCTCGCGTCCGTGGGCTATGGCAAGAGCTCGGTGCACCAGGTGCTGGGCAAGCTCGCTCCCGCCGTCGTGCGCGAGCACGATCAGGCGCCGGAGACCAAGCCCCAGAAGACGGCCAAGAAGAATGAGGGCGCGGTCCGGATCCGTGGCGTCGACGACGTGCTGGTGCGCTTCGGCAAGTGCTGCTCGCCCGTGCCGGGCGACGGGATCGTGGGCTTCATCACGCGGGGCCGCGGGCTGACCGTGCACGCGCGCGACTGCCTGACCGTGGTCAAGAACGTGCTCGACAAGGAGCGGCTGGTGGCGGTGGAGTGGGACGGGGGCGAGCCGGCCAAGCGTCCGGTCAGGATCGCCGTCTATATCGGGCGCGACCGTCCGGGCATCCTCGCCGAGATCACCGCGGCCATCTCCTCCCGCCAGGGCAACATCACCAAGGCGGAGATCACCGTCACCGACGACCGGAAGGGCCTCAACCATTTCGTCATCGAGGTGGAGGACCTTCAGCAGCTGCAGGGCATCATGCAGAGCATCCGCGAAGTGAAGGACATCGTGAACGTGGAAAGAATCCGCGGCCTCTAGTCCGCCGCCCCTCGGCCGCTCCCTCATGACGCGCCCCGAGTTCGAGACGCTCGTCGAGCGGGCCCTCCGCACGCTGCCCCGCCGGTTCAAGGACAAGATCAGCAACGTCGCCATCGTGGTCGAGGACTGGGCGGACGACGAGACGCTCGAGCAGCTCGGCATCGAGCCGCCCGACACCCTCTACGGTCTCTACCGGGGCATCGATCTCACCCGCCGCGACACTTCCTACGGCAATGTCCTTCCCGACACGATCCACATCTATCAAGGGCCGATCGAGGAGGACTGCGCGGATGCGGAGGAGATGGCCGAGCTCGTGCGCGACACCGTGATTCACGAGATCGGTCACTATTTCGGTCTCGACGACGACACGATGGAAGACATCGAGAGCCACCAGTAGTACGCCGGGCCGATCGGTTCTGCCCGGGTTTTGCTATTCCGTTCCCCGTGTCCACCAGATTCGGACAAGTTTTTTGCTTGACAGCATTTTCATTTGTCCTTATGGTTTCAGCGTACGCTGAAAATTATGGAACAAGTGAAACGATGGAGAAAACACAGAGTATCGTGCGGTCAGCGGCCCAGCGGCTTCGGGAGCTCCTTCCGAAGGCCACCGGTTGGGAGGAGCATGCGGGGCTCAAGGTCGGCGGTCAAAAGGCTGATCTAGTGATGAAATTCAAGTTCGGCGGGGACGAGCAGACGCTACTTCTCGAAATCACTTCGCTCGGCCAGCCCCGCCAGATCCGGGAGACCGTCACACGGCTGGGCGAGCTGCGGGCCGAGATGGGAGGGGCGTACCCGGTGGCGGTGGCCCAATACATCAGCCCCCAGGGCGCCGCCATCCTGAAGCGGAACGGGCTCGGCTATCTTGATCTCTCCGGCAATTGCCATCTCGCCTTCGGCAACGTGCTTATCGAGAAAGAAGGCAAGCCGAATCTCCGGCCCTCGACGCGGCCCCTCAAGGCCCTCTTCGCGCCACGCGCCACCCGGGTGATCCGGGCGCTCCTCGTCGAGCCCGGCCACCTCTGGCGGCTCGACGAGCTCGCCCGGTCCGCCCAGGTCAGCCTCGGCCACGCGCACAACGTCGTGAAGCGCCTCGTCGAGCTGGCGTGGCTGGATCGGGGCGAGCAGCAGCGGATCCATCTCAGCAAGCCCGCCGACCTGCTCGACGCGTGGGTGGACGCCTACACGTACCGGCTGAACGAGGCCACCACGTACTTCTCGCCCGAGCGGATCACCCGCAAGCTCGTGGGCGAGATCGCCCGGGTCGCTCAGGAGGAGGGCCGGCGCTTCGTCTTCACCCTCCATTCCGGAGCCGCCCTCGTCGCGCCCAATGTCCGGTTCCCCGCCATCCACTGCTATCTGGAGGGGGACCCGGAGCCGGTGGCGAAGGCCCTGGGACTCCGACCCGGCGACGACGAGGGCAATGTTCACCTCCTCGCACCCTACGACCCCGGCGTCTTCCACGCCCCCATCACGAAAAGCGGCGTGCCGGTGGTGTGCCTGCCGCAGCTCTATGCCGATCTCTATCACTACGAGCGGCGTGGCCGCGAACAAGCGGCCCATATCCGTCGGGAAGCCATGGGCTTCTAGGCGGGGAAGGGAGGTGACGCTTCCATGAAGAAGAAAGCCAAGAAGAAGAGCGCGACGAAGCGCAAGAAGGCCACGAAGAAGGGACGCCGGCGCTAGCCGACGTCGAGTGTTGGCGATTGCAGCGGAAAGGGGGTGACTTCCTAATGGCGAAGAAGAAGAAGGCGGCCAAGAAGAAGAAGAAGTAGCGTGAGGGGCTCGGTGGGAGGTGGCGGCCTTCCATCGACGCGTACCACGCTCTTTGAGCAGGTCACCCGGCGGGGGGCGGCAACGCTCCTCGCCGGGCTCCTGTCGTGCGGCTAGACGATCTTGACGACCTTTCCGGCTTTGAGGCAGCGGGTGCAGACGCGCAGGCGCTGGACCGTGCCCGCGACGCCGATCTTCCCCCGCATCGAGACCAGATTGACGAGCCAGCGCCGTTTCGTGACATTGTGGGCGTGACTGATCTTGTGGCCGACGGACGGTCCTTTCCCGCACACATCGCAACGTTGAGCCATGCCGACTCCTTGAGGGGATCTGCGCCTGATTTGCCGGACGCGAGGCCCTTTTATAGCATGATCGAGTGAGCGGAGCAACGACTTGACCCCTCCCAGCCCACCATCTCTCGGCGCGGCCTCCGAGCCCGCGGCCGCGCCGGGGCCCCGCACGCGCCTCGAGGCGCTTCCCGGGGTCGGCCCGCAGCGCGCGAAGCTCCTCGCCAAGCTCGGGCTCGTCACCATCGAGGACGCGCTCTGCCAGCACCTCCCGAGCCGGCACGAGGATCGCAGCCAGATCCTCCCCCTCGGTCGCGTCACTGTGGGCGACGCGCGCACGTGCGCGGGCACCATCGCGGGGATCAGCCCGCCTCCGCGGGGGCGGCCCCGCGTGCCCCTGACCGTCATGATCCGCGACGCGAGCGGCTTCTTGAGCTGCGCGTGGTTCAATCAGCCGTACCTGGCGCGCGTCTTCAAGCGCGGCCAGTTCCTGATCGTGCACGGGAAGGTCCAGCCGTATGGCCGCGGACCGCTCCAGATGCAGGTCAAGGACTACGAGCTGGTCGAGGAGGGCCCAGACGAGACGCTGCACACGGGCCGCCTCGTTCCCGTTTATCCCGCCACCGAGGGCCTGACCCAGCGCCCGCTCAGGCGTTTGATGAAACGCCTGGTCGACGGATGGGCCGATCAGGTCGAGGATCCGCTCCCCTCGGCGATCCGGGAGAAGATGGGCCTGCCTTCCCTCGGCCAGGCCATTCGTGGCGCCCATTTTCCCGAGACCGATGCCTCGCAGGCCCTGGCTCGTGGCCGGCTCATCTTCGACGATTTTTTTCTCATGGAGGTCGGCCTCGCCATCCGGCGCCACCGGGAGGGGCGGCGGCGAGGGCTCGCGATGAATCCCAAGGGCGAGCTGGCTCGACGTCTGCTGGCGGGGCTGCCCTACACGCTGACCGCCGCGCAGGAGCGCGTGTGGCGTGAGATCAAGACGGAGATGGCCGAGCCCTATCCGATGAACCGTCTGCTCCAGGGCGACGTCGGCTCGGGCAAGACGATTGTGGCGGCCCTGGCCATCGTGACCGCCGTGGAGGCGGGCTACCAGGCCGCCCTCATGGCGCCCACGGAGATCCTGGCCGAGCAGCACATGATGACCCTCCAGGCGCTCCTCGAGCCCCTGGGCGTGCGCGTCGTCCTGCTGACCGGCGCCGTCAAGAGCAAGGCGAGACAATCGGCCATCGAGGCGGTGGAGAGTGGCTCGGCCGGCTGCGCCGTCGGCACGCACGCGCTGGTGCAGGGAGGCGTGGCCTTCGAGCGACTCGGGCTGGCCGTGATCGACGAGCAGCACCGCTTCGGCGTCGGGCATCGCGCGGCGCTTCGCGGCAAGGCCGAGAGCCCCGACGTTCTCGTGATGACGGCCACACCGATTCCCCGCACCCTTGCCCTCACCCTCTATGGCGACCTCGAGGTCTCCGTGCTCGACGAGCTACCCCCCGGCCGCAAGCCGATACGGACGGAGGCTCGCGGGGAGCGGGCCAGGCAGAAGATCTATGCCTTCCTCCGGGACGAGATGGCGGCGGGCCGGCAAGTCTACGTGGTCTGCCCCCTCGTCGAGGAGTCGGAGGCCTCCGACCTCCGCGCGGCCACGGAGATGGCGGAGCGGCTCCAGCGTCAGGTCTTTCCCGAGCGCCGCGTGGGGCTCCTCCACGGCCGGCTGAGCTTCCCGGAGAAGGAGCGCGTCATGCGCGAGTTCAAGGAGGGCGCGGTCCACGTCCTCGTCTCGACCACCGTGATCGAGGTCGGCATCGACGTGCCCAACGCTTCCGTCATGCTCGTGGAGCACGCCGAGCGCTTCGGGCTCTCCCAGCTCCATCAGCTCCGCGGCCGCGTGGGGCGGGGGCCCTTCAAGAGCTTCTGCATCCTCCTGTCCGCGGGGGCGAGCGACGACGGCAGGCGGCGCATCCAGGCAATGACGGAGACCAACGACGGGTTCAAGATCGCCGAGGTGGATCTCGAGCTCCGCGGGCCCGGTGAGTTCTTCGGCACGCGCCAGTCGGGGCTGCCGGAGTTCCGCGTGGCCGATCTCCTGCGCGACGGCGCCGTCCTGGAGCAGGCGCGTCGCGAGGCCTTCGCCCTGGTGCAGGCCGACCCCAGCCTGCTCGCTCCCGCGCACCGGAGGCTGCGCGCCGCGCTTCTCGCGCGCTGGCGCGGCAAGCTCGACCTGGCGGGAATCGGCTGATGCGCGTGCTCGCGGGCGAGCTCAAGGGCCAGCGGCTCGTCACCCCCAAGGGCCGGACGACGCGGCCCACGGCGGACCAGGTGCGCATCGCCTGCCTGGACACCCTCATGCCGTATCTCGAGGCAGGCCCGTTCCTCGATCTCTTCGCGGGGGCGGGCGGCGTGGGCATAGAGGGACTCTCGCGGGGGGCGCCCTCGGCCGTCTTCGTCGAGGAGGACCGCGGGGCCATCGCCGCCCTCGCGGACAACGTGAAGCGCCTCGGGCTCGGCGAGCGCGCCCGGATCATCCGCGCGGACGTGACACGCGCGCTCGCCACCCTTGCCTCCGAGGAGGCGCGCTTCGCCGTTGTCTTCCTCGACCCGCCCTACGATTCGCTCCAGAGCGCGGAAACCCTCGACCGGCTCGGCGAGGGCGCCTGTCTGGCCCCGGGGGCCATCGTGGTCGCCCAGCATCCCACCAAGCTGCCGCCCACGCCGGACAGCGGCGTCCTCGGACTGTGGAAGAGCCGGCGGTTCGGGGAGACGACCTTGACTTTCTTTCGGGCCCGCGCGTAGAGTGAGCGTGCTTTTTCCACCATTTCCGCGGCACGAACGGGGGACGACGTGAGCACGCGGGCCGTCTATCCAGGCATGTTCGATCCGATGCACAACGGGCACCTCGACCTGATCGAGCGCAGCCTGCGCATCTTCGACGAGGTGATCGTGGCGGTGGTCGCCAATCCCTCGAAGCAGCCGCTCTTCGACGTCAAGGAGCGGCTCGAGATGATCGACGAGGCCACCGCGGGCATGGGACGCATGCGCATCACCGCCTACGACGGGCTCCTCATCGATCTCGTGCACCGGGAGCAGGCCGACTGCATCGTGCGCGGCATTCGTGCCGTCTCCGATTTCGAGTACGAGTTCCAGATGGCCCTCATGAACCGCAAGCTCCGCCACACGGCGGAGACGGTGTTCCTCATGCCTCACGAGAAGTACACCTACATCTCCTCGCGCCTCATCAAGGAAGTCTCCTCGCTCGGCGCGGCCGTGACGGGCATGGTGCCGACGGTGGTCGAGGAGCGGCTGAACGCCAAGTTCTCCAGAAAGTAGGCTCTCCGCATGCTCGCTGACCGTCTGGCCACTCTCCAGCCCTCTCCCACCCTCGCCATGCAGGCCAAGGCCAAGGCCATGCGCGCGCAGGGCATCGATGTCATCTCCTTCGGGGCGGGGGAGCCCGACTTCGACACCCCGCGCCGCATCAAGGACGCGGCCGTCCGCGCCATCGAGAGCGGGCAGACCAAGTACACGGAGGTGGGAGGCATCCCAGAGCTCCGTGCCGCCGTCTGCCAGAAGCTCAAGCGCGACCTCGGGCTCGAGTACGCGCCCGACGAGGTGACGGTGTCCTGCGGGGCCAAGCACACGCTCTACAACATCTTCATGGCCCTCGTGAATCCGGGCGACGAGGTGCTGATCCCGAGCCCGTTCTGGGTCTCCTATCCCGAGCAGGTGCAGCTCCTCGGCGGCGTGCCCGTGCCCGTCGAGACGTCGGAGTCGACGGGCTTCGATCTCGACCCGGCGGCTCTGAGGCGAGCGGTGACGTCGAAGACCAAGCTGCTGGTCGTGAACAGCCCGGGCAATCCGACGGGGGCGGTGTTCTCGGCCTCGGCCCTGCGTCAGGTCGGCGAGCTGGCCGTGGAGCGCAGCCTGTGGATCGTCTCCGACGAGTGCTACGAGGCCCTGACCTACGAGGGGCGGCACGTCTCGGTCGCCTCGCTCTCGCCCGAGATCAAGGCGCGCACCCTCGTGGTCAACACGTGCTCCAAGGCCTATGCCATGACGGGCTGGCGGCTCGGCTTCGCCGCGGGCGCCAAGCCGATCATCAAGGCCATGACGGACATCCAGGGCCAGGTGACGTCGAACCCGACCTCGATCACCCAGTGGGCGGCCGTGGAGGCGCTGGCCGGACCGCAGGACGAGATCGCCAAGATGGTGGGTGAGTTCGACCGGCGTCGCCGGGTCATCGTGGAGGCCCTCAACGCCATGCCGGGCATTCGCTGCGTCACGCCCAAGGGCGCCTTCTACGTCTTTCCGAATGTCTCCGGGCTCTTCGGCAAGCGGTGGAAGGGCGGCGTGCTCAAGGGCTCGGCGGACGTCTGCGCCTTTCTCCTGGACGAGGCTCGCATCGCCACCGTGGCCGGTGTGGACTTCGGCTCGGACGCGCATATCCGGCTCTCGTATGCCACGGGGCTCGAGACGATCAAGGAAGGCATGAGCCGCATGGCGGCCGCCTTGCGAAGGCTCGACGGATGAAGATCGAGGGCTCCTCCGACATTCCCGCTCCGCGTGACAAGGTCTGGGCGGCCTTCCTCGATCCCGCCACCCTCGCCAAGGCCATTCCCGGCTGCGAGGGGCTCGAGGAGATCGGTCCGGGCGAGTACAAGGCCAAGATGAAGATCGGTGTCGCCGCCATCAAGGGCACCTTCGAGGGCAAGGTGCGTCTGTTCGACCTCGAGCCCCCCAACCGCTACCGGATGGCGCTCGAAGGCAGCGGCGGGCCGGGCTTCGTGCGGGGCGAGGCGGGCATGGAGCTCTCTGACGCCGAGGGGGGCACGCGCGTGACCTACTCTGCGGATGTCCAGGTGGGCGGGCTCATCGCGAGCGTCGGCCAGCGCATGCTCGGGGGCGTCAGCAAGATGATGCTCGACCAGTTCTTCACCCGCATGAGCGAGCTCCTGGCCGAGGCGAAGTAGCGCGGCATCGTCTCGATGTTGTCGCTCCGGGGGCTGCTGCTCGGCACACTGCTCCTGATCCCCGCGCCGCCCGCCGCCCCTGCCCCTCCCACCCCGCCTGAATGCTCGGGCGCGGGGGGCGCCGGCCCGTCACGCTGTCTCTACCGCTCGCTCCTGCCCAGCTCCGGCATCGTGGCGGACTGCCGGACCGAGCGTGATTGTCGGGTCGGCTACTACTATGGCAGCCCGGAGCAGGCAAACTGGTTCACGCTGCCCGACGGGTTGAGCGTCCTCCCCAAGCCCGAGGTGATCTGGCATACCGCGACCTTCGCGGAGACGCGGGTTCCGTGCGGCCGCGCCTGCACGTGGAGCTATTTCTTCGAGGCGAAGCGGCGGCGGCTCTCGGCGCCCCGCCGCGACGTGCTCGACGTCGACCACCGGCGCCTGCTCATGGCCCAGGTGGACGGGCGCGCGCTCGCCATCCGCCAGATCTTCTCCGCCCGCGACATCGTGCGCATCGAGCGCGAGTGGGCTCCCGGCCTCACCGTCGGCTATGCGATCACGGCCATCCACTTCGATCCCGACGGGCGGCTGTCCTTCACGTGGCTCAAGGGCGCCGAGCGCGCCTCCGTGTCAGAGCGCGTCACCGTCCCAACATATGTACGTCAGGGGGCGGACGCGACCGAGAAGGCACGTCGGTAAGAACGACCTCGGCGCGAGCCAGTCCAGGCCGCGAGGGCTTGCCGTAAGGGCACCGGCGCGCGTCGTTCCACCCGGCGCCGAGCGGAGAAGTCTTCTCGGAATCCGGGGCGGTGAGGTAGACTCGCACTCTGCCACCGAAGAGGTGGAAGACGTGGTGCTCATGCTGGCGGGCGAGCGTCGGTCGGCGGCGCCGCCTGAGGTGCGCCGATGAGACGAGCTTCCGCTGCTCTGGCTCTCTCTGCCGTCCTCGCCTGTCTGGCCATGGCCGTGCCTGCGCTCGCCCAGAAGCCCGTAGCGGAGCGCCCGAGCTACGAGCTGGGGGCGCGGTGGCTTCTGAGTGACGGCGCCTACGATCTGATCAAGAGCGGTGGAGACGGCTACGTCTTCGCGGCCAGCCCCTCCCGGCAGATCCAGCTCACCCCGGAGCTGGGCATGGCGCGGATCCTCAAGGATGGCGCGGTCGAGTGGCAGCTGGATCCGCCTCCCAAGCTCAAGTGGCCGATGGAAATCGGCAAGTGGGGCGTGAACTACAACGCGGTGCTGCGCAACCGGGATTGGCCTCAGGGCATTCCGGTGAATCTCACCTGGGAGGTCAAAGCCTACGAGAGCGTGCAGGTGCCGGCAGGGACGTATCAGGCCTTCCGCATCCAGTACCTGGCGGAGTACCAGGGAGACACCTCGAGACGCGGAGTCGCGCTTCCCGGCCGGCAGTCGTGGACGCTGACCACGTGGTATGCCCCCGAGGCCCAGCAGTTCGTGAAGGCCGAAGGCGTGGGGCTTCGTGGCGTCGACTTCCAGCTCGTCGCCTCGGACAAGTCGGCGCCCGCTCCTCTCCAGGTCGTTCTCGCCGATCCGAAGGATCAGGTCCACGTGAGCGGCGCCGACCTCACGGTCGCCGGGAAGGTCACGGCACCGGCAGGCGTGGCGCGCGTGGCCGCCACGCTCAACGGCGTGGAGGTCTTCAACCGCGCCGAGCGCGGCCCCGCCCGCGAGGTCTCGCTGAGCTTCCCGGTGACGCTTCGCGAGGGCAAGAACGTGCTCCTCGTGACGGCCACCGACGCGCGGGGCCAGAATCGCCAGGAAGCGCGCGTCATCTTCCGCGATCGTCCGGCGCCGCCGCCCGTCGCCCCCGGTCCCGCGCCGGTCACGCCGCCGCCCCCGCCGCCCGCCTCCTCGTCCCTGCAGGTTGCGATCTCTTCGCCGAGGGACCAATCGCGCGCCGACCAGGAAAGCATCGCCCTCGCCGGCCTTGCCTCGAGCAGCAATGGTGTGACACGCGTGCTCGTGATGCTCAATGGGGTAGAGGTCGCGCGGCTCGAGGAGCGGGCGGGGAAGTCGGCCCTGCCCGTGAATCTTCCCCTCAAGCTGCGCGAAGGGCAGAACACCATCGTGGTCACCGCGACCGACACGGCGGGGACGACCCAGCAGGAGGTGCGCTCGGTTTCCTTCGAGCGCGCCGTTCCCCTCACCGTGCAGGTCCGCCACCCCGAGGACCGGGCGCGCGTCAACGATCAGTCGAGCCTGGTGGCGGCCGAGATCAGCTCCGGTAAGGGAGTGGCCAGCGTCAACGTGCTCCTGAACGGGACGGAGGTGTTCAAGGAGGTCGAGCGGCCCGCCAAGCGCTCGGTGGCGGTAGCGGCGCCCGTCAAGCTCCGCGAAGGCAGCAACACCATCGTGATCCGGGCGACCGAGCCCGACGGCACCGTCCGCCAGGAAGTTCGCACGGTGATCTACGAGCGGCCCGCCCCTCCGGCGGCCGCGCCTCTGCCGGCGCCCGCGGCGACCCCGCGCCGCGAGCTATGGGCGGTGGTGATCGGGGTGGGGCAGTACAACAGCACCGCGATTCCCCAGCTCAAATACTCGGTGGCCGACGCCGAGGCGTTCCACGAGGTCCTCATCGGCAAGGGGGGCTTCAAGAAAGAGAACGTCCTTCTCATCACGGACAAGACGGCGAGAAAGCCCACGCTTCGCGATCTCAAGTGGGCCCTGGGGACCTTTCTCGCCCGCTCCGCCAAGAAGGAGGACCTCATCGTGATCTTCTTCGCGGGCCACGGCGCCCCCGAGATCGATCCACGAGGTGCGGAGCCAGACGGTCTCTCGAAATACCTCGTCCCCTCCGACGCCGATCCCAACGACCTCTACTCGACGGGGCTGCCCATGGACGAGTTCCAGACCATTTTCGACCGCATCGAGGCCGAGCGCGTCGTGGTCTTCCTGGATGCGTGCTACAGCGGCGCGGCGGGCGGCCGGACCTTCGCCTCACGACGGACGCGGACCGCACGGGTCGACGAGGTCTTTCTGGACCGGCTCACCCGCTCAAGAGGGCGCGCCATCGTCACGGCCTCCCAGGCCTCGGAGGTGTCGCTGGAGGTGCCGGAGCTGGGCCATGGCCTCTTCACCCATTTTCTCGTCCAGGGCCTTCGGGGCGCCGCGGACCTCGACCGCGACGGGATCGTGTCGCTGCAGGAGATCTATCAATACCTCGAGCAGCAGGTCTCCCAGAAATCACGCGCGATGGGCGGCAACCAGCACCCGGTGATGAAGGGAGAGATGGAAGGGATCTTGCCCCTCGTCAAGGTCGGCGGCCGATGAAGGGCTCGGTGGGCATCGTCGCCGTCATCGGCGCGCTGTCGCTCGTGGTGTGGACCGCCGCCTACATCTTCAACCCCTCGACCCCGCTGACGCAGGCGGAAACGGTGATCGTGGTGGGCGTCTGTGCCGTGCTCGTCTTCGGCTTCAAGTGGGTCGTATCCAGTATCGCCAAGATGCGGGGAGGCAATGAGCCGCACTCCTAGAGCGGTTCCCGTCGCGCTCGCGCTTCTCGTCGCGCTGCTCGCGTCAATCTCCTCGGGGGTCGGCGCCGGGGCCGCCGCCGAGCCACTTCCTCTCGCCTGCAGCGCTAACACGCCCACCGTGCCCCTGGGGGGCAAGGTGGTCCTGAAAGCCTGGGGGCGGTCGCTCGGAGGGCGCGCGCTTCGCTACGCCTGGGACGTCCCGGTCGGGAAGATCGAGGGACGGGGCGCGGAGGTGCGCTGGAGCCTCGCCGATCTGCGCCCCGGCATCTTCGCGGCGAGCGTGACGGCAACCGACGGGGAGAGTACCTCCGCCGAGTGCCTGATCCGCGTCGCGGTCAGACGGGATGCCGAGCCTCGAGGCCTCCCGCGGGAGACGGCCCGGTCTCTGCTTTCCGCCGGTCAGTCAGAGATCGCGGGCTACGGTCTCTACAGCTATCTCCTCCTGGGCGCCCCGCCGAGCGAGGCGAGCCGCGAGCGCTATCTCAAGGCGATCGAGGCCTATCTCGCGCTCATTCCGGACGTGGCGAGCCTCGAGGAGTACCTGCCGCGGGGCGAGCTCAATGTCTTCTATCTCCCGGTGCGGGGCACTCCGCCGTCTGCCCTCACGGCGCAGTGGACCCTCGACAACTATGACTACGCCCGCGCGCGGAGCCTGCTCCGGGGCCTTCCCGAGCCCAATCGCGACGGCCCGTACATCCTGGCCGCCTTCAAGCCGGTGGGGGGCGCGGGGACGGCCCCGGGGCCGTATCTCTTTCAGAACCTCTCGAGCGTGCCTCCGCACCTCGCCGCGTCGTGGGTGAAGGAGTTTCTCAATCAGGCGGCGCAGGAGCGCTTCTGGGAGGAGAAGACGGCGATGCAGCTGGCGCAGCGGATGCGCGCCACCGTCGGGATCATGGGCAGCGGGCTGCCCGAGGTCAAGAAGGCGCTCGACGGCTGGATCACCTGGGTTCGCTGAGCCGGCCGCGACTCAGCCGGACTACGGGGGCTTCAGGCGCTCCATGAACTCTTTGAAGTTCGGTTCCGCGCGGAGGAGTTCGGGCCCGATCTGGATGAACCTTGACCCCGGCGTGTCCGCGGGAAGCTCACGAGCAGATACTCCATCAGGCAGGCATCGTCAGGCGGTGACGGCGGCGAGGGGTCGCCGGAGGGCGAGGGTGAGAGGCAGGGTGAGAAAGACCATCGAGCCGACGAGGCCGAGGGCCAGCGGCACGCCGCCCCAGTCGCTCACGAGCCCGTAGGCGAAGGGCGCCAGCGCGGAGGCGCCCACGCCCAGGGTGTAGAAGATGCCGTAGCTCCGCGCCCGCCGGTCGCTCGTCACGAGGTCGGCCACCGTGCCGTACAGCACGGACGAGGTGCCGTTCAGCGCCACCCCCAGCGGGGGCAGCAGGATGAGCGATGCGCCGAGGGGCAGCGTGAGCAGGAGCAGGATGGTCGCGCCCGTGGCCACTTCGGTGATGATGACGGTGCGGATCACGCCCAGCCGCTCGGCGAGCGCGCCGCAGGCGAACTTGCCCACCGCGCCCCCCGCGAACACGAGCATGAGGGCGAGCCCGACCGCCTGCACCGTCGAGCCTTTGGCGATCAGCAAGAAGGGGAGGAAGGTCAGGAACCCGCTCCGGGTCGAGTTGTCGATGATCTGGATGGCGGAGAGGGCCTGAAAGCCCCGCACGTCTCGAATGCCCCAGTCCGATCCTGCGCGCGGCGCCTCCTCGCTGGCGACGGGCGCCCAGCCTGCGCCCAGACGGTAGAGAAGCACCAGGATGACGGCGGCGGCCATGAGGCCCACGGCAGCGTACGCTTCCACGGCGCCCCGCCAGCCAATCCACGGCACGGCCACGGCGACCGAAGCGGGGACCACGACCTTGCCGAGATCGCCGGAGAAGTTGTAGGTGCCGAGGGCGATGCGCCGGCGTCCCGACTCGTAGGCCTCGGAGACCAGCGAGGAGGAAAGGGGGTGCTGCACGCTCGAGCCCATGCCTCCCGCGATCAAGCAGCAGAGGAGCGCGAGGAAGCTTCCCGTGAAGCCCGCGGCCACGAAGCCGAGCGCGGTCACCGCCGTGCCCGCGGCGAGGAGTCGCGCCTCGCCCCAGCGCTCGGCGAGGAGACCCGCGGGGATCTGGAAGGCGGCCATGCCTCCGCTGTAGAGCGTGCGCAGGAGCCCGACCTGCGCGAAGTTGAGACCAAGCTCGCGCGCCCACACGGGCAGGAGGACGTAGAGGATGTCGGAGAAGCCGTCGTGGATGAAGTGGGTGCCGCAGGCGGTGCCGAGGACGGCGCGGGCGCGGCTCATGCGCCCGAGTATTTCACAGGCGCGGCCGCGGAGGCAATTGGAGCGGGCGGCCCCTCAGCGCGCGCGACGGGTGAGCATGGCGAAGATCATGGCGTGGGTCACGAAGAGGGCGGGCACCACGAAGGTCGGGATGAAGTACGCGGCGCCCAGCAGCACATTGTTCCGTAGCCCTTGATAGAAGGCATTGATCAGGTCGAGCGTTCCCACCACATTGAAGATCCAGACGAGGGCGATGGCGGAAGACCATTGCATGCGCAGGGCCGCGATGGCGAGCAGCGCGAGCAGCGCCGCGAGGAGATCGCCGTAGGCGGCGGGCACCGCGAAAGCGGCCGGCAAGGCGGGCCCCACCACGGTCGGGACCAAGAACACCATGCCGAGATGGCGGAAGGCGTGCAGGAGCAGGAGCGGGATGAGGGCGACCCGAAGGGGCAGCGCCGATAGCCGCGGCGCCACGTAGAAGCGCGCGATGAGGATATAGCCGACGAAGCTCATCAAGACCTGAAGCCCGAAGATGGCGCGTATGCTCATGCTCAGCGTCCCTCGGCCTGCTCGCCTCGCAGGGTCATGCAGGTGCTCGAGGCGCGCGCCACCAGCCGGTCCTTGTCGTCGTGAACGTCGCACTCGACGAGCCCCACCCTATGTCCGCCCTTGACGACCCTTCCCGTGGCCACCAGGCGCCCCGTCCACACGGGCTTGAGAAAATTGATCTTGAGCTCGAGGGTGGTGAAGGTCTCGCCCTCGTCGAGAGAGGACGCGTAGGCCATGCCCATGGCGGCATCGGCCAGATCGCAGAGGACTCCGCCGTGGAGGGTGCCCATGGGATTGGCGTGCTGGGGCCCCGCCTCCATCTCCATGACGGCGTGGCCGGGCTCGATCGACCTGATGGTGAAGCCGATGAGGGTGGCGATGGGCGGGGGCGGCAGCTCTTCGTTCTGGACCATCCTGATGAGATCGAGCATCTTTGGCATCGGTAATTCTCCTAGCGCCAGGCCCCGACCTTGATGGCGGCGGCGAGCGTTGCTCCGAAGACGACGAGGGCGAGGGCCATGGCGGCGAAGATCCCCGGCAGGCCCCAGCCGAGCCAGTAGCCCGCCAGCCATCCGCCCGCCACGGCCACGCCCAGACGAAGAAACCCCGCCGTGAGGGGCCAGGCGAGACGGCCGGCGCCCTGCGAAGCGAAGTACAGGGCGAGGCCGAGTCCGAAGAAGCCGTAGGTCGGACCCACGATCAGGAGATACGTCGCCCCCACCGCCTGCACCTGGGAATCTCCCGTGAAGAGCCCGAGCCAGGCGTGGGGCACGGCCGCCGCGAAGAGGCCGATGGATGCCGTGAGGGCCGCGGCCAGGCCCGCGCCCGTCCAGGCGATGCGCTCCGCGCGCGCGTGTTGCCCGGCGCCCACGTTGGTGCCGACCATGGCCACCAGCGCCGAGCCCATACCGAACACCAGGGGGATCTGGAGGTACTCGAGTCGCGCGCCCATGCCGTAGCCTGCGAGGGCGGCGGTGCCGAAGGGGCCGACGAGCCCCGTCATCAATACCACGGTCAGGTTGGTGAGGATGGTGTTCAAGGAGCCGGGCGCGCCCACGCGCAGGATCTCCCAGAAGATCTCGCGGCGGAGACGCAAGCCCCGGAGGGACAGTCGCACCGTGCTCCGGGACGAGCAGAGATAGATGGCGAGAACGAGCGCGGCCGCGCCGAACGCAGTCACGTTCGCCGTGGCCGTGCCGGCCACGCCCAGCCGCGGGAAGGGCCCCCAGCCCAGCACGAGGGTGGGAGCGAGCGCGAGATAGATGACGGCGGAGCCGGCGGTGACCGCCGCGGGAAGGGCCATGGTTCCCGTGCCGCGGACGATGCTTGACAGCGTGTTGAGGAGCCAGTAGACGACGGCCCCGCCGAAGACCACGTGCGAGTACGTCACGGCCGCCTCGAGCGCCTCCGAGGTCCCGCCCATGGCGCGATAGACGGCGGGTCCGCCCAGCAGGAGGCCCGCGGTGAACACGGCGGACATGACGAGGGCGATCAGGACGGCGTGAGCGGCGAGGGCCTGGGCCTCCGCCCGGCGTCCCGCGCCGAGGGCCCGCGCCACCGCGGAGGACACGCCGCCTCCCATGCCGCCGGCCGACATGGTCTGCATGAGCATGACGAGCGGGTAGACGAGGGAGACTCCGGCGAGGGCGGCGGACCCGAGCCACCCGACGAAGACGGCGTCCAGCGTGCTCAGGACGGCCTGGAGCACCATCACGAGGACGTTGGGCGCGGCCAGGCGGAGCAGGGTGGGGGCGACGGGGGCCTCGAGCAGTCGCTTGGTCCGGGCCGACATCACGGGTGAGGCGGGGGCGGCCGAGGCCGTCGAGCTCATGACTTGTAAAATAATAGTTACTTGCTTTTTTGTCAAGTCCCCGCCTAGAATGCGGGCATGCCCAAGGTCTACGGCCAGCGCTGCCCCGTCGCCAAGACGCTGGAGGTCGTGGGGGACCGCTGGACGCTCCTCGTGGTCCGAGACCTCCTCGGTCGCACGCGCCGCTTCCAGGACCTGCAGGCTTCGCTACCGGGTATCGCCCCCAACATTCTATCGGACCGGCTCAAGCTCATGGAGGAGCACGCCCTGGTGACGCGCCGCTTCTATTCCGATCATCCCCCGCGAGCGGAGTACGAGCTCACGGACAAGGGGAAGGAGCTGGGGGTGGTGGTGGGCGCGCTGGCCGCGTGGGGCGCCCGCCACGTCTACAGGCGGGCACGGCTCGTCCACGCCGATTCCGGGCGCGAGGTGCAGCTGGGCTACTTCCGCGCCGACACGGGCGAGCGCGTGCCGGGGAGCAGCATCCGGCTCAGCCGCCGCCTCAAGGCAGGTTCGCCAAGAACTCCACGACGGCGAGGTTGAAGGCCTCGGGCTGATCCCGATTGGCGAAGTGGCTGGCCGGCGCGAGGAGGGCAAACTTGGCCTGAGGAATCCGCTTCTGTATCTCCCGCATGGGCCCGAGCGAAAGATCCTGGTCCCCGCAGACGAGGAGCGTGGGGGCCTCGATCTCCCCCAGTCGGTCGGTGATGTAGTCCATCTGAAGGAGGGCCCGGAGCGCATTGGCATAGCCAATGGGCGTCAGCATCCGGTAGTACTCGAAGATCTCCTTCCGCGCGGATGGATCGAGCTTGAGCCGCCCGGCCACGTTCGGATTGGACGCCAAGGCGAACTCGGCCATGGCGTCCATCCCGCCCTTGAGGGTCACCTCGATGCTCTTTGCGCGCATCACGATATTCTCGACCCCCAGGGGCAGGCCTGAGGCCGAGGACGAGGAGACGATCACCAACGCGCGGACGCGGTCGGGATAGGCCAGGGTGAAGCGCGTCGCGATGCCCCCGCCGAGGCTCAAGCCGCCGACGATGGCCCGCTCGAGCTGGAGGTGATCCATGAGATCGTGGAGATCCTGGACCCAGTGACCGAAGGTCACCTGGCGGGGATCCTCGGGGCTGTCCGACCGGGCATGGCCCCGCGGCTCCCAGAGAACCAGCCGGTGCCCCGCCGAGAGAGCCCGGATATTCGGCTCCCACATGCCCGCGTTGCCGCCTATGCCATAGGCCAGAAGGACCGCGTCGCCTCTGCCGTGCTCCTCGAAGTAGACGCGGACGCCGTCGCGGGTGGTCGAGTGGGGCATGGCCGTCCTCCGCCTCGGAGTGTGGTAAAAGAGGGCTCTATGGAACGGTCCTTCGCGGAGGAAGTCAAGCAGCTCGGCTTCGGACAGGGACAGGTGCTCCGCGGCGAGGGCATCCTCGCCATCACGAAGGCGCTCTTGCAGTCGGGCGTCTCCTATGTCGGCGGCTATCCCGGCGCCCCCGTCTCCCATCTCCTCGACGTCCTGGCCGACGCCAACGAGCTGCTCCTCAAGCCCATGGGCGTCTACCTGGACGCCTCTGCCAGCGAGGCGGCCGCGGCGGCCCTCCTGGGCGCATCCATTAACTACCCCATGCGGGGGGCCGTCACCTGGAAGTCCATCGTCGGCACCAACGTCGCCGCCGATGCGCTCTCGAACCTGTCCTCGGCCGGAGTGATCGGGGGAGCCCTCATCGTGGTGGGGGAGGACTATGGCGCGGGCGCCTCCGTGATCCAGGAGCGCACCCACGCCTTCGCGCTCAAGTCCTCCCTCTGTCTCTTCGATCCTCGCCCGAGCCTCCAGAACTTCGCGCGCGTCGTGGAGGAAGGGTTCGGCCTCTCCGAGGCCTCGAACCTGCCCGCCGTCATCAGCCTCAGGATCCGGGCGGCGCACATGCGCGGGGCGCTCGTCTGCAAGGACAACGTGCGGCCCGCCATCAGCATGCACGATCGGCTGACGCGCCATTCCTTCGACTACGCCCGCCTCTCCCATCCCCCCTCCACGTACGCGCAGGAGGCCCAGAAGTTCGAGACGCGTCTCCCCGCCGCCCGTCGATACATCGCGACGCATGCGCTCAACGAGGTCATCCCCGGCGAGGACAAGGAGCTGGGCATCATCCTCCAGGGCGGGTTGACGCCGACGGTGCTCCGGGGCCTCGAGCTCCTGGGCCAGGCCGATGTCTTCGGCGGCTCGCGCGTGCCCCTCCTCCTCCTCAACGTCATCCACCCCCTGGTGCCGGAGCAGCTTCTCGACTTCCTGGAGGGCAAGCGACGCGTGCTCGTCCTCGAGGAGGGCATGCCGAACTTCATCGAGCAGGAGCTCAAGGCCCTCGCGTATGACCGCTCGCTCACCGTGCGCATCGAGGGAAAGGACACGGTGGCGGCCCAGGGCGAGTTCGTGCCCGAGCTGGTGCTGGCGGCGCTGGCGAGATTCCTGGGCGGAGACGCCGACCGTCGGCGCGCCGCGCTCTCCGCTCACGCGGGGCGGGGGCGGGCGCGCCTCGGGACCCCGTTGCCCAAGCGGCCGCCCGCCTTCTGCACGGGCTGCCCCGAGCGGCCCGTCTTCAGCGCGCTCAAGATCGCCCAGCGCGAGCTGGGCGAGACGCACGTGGCGGCCGATATCGGCTGCCACGCCTTCGCGACGCTGCCGCCCTTCAACCAGGGCAATACCATCCTCGGCTACGGCCTCGGCCTGGCGTCGTCCAGCGCGGTGGCGCCGAACTTCGACAAGCGCGTCATCTCCATCCTGGGAGACGGCGGCTTCTGGCACTCGGGGCTCACCACCGGCGTGGCCAATGCCGTCTTCAACAAGCAGGACTCCGTGCTCGTCATCCTGGAGAACTTCTACACCTCCGCCACCGGCCAGCAGCACAATCCCTCGACGGGCAAGAACCCGCAGGGTGAGCGCGTGCGGATGTCCATCGCCGAGACCATCCGGAGCCTCGGCGTGCCGTGGATGCGCATCGTCAATCCGTACCGGGTGGGCGAGACGCTCAAGACGGTGAAGGAAGCCATGACCACCGCGGCGGGCGGGCTCAAGGTCATCATCGCCCGCGCCGAGTGCCAGCTCGAGCGCCAGCGCCGGGTCAAGCCGCAGATCTCGGCCCGGCTCAAGGCGGGTGGGCGAGTGGTGACGCCGCGCTTCGGCGTCGACCCCGACGTGTGCACGGGCGACAAGTCCTGCATGCGCTTCAACGGCTGTCCCTCGCTCACCCTCAAGGACAATCCCGATCCGCTGCGCGAGGATCCGGTGGCGCACGTGGACCAGACCTGCGTCGGCTGCGGGCTCTGCGGCGAGGTCGCGCACGCGGCGGTCCTCTGCCCGTCCTTCTTCGAGACGCGCGTGGTCCACAATCCCGGCCGGTGGGAGCGCGCGCTCGACGCCGTGCGCCGCTGGGTGATCGGGCGCCTCCAGGTCGCGTGATGGCCGCGCGTCGCCCCATCTCCATTCTGATCGCGGCCCTCGGGGGCCAGGGCGGGGGCGTTCTCACCGAGTGGATAGCGGGCGCCGCCGCCCATGCGGGGCTGCCGGCCCAGGCCACGTCCATCCCGGGCGTCGCCCAGCGCACGGGCGCCACCACCTACTACCTCGAGGTGTATCCCGAGCCCATTCCCGCCGGCGGTCCCGAGCCTGTCTTCTCGCTCTATCCCACGCCGGGTGACGTGGACGTGGTCATGGCCTCGGAGCTTCTCGAGGCCGGGCGCACCCTCGAGACCGACTACGTCTCGCCCGAGCGCACGACCATGATCGCGAGCACCCACCGCCTCTTCGCCATCGGCGAGAAGACCGCGCTCGGCGACGGGGTCTTCCCGCGCGAGCGCGTGGAGGAGACTCTGCGGGCGCTCTCGAAGCGCCTGATCGCCTTCGACGGCCTCGCCGCCGCGCGGGCCGTGGGCAGCGAGGTCAACGCCGTGATGCTGGGAGCGCTCTGCGCCGCCGAGATCCTGCCCCTCGGCGCGTCGGCCTTCGAGGCGGCCATCCGCGAGGGCGGAGTCGCCGTCGAGCGAAACCTCGCGGGCTTCAAGGCGGGCATGGAGCTCGCGGCCTCCGGCGACGACGCCACGCCGGCGCCCGCGCCCGTCAGATCGTGGGAGCAGCTCAAGGCCGATCGCGCGCACGCCCTCGGACTGCGCATGGGCGATTTCCTCGCCCTCGTCGGGCGAGCCGAGGAGGAGTTTCCGGAGTCTCTCCAGCGCACGCTCGGCGAGGCCCTGGGACGCTTGATCGACTACCAGGACGCGCGCTATGCGCGAGGCTACCTCGCCCGCGTCCGCGCGGTGCTCGCCGCGGATCCGGATCTGCGGGTGACGGAGATCTTCGCCCGCCGGCTCGCCGTCTGGATGACGTACGAGGATGCCATCCGTGTCGCCGACCTCAAGACGCGGCGGAGCCGCTTCGAGCGCATCCGGCGCGACCACGGCGCCACCAACGGTCAGGTCGTGCACGTGACGGACTATCTCAAGCCGGATCTGGACGAGATCTACGGCATCCTGCCCGTGGCCGTGGCCGCTCCCATCGCTCGTCTCTGCGAGCGCTGGTGGCCCGAGCGTCGCCCGAGCCTGGGCCAGCACGTGAAGACCACCGCGGTGAGCGGATTCCTCCGGGTCTGGCTCCTCGGCCGGCTGCGGGTGATCCGGCCGCGGTCATTGCGCGCTCAGCGAGAGTTCGCGCTGATCGACCGATGGCAGCAGGCGGTCCTCGACTCCGCGGCGCTGGACCTCGAGCTCGCCCGCGAGGTCGCCGACATCGGCACGGTTGTCCGCGGCTACGGAGACGTGCGCCGCCGGCTCGCGCGCGCCT
>Ga0137394_10000784_pt1 | contig 22195 bp, 19 predicted proteins | sample czobulk116metaG_FD_108278 | JGI IMG/M metagenome (GOLD analysis project Ga0137394, IMG submission 108278) | Vadose zone soil microbial communities from Angelo Coast Range Reserve, California, USA - czobulk1.16 metaG | ecosystem: Environmental > Terrestrial > Soil > Vadose zone | place: USA...
GCGCTGAGCTCGCTCTGGTATCACGATCACCGGGAGGGCTTCACGGCCCAGAACGTCTACAAGGGCCTCTTGGGGCACTACATCCTCTTCAACTCCTTCGACACGGGTGACGAGACTACCGGGTTCCGGCTGCCTTCCTTCCCGGCCTACGACATCCCGATGATGTTCGCCGACCGCTGCTTCGACGCCGTGACCGGCGCCATGGTCTTCGACACCTTCAACATCGACGGGATCCTCGGCGACAAGTTCATGGTCAACGGCGCGATCCAGCCGGTGCTCCACGTGCATCCACGGCGCTACCGTCTGCGCTGGACCAACTCCGGTCCCTCGCGCTTCCTGCAGGTCTACGTCACCGACCCGAACAACCTGTCGGCCCCGCAGCCGTTCTGGCAGATCTCCAACGACGGGAACCTCCTGCCGCATCCGGTCCAGGTGCCCGCGGTGGCGCTGGGGGTCGCGGAGCGGGCCGACGTCATCATCGACTTCGCGCAGTACGCCGGCAAGACCATCTACCTGGAGAACCGGCTCAACCAGCCGAACGGGCAGGGCGGTCCCACCGGCAGCGTGGTCGGCGGCGGCCAGGGCTTCCTGATGCTGAAGATCGTCGTCGATCTGCCGGCGGTCGCGGACGACAGCGCCGTGCCGTCGGCGAGCACGAGCTACTACACGTTGCCCAGCGTCAGCGCCTCGCCGCGGGTGAGCCGGAGCTTCAACTTCGACCAGGACCGCAATGGACAGTGGACCATCAACGGCGGTCTCTTCTCGTGCAACTCGCCGCGTTTCCTGGTCCAGCAGAACAGCCTGGAGCAGTGGAACTTCCAGAACGGCTGGAACTGGTCGCACCCCATCCACGTCCATCTGGAGGAGCACCAGGTGACGCAGGGGGCGCCGGGCCTCTACGGCAGCAGCTCCGACGACAGCGCGAACTACAGCCGCTGGGGCAGCCAGTACTGCTGGTCGGGTTGCGATACCAACACCCCCACCGGCGTCAACCTGGCCCGCAAGGACACGGTGCGCCTGGTCCCGAGGAGCAACGCCACGATCCGGATGCGGTTCCGCGACTGGTTGGGCCGCTATGCCATGCACTGTCACAACGTCATCCACGAGGACCACGCGATGATGCTGCGGTTCGACGTGGCGACCACCGGCGACACCAACTCGAGACCGTGAACCAAGGCCAGCGAGGAAAGGAGTCCGACATGATCGGAAGAAGAGGATTGTTCGCGGGGCTCGCGACGTTGCCGGTCGCGGGCGGTCTGGTGGGCCGGGCCGAGGAGCGCAAGGTGGCCGCGGCGACGCCGCCGCGCGCGAAGGGCAGGTTCGCGCCTCCGCTCTCGGGACGGGAGGCGCTGCGCAGGCGCTACTTCCCGAACGTCGAGCTCACCACCAGCAACGGGGAGAAGGTGAAGTTCTACGACGACCTCCTCAAGGACAAGATCGTCGTCCTGAATCTAATGTACGCGCAGTGCGACGGGATCTGCCCGACGACGACCTCGAATCTGAAGACCGTGCGCAAGATCCTCCGCGAGGCGGTGGATCACGAGATCTTCATCTACTCGCTGACCTTGAAGCCGGAGGAGGATTCACCCGCGGCGCTCAAGGAATATGCCCGGATCCACGGCGTCGACGACCCGCACTGGTCGTTCCTCACCGGCAAACCCGACGAGGTGGACCTGCTGCGCCACAAGCTCGGCTTCGCCGATCCCGACCCGGAGGTCGATCGGGACAAGTCCCGGCACAGCGGGATGCTTCGCTATGGCAACGAGTCCTTGGCGATCTGGGGCACCTGCCAGGGCAGCGCGGAGCCCGACTGGATCGCGCAGGAGATCGGGTTCGCCGTCCCGCGCCGGTTCAAGAGGCGGCCCCGCGTCAACGACTGATCGCCCGCGGGCGGGGAGTACGCCGAGGTGGCGCATTCCGGGCGGCCGGCGGCAACGATACTTCGAGAGCGCTCAGGCGTCCTGGAACACGTCCATGTCGACCGGGACGCCCCGGCGCTGCAGCTCCTCGTAGAAGGCGGGCACCACCCCGGTGGGCGCGAAGCGGCCGACCACCCGCCCCTCGGCGTCGAAGCCTTCCTGCCTGAACCGGAAGACGTCCTGCATCTCGATGGCGTCGCCCTCGAGGCCGCGGACTTCGCTGATGGCGGAGATGCGGCGCGTCCCGTCCGCGTAGCGCTGCTGCTGGACGACCAGGTTCACCGCGCTGGCGACCTGCTCGCGGATGGCGCGCACCGGCAGCTCCATGCCGCTCATCAGGACCATCGTCTCCAGGCGGGCGAGCGCGTCGCGAGGCGAGTTGGCGTGCAGGGTGGTGAGCGACCCGTCGTGGCCGGTGTTCATGGCCTGGAGCATGTCGAGCGCCTCGCCCCCGCGGCACTCGCCCACCACGATGCGGTCCGGGCGCATGCGAAGCGAGTTGCGGACCAGGTCGCGGATGGTCACCGCCCCCTTGCCCTCGATGTTCGGCGGCCGCGATTCGAGCTGCACCCAGTGGTCCTGGGAGAGCCGCAGCTCCGCCGCGTCCTCGATGGTGACGATCCGCTCCCCGGAGGGGATGTAGCCGGACAATACATTCAGTAGAGTCGTCTTGCCGCTGCCGGTCCCGCCCGAGACCACCAGGTTGCGACGGGCCCTCACGCAGGCGTCGAGGAACCCGGCCATCGCCGCGGTCATCGCGCCCAGCTCCACCAGGTCCAGGGCGGTGAGCAGGTCGCGCTTGAACTTCCGGATGGTCAGCGCCGGTCCCTTGAGCGCGAGCGGCGGGATGATGGCGTTCACGCGCGAGCCGTCGGGCAGCCGCGCGTCGACCAGCGGGGAGCTCTCGTCCACGTGGCGCCCGAGCGGCGCGACGATCCGCTCGATGGCGCCCAGCACCGCGCGGGGCGAGCTGAAGCCCTTCTGCACGCGCTCCAGGCGCCCTGAGCGCTCGACGTAGACCTCCGACGGGGCGTTCACCATGATCTCGCTGACCGAGTCGTCGGCCAGGTAGATCTCCAAAGGCCCGAGGCCGAGGGCCTCGTTCAGCACGTCGGAGACCAGCTCGTCGCGGTCGAGGTGCGCGTCCAGCTCGCCTGCCGAGTCCATCTTGCCGACGATCTGGCGGATGGCGCCCTCGGTCTTGTCGCGCAGCTCCTGCCTGCCGAGGGCGTCGAGGTCGAGGCGGCGCAGGTCCATCGCTTCGATGAGGCGATCGTGCACCAGGCTGAGCGTCCGGCCGTGGTCCACGGCGGCGGCGAGATGGTCGTCGCCTGCGGCGGGGCGGGTCGCGGGCGCCCGCGCGGGCGGCTTCGACGACGGAACGGCCGCCCCCTGCCGGGGCGAAGGCGCGGTGTCCGCGACCCGGGACATCCGCAGCTTCCCGGGCGCCGAGGTCGGCACCGAGTCCTCCCCGGCCGGAGGAGCGGGGTTTCCGGCGGCGCGGTGGGTCGCCTCCTCACCGAGATAGGTGGGCGCGTCCTCCTCCGCCGCGTCGGGACGCTGCTCCTCGCCGCCGTCGGCGAAGTCCGCGGGCTCGCCCCGATCGGGCGGCTCGACGTTGAGGATGAAGTCCCCGATGTAGACGGTGTCCGACGGCTGGATGACCTGCGGGCCGGCCAGCTTCTTGCCGTTCACGTAGGTGCCGTTGGTGCTCTTCAGGTCGAGGACGATGATCTTTCCGCCCTTGACGACGATCTTGGTGTGCTTCTTGGAGATGTTCCCCTTGGGCAGGCAGATGTCGTTCTCGTCGACCCGCCCGACGGTGATCTCCTCGGCGTCGAAGTCGAGCCGCTGGGTCGGGCCGCCCTTCTCGGTGAGGATTACGCTGAATCCCATGTCCAAGCTCCCCCTCGCGGCGCAGCCTACCACCGTCAATCGAACAGGCTGAAGGACACGGAGGAGGACGCATCCTGGTAGGCCTTGCGGCCGCCCTGGATCAGCTCCTGGACGCGGTCCGAGGCGGGCGAAACCAGCCGCGGCGTCACGTAGATGGCGAGCTGCGTCCTGCGCTCGACGAACTGCCGGCTCTTGAAGAGCTCGCCCAGGATGGGGATCGAGCCCAGGAGCGGCACCTTGGAGACCTCCTTGGCCTGGTCGTGGCTGAAGAATCCGGAAAGGACGATGGTTTCTCCATCCTGCACGGACACGTTCGTCCGCACTTCCCGCAGCCGCAGGCCCGGCACCTCGAATCCGTTGGCGCGGACGGACAAAGCGCGGTCGACGTCGCTCACCGCGGCATAGACCTCGGTTGCGATGGTGCCGCCGCGGCCCGCGGTCGGGGTCACCTGGAGGATGATCCCGAACTTCTTGAACTCGACCGCGAACTGGTTCTGGGTGGCGATCAGGAGCGGGATCTCGCCTCCCGCCGTGAACTCCGCCTTCTCGCCGCTCGCGCAGAGCAACCTGGGCTGCGAGAGGATGCGCTGATACCCGTCGTCGAACCGCGCCCCGATCGAGAAGTCCGCCGAGGCCGACAGCGTGCCCGCGATGGAGTGCACCGGCTGGGTCCCCGAGTCGCCTGGGAGCGGGCGGACCACCTGGTACACGGCGCCGGAGCCCGGGCCCGAGACGAGCTGCAGCGGAGGCTTCACGCCAAGGACCTTGTTCTGGTCGACCGCCACTTCCACGAACTCCACCTCGACCAGCACCATCCGCCGGCTCCCCACGGTGAGCAGGTTCTCCGCCTTCTCCCCCATCGCCTTGACGACCAGGTCGGCCTTCGCCAGGTCCTCCTTGGACTCGACCTGGCCTTCCAGGAGCACGGCGCCGCCCAGGACCGTCGCCTGCACGCCCTCGAGGCCCGCGCGCTGGAAAGCCCGGTTGATGGACTCGGCGGCGAGCCGCTTCGCGCTCGAGGAGGGCCGCACGAACGAGCTGACTTGCGGGTACAGCAAGAGCACCTGCTGGACGCGTTCCTGGTCGCCGGCGGTCAGGGTCTCGCCGTCCAGGAAGACGCGGTCGCCGACCCCGCGGACGCGGATCCCTTCTCGATCGCCGAGCAGAGCGCGGATCTCGCTGATCACCTCGCGCGGGTCCTGCTTGCGCACCACCACCGCGTAGCTGAGGCGAAGGGTTGCGCGCTTCCACACCAGCAGGCTGGTCCGCCCCTCGCCGACTCCGGTGAGCAGAAGCTCGTTGCCGCCGCCTACCTGCTTGACGTCGGCGACCTCGGTGTCGCCGATCGCCACGCGCTGCACGTCCGGCACGGACAAGGTCTTCTGTTGACCGACTCCCAGGTGGATGGTCCCGCCGTCGGTCTGGGCGAGCGCAGCGGCCGGCGCGAGCGCAAGGAGGACGGTAGCGATGCGGCAGTGCGGCTGTCCGGTCACGGCTCGTGGCTCCCGGTGGCGAGATCCAGGCGACGGTAACGGACGATGCCTCGCGCGGGCATCGGGCAGTTGCCCTCTGTGCCGGCGCGCGTCGGTTAAGGGTGCGCTGGCTCAGGGGAAGCGGCTGCCGAGCAGGAACGCGGCGAGGGTCCCGGCGGCGATCGAGCAGGCGTAGGGCACGTGTGTTGGCCTTGCGGTTCCGCGGATCCGCGCCACGCCGAGCTGCAGCGCGGCCTGCAGTCCTCCCGCGACGGTGACCAGCAACAGGACCGCCACGGCGGCGGGGAACCCGGCGGCCGCCCCGCAGACGGCCATGAGCTTCACGTCGCCCATTCCCACCCAGCCGGGGATGGCGGCGGCGAGCAGGGGGAGTGCGCAGATGGCCATCCCGAGCAGGCAGCTCTGCACCAGCGGCCAGCCGCCGGACGCGCCGAACAGCCCGATCACCAGCGCCAGGGCGGGGAGGGTCACCCAGTTCCTGATGAGTCGCTCCCGCAGGTCGGACGCCACGCTGATCGCGAGAGCGAGAGCGACCGTCGCGAGCGCCGCGCGAACGGTCCAGGGGGTCATCTGAACACGCAGCTCAGCTTTTCGGCGCAGATGTAGTACTCGTCCCCGTCCTGGATCTGGCGCCGGCTGATGCGCCGCTTGTCGAACCAGGTCCCGTTGGACGAGCCCAGGTCCTCGATGAACCAGTCGCTCCCGCTGCGCACGATGGCGGCGTGCTCGCGACTCACCTTGCCCGAGTTGATGATCAGGTCGCAGTGCTTGCCGCGGCCGATCACGAAGCGGTCCTTCTGCACCCGCTCCAGCTCCCGCCCGTCCGCGAGCAGGACCAGCACCCGCCCTGGAGCCGGGCTGGGGGTCGCCTGGGGCGCGTCCGCCTGCCGGCCCCGGCGGGGAAGCCCGAGCTCCGCCATGTTGGGCAGGTCCATGCTGGTGGGGGCGCCCACCTCGTCGTGCAGCAGCGAGCCGTCCACCTCGACGTTTTCGCGTCCGTTCACCGGCGACAGCTCGCGCGGCGTGGGAAGGCCGGCCGGCGCGCGCTCCGCCTCGTCGCCGGCCAGCCTGCGCAGGTCGGAGGGGACCAGGAACCCGTTGAGGCGCGCGAACGTGTAGAGCGCCTGGTTGACCAGCGCGTCGCGGTCGGCGCCCATCTCGGACGCCATGGCGGCCATCGCGTCCCAGAGGTGGTCCGGGATCAGCAGCGTGCGCTGGGTGCGCGGGCGGTCTTCGGGCATGGGGGCGCTTCCGAAACGTCCGCTGCAGTATACGGCGATCCGGTCAGTAGAAGAACCTGACGCTGACCGTGTTCGCGACGCCGAATTGCGCCGGCATGGCCTCCAAGACCGCGTCCTCTCCCGTCAGAGCGGTGAAGAAGACCGGGTCGCCCAGGCGCGCCGAGCTGTACACCAGGATGGGTCCGGCGAATCCCGCCTGACCCCGGGGAGTGGTGTCGCGGACCCCGGTGACGGTCTGGGTGTCGGTGATCTTCGACCCGTTCAGGAAAGGCAGAACCGTGAAGGAGAAGAAGGTCCCCGCGACGGGTTCTTCACCCGCCACGGTGAAGGAGACGACGACGTCTCGCGGGGGGGGCGGAGGCGGCGGGGCAAGAGGATCGGGCGGGTTGAACGGATAGTCGAAGCGGGGCCCCGTGATGACGAACTGCGCGCCCGTCGGCAAGCGCCCGAGCACATCGAGGCCCTCGAAGACCATCCAAGCCCCGGCCGTCGTCGTCCCCGCATGCACCTCGACCGCCGCTGTGACCGTCGAGGCGAAGCACTCCGGACCGGGATCGAATCCGGGAACCGCCTGCAGCTGCATCCCCAGGCCGTCGATGGCGGCGATCGGCACGTCCACCGAGGGGACGGTACTCAGCGCCGCACAGGTACCGCTCGGCGAATAGGAGAGGATACGCACGAAGTCGCCGACACATTGCGGATAGGGAAGGGCGCAAGCGGAAGGCGCGCCGAGCTGCAGCTCGGGAGCCGAGGTCCACGGCGCGAGGCTCTTGTCTGTCGTGAGGCGGATCGTCGGGGACCCCGGCGCGCGCGAGAGGTTCCCGCTCAGGCTTTCCAGGCGCGGCATCGTGCCGTGCCACACCACCCGCCACTGCGCGGAGCGCGTCACGCCCGCGTTGACCCAGCCGTCGAACTGCTTGCTCGCGCCACTTGCGGCGGGCGCGAGTTGGAAGGTCGGCACCGCGCCGGCAGCGGGCAACGGCAGAAGGGTTGTCGAGGCGAGCTGCGGCACTGGGGGGAAGCTGCCGGTGTCCCGCGCGTCGTTGAAGAACCTGCGGTTCACCACGTCGAGGAAGACCGTGGTCCCGTCCTCCGTGCTGGCGAGCCCGACGAGAGGCGGCTTCACCAGGGTGGGGATGTTGCCGCTGGCGAAGAGGCGCAGCCCGGTCACCATGAAGGCGACCTCGCGCGCTGGGGTCGGTGGGCTCAGGGGGGCCATGGGCGGGGCACCGGAAGCGGTCAGCGCGGTCGGCGGCGCCGGCAGCAGCGCCGATTGCCCCCCGACGTTGGTGCTGATCAGGACCAGCCGGCCCCTTCCGCAGCTCCGGGTGCCGTGATCCACGCAGACGGTCCCGGCGGGGACGCCGAGGTCCGCCGGGCACGTTCGCGGCGCGTGGTCGGTGCAGAGCGCCTTGTCTTCGGACGTGACGCCGAGCAGGAGCGAGCCGGGCGCCAGCGGGGCGCCATCCGCGGGGTTCGTGAAGGTCGGGCTGAGGGCGAGCGAGCGAAGCGGCCGGGCGAGCCGGGGCGAATCGGCGGGGTCGCTCGCGGGCAAGCGCCGCGTCGGACATGCCGGCAGGGGAGCCGCGCCGATCGCCGGGATGCCGGGGACCGAGACCTCGACGGCTCCGTCGCCGACCCCGCCGGGCGTGCCGCCGGGCGTGCCGTCGGCGACGTAGACGCGCTGCGGCCCGGCGTCTCCGGGCACGAGCGCCAGCCGCGCGGGCACGAAGTCGAGGGCGCATTGCTGGGTCGCGGTCCCCATGGCGAGGCCGTCGGGGCCCACCGTGACGGTCAGCACGGTGAGGGCGCCGGGCCCGCCCGCCGCGGGCTGGGTCGCGACCACCGCGGCCACGGACGTTCCCTGCGCGTCGGAGGCGACCACGTCGACCGGAACGTCGGTCAGGGGCACGAACTTTGGTAGCGCGGCGCTCTTGCTCTTGTCCTGCGAGGCGGCGAACAGGTCCGCGGCATCGAGGACGCGCAGAGCGTTCTGCCGAGGTAGGACCCCCGGGATCGCGTCCAAGCCCGCCACGAGCACCGCGCCGTGAAGTACGCCGTCCGCCGTTTTCAGCGGTGCTCCCGCGATCCGCAGCGGACGCTCGCCCGCGAGGATGGACCCGGGGAAGAGCCGGATCGGCGCCGGCAGGAGCTGCTGGTCTTCTTGCGGCGAGCAGGGGCTGGCAACTCCGGCGGGCGCCGTGCAAAGCGTGACCGCGCGCAGCTCGTTGCTCCCTTGGTTGGCGATGAACAACAGGTCGCGGTCGGGCAGCGGCGCGATCGCCAGCCCGCTAGGTCCGGAGAAGTCGCCGGCGGGGATCACCGACGGATTGGAGCCGCAGCCCAGCGTGGCCAGGAGCGGCGCGAGCCACCAGATGCGGTTCACGGAGGGCAGCTCCCCAGGTTGGCGCGAAGCGAGGCGTCGGCCGGGCGATCGTACGGCACGTCCACCAGCGCGACGCTGCAGCCGCCGAAGAGGGTGATCGCGAGACGGGCGCTCTTGTCGCCCGCCGCGGGCGGGAACTGGGCGATGGCGAACGGCGTGTCCCCCAGACGGTCCACCTGCCCGACCACGCGACCAAGCATCCCGTCCATCAGCACCAGCTTGCCCGCCGTGGTGCTCACCTCGTAGGTGGCCACGGCGCTGATGGCCAGGAGATCCGGACCGGTGGTCGACCCCGGCCGCTTCAGGCGGAGGATCTGCGACGGCTGCGAGGAGATGGGCACCACGGCTTCCACCACAGGAACGAAAGCAGGGTCAGCCGGGAGTCCGATGCGCACCACGGTGTCCGCGAACCGCGTCGTCATGTACAGCCTGCGCATGCCGCTCACCGGATCGACGTCGCCCAGCGCCAGGCCGGTGGTATCGGTGGAGTGCACCTGCGAGCCCAGGTCGATGATCCGCGTCTTCGCGGAGCTCCCTGCCTCGACCGGGACGAACCGGAGGAGGTTGGTGCCGCTGGCGAGCGACCCGCACTTGAGGGTGGACGCCTCGCCGCCCGGCGACGCGGCTCCGAACCGGGTGTAGCAGCCGGCCACGATGACCTCGCGCGCGCGGTCGTCGAACACGATCGGGCCGCCGCCGAATCCCGAGCCGTTCGCGGGGTCGGTGACGATGGAGGTGAAGAGGACGCTGAGATCGGCTTGATTGAGCGCCGCGAGCCGCGAGGTGCTGAAGACGCCGACCCCGCTCTGGATCTCGTCGATGTGCGGCACCAGCGAATTGACCAGCACCGCATCGACGTCGCCCGGGAGCCCGGGCGGGTGGACCTTTCCCGCGGCGATCCCGAACGGTCCTTCGAGCCCCGCCGCGTTCTTCAGGTCGATCGAAGCGCCGCGGCAGTCGTCGCCGCCCGGCCCGCGGCAGGCGAGCGATCCGGTCGCCGGGTCCAGTGCGACCGCGTTGAGCCGGTTCGTGTCGCGCGATCCGGTGTACGCCGTGATCGGGGCGGACGCCGGCGCGCCGCTAGTCCCGCCTGCGAGGATGAGGGGTCCGCTGTAGTTGCCGATGATCACCTTGCCGGCGAGCGCGGCGACCGGGAACGAGACCGTGCCCTTCGCCCCGCCGGGCGGGAAGTACTGCGCCAGGTCCGCCGCGCGCAGGGAGTACATCGCTCCCGCGTCGAACAGGTGGTCCGCGTTGGAGTTCGTCACCACCACCCAGCTGGCGGTCGGATCGATGGCGATGCCGGTGGGGAAGAAGAAGCGCGCAGGCTCGGGCCGGGCCGGATCGGGCCCGAACGGAGGCGGGAGCAGCGCCGGCGGCCCAGGGAAGCTGCAGGCGGAGAGCAGGCTGGCGCAGAGAGCGGCGACGCGCATGGAAGGCAAGGCCGCGGACGCTAGGCGAGCTGCCCCCTCGGGTCAAGCACGTTCTACCTGCAGCTTGCCGAAGTCGGCGAGCGGCGAGAAGAGCTCGTGCAGGGAGCGCAGCAGCGCGAGCCGGTTGTCGCGGACCCGCTCGTCCTGGTGCATGACCAGCACGGCGTCGAAGAAGGCATCGACGGCGGGGCGCAGCTCGGCGAGGACGGCGTGGGCAGCGAGGAAGTTCTCCGCCTCGAGCGCCTCGCGCACCTTCTCCCCACTCTGCTCCAGAGCCTGCGCCAGCGCGGCCTCGGCCGGCTCGTCGCGGCGCAGCGCGGAAGGATCGAAGCGCATCGGAGCGATCCCCTTCTCGCGCGCCTGGGCGAGGATGTTGCCGATGCGCTTGAAGGTCGCCGCCGTGGCCTCGAAGTGCGCGCGGTTCTTCTCGCGAACTTGCGTGAGGGCCGAGAGGCGCTGCTCGAGGGCGACCACGTCGGCGGAGCCCGTGTGCAGCACCGCCTGGATCGAGTCTGGGGCGGCGCGCTCGCGGAAGGAGGCCTCGATACGGCCCTGCAAAAAACCCCACACCTTCTCCACCAGCTTCGGCTCCTGCGAGACGCGGTTGCTCGCCCCGCGCTCGCGCTGCGCACCGTGCAGCCTCTGCGCCTCCGCCAGGGCCTCGCGCAAGTCCAGCCGGTACCGCCGCGCGAGCGCGAGTCGCAGGAGCCCCACCGCCGCGCGGCGGAGGCCGTACGGGTCGGCCGTGCCGCTGGGCTCCTTGCCGATGCCGAACACTCCGGCGAGCAGGTCGAGCCGGTCCGCCATCCCCAGGAGCGCGCCGGCGTCGGTGCGCGGCAGGTTCTCCTCGGCGCCGCGGGGGAGGTAGTGCTCGAAGATCGCCTCCGCCACCTCGGGCGGCTCTCCGTCGTGCTGCGCGTAGACGCGCCCCATCACGCCTTGCAGCTCGGGGAACTCGCCCACCATGCCGGTGGTCAGGTCGGCCTTGCACAGCTCGGCCGCCCGGCGCAGCACCGCCGGCTCGCCCTTGCCGGTCACCCCGTGCAGCCAGAGCGACAGCTCGCGCAGGCGCTCGACGCGCTCCAGCTCGGTGCCCAGCTTGTCCATGAAGGTGCGGCGCGCGAGGCGCTCGATCCGCGCCGCCAGCTTCACCTTGCGGTCCTCGTCGTAGAAGAACCTGCCGTCGGAGAGGCGCGCGCGCAGCACGCGCTCGTAGCCGCGGCGCGACACCGAAGGGTCCGCGACGCGCGTGTTCGACACGGCGACGAACGCCGGCAGGAGGCGCTGCGTCCGGGGGTCGCGCACGGAGAAGTACTTCTGGTGCCCGCGCATCTCCGAGACCAGCACTTCGGGCGGCAGCTCGAGGAAGCTCTCCTCGAAATGGCCCACCACGGCGAAGGGCTCCTCGACCAGGCCGGTGACGGTCTCCAAAAGATCTTCGTCGGGCAGCGGCTCGCCGCGCGCTTCCTTCGCGGCCCGCTGCACCTCCTCCCAGATGCGCTGCTTGCGCTCCGCCCAGTCGGCCAGCACGTGCGCCGCGCGCAGCTCCGCCACGTACTTCTTCGCCGGGGGCACGGGAAAAGGCTTGGGCGCGGCGAACCGGTGGCCGCGCGTGGTGGAGCCGCTCTTCACGTCGGCGAAGGCCACCGGCAGCGGCTTGCCGTCGAGCATCGCGGCGATCCAGTGCACCGGCCGCGCGAAGGCGTCCTTGTCGAGCGAGTCCCAGCGCATCGATTTCTTGAAGGGGATGCCTCGCACGAGGCGCTCCAGGATGCCCGGCAGCGCCTCGGCCGCGGATTGGCCGCGGATCTCCTGCTCGACCACCACGCGGTCGCCCTCCACGCGCAGCGCCGACACCGGCACTCCGATCTTGCGGGCAAATCCTTCCGCCGCCTTGGTGGGCTTGCCTTCCTGGAACGCCGCCTTGGCTGGCGGGCCTTGCACGGTCTTCTTCACGTCCGGAGCGCGCTCGGCGATGGCCGTCACCACCAGCGCCAGGCGGCGCGGCGTGGCGTACCCGGAGATGTTCGCGCGCTGCCCCTCGCCCTCGCCGTTCAGCCGCGCGTCGTCGAGGGCGCGGTTCATCTCCGCCTCCATCCATTCCAGCGCAGGCTTGAGCGAGCCGGCGGGCAGCTCCTCGCAGCCGATCTCGAACACCAGTTCGCGCCCATAGGGCGCGGCTGTGTCCTTGCCCGCGGCCATCAGTCGCTCCCGATAGGGGAGCGCTGAGTCTCGCTCGCGGCCTTCACGAAATCCGCTCCATGGGTTTCAAGTCCTCCCCCACGATCTTCTTCTCCTGCAGGTCGCGGAGGGTCTCCTGCGCGAGCCGCTCGCCCGCCTCGCGGTCCTTGATGAGCGGGTACTTCAGCTTGGCGCGCGCGAGCAGGTACCCGACGGCGCAGCGGCGCGCCAGCGATCGCACCCGCAGGATGTAGCCCTGCCGCTCGGTCACGCTGATCGCGCCGCGCGCGTCGAGGAGGTTGAAGGCGTGCGAGCACTTCAAGCAGTAGTCGTAGGCCGGCAGCGGCAGCTCGAGACGGAGCAGGCGGTCGCATTCCTTCTCGTAGCTCTGGAATAGCTGGAAGAGCAGCTGCGGGTCCGAGGCCTGGAAGCTGTACTTCGACTGCTCCACCTCGTTCTGGTGGAAGACCTCGCCGTAGGTCAGGTCGCCCACCCAGCGCAGGTCGTAGATGTTGTCCACGCCCTGCAGGTACATGGCGATGCGCTCCAGGCCATAGGTCAGCTCGGCGCTGACCGGGCGGCATTCGAACCCGCCCGCCTGCTGGAAGTAGGTGAACTGCGTCACCTCCATGCCGTCGCACCAGACCTCCCAGCCAAGCCCCCAGGCGCCCAGCGTGGGGCTCTCCCAGTCGTCCTCGACGAACCGCAGGTCGTGCTCCTCGGAGGTCATGCCGATGGCGGCGAGCGAGCCCAGGTAGACGTCCTGCACGTCCTTGGGGCTGGGCTTCAGGATCACCTGGAACTGGTGGTGCTGGTGCAGGCGGTTGGGGTTCTCTCCGAAGCGGCCGTCCGCGGGCCGCCGGCTGGGCTCGACGTAGGCGACGCTCCACGGCTCCGGGCCGAGCACGCGGAGGAAGGTGGCCGGGTTCATGGTGCCCGCGCCGACCTCCAGGTCGTAGCCTTGCAGGAGCGCGCAGCCGCGCTCCGCCCAGTAGGTCTGCAGGGCGAGCAAAAGGCTCTGGAAGTCGCGCGGGACCGGCATCGCGATGCGTTCTAGGCGGCCTCGGGGCGAGGTGCAAGACGGAAGGCGGGTGGTGTCGCCTGTCTGCCTGGCCGCGGGCGCAACCATCCAGTTGCGTTTCGGACGCGCCTTGCCTATACCTGCAACCAGGAGGTTGCACATGGCCGGCGCCTCTTTTCCTGGCGGTGGCCGGGGGCTGCAGATGAAAGCGATCGAGCAGCACCTCGCCAAGGCGGGGGAGCGGTGGCCAGCAACACCGCGCTGAAGGGCACGGCGCCCGTCTTCGCGGCGCTCGGGGACGAGACGCGCCTGCGCCTCGTCTCCCGCCTGTGCTCCGGTGGGCCGGCCTCCATCGCGCGGCTCACCGCCGGCTCTTCCGTCACCCGGCAGGCGATCACCAAGCATCTTCACGTGTTGGCGGGCGCCGGGCTCGTCCGCAGCGCCCGCCGGGGGCGCGAGCGCGTCTGGGAGCTGCGGCCGCGGCAGCTCGAGCAGGCCCGCGAGTCGCTGGACGCCATCTCCAGGCAGTGGGACGAGGCGCTCGACCGGCTGAAGGCGTTCGTCGAGCGCTGACCTCCCCGCACGTCGAGCGGTGGCGAGCGCGCAGCGTGCCTTCGGGGCGCGCGATGATCACGTCTCTGCCTGCGGAGAAGGAGACCGAATCATGGCGGTCAAGCTGAACAGGACGGCATACGCGTACGCGCAGGAGCTGGTCCGCGCCGGCAAGGTGGTCGCGGACGACCGGGACGCGTGGAGCGAGCACCAACCTTCCACGGCGGAGGAGAACGAATTCATCCGCCAGCACGGGTTCCCCGAGTACGCCAGGTGGCACCTCGGGATGGATGACGGCGAACCCGCGGAGAGCAAGCGCAGGTACAAGTTCCCCTATGGCGACTTCGAGAACGTGCACCGCTGCGCCGTCCTCACTGCAGAGAGCCGGGCCGGGCAGTACAAGCACCTCGGCATCCAGGAGGCCTGCGCCCACCTCCACGGGATGATCGAGGCGATCCGCGGGGACGTGGAACCGGCGCACGCGCACTGATCGCCGGTCCGCCCGGGCACGCGAAATCTCGATGGCGTAGAACGCGAACGCGGCGTTTCGGGCGAGCGGGAGCGTGTACGCGGCCCGGCGCTTCTGCCCCGACGCCCTCTGCGTAAGTATCGGCGCTACTTCTTCGTGTCCGCCCGCTTGGTGGGGGGTGCCAGGAAGGACACGTTGTCGTCCGCTGGGGACGCGCCCGGGGCTGCCGCTGGGTCGCCGCGGGCGGAGTCGAGCAGCGCCTTGTGGGTGTCCAGAAGCGACGACAGCTGCTGCACGAAGACCTGCCGGGTGCGCTTGAGATCGTCGATCTCCTTGATCAGCTGCAGGCGCTTCTGCTGGGCGTTCTGGACGATCTTCTCGCCCTGCAGCTCCGCCTCGGAGAGGACGATCTCCGCCTCCTTGCGGGCGTGCTCCTTGACCTCCTCGGCCAACCGCTGGGCGGTGGTCAGCGTCTGCTGGAGGAGCTGCTCGCGCGAGCGGAGCTCCTCGATGCGGGCGACGAGCCGGCGCAGCTCCTCGTCCTGCTTGTGGAGCTTGCGGATCAGGTCCTCCATCTCGGAGGAGCAGAGCTCGAGGAAAGCGCGCACCTCCTTCTCGTCCAAGCCGCCCAGGCGCAGCCTGCGGAAGGACTTCTGCTGCAGGTCGATCGGAGTCAGCTTCATGGCTAGGAGGATACTCCCCGGGTCAAGGTTTTCTCCCGCGGCGGCGCCTGCTGCGGCAGGGCCGCCGCCACCCCGTCCCGCCGCTCCGCCTTGACCCGATACATGGCGTCGTCCGCGCGCCGGAGCAGCTCTTCGGGGACCCGCGCATCGTCGGGGAACGAGGCCACGCCCAGGCTGGCGGTGATCTGCAGCGGCCCGTACGGTTCCTCGGCGAGGAACTTCCAGCGGGAGATCTCGGCGCGCAGCCGCTTGGCGCACTCCATCGCCTGGTCCTTGCTCGTCTCGGGCAGCAGGATGACGAACTCGTCGCCGCCGTACCGCACCGGCACGTCGGTCGATCGCAGCGTGCCGAGCAGCAGCCGGCCGATCTCCGCCAGCACCCGCGACCCGGCCTGGTGCCCGTGCGTGTCGTTCACCTGCTTGAAGTGGTCGAGGTCGAAGAAGATCAGCGACACCGGGTGCCCGAAGCGCGTCGCGCGCACGATCTCCTGCTCCAGGGTGCGCTTGAGCTGCCGCGAGTTGAAGAGCCCGGTGTGATCGTCGAGCACCGTCAGATCCTGCACCTTGGCGAAGTTCTGCGCGTTCTCGATGGCGATGGCGCTGAACTCGGCGACGGTGCTGAGGATGCGCAGGTCCTCCGCGTCGAAGCTGCCGTCCCCCTCGCCGTTCACCAGCTCGATGACGCCCAGCACCCGGCCCTTGAAGGTGAGCGGCACGCAGAGGATCGACTTGGTGTGGAAGCGGGAGGTCTTGTCGAAGCGCGTGGCGAAGCGCGGGTCGGCCGTGACGTCGTCGACGATCAGCGGCGCGTTGTGCTCCGCCACCCAGCCCGCGATGCCCTCGCCGCGCTGCAAGCGCAGGTGCATCAGCATCTCGCTGCCGGCGCCGACCGCGGCCTTGAAGTACAGCTCGCCGGTCTGCGGATCGCGCAAGAGCAGGGACCAGTTGCGCGGCTTGAGCAGCTCCGACACCTTGGCCAGAATGAGGTGCATCACCTCGCCGATGTCGAGCGACGAGGTGAGCGCCTTGCCGATCTCGTTGAGCACCGCCAGCTCGTCCACGGTGCGCTGCAGCTGGCGGAGCAGGTCGCGGGCCTGCATCCGGCGAGTGTAACATCCGCGAGCGCCGATCCGCTTTTCCTGCTTGACGCAGGCGCAGAGGCTGCTACAGCGCCACACATGCGCCTGGTGCTGTGCTCCGGATCCCCGCGCCGCCGGGAGATGCTCTCCCGCCTGGGCCTGCGCTTCGACGTCGAGGTCCCGCGCGTCGCCGAGGAGCGCGCGCCCGGCGAGCGGATCATCGCCTATCCAGAGCGGCTGGCCCGCGAGAAGGCAGCCGCGGGCCTCGAATCGTGGAAGAAGCGCGGAGGGCAGGGGCCGGTCGTCGGGCTGGCCGCAGACACCGTGGTGGTCTCCGGCGACGAGGTCCTGGAGAAGCCGCGCGACCGCGCCGACGCGCAGCGGATGCTGCGCCGGCTCTCCGGCGCCGAGCACCGCGTGATCACCGGCGTGTGCGTGGCGACGGACGGTGAGCTCAGGTCGCGCGCGGTGGTGACCGGTGTGCGGTTCACCGACCTGTCCGACGCCGCGTTGCGCTGGCTGGTGGAGTCCGGCGACGGCGACGACAAGGCCGGCGCCTATGCGGTGCAGGGCCTGGCGGGCGCGTTCGTGGAGCGCGTCGACGGGAGCTTCTCCAACGTGGTCGGCCTGCCCCTCACCGAGACGCTGCAGCTCCTGGCGGGCGCCGGTCTGAGGATGCCGTGGGGATAGCCGAGAACCTCGCCCGCGTGCAGGAGCGCATCCGCGCCGCCTGCTCCCGGGCGGGCCGCGACCCCGCCACCGTGGAGCTCGTCGCGGTCAGCAAGGGCCAGCCGATCGAGGCGGTGCTGCTGGCGTTCGCCGCGGGGCAGACGGCGTTCGGCGAGAACTACGCGCAGCAGCTGCACGAGAAGGCCGACGCGCTCCCGGAGGCCGAGTGGCACTTCATCGGCGCGCTGCAGACGAACAAGGTGAAGATCGTGGTCGGGCACGCCGCCCTGGTGCATACCTGCGACCGCGTCGCGCTGGCAAAGGAGCTGTCCAAGCGCGCCTTCCTGAAGAGCATCACCCAGCGGGTGCTGCTCGAGGTGAACGTCGGCCGCGAGCCGCAGAAGGGCGGCGCGCTCCCGGAGCAGGTGGACGCGCTGTACGCGGAGGTGAAGCAGCTCGAGGCGCTGCGCTGCGAGGGGCTGATGTGCCTCCCGCCCGCCGACCAGGATCCGCGGCCGCACTTCCGCGCCCTGCGCGAGCTGCGCGACCGGCTGGGGCTGCGCGAGCTGTCCATGGGCATGAGCGCGGACTTCGAGGTGGCGATCGAGGAGGGCTCGACCATCGTGCGGGTCGGCACCGCGATCTTCGGGGAACGGCCGGGGCGGGCTTCGTAAGAGAATCTCAGGCCGCGATCGAGACACACCGCCGCTCTATCGGCGGCGAGTGGTCGCGATGGAGACACACCGCCGCCCTATCGGCGGCGAGTGGCGGCGGGTGGCTCAGATGCGCATCGCCTCGGAGGCGGAGATGGGCCGGCCGTCGCGGAAGAACTGTGCGGAGCCCTCGATCAGGTAGGAGACGCGCTCGCGCAGCGGCAAGGTCTCGAACTGTTGCCGCGTCAGCGATCTCGTTCCCCCGGCCGGCTCCGGAACCACCACGCGATCGTACCCTTTCCGGACCTCGACGTTGGTGTCGGCGGTCATGGCGGCCTCCTCAGCGGTCGCCGCGTGCGTCCGCCGCGGCCCGGTCCACTACCGACGAGTTGCGCCACTGGTTCTCGGAGAGCGCCTCCAGCTCGGCGCCGCGATCCGCCATCACCCGCATGTCCTTCAGGCCTCTCCGGCAGGAAGGGATGAGGATCGAGATGCAGAAGACCACCCAGAAAGCGTGCTCCAGGAACCGCCACCACTCCGGGTTGGGGATGCCGTACACCGACTCGGGCCAGAGGATCCCCCGCACCAAGTGCTCGGCGGCCACCACCACGGTCGCGGTGACGAGCACCGGCCAGTCCCGGTAGAAGGCGAGGAAGGCGAGCGAGCCGAAGACGTGGAAGTGCGTCTCGATCCGCCCGCCGCTCAGGTGGACGAGCAGCGCCGAACAGAGCATCTGCCCCGCGGCGATCGCGTGGCGGGTGAGCAGCTCGCCGGGTCGCCGCCAGGCGAGCGCCACCGGAAGGCTGATGATCGCGGCGCCCAGGAACAGGGCCACCCACACGTGCATGTGCACCGTCTTCACCTTCCCCTGCCAGCCGTACGGCGAGAAGATGAGCGCGACGGCGATCGCGAAGATCCACTGCCCGATCATCAGCCACGCGAAGATCCGATCCGTCGAGCCGAGGATCTCCTGCCGGTGTGCTTCGTACCGCGTCTCGGCCCTCTGGACGATAGCTTCAGCCGCGGCCTGGGTCGTCTCCAGTGCCTTGATCGCTACGCTCATCTCTGCTCCCCCTGAATGATGGTCGATGTCCCGGCGCGCGCAACGCGCACCGGTTCCTGCTCGAGCGCGCACCCGAACACCGGTGCATCGGCGCGGTCGGCCGCGCCGGTGGTCAAGAGCGACGCGATCCGCTCCTGGCCGAAGCTGTCTCCTTCGTGTCCCCGCGCTGCCGTGATGCCGCCCTTGAAGAGCAGGTGGCCCCGCGGATCGTAGAGGACCACGCCGCCGGAGGTCGCGACCGCGAAGCGGGAAGCCTCGGCGCCTTCGGCGTCGCGGACGACCTTCACGCCGGGAATGCGCGCGGCGCTGATCCACAGATCGCCTTTGTTCCAGTCGGCCGGCGCCTCGCGCGGCGTCCAGAACAGGACCCGCGCTTCGAGCCGGTCGTGGAACCGCGCCAGGATCCGGGCGAGCTCCGCCAGGCTGGCGCGGGTGCAGGTGCAGCGCGGGTGGGCGAAGAGGAGCAGCGTCGCCCGGTCGGGACTACGCCCCACCGCCGATCCGGCCGGCCACCGCTCGGGAGAAACCGCTCCTTGGGCGCCGGGCGTGCTCTTGTACCTCCAGACCATCGCAAACCCGCCCGCAACGGCCAGCAGCCATGCGGCCGCGCCGATCCACGCTAGTCTCGAGGCAAGCCTCGACCCGTCTGAAGCGGGGGCACGCTGCATCGCAAATGGAATCATTGCGAACATTTGAACCACGTGTCCAACTTTGCGCGCTGTTTCATTGTCGTTTCGGTAATGAAATGCACCCCGGAGTGGACCCCTGTGGTCTGGAGTGGGAGCACCGCATGGACCCGCGCGCCCCGGCTCCAGGCGACTTTCGCTGCCGCCGGTCCTTGCGGAACCGCCCGGAGCGCCGCTATGAAGGGCCGCCCGGAGACCGGAGGACCTGGATGGCGTTCGTCGACGCGAAGCTGCAAGCCGACATCCGCGCCTTCAACGAGCGGGGCCAGCAGGGGCCCGACCCGCTCGCCACGCGCTATGCCGGGCGGCGGGCCGCCTACTCGCTGTTCGCGCGCCAGTTGGCCGAGCAGGACATCGAGGCGCTGCGCCCGTACCTGTTCTGCTACGCGCAGCAGGGCATCCCGCGGAAGCCGGGAGAGCCGAAGCCGCCCGTGCGCAACTACATCGCGGGCGAATGGCGCCCGCCCGCGTCGGGCGAGCACGCCGAGATGGCCTCGCCCGCCGACCGCCGGGTGAAGCTGTTCGACGTGCCGGCCAGCGGGAAGCAGGACGTGGAGGCCGCGCTCGCCTACGGCGACCAGGCATGGAAGTCGCTCGCCTGGGCCGAGGAGGGCCTCGCCTACCGCAAGCAGGTGGTCAAGAACGTCTCGCGCATCCTGAACTACTTCACCGAGGAGTACCTGCACGAGATCCGCCAGCAGATCCCCAAGACGCGGCTGGAGGCGGAGAAGGATTTCTTCGAGGCCAAGCGCGCCTGCGACCACCTCGAAGGCAGCTTCGAGGCGGCCATCCAGGGCGAGATGGTCCCCGACATGTTCGCCGGGCAGCGCTTCTGGCGCGACGCGTGGCTCCCCGCCGGCCTTTCGGTCATCGTCACCCCGATGAACTTCATCTGGGGGATCCCGACCATCCACCTCGCCGGCGCGTACCTGGCCGGCTGCCCGTGGATCCTCAAGGGACATCCTTTCGCGGCCTTGACCAACACCTCGATGGTGCGCGCCTTCCTCGCCGCCGGCGCCGATCCGCGCTTCGTCCAGAAGGTGGAGGGGTTCGGCAAGGGCATCGCCCCGCTCGCGACGGACCCCCGCGCCGCGGTCGTGGCGGTGACCGGCTCGTCCGAGACCGCGCGCGCGATCTCCGCCGGCCGCGGCCTGCTCCGCACGCGGTTCGAGGGCGGAGGCTGCAACTGGGCCTGGGTGGACGACGGCTATTCCGACGACGAGCTGCAGAAGATCGCCGCCCGCCTGACCTACGCGAAGCTCGGGCTCTCGAGCCACAAGTGCACCGGCCTGCACGGGATCTCCGCGTCTCGCGGGACGCTCGATCGCCTGGTCCCGCTCCTCGCGGCCGAGATGGACCGCTGGACGGTCGCCGATCCGCGCCGCGCCGACGCGGCCGACAGGACGGTGGGGCCGCTGATGGTGCACAAGGCGCAGACCGCGCTCGACCTGGTCGCCGAGGCACGCAAGGCCCGCCTCCAGATCGTCCGCGAGGGCGGGCGCGCCCCGGGCGAGTACGGGCAGAACGCGGAAGCGGTGAAGCCCGCGCTGATCGACGGGCTGACCCCGCAGACCACCCTGAAGCACGACTGGGACGGGAAGGGCGTGCGCGAATACAAGCTCGCCACCACCGAGCTGTTCATGCCCGTCCTGGTCACCATGGCACTCGCGGATTTCGAGGCCTTCGTCCGCTTCTCGCTGTTCGACAACCCGCACGACCTGGCCACCAGCATCTGGACGCGCGACGATCGGAAGCTGACCCGCGCGCGGCGCACGCTCGCGGGCATGATCAAGGAGAACGACGGCACCGACAGCGCGCTGGAGTGGGAGGAGTTCGGCGCCTCCACCGTCGGCGAGAGCGGCAACATGGGAGTGGGCGAGGTGAAGGCGACGATCTCCATCTATGCGCGGCGCCAGAAGGGGCGCCATTTCGTCTTCTAGTCGCCGCCGTAGCCGGCGGCGCTACGCTTTTCACCTCGCGGACTTATGGAATCCGTTCCATCGCGGCCGCTCGGGTTTTCGCTCGACGGCGATCGCCTCGACGGACGGGAAGGGGATACCGTCGCCTCGGCGCTCTTGCGCTCGGGCATCACTACCTTCACCCGGTCGATCAAGTACCACCGCCCGCGCGGACCGTTCTGCCTGTCCGGCTCGTGCGGGCAGTGCCTGCTGCGCGTGGACGGAGTGCCCAGCCTGCCGGCGTGCCGCGTGCCGCTCCGCGAGGGCATGCGATGCGCCCGGCAGAATGCTCCGCTCGGAGCCGACGCGGACGTGCTGCGCGCGGCCGACTTCCTCTTTCCGGAGAAGCTCGATCACCACCACCTGCTGGTGGGTTCGCGCCTCCTCGGCCGGGTGGCGCTGGAGGTGGCGCGCAGGCTGGCGGGGCTGGGCCAGTTGCCCGACGAGCCGCAGCCGCCGCTCCCGGGCGCGGTGCGCGAGGAGGAGATCGTGGTGGTGGGCGGCGGTCCCGCCGGCATCTCCGCCGCCCTCGCCGCCGCCCACCGCGGCGCCCGGGTGCTGCTCCTCGAGCGCGACCCGCGCCTCGGCGGCGCCGCGCTCCTCGGCATCGACCCCGACGCGCCCGGGCCGCAGTGGGTCGAGGAGCAGGGCCGCTCGCTGGCGGCGGCGGGCGTGGAGGTCGTCCTCGAGGCGGAGGCGATCGGCCTGTACGCGAACGACGCCGCGGCCGGGCCGGGCAAGCCCGCGCTGCTCGCCGTTCGCCGTCCGAACGCCTTGGTCGCGATCCTGGCCGACGCCGTGCTGGTGGCCGCC
>Ga0137394_10000785_pt1 | contig 22178 bp, 18 predicted proteins | sample czobulk116metaG_FD_108278 | JGI IMG/M metagenome (GOLD analysis project Ga0137394, IMG submission 108278) | Vadose zone soil microbial communities from Angelo Coast Range Reserve, California, USA - czobulk1.16 metaG | ecosystem: Environmental > Terrestrial > Soil > Vadose zone | place: USA...
CACTTCCTTCAGCATCTGGGCGCCCATGTCCTCGTAGGGATCCTTCAGCTCGATCTCCTTGGCGACGGTGACGCCGTCCTTGGTGATCGTGGGGCTACCGAACTTCTTGTCGATGACGACGTTGCGCCCCTTCGGGCCCAGTGTCGCCTTCACGGCCGCGGCCATGATGTTCACGCCCTTGAGCAGCGAGCTCCGGGCCTCCTCGTCGAACTTGAGCTGCTTCGGCATGGATCGCGTTCCTCCTTACTCGAGAATGGCGAGGACGTCTTCCTCGCGCAGGATGAGATATTCCTTGTCGTCGATCTTGACCTCGGAGCCCGAGTACTTCCCGAACAGGATCTTGTCGCCGGCCTTCACGTCCAGGGGGATCTTCTTGCCGTCGTCGCCGACCTTCCCGTTACCGGCGGCGATCACCTTGCCCTCCTGCGGCTTCTCCTTCGCCGTGTCGGGGATGATGATCCCGCCCCGGCGGACCTCCTGCTCCTCGAGCCGCTCGACGAGGATGCGGTCATGCAGCGGACGAATCTTCATGGTGTCTCTGCCTCCTTCGTGCTTTGTTGATGTGCGCTGGCCTTCTGCCGGGTGGCGGGCCGATCACCCCAAACCCCAGATGCCTGTTAGCACTCCAAAGAGTCGAGTGCCAATATATCGGCGCCGCCGCGTTGGATCAAGCGGAAAATCCGGAAGGAGAGTCATGGCGAAAAGCATTTTAGTTTCAAATGTTTTGCCGTCAGAGGCCCTGAGACTCATCCCGAAGGACGTGTCCGTCGACTATAACGACACCCAGACAGCCCTCTCGAAGGCCGAGCTGATCGCCCGCCTCCGGGGCAAAGACGGCCTCATCTGCCACATCATCAGCGCGGTCGACGACGAGGTGCTCTCGGCGGCGCCCACGGTGAAGGTCGTCGCCAATGTCGCGGTCGGCTACAACAACGTCGATGTCGCCGCAGCCCGGCGCCGCGGGGTGGTCGTCACCAACACACCCGACGTACTCACCGAGACGACCGCCGACTTCGCGTGGGCGCTCCTGATGACGACCGCGCGTCGCGTCGTGGAAGCCGACCACTTCGCGCGCTCGGGCCAGTGGGAGCGCTGGCAGTGGGACCTCCTCTGGGGCGCGGACGTCTACGGAAAGACGCTCGGTGTCGTCGGGTTCGGGCGCATCGGACGGGCCGTCGCGCGGCGCGCCTTGGGCTTCAACATGCGGGTTATCTACCAGGACGCCGTCCGCGCGGATGCTGCCGTCGAGCGCGAGCTGCGCGCATCTCGGATGGGTCTGGAGGCCCTGCTGGCGGAAGCCGACTTCGTCAGCCTCCACACGCCGCTGCTGCCCGAGACCCGTCACCTCCTGAACGAGCGTACCCTGCGCCTCATGAAGGGGTCGGCGGTCCTCGTGAACGCCTCTCGCGGACCCGTCGTCGACGAGGCCGCGCTCGTCCGCGCCCTCAAGGAGGGGTGGATCGGCGGCGCGGGGCTCGACGTCTTCGAGGAGGAGCCGAAGATCCATCCGGGCCTCGTTCCCCTGAAGAACGTCGTGCTGGCGCCTCACATCGCCAGCGCCTCGTTCGATACGCGGCTGGCCATGGCAACGCTCGCCGTTCGCAACTGCCTGGCCGTCCTCGAGGGAAAGCCACCGCTGACCCCGGTGCCGTGACGGAAGGCTGAGAACTGTCCTTCGCCGTCGACCGGCACGCCGTCGGCCCGCGTCCAGCGGACGTACCGGCGCATCGGCATCGTCGGGTACCGGTGCTTGAGTGTCGGCCGGACCGGCGCGATCAGCGCGCGAAGGCCGTGTCCGACGGCCCGAGCGAGGCGGTCAGGCCGCGCACGTCGCGCTCGAGGTCAGGCCGCTCGGCGGGGTGACGGCGCGGATTCGCGCCAGCCCGGCGCGGCTCACGCGCGGCGGGTGTCGGGCAGGTCCGCGCCGCCGGGGCTCGCGCTCATCCCCGGCTCTCCGGCGGCTGTGCAGCGGCGAGGGTCAGGCGACGCTCCAGCCGGCCGAGCCGGTGCGTGAAAGCGTCGACCGTCCTGACCGGCGCCCCGGCGGCCTCCGCGAGGCCCAGCGCGTCCTCGACGACGGCGCGCGCCGTGACGAAGTCGCGGCGGCGATGCTCGTGGAGCTTGGCCAACTCCTCCCACGGGCGCGGGTCGAACCCGGTGTGGCGCGCCGCCGCCTCCCAGAGCGAGCGCGCAGCGTCCCAGCGGGCGTGGCGCTTTTCCCAGCGCGCCAGGTGCAGGCGCACCGCCTGCGCCGGCGCCCCCTCGAGCCCGGCCGCGAGGGCGGCGCGATAGCACGCGAGTGCCCGCTCGGCGTCGACCGGCTCCCAGAGGCGTCCGAGCCCGCCGAGCTCGCCGGCCGACAGCTCCGCCCGGGCGGTCAGCGCGTCCCCGAACCAGCCGAGCAGCCCCACCAGTGTGAGGATGTCGTCCCGGTTGTGGGCGAGCACACGGCCGAGCGGCGCGGCTCTCCGCGAGCGCAGAAAGTCGAAGTAGAGCGCCGGGATCAGGGCGCCGGCGATGTCGTCTTCGCGCACGACGCCGACCACCTCGCGCTCGAGCGTCGCCAGCCGGCAGTCGGCGAAGCACGATGTCCACACGCGCCGCGCCGGGCGCAGCAGGTCGAGGTGCGGGAGCGTGGCGGGCCAGCGCCGGCGCGCCATGATGAAGCGCGTCTCGAGCAGCGGCAGATCGAAGCTCGCCCCGTTGAAGGTCACCATGCCGCTCGCCCGTTCCAGGAGCGGCCGAAGCGCCGCCAGCAGCGCCGGCTCCTCGTCGAAGTCGCGCATGAAGTGCTGGGCCAGGACCAGGCGGTCGTCCTCGACCCAGGCGGCGCCGACCAGGAACGCGTAGGTACCGGTGCCGCCGGCCAGACCGGTCGTCTCGGCGTCGAGGAAGAGGAGCCGCCGGGCGTCCTCGACCGGGCTCTCCGCGCGCGCCACCGCGCTCAGTAGATCGAGGGGCGCCTCGAGCACCGCGCCGAGCGGCTGACGGCCGTGCCGGTACGAGAGCGGGAACTCGCGGCGCACCACGAGGAGCTGACCCTCGCCGGTGTCCACGAGCTCGCCACCCAGCACCTCCTCGATGGGCTGGGCGGCGGGGCGCTTGGGGCGTCGCGTCTCGATGCGCCGGATGACGCGACGGAGATCGTCGAGCGAATGGGCCGCCACGCGCCCTCAGTCGGTCAGCGCGCGCAGGAGCGCCTGCGCCGTGCTCTTGGCCCTGCGGCCGACGTCGTTCACCGGCCCGACGCACGAAGGACAGCCGGCCCGGCAGGCGCAGGCCTCGAGCGTCTCGAGCCCGCGGCGGAGGAGATCGGGCAGGATCTCGAACACGTGCTCGGCGAGGCCGATTCCACCGGCGTGGGAGTCGTAGAGGTAAATCGTCGGGTTGAAGTGCTCGGCGTCCATCAGGCGCCGCTTGGTCGACTCGCGGGTCGCCACCGCGCCGCTCGTCGCCGGCGTCGTGTCGCCGAGCCAGGAGCCGAGGTCTCGGATGTCGCAGAGCAGGAAGATCGGCGCCAGGTGGTGGAGCAGGTACGACACCGCACGCAGGCCGTCGATCAGCTCCTCGCGCGAGGGGCTGACGCGCGCCAGGGTCTCGGGGGGCACGGTGAGCCAGGCGGCCGTCGTCTGCATCTCTTGCTGGGGAAGCTCGACCTCGCCCGAGCCGACGTTCTCGAGCGTGCCCATCTTGATCTTCTTGAACCCGACGACTTTCTCGGCCACCAGCACCTCGCCCTGCTCGGCGAGGTAGGCGGACTGCGAGCCTTCGGCGAGGCGTCGGAGGATCCAGACGCCTTTGGCGCTGATCGCGTCGGTGAAGTAGTCCACGGCGACGCGCTTGACGTAGGCCACCTTCTCCTCGTCCTCGCGGAAGTGGAGCTCCTGCACCTCGAACGGCTCGCTCTCGACCAGATAGATCGCCTTGGGGTAGATCGTCGCGAACGCGCTGCTCCAGTCCACCTCGGCGATGATCTGGCGCCGCTTCGTCTGCTTCTCGTCGCGCGCCGTGGTGTCGATGACGAGGAAGTTGTCGGTCGTGACGGAGCGGAGGGAGATGTGATCCGCCGGGTAGGTCTCCGCCGCCCAGTGCCAGTGGCGCCCGGCGTGGTGGAGCACGCCCTCGTCCTCGAGCGCCCCCAGGAACCGCCGGACGTCGAGCTCGCCGAACCGCTCGTCGTCACCGATCGGCAGCTCGAACGCGGCGCACTTGAGGTGGTTCACGAGGATGAACGGGTTGTTCGGGTTCACGCGCGCGTGCTCGGGCGGCGTCCCGAAGAGGTACTCGGGGTGCGCGATCATGAACTGGTCCAGCGGCGCGCTCGTCGCCACGAAGATGGCCGCCGACCGGCCGCTCCGCCGGCCGGCGCGTCCGGCCTGCTGCCAGAGCGACGCGATGCCGCCGGGATAGCCGGCGAGCACCGCGACGTCGAGGTGGCCGATGTCCACACCGAGCTCGAGCGCGTTGGTCGAGACGACCCCGAGCACCTCGCCCTCGCGCAGCCCCTTCTCGACCGCCCGCCGGCGCGTCGGCAGGTAGCCCCCGCGATACCCGCGCACGATGCCGCTGTCGCCCGTCCGGTCGGCGACGCTGCTCTTGATCGCCGTCAGCAAGACTTCGGTGGCGAGCCGGCTCTGGGCGAAGACGATCGTCGCGATCTTCTCCCGGAGGAACCGGACCGCGAGCTTCGCCGCCTCGCCGAGATACGGGGCGCGGATACCGAGCTCGCGGTTGACGACGGGCGGGTTGTAGCAGACGAAGACCTTGTCGCCCGTCGGGGCTCCGCTCTCGGTGATCTCCTCGACCGGCTCGCCGGTCAGTCGACGGGCCAGCTCACCCGGGTTCGCGATCGTCGCGGACGCCATGATGAATTGCGGCGCCGAGCCGTAGTGCCGGCAGATGCGCCGGAGGCGCCGCAGTACGTTGGCCAGATGCGACCCGAAGACGCCGCGGTACGCGTGGAGCTCGTCGATCACGACGTAGCGGAGGTTCTGGAAGAGCGTCGCCCATTTCGTGTGATGCGGCAGGATCCCGGAGTGGAGCATGTCGGGATTCGTGAGGACGAGGTTCGCGCGCGCCCGCACGGCGCGTCGCGCGTCCTGGGGCGTGTCGCCGTCGTAGGTGAACATCCGCATCTCGGGCAGTTGCCGGGCGAGCTCTTCCAGCTCGGCCAGCTGATCCTGGGCCAGCGCCTTCGTGGGAAACAGATAGAGCACCCGCGCGTCCGGCTGGTGCACGAGGGCCTGCAGCGCGGGCAGGTTGTAGCAGAGCGTCTTGCCCGAGGCGGTCGGCGTGACGACGACCACGTGATGGCCCTTCTCGATCAATTCCCACGCGCGCGCCTGGTGGGAATAGAGCTCGCCGATCCCGCGCGCACGCAGCGCTTCGCCGATTCGCGGGTCGAGCGAGGAGGGAAACCCGGCCAGGACGGGCGGACGCGCGGGAAAGTGACGCGTGGCCGTAATGCACGGCCCCGTCGACGGTGAGGTCAGCAGATCGTCGAGGATCCCGCCGAGCATCGCGGCAACTCTAGCACGGCCGGTGCCCGCGGCCGACTTCTACCTCAAGATTTTCGCGTACGACGCCTCGCTGAAGCCGACGAGGAGCGTTCGACCCACCCTGAGGGTCGGCGCCCGCAGGCCCCCGGTGGGCCCGAGCAGGAGCGCCAGCAGCTCGGCCCGGCCCGGCCGCGATGCCTTGAGGTCGACGTGGACCACCCGCTTGCCCTTCGCAACGTAGAGCTCGTCGACGTCCCGCGTCACGGCCAGGGCGGCCTCTCCGACGATCGGCGACTTCCGCGTGTCGACCTGCTCGACGACGCTGATCTTCCTCTGCGCAAGGAACCCTTGCGCCTTGCCGCACGAGCTTCAGCCCTTCCGGTGATAGCTCCAGTCGACCCGCGTCATGGCCGTTATTTGTATCATGGCGGCGTGCGCCCCACGTACTGGCTCCCTGCCGTCCTCTGGATGGCCGTGATCACGTGGCTCTCGTCCGACGTGGGAAGCGCCGCGCACACCGGGAACTGGCTGCTGCCTATCTTGAAAGCGTTCCCCCTGGGCGACGCCGCCCCAGCTCGACGCCCTGCACGGGCTCGTGCGCAAGGGCGGACATCTCACGGAGTACGCCCTGCTGGCCGCGCTCTGGCATCGCGCCTTCGCGCAGGGCCGGCACGTGGGCCCCCGGGCCGCCGCGTGGATCGCGTTCGCGATCAGCCTCGGCTGGGCGGTTCTGGACGAGGCCCGGCAGTCGTTCGTCCCGAGCCGGACCGCGAGCGCCATGGACGTCGCGATCGACGGCGCCGGCGCGTTTCTGGCGGTGGTCGTCGCGAGTCTCGGCTGGGGCAAGGCGGTCGACCGGGCCACGATGCTGCTGCTCTGGACAGGGCTGGTCGGCGGCACCGCTCTGCTCGTCGTCAACGCGCTCACCGGCGTCCCGTCGGGCGCGCTCTGGCTCACACCCCCCACCGCCGCCCTCGCCCTCCTCGCCCGTTCCCTGTATGCGCGGCATCGGCCCCGCCGTCCATGAGACTGACCCTCCGGTCGCGGCCGGCGGCGCGGGGCGGGGGGGAGCCTGTCCCGACCCGTGTAGTCAGCGTTGCTCGGGCGCGAAGCCGAAGATGTCGCCGCGCAGCGCTGGAGTGCCGCCGGGTCGGGACAGGCTCCCCCCCGCCCCGCGCCGCTGGCCGCGACCGCTCCGCTCAGACCCTGAGGCGCGGATCGAGCGTATCGCGCAGTCCGTCACCGAAGAGGTTGATGCCCAGCACCGTGATCAGGATCGCCAGGCCGGGGAACGTCGCGAGCCACCACGCCGTCGAGATGTAGACCCGGCCGTCCGCGAGCATCCCGCCCCACGTCGGCGTCGGCGGCTGGACGCCAAGACCCAGAAACGACAGCGCCGACTCGATCACGATCACGCGCGCCATGTCGAGGGTCGCGACCACGAGCCACGGCGTGAAGGCGTTCGGGAGGATGTGGCGCACCAGGACGCGGCCGTCGCCGCTCCCGAGGGCGCGCGCCGCCTGGACGAATTCGCGCTCACGCAGCGACAACACCGCGCCGCGCACGACGCGGGCGTACACGACCCAGCTCGAGACCCCGATCACCACGATGATGACGGGGAGGCTCGGCCCGAGCACGCCGATGACCGCGATGGCGAGCAGAATGAACGGAAACGCCAGCTGGACGTCGGCGAGCCGCATGAACACGTCGTCGATCCGCCCGCCGAAATAGCCGGAGACCAGCCCGACGCCCATGCCGAGCAACCCGGAGATCGCGACGGCCGCGAACCCGACCATCAGCGCGGGTCGCGCGCCGAAGATCATTCGGGCGAGGATGTCGCGGCCGAGGTGGTCGGTGCCGAGCAGGTGCGCGCGTCCGGCCGCGTCCTGCGACCCCGGCGGTCTCAGTCGGTTCGTGATGTCCTGCTCGGTCGGGTCGTACGCGGCGAGCCACGGCGCGCCCAGCGCCGAGACGATCACGACCATCACGACCACGAGGCCGAAGAGCGCCGTCCGCCGTCGGGCAAGGCGCCGGGCGAACACGGCCCATTCGCGCCGCGCCGGGCTGCGCCCGGCGGATAGATCCAGGGTGCCGACGCTGATCGGCACGCTCATGGCGCCGGCTTCATCCGAGCCGGATCCGCGGGTCGAGGTAGGTATAGAGGACGTCGACGACCAGGTTGACGAGGACGAAGGTGGACGAGAGGAGAAACACCGCCGCCTGCACCACCGGATAGTCGCGGTTGTAGATCGCCTGGACCGACAGGCGGCCCACGCCCGGCCACGCGAAGATCGTCTCGGTGATGACCGAGCCCCCGAGCAGCGTGCCCAGCTCGATCCCGACGATCGTGACGATCGGGATCGCGGCGTTCTTGAGCGCGTGCTTCCAGACGACGGGCGGACCGCTCACGCCCTTGGCGCGCGCCGTGCGGATGTAGTCCTGGCTCAACACCTCGAGCATGCCCGAGCGCGTCAGTCGCGTGATGCGCGCGGTCGTGAAGAGCCCAAGGGTGATCGCCGGCAGGATGAGGTGCTCCAGCGTGCCCCGCCCCGAGGACGGCAGAAGGTTGAACTGCACGGAGAACACGAGGATCAACATGATTCCGAGCCAGAAGGTCGGCATCGACTGCCCGAGCAGCGCGACGACCGTCGAGACGTAGTCGATCGCGGTGTTGCGCCGCACCGCCGAGACGATTCCCGCCGGGATCGCCAGGCAGAGCGCGACCAGCAGCGCGGCGCCGGACAGCTCGAAGGTCGCCGGCATGCGCTCGATCACGAGGTTGAACGCGGGTTCGCCGTGGCGCACCGACTGCCCGAAGTTCCCGCGGAGCGCGCCGGCGAGGAACCGACCGTACTGGACGATGAACGGATCGTTGAAGCCCATCGCTTCGCGGAATCTCTGCACGTCCTCCGCGGAGGAGTCGGGCGGCAGCAGCACCAGCGCCGGGTCGCCGGTGAGATACAGAATGAAGAACACGATGAACGAGACCCCCAGCAGGACCAGCAGCGACTGCGCCAGCCGGCGGGCCAGGAAGATCTTCACGGGGCCCGACGGAGACGGGCGACGGCCTCGATGTGCGGCGTCTGCGGAAACATGTCGACCGGCTCGACCCACTCGAGTCGATAGCCCTGACGGACCAGGTCGCCGACGTCGCGGGCGAGCGTGGAGGGATTGCAGGACACGTACACGAGCCGCGCCGGGCCGAGCGCGGCGAGGGCGTGGAGCGCCTTGGGATGGAAGCCGGCGCGCGGCGGGTCGGCGACGACGACCTCCGCCCGGGTGCCATCGCGCATCAGCGTCGGCAGGACGTGGCGGACCTCACCCGGCAGGAACGTGCAGTTCTCGATCCCGTTCTCGCGCGCGTTCCGCACGGCGTCGGCCACGGCGGCCGTCGATACCTCGATGCCGTACACCCACCGGCTGCGTCGCGCGAGCAGGAGACTGATCGCCCCGGTCCCGGAGTAGAGGTCCATGACCGTCTCGCTGCCGTCGAGGCCGCACGCCGCCTCGACCACGGCGAACAGCCGCTCGGCCTGCACGGTGTTGGTCTGGAAGAACGAGCTCGCCGACACCTGGAACGTGAGCCCGCCCAGCGACTCCCGGATGTGATCACGCCCGAGCAGCAGGTGCTCCTCCGAGCCGACCGCGACCGAGGCTTTCTTCGCGTTCACGTTCAGGACCACGCTGGCCAGCGACGGGACCCGCGCGCGCAGTCCCTCGGCGACCGGACTCAACGTCTCCACGTCCGGCGCGGCGGCGACGATGTTGACCATCGTCTCGGCGGTGCGCCGGCCCTCACGCACGGTCGCGAAGCGCAGGAGGCCCTCGCCCGAATCCTGGTCGTAGACGGAGAGCCGCCGCGCGCGCGCCTGCGCCCGGAGCTCACCGAGCAGCACGTTCATCGTCTCCGACTGCAGGAGACAACGCTCGATATCCAGGACCACGTCGTAGCGATCGGCCTGGTGAAGCCCGATCTCCGGCGCGCCGCCGGCGCCGCCCCGCACGACCGTGAACTCCATCTTGTTCCGGTATCCGTACGGGTCGGGCGCCGCCAGGATCGGCCGAAGCTCGAAGTCGCCGAGGCCCCCGATGCGCTCGAGGCAGTCGCGGACCTGTTTTTCCTTGAAGCGGAGCTGCGCGGGGTACGACAGGTGCTGGAGGCGACAGCCGCCGCAGCGGCCGAAATACGCGCAGGGCGCCTCCACCCGGTCGGCGGACGGGGTCTCGAGGGATTCCATCACCGCGCGGCCGAACCGCGAGCGCGCCTCGACGACCCGGACGCGCACGCGGTCACCGGGCACGGCGCCGCGCACGAAGAGGACGTAGCCCTGAACCCGCCCGACCCCTTCGCCGCCGAAGGCGAGGTCGTCGATCGTCAGATCGAGCACGTCGCCGCGCCTCGGTTTCGCCATGATTCACGCCACTATATCAGGGTTCTCAACCGTGCTCGCGGCGCCCTGTGCCGAGGATGTATGATACGAGTTGATGAACAGCCGGTCGCCTCGCGCCGTCGCTGATCTGTTGCTCACGGCCGTCCCTGACCTGCGAGACCGGCTGCTCGAGCATCGGATCCGTCGGGCGTGGCCCCAGGTCGTCGGGGCCGACGCGGCGCGCCGCGCCCAGGCTCGAAGCTTCACCGATGGCTGTCTCACCGTGGCCGTCGACAACTCGCCCTGGCTGCACGAGCTGACTCTCCGCGGCGAGGAGCTGACGCGCCGTCTCAACGAGCGGTTCGACGCCGTCCGCTCGCTCCGCTTCGTCTCCGGAACGATCGAAGCCGAGGGGTCCGTCCGCTTCGGTGGTGCGGCCCCCGCTCCGCCGCTCGACGCCCGGGAGCAGCGTGAGATCGACGAGGCGACGGCCGCCATCCGCGATGCGGGGGTCGCCGCCGCGGCGCGCCGCCTCTTGACGAAAGCCTGGCGCGGGCTGCCGGTGATGCTCGCCGCGACGACGCTGACCGCGTGCGCCTCCGCGGGCGGACCGACGCTGTCCGGTGACGAAGAGATCCCGCGTCGCGCTGCCGCCGCTGACCCCCGCGCCGATGCGTACTACGCCTACACCATCGCCCAGATGTACGTCCAGGCCGGTCGATTCAAGGATGCGGTCCCGCCCATGCGGAGCGCCCTCAAGCGGGACCCCAATTCGGCCGCCCTCTGGACGCAGCTCGCGCAGCTGCTGGTGCGAGCGGACAACATCGACGAAGCCGTGAGCGCGGCCCGGCGCGCCGTGGAGCTGGCTCCGGACCAGGTGGCGCCACACATGACGCTGGCCGAGCTCCTGCGCTCGCAGCGGAAGTTCCCCGAAGCCGAGGCCGAGCTCGAGCGCTCGATCACGCTCAGCCCGAGCGCCGAGGAATCCTATCTGGCGCTGGCGCGCCTGCAGGTCGAGCAGAAGGCGTATGACCGTGCCCGCGCGGTGCTTCTCCGCTTGGCCGAGCAGCAGCCGCGGCTCGCCCAGGCCCAGTTCCTCCTCGGCCGCCTCGCGATCGAGACCGAGTCCTGGGATGAGGCGATCACCCGCCTCACCGCCGCCGTCGACCTCGACCCCGACCACGATGGCGCCTGGAGTGCGCTCGGCGCGGTCTATGGCGAGGCGCTCCACAAGAGCGAAGAAGCGATAACGGTGTACCGGCGGGCCGTCAAGGCCAACCCGGACAACCCCGCGTTCGCCGAAAAGCTGGCCGACCTCCTGATCCGGCTCGGGCGGCTGCCGGAGGCCCAGACCGAGCTCGAGGCGCTCGCCGACGCCACGCCGCAGAACCCGCGCGTGTGGATGAAGCTGGGCGCCGTGTACTACGAGCAGAAGATGTGGGACCGCGCCAGCGAGGCGTTCCGCCGAGTCGTGGCGCTCGAGCCCTCCAACCTCCGTGCCCGCTATTTCCTCGCCACGACCTACATGGACGGCGGCCGTGACGCGGAGGCGAAGTCCGAGCTCGAGCGGATCCTGCGCGCCGACCCGCGGTCCATCGACGCGCGGGTCCAGCTCGGGTTCCTCTACGGCCGGGCCAAGCGCTTCGACGAGGCGATCTCGACTCTGCGCGAGGCCGTCAACCTCGAGCCCAAGCGGCCGGAGCTCTTCCTCTACCTCGGGACGGCATACTACCGGGCCAAGCAGTACGACCGAGCGGCCGAGACGCTCCAGGAAGGTCTGGGTCTCGACGACAAGCAAAAGGATCTGCACTTCCAGCTGGGGGTCGTCTACGAAAAGCAGGCCAAATTCGACGACGCGGTCGGCGCCTTCCAGCGTGTGATCTCGATCGATCCCAAGCACGCGGAGGCGTACAACTACGTCGGCTACATGTACGCCGAACGCGGCCAGAACCTCGACGAGGCGATCCAGCTGATCGGCAAGGCCCTCGATCTCGAGCCCGAGAACGGCTACTTCATCGACAGTCTCGGCTGGGCGTACTACCAGCAGGGTCGGTATCCGGAAGCGTTGAAGGAGCTCAAGCGCGCGGTCGTGAAGACCAAGGAACCGGATCCCGTGATCTACGAGCACCTTGGTGACGCGCTCATCAAGAACGGTCTCGACGAGGACGCCCTCGCCGCGTGGGAGAAAGCCCTGAAGCTCGACCCGGCCGCCGACGGGGTCAAGAAGAAGGTCGACGACCTCAAGGACCACCAGCGCCGGGTCAAGGGTGGCCCGAAGGCCTCTCAGTAGTCTCCTCCTCCTCGTGCAGCTCGCGTTGGTCGCCGCCTGCGCGACCGCGCCGCCTCGCGAGCCCATCGGCGACGACGCCCGGCGGGCGCTCACACTGCTCGCCGAGCGCTACGCCGAGTTCACTGACCTGCGCGCCCTCGCCGACGTCGCCCTGAAAAAGGGCCGCGAGCGCCAGCGCCTCCGGGGCGTGCTGCTCGTCCGGGCGCCGGGGTCGGTCCGCTTCGAGGCGCTCTCGCCGTTCGGTCCGCCGCTCCTGGTCGTCACCGTGCACGAGGGCCGGCTGACGGCCTATGACGCGTTGAAGAACGAAGCTCACGTCGGGCCGGCCAATGCCGAGACGGTCGCAAAGGTTCTCGGCCTGCCGCTGGACCCCGAGGACCTCATCTCGGTGCTCGCCGGGCGCGTCCCACCACCGCGCGACTTGAGGAGCGCCGAGCTCCTGCCACCCGACGACGCGGGGCCTTCGCTGAATCTCGTGAGCGCCGGCGGGCACCAGCGCGTGTGGCTCGACCTCGAGACCGGCGCGGTCCGACAGCGCGAGATCTTCGGAAGCCGGTTCAACGCGCTGATCAAGTACCGGCGCGACGGGGCGGGCGTCATCGCGGGATTCGACCTCGAGGCGGCGATGTCGTTCATCACCGGCTCGATCACTTACCAAAACCTCGCCGAGGGTGCGGGAATCGACGAGGAACGCTTTGCGCTGACGATCCCGAAAGGGGCGAAAACACAGACCATCCGTTGAAAGGGCTCCGGGCCCGTGCTATCGTTCGGTGTCTTGTCGAAGCGATCGGGGAAGCCCCGTCGCCTCGTGGTCAGCGCCGCGGCCAAGGTCAACCTGGCGCTCGAGGTGCTTGGACGGCGGGACGACGGTTACCACGAAATCGCCACGGTCATGCAGGCCGTGGATCTGTCTGACCGGCTGGTGCTCGAGGACGGGGATGTCCTGGAGCTCCGCACCACCGCTTCCGACGTTCCGACGGACGGGACCAATCTGGCGCTCAAGGCGGCGCTGACGCTGCGGGAGATGTCGGGGGCGCGCCGTGGCGCGCGGATCACGCTGGACAAGCGGATTCCGGTGGCCGCCGGCCTCGGGGGCGGATCGACGGACGCCGCGGCGGTGCTCGTGGGCTTGAATCGGCTCTGGGGCCTCCGGTGGCCGGTTGCGCGACTCACCGAGGTGGCGCTGAGGCTGGGGATGGACGTGCCGTTCTTCCTCCACGGCGGCGCCGCGCTGGCGACCGGACGCGGCGAGCGGCTCGAGCCTCTGGTTGGCTCGGCGCTGGCGCTCGTGCTGGTGAATCCGCGGGTCGCGGCGAGCACCGCGGAGATCTACGGGGGGGTCGTGGCCGGGATGTATTCTGACGGTGCCCGGGCGCGGCGGATGGCGGCAGCGCTCCGGAGCCGGCAGCCGAGCCGGGTCGCGGCGAGCCTCGGCAACACGCTCGAGCGCGTCGCGAGCCCGCGGTACCGGGAAGTGGAGCAGATGGAAGCCGCACTCCTCGCGGCGGGTGCTCTGGGAGCGGCGATGTCGGGGAGCGGGCTCACGGTGTTCGGGGTGGCGCGCTCGTACGATCACGCGCGGCAGATCCGAGCCCGGGTCGTGCGCGCGCGCTGGGGATGCTGGGCGGTCCGGACCCTGCGGGGCCCGGCCGTCCGCATCCGACGGTAGTGCGCGCCGTAGGCCGCCGCGGGGCGGGGGCCCCGCCGGCCGAGGCGCGCCCACAAACGAAGGGAACACGATGGGGCGTGGCCAAGCGGCAAGGCGCGGGACTTTGGATCCCGTATTCGGAGGTTCGAATCCTCCCGCCCCAACCACACCCTAGAGCGAGGCTCCCATGGCGTACGAACTGAAGCTGTTCTCGGGTAACGCGAACCGTTCCCTCGCCGAGGAGATCGCGCAATACCTGCACGTCCCGCTGTGCGACGCCGAGGTCACGCGCTTCTCGGACGGCGAAGTGTACGTGCAAGTCAACGAGAACGTGCGCGGCGCCGACGTGTTCCTGATCCAGCCCACGTGCCCCCCGGCGAACGACACGCTCATGGAGCTCCTGATCATGGTCGACGCGATGAAGCGCGCGTCGGCCCGCCGGATCACCGCGGTGCTGCCCTACTACGGCTACGCGCGCCAGGACCGCAAGGTGCAGCCCCGCGTGCCGATCTCGGCCAAGCTCGTGGCCGATCTGCTCGAGGCGGCGGGCATCGATCGGCTGCTCGCGCTCGACCTGCACGCCGGGCAGATCCAGGGGTTTTTCAGCGTCCCGGTGGACCATCTCTTCGCCGGCCCGGTCGTGATGATCGACTACCTGCGCAAGAAGGATCTGCAAGAGCCCGTCATCGTCGCCCCCGACGCCGGCGGCGTCGAGCGGGCACGCGCGATGGCCAAGCGGTTCGACGCCGGTCTGGCCATCATCGACAAGCGGCGCGAGGGGCCGAACTCGGCGGTCGCCATGCACCTCATCGGCGACGTCAAGGGGCGCGACGCCATCGTCATCGACGACATCATCGACACCGCCGGCACGCTCGTCCAGGCGGTGACCGCCGTGGAGCGCGAGGGCGCCCGGCGCATCCTGGCCTGCGGCGTCCACGCGGTGCTGTCCGGGCCGGCGATCGCCCGGATCAAGTCGTCGCCGATCGAGGAGATCGTCGTCACGAATTCGATCCCGGTGACCGAGGCCAAGCGCGCCGCGGCGCGCATCACGGTGCTCACGGTCGCCCCGCTCCTGGGCGAGGCCATCCGGCGCATTCACGACGAGGAATCCGTCTCGACATTGTTCGCGTAACTCGACTTTCAAGGAGCCTCAACCCATGGCGATGCAAGAGCTGACGATCAAGCGGCGCGAGGGGACCGGCAAGGGGTTCGCCAAGCGCCTGCGCCGCGCGGGCACCGTGCCCGCGGTCCTCTACGACGGCGTGAAGGCCGAGGCGGTCACGGTGGATCCCAAAGCGGTGCTCCGGATGATCCACGGCCACGAGGGCACGACCCAGCTGCTCACCATCAAGTTCGACGGTGAGCCGGGCAACGGCGCGCGACTGGCGATCATCCGTGAGCTGCAGTTCGATCCCGTCACCGAGCTGCTCCTCCACGTCGACCTGCAGGAGGTCGCCGTGGACCGCGCCATCACCGTGCAGGTGGCCGTGCGCGCCGTGGGAGAGGCCGCGGGCGTGCGAGAGCAGAAGGGCATCCTGAACCTCGTGCTCCACGAGCTGTCGGTGTCGTGCCTGCCGACCGCGATCCCCGATCGGATCGACGCCGATGTCAGCGCTCTGATGATCGGCGACGTGTTGACGGTGGCCGAGCTCCGGGCGCCCGAGGGCGTGCGGATCCTGAACGACCCGGGGCAGGCGGTCGCGACCGTGGCTCCGCCGATGGCCGAGGAAGTGGCCGCGGTGGCGGCGCCGGCAGCGGCGGCGATCACCGAGCCGGAGGTCCTCACCGAGCGCAAGCCGAAGGAAGAAGAGGCTGCGGCCGACGAGGGCAAGCGGCCGAAGAGGCCCGAGCGAGCGGAGAAGCCCGAGAAGTCGGACAAGTAACGGAGCGAGCGCCGCGTGGCCCACGCGGAGGGCCGGGGGACCGGCCGAGTGGTCGTCGGGCTGGGAAACCCGGGGCCGGAGTACCGGGACACCCGCCACAACGTGGGCCAGCGGGTTCTCGACGTCCTCGCCAAGACGGTCCGCGGGTCCTGGCGGCGCGACGGCGCGGCGGTCGTAGCCCGCGGGCGATGGCGGGGCGAGGCCGTCTGTCTCATCAAGCCGCTCGCGTTCATGAACGCGAGCGGCCCCGTCGTCGCCCGGGCGCTCCGCCGTGTGGAGGCCGGTCCCGCCGACCTGATCCTCGTCTACGACGACATCGACTTGCCCCTCGGGGCCGTGCGCGTCCGCATGAAGGGCAGCCACGGCGGCCACAACGGCGTGCGGTCCGTGATCGAGGCGCTCGGCACGCAGGAGATCAAGCGCGTGAAGGTGGGCGTCGGACGCCCCGACCAGAAGGGCGACATTCCCGATCACGTGCTCACGTCGTTCGACCGCGATGAGCTGCCGGCCGTGGACGCCGCCGTCGCCGAGGCGGCGGAAAAGGTCCTCACCCTCCTCGGCTAGCACCACGGTCGTTCAAAAAAACACGACGGTGACGAGCACGAACAGCGGCAGCAGGATCGTGCCGCTGTAGAGCATGTAGCCGATGAAGCTCGGCATCTGCACCCCTTGCTCTTCGGCGATCGACTTCACCATGAAGTTCGGCGCGTTCCCGATGTAGCTGTTGGCCCCCATGGACACGGACCCCACGCTGATCGCCGCCAGGATCGCGTGCGGGACGTCGACCACCTCGCGGGCCAGGCCGAGGCCCTGTCCGAGCGCCAGGAAGGTCAAATAGGTCGGCGCGTTGTCGAGAAACGACGACAGGATTCCGGACGCCCAGAAGAATTGCCAGGGCTCGCGCACGCCGAGCTCTCCGCCGCGGACGCGCAGCAGCTCGAGGGCCGGGATCATCGTGAGGAAGATCCCGGCGAAGAGCACTGCGACCTCCACGATGGGACGGGCCGTGAAGCCGTTGGCGCGCCGCACCGCGCGCGGGGTTCGCCAGAGGGACACGGCGGCGAGCGCCGCGATGGCGGCCTCGCGCCAGGGCTCGTGCAGGAACGCGACGGCGAGGACGACGAGTCCGAGCCAGACGATATTGAGCGCGCCCCGCAGGCGCAGCGGCTCGATCTGGGCCCGGTCGCGACGCAGCGCGGCGCTGGGCTCTCGCGCGTACTGCCGCGTGTCCCAGACGAAATAGATCGCCAGCAGCCCGAACACCTGAAGCGCCCAGGGCGCCCAGAGCCGGAAGGTCCAGGTGAAGGGCACGCCCTGCAGGTAGCCGAGGAAGAGCGGCGGATCGCCGAGCGGGGTCAGCATGCCGCCGATGTTGGACACGAGAAAGATGAAGAAGATGACGGTATGCCGCACGCGCGTTCGCTCGCGGTTGGTTTGCAGGATCGGGCGGATCAGGAGCATCGAGGCCCCGGTGGTGCCGACGAACGACGCCAGGATCGACCCGAGCGCCAGGAACACGGTGTTCGTCAGGGGCGTGGCGGCGAGGTCGCCCCGCAGGAGGATGCCGCCCGAGATCACGAAGAGGCCGGCGAGGAGGACGATGAAGGCGACGTATTCTTCGGCCATGGACAGGAGCGCGCCGGGCCGGCGGACCGAGTAGAGAGCCAGGACGGGCAGGCCGAGGAGGGCCGAGACGGCCAGCTTGTTCCGGTTCGACTCCCACCAGCGCGGCACCCAGAGTGGGCCGACGGCGATCGCCAGGAGCATGGCGACGAAGGGTGCGACTGTGTAGATGGGCGGCGCGGTGGGCAGCGTCAGGATCGGCATTCTCCCTCGGGGCGAGCCGTGGGCCGCCCTAGTCTAGCAGGGGCCCTCGATTGCCCGAGGGTGGGGCGCGTGGTATATAGTGGTTGTTTATACAGAGTTGCCGCCAGCCGGAGGGGGGAGCCGTGTGACCAAGGTCATCGTCGAGCCCGACGAATCCTTTGAAAACGCGCTCAAGCGGTTCAAGAAACAGTGTGAAAAGGCCGGGCTCCTCTCAGAATTCAAGAAGCGTCAGCACTACGAAAAGCCCAGCGTTCGGCGCAAGCGCAAAGCCCTCGCCGCCCGCAAGAAGGCCAAGCGGCGCGAACGGGTATCCGATTAGCCGGAGCATTCCTCGATGTACGCCGGGCACTCCCGTGATCCGGGTCGGGAGCCAGTGAGGCGAAGGTTGCAGGCAGGCCGAATCTGGGAGCCCGGCACCGAATGGAATGCGGTGCGGGCGCTCTTGGCTCACGAAGCGTCGACCGAGATGGGTCGCGAGCGCGCGACGTCGGCGGAGCCCCTCACCGACGTGCCGGAGGTCGAAGCGGCGATCGACATGACGCGCCAGGCCCGACTGGCGCTCGCGACCGCCGGGTCGCTCCCGCTCGAAGCTCTCCCCGATATTCGTCCCGTGCTGGTCCGCTGCCGTGCCGACGGCAGCGTTCTCGACGGTCCCGAGCTGATCCTGATCGTTCCCGTTCTCGAGGCGGGCCCGAAGCTCCGCGCCTACGGTCGAGCCGTGCGTGAGGCGAGCCCCGGCGTGGCGACGATCACCGAGGCCCTGCCCCGCTTCGCCGAGCTCGCGGACCGGTTGCGCCGCGCCCTCGACGCGAGCGGCGCCGTCACCGACGATGCGAGCCCGACGCTCAAGCGCCTCCGGCGCGAGATCCGCGAGCGTCGCCGACAGCTCGCCACCGAGCTCGAGCGCGCCTTCCAGGGGAGCGACGCCGACCGGCTCTTCTCCGACCGGTACGTCACGCTCCGGCATGGTCGGTACGTGCTGCCGGTGCGGGCCGAGGCGCGGAGCCGCGTGCGCGGCATCGTCCACGACCGCTCGCAGAGCGGCCAGACGCTCTTCATCGAGCCCGAGCACGTCCTCGACGCGAACAACGACCTCGTCCAGGCGACCCGCGAGGAGGAGCACGAGACCGCGCGTATCCTTGCCGAGCTGACCGCCGGCGTACGGGCACGGCTCGACGACCTTGACGCCCTGGTCGACGCGATCGGCGGGCTCGACTGGACCTTCGCGCGAGCGCAGGCCGCCGAGCGCATGCGAGCGACGGCCCCGGTGATCGACACCGCCCGAACCGTCGCGCTTCGCGGAGCGCGCCATCCGCTCCTGCTCGCCCAGAGCTGGAGAGACCCGAGCCGCACGGTCGTCCCGATGGACCTCGAGCTCGGGCCCGATCGCCCATTGCTCGTCATCACGGGACCGAACGCCGGCGGCAAGACCATCGCGCTCAAGACGCTCGCCGTCCAGGCGCTCATGGCCCAGGTCGGCTGTCACCTGCCGGCCGACGAGGGCTCGCGCCTGCCCGTGTTCGACGACGTCTTCGCGATCATCGGCGACGACCAGTCCGTCGCCGAAAACCTCTCGACGTTCTCCGCCTTCGTCAAGCAGGCGCGCGAGATCCTCGACGCGGCCGACGAGCGCTCGCTCGTGCTCCTGGACGAGCTCGGCGCGGGAACCGATCCCGACGAGGGGGCGGCCCTGGCCCAGGCGATTCTCGAGGAGCTGGCCGAGCGCGGCGCCTTGGTGATCGCGACGACGCACCTCGAGCCGCTCAAGGCGTTCGCGTCCACGTACTCGCGCGCGCGCAACGCGTCGGTCGAGTTCGACACCGCCACGCTCGCGCCGACGTTCCGCCTGCGCTACGACCAGCCGGGCCAGAGCTACGCGCTGACGATCGCCGCCCGGCTCGGCCTCGGCGCCGAGCTCATCGCCCGCGCGAACGCCCATCGCTCCGAGCACGCCGCGCGGCTCTCCGACCTCCTGGCGACGCTCGACGCCCATGCCCGCTCGGACGCCGAGCGGGCGCGCGAGATCGAGCGGACCCGCGCCGAAGCCGCGGCGCAGCTGGCGAACGCCCGGCAGGTGGAGGCCGCAGCGCAGAGCCGGGCGCAGGCGATCGTCGCGCGCGCGCGCGCCGAGGCCTCCGCGCTCGTCGGCGAGATCCGTCGCGCGCTCACCACCGAGTGGGACAAGCTCAAACGCTCGGATCGGTCGCGACGCTCGCTCGACGAGAGCCGTCGGCGCGTGCGGGCGGCGGCGGTCCGGATCGAGGCGGCCGCGCCCGAGGCGCCCGCGGAGCTGTCGGCGGCGCTGGCGCCGGGCGCCACCGTGGCGGCCGACCACCTGGGTCTCCGCGGCGAGCTGCTTGAGATCGCCGGAAGCTCCGCAACCGTGCGATCCGGCTCGGTTACCGTCCGCGTCCCCGTCGCCGCCCTTCGGCCCGCGCCCACGCCCCCGCCGGCGACCGGGCGGGGAGAAGCGGCGGGGGGGAGGGGTCCGGCGCGAGCGGGGTTCCGAAGCGCCGGACCCCTCCCCCCCGCGGCTTCTCCCCGCCCGGTCGCCGCCGAAATCTTACTGCTCGGGCAGACGACGGACGAAGCGCGCGACCGGGTCGAGAAATATCTGGACGACGCCTTTCTCGCGGGCCTGGCCAGCGTACGATTGGTTCATGGGAAGGGCAGCGGCGCCCTCCGCAAGACGGTCCGCGACCTCCTCGCCGGCCATCCGCTGGTCGAGTCGTTCCGCGACGGCGAGCCGGCCGAGGGCGGGACGGGCGCGACCGTGGCCGCGTTGAAGGTCAGCTGATGCCGGCCGAGAGGATCATTGGCTGATGCAATACTCGCAGACGCTGCTCGACGACATTCGCGCGGCCGTCGACATCGTCGATCTCGTCAGCCGGTTCGTGAACCTCCGCAAGGCCGGCGCCCACTGGAAGGGCCTCTGCCCATTCCACGCCGAGAAGACGCCGTCGTTCACGGTCAATCCCCGGAAGGGGATCTTCCACTGCTTCGGCTGTGGCGTGGGCGGCGACGCGTTCGGCTTCCTCATGCGCCAGGACCGCCTGTCGTTCCCCGAGGCCGTCCGCGCGCTGGCGAAGACCACCGGAATCGCGCTGCCCGAAGAGCGCGGCACCAGGGCCGGCGACTCGGGCCGCGAGGAGCTCCTCCGGGTGATGGAGCTCGCCGGGCGCTTCTACGCCGACACGCTCTGGAAGCCGGCCGGCGAGCGGGCGCGCGCCTACCTCGAGCAGCGCGGCATCGACACCGGGATCGCCCGGCACTTCGGCCTCGGCTACGCTCCCGAGGGCTGGGAATCGCTCCTCACCTTCATGAAGGCTGAGAAGGTCGCGGAGGAGGCGCTGATCGCCACGGGCCTCGCGGTCGCGCGCGAGAATCGCGCCGGGGCGTACGACCGCTTCCGCGGGCGGCTCCTCTTCCCCATCCGTGACCTCCAGGGACGGGTCGTCGCGTTCGGCGGACGCGGGTTCGGCGACGAGCAGCCGAAGTATCTCAACTCACCGGAGACTCCGCTCTACACCAAGGGCAACCTGCTCTATGCCGCCGATCTCGCCCGTCCGACGATCCAGACGCAGAATCGCGCCCTGCTCGTCGAGGGCTACGTCGACTGCGTCATGGCCCACCAGCACGGCTTCACCGGGACGGTGGCCGCGCTCGGCACCGCGTTCACCCCGGCCCAGCTGGCCCTGCTCCGGCGCTACTGCGACGAGGTCGTCACCTTCTTCGACGCGGACGCGGCCGGCCAGAAGGCGGCGGCACGGGCCGAGGAGCTGCTCGAGCCCACGGGCCGCGGCATGGCGTGGGCGGTGAACCGCTCCGGCGCGTTCGAGGGCGCGGGCGTGCTCCGGGTGAAAGTCGCCCTGCTCCCGGCAGGCCACGACCCGGACACGTTCCTGAGAACGGCGGGTCGCGACGCCTTCACGGAGTGCATCGCGGCCGCCCGGAGCATCCTCACCTACGCGCTCGACCGGGCGATCGTCGACCCCGACGGGGCGACCGGCGCACGGGCGCGGACCACCGCGTTTGCCCGGGTAGCGCTGATGCTGGCGAAGGTCGCGGACGGGGAGGAGGCGGCGGCGCTCTCGCGCGAGGCCGCCACCAAGCTCGGGGTGGATCCGACCCAGCTCTGGATCGAGGCCCAGCGCCTGCAGTCCTCACTGCGGACGCCGCCGGCCCGGTCTTCGCCCAGCCCACCGGCCTCCGCGACCCCCGTCGAACGCGACCTGGTGATGCTCTTGCTCCACTCCGACGAGGCCCGCACGACGCTCCTGACGCTGCTCGGCGAGTCGGACGAGCTCGGCCATGCCTCGCTCCGCGCGATCGTGGGGGCGCTCAGGCGTCGGCCCGACGCCTCCGCCGAGAGCCTGATGACCGACCTCGAGACCGACGAGGCCCGATCCGTCCTGTCCTCCCTGCTTGTCGAAGATCGCGAAGGTGTTGACGCTCGGGTTAGCATCGGACAGTTCCAGCGACGGCTCGAGCGCACCCAGCGGCTGCGGCGGGCGCGGGAGGCGAGCCAGGCGATCGCCGACGCCCAGGCCAAGACCGGGGTGGCGGCGCCGATGCACGCGGAGCTCAGGACCCTGCATCAGGAGAGCGCCGTCGTGTACGAGATCACGGGTGGTGTCGCCCAGTCGTTAGAACACGGGACGC
>Ga0137394_10000786_pt1 | contig 22173 bp, 30 predicted proteins | sample czobulk116metaG_FD_108278 | JGI IMG/M metagenome (GOLD analysis project Ga0137394, IMG submission 108278) | Vadose zone soil microbial communities from Angelo Coast Range Reserve, California, USA - czobulk1.16 metaG | ecosystem: Environmental > Terrestrial > Soil > Vadose zone | place: USA...
CTGAAGTCACGGTTTGACTTAAAGGACAGCAGGTGCATCGCAGGTGCGCTCACATGTCTTCTGCTGGCTACGAACCTGTCGCGACCACAGAAGAGCCATATCCTTTTCGTCCCCGTAAATATCGGGTTATTGCAATCGTCGTCTTCGTCAGTCTCCTGGTCGGTCTTGCGTCATTCTACCAATTTGGGATCTGGATTCTGCCGAGTGCTCGGGTTGAATCACGGCCATCCCCGTCCAGTACCTCAACACCGTCCCAGGAAGAACCCAACAACAACACGGAGATACAAGTGGTCATGCCCCATGGGAAGTATAGCGTCGGATAGTGCGTTTGCGACTTCATCTTGTGTGACAGCTAATTCATTTATAATGTAGCTTTGTGAACTGGTGCGATCGTGTTTAATCCCCGCTTCAGCTGCTAACCGTCTACCACAGGGGCATTTATGGGCGCAAATTTCCACCATCTTCGATTCCTGCTCAGGACCTCACGTATGTCATGACATTTTCGAACCCTCATTGCCTTAGAAACGACGAAAATTAAACACCTCTTTCACCAAGTCACATCCTTTATGCCTTTGCAAACGTCCGACCTAATACCGGTGAAGTCTTCCTCTCCGATCTCTGGGCGGACCAAGACATTCACTACCCTGGTGACTCATGGTCCGACTCGGGAACGAACCTCTATGGCAACTTCAAAGCAATATACAAGCTGAAGAAGCAACACCGTCATCTCAAGCTTCTGCTTTCAATCGGTGGTTGGACCTACTCGCCGTCCTTCCACCCCGTGGTCATGTCACCCACACTCCGTGCAGAGTTTGTCAAGTCCGCAGTCAAGCTTGTGGAGGACTTTGGTTTGGACGGCCTCGACATCGATTACGAATATCCCCAGAATGATGGGCAAGCGACGGGCTACGTTCACCTCCTGCGTGAATTGAGGATGGCATTGGATGAGCACGCACGCCGTAAGCGTGCAGACTACCGCTTCTTATTAACAGTGAGCGCCGCCTCTATGAGCCGAAAGTGCTACCCTTCTGAGGCATAACAGATTGCAGCTCCGTGTGGGCCAGATAACTACCAAAAGCTACACGTCCGGGAAATGATTCCATTGCTCGACTTCTGGAATCTCATGGCTTACGACTTCTGTCAGTTTTCTTTGCTTCTAGTCTTTGTTTCTTGTGGCTAAAAGCCGACATAGCTGGTTCGTGGGACAAGGTAGCCAACCACCAAGCCAATATCATGGGGGGACCCATCAGTGCCTCACAAGCCGTCCAGTGGTTCATTTCGCAAGGTGTTCCATGCCAAAATCTCATACTTGGCATCCCTCTCTATGGCCGCTCCTTCCTCAACACGGACGGCCCGGGCACACCTTTCTCGGGTCTTGGCCAGGGCAGCTGGGAGTCGGGCGTCTATGACTATCGTGCCCTCCCTCTTCCAGGATCCAACATTCTCCGCGACGAGCAAGCGCGCGCGAGCTGGACCTACGATTATGGGCGCAAGGAGATGATTAGTTTTGATGACGAGACTGTCGGGCGATGGAAGGGCGAGTACATCGCACGAGAGGGCCTGGGGGGCAGCATGTTCTGGGAGCTGAGCGGTGATAAGGGCGGAGCGCCGAGGGAGGGCATGGAAGGCGGCCACGGGAAGGAAGCACAGCCTGGACGAAGTCTCGTACGAGTGGTGAAAGAGACGATGGGAGAGCTCGATACGTCGCCAAACTGGTTACGATACGAAGGAAGCAAGTTCGAGAATCTGAGAAACAGTATGCCAGAGTATTAGTTGTACAATATCATGATAGCTTGCCGCACAACAGTTTTTCTTGCACATCAGCAACGACATCTCATTCGCTGCAAATTTTCAATAACAAGTACACCCTAAGAGTCGCCGACTCGCAAATATAACTAACTTAGGAAGACCGGAGTTTATTCTAGTGTGATGCCAATGCCAACCAGGGCCACCCAGCCAGACAAAACCCCCTCTGCCAGACGACCGACGAGAAAATGGACGACCGTACCATCGGCGCTCGGGCCGGTGTTCACGCGGAAGTAAAACTTGTTGTGTAGCTTTGCCAAGAGCACGGACAGCTTGGTGAACTCGTTCGAGTTGAAGATTTTAAATGTTGAGGGAAGCGACGTTGATGATTGCACCTGGTCAGATGTTATCTGCCAAAGATATGAGCGCCGAGAATAAGTGTGAAGTGAGGAGCCGATAACGCGCTCGTCGGGTAGAGTCGGCCAAGTTCAACGCGCTCAGGATGTTAACTTCGTGTCCTTCGCTGTACGAACCGATCCCAAGCCAAACGCAGATGTCTCCGAATTCGTCCGCTTCACTTCCCTGACCCGCAAGTACGCTCCCGCATGCGTTCTCATTGGCCGTATTATTGGCAGCAGTCGCGAGGTCCCTGAGGTACACGCGAACCTCTGGTGAAGGCGCGGAGATCAAGGACGCGACTTTGATGATGGAGGAGGAGCGGTAAAGATGGGCAAGCGTTGCCCTTTGATGAGAGTTTTCTGTGTCGAAAACGAATGCAGAGGAAAGATTCGTTCTACCAGTCATGGTTGGAGTATGAGGTATGAGGAGTGCGAGAGAAATAACATCATTACGTTGGTATCACGTGAGTCGGGACATGCCGTGTTCTCGTCGGCTTTGGCTCAGCTCGCGACGAGGAGTTGGGCTCAGAAAGATGTTGAGTTCACTCGTCGGAAGGAATGGCCTTCATCACAGGTCAGTAATGGATTGGGCATTCTCAAACTGTGTCTTACGTTCTTTCATTTCGCAGATATCACCAGTTCTCCCGTCATCGCCACCATGCCCGCACATTCGGTACCACCTTCATCACACCCACTTCCACATCCTCGGCCGACACCCCTCACCTGTATCGAAGAACAGCAACCTATGAACGGACTTTCTTCCTGCCTGCCCGTTCCTTCTCGACCCCGCCTACTACTACCTCCAAATCCAAAGATGCTTCAAGCCCTCACACGATAGCACCCTCCCCTGCGAAGGCGAAGGTTGAATTGAGACCGGGCCCAATCAAATCACCGATAACACACCCCAGTTCCCACTCGCCAAAAGCTAAGAAACTGCAGACGACAAACCCACCATCCCAACTTCAGTCTACGCCATCCACCGCGACACCGTCGAACACAATAACTACGATGAAAGAAGACCTGAAACAAGCGTACATTCATGGGGTCCTTACACGCCCACCTCCGAATGCGGGGAAAATAGCAAAGCTGTGGCACCAGGTCAAGGAACTCTTCGTACGTTGACTTCTTTGAGCCCGACTTCAGTGCTGACAGCTATCCCATTTCAGAAATTTTACTTTCGAGGTCTCAAATTGGTTATCACACACCGCAAGCAGGCCAAAGAAATTCAAGCTCGGGTGAAGGCAGGCGGGGAACCTCTGTCTCGCTGGGAATCGCGATTTATTCGGACAAACAAGAGTGACTTCGCGAAGTATCACTCCGCCTCAGTCTCTCATTAACATTTATATTCACCGTTCACTGCTCAGACTCGTACCATTCGTCGCGATCGTTCTCCTTCTCGAGGAAGTCATTCCGCTCATCGTGCTGTACGCACCCGGGATGCTCCCGTCAACATGTATATTAGCTTCCCAGCGCGAGCGAATTGATGCAAAGCGTCGCGAGGAACAGCGTGCCTTTGCCGAGACAATGCGCGACACCTTTTCGGATGTGTTTAAGGCAGGGCCAACAGCCTTAGCGTCGTCGCTGCCTAGCACCGTCTCCGGCATTGCTCTCTGCGGGCAAGTTCTTTTCGGTTTATTTTTTTCACCAAGAGACATGCTAAAGGCTCTTCTCTGTACAGCCTTCTGTCCCAGCCAACCTGGGGTCCCAATTTCCGACGGAGGCAGAAGATCGAACGACATATGAAGCTTGTGGCTGCCGATGACGCGCTCCTGGTAAAGGAAGGTCTGGGCGATCGGTTGACACATCCCGAGCTTCTCGAGGCCCTTGAGGAAAGAGGGATGTACGTGCATCCGGTGCACTTCATGCGCACAAGCTGATTTGCTACTTCCAGTGTGACGGATGGCCTAAACATGACTACGCTGAAAGCCCGTCTTCGTTGGTGGCTCGCTAAGGCCGATAAGACCGACGAAGGCACCGCCGTTAGCAGGCGTATTGCTCTCGCCGCCCAGAGCACGCTGGGCCAATTTCAGGTTCGTATCCTTGATCTCATATAGTCTACCCTCCCAGAGACCACATGCTCATTGTCATGTAGTGATGATACTCATTGGGGAAGGGGTTCCTAGCTTGTGACCTCGTATTTATTTTTGTAGACGTGGGATAGAGCTACATCTGCAACCATATAATATTTTTACACTCGCTACATCGTCCGAACCGCTCGAGTTGAGACCCTACAGCCCGCATCCTAGGACACGAGAACATTTGCAAGCCCCAAACACCGACTAACGGCGGCTCCTCAAGTACGCCAAGACTTCCCAGCTCCGACGGTCCCAAGGCGCTAACATGACGCCTTTCTGCGCCATGCTCCATGCCTCGTTCAGATTTTCCTCGTCACGCGAAAGCGCCTTGGCCACGGCGCGCAGACCGATCGACTCGCGCAACTCTCCAATGTCGCTCTCCCCCCGTTGGGAGGAGACGAGGGCGCCGGCCGCCGCCGCGGGCTCGCCACACTGGAGCAACAACGTAGCCAGCGTTCGCCTGGCGTCTTCGCGCGCAGGCTCGACGTGTACGGCTTTCTGCGCTTCGCTTAGCGCGGCTGTGAGTTTTCCCTGCGGTGCGGGGCGATATGAGGGAGCCGGCGCCGAGGACGGAATGGGACGGGCGGGGGTCGCTTACCTGGCCTAGATGGTGTTGCTTTAAGATGTACGAATAGTCGCGCCGCGGATCGCGTCTGTGGCGGAGGTCGAGCGGGAGCGACTTGAGCTCGGATAAGGCGGCGTCGATCAGGCCATCGTCGTCGGTCAGGATGCCCATGCCGGCGAGCGCGTTGATCGCGGTCAAGTTCTCCGGATCCTGCGTGATGCTTTAGAGTCCCAACCCACCCAGGTCGGACGACCAGCAGCAGTGATCAGTATATGCTCTTTGTTTCCCAACGACTGACGGGAAATGAACCTGCGTAGGGCGCGCACGTACCAGTCCAGGAGCTGAGACTTTGCCAAATCTCGTCCCTCCCCCGTGCCCGTGGCCCATAGCGTCTGCGCCAGCAATACTGTGACGTGCCCGCGCATATGCAAGTCGTCGCCCGCCGCGACGAGCGCCGCTTCGAAATTCTCGATGGCCGCGGACAACGCGCCGAGCTTGAAGCTCGCGAGGCCGGACCCGAAGAGACATTGCGATTTCAGCGCCTTGTCTTCCCCCGCCTCTTCGGGCAAAAGCCCGAGGGCGCTCTGGAACGAACCAAGGGCACCCTCGAAGTCTCGCACGGCGAGGCGCAACCGGGCTAGGGTCGTGTTTGCGATGATGAATTGCCGCTCGGTGATCGGGTCCTCGGTTTCCTCGTACGCCGCCTCGAGTAGACTGATTGCACGGTCCGTGCGCTCGATGGCGAGCTCGACGTGGCCGATGCGCTCGCAGATGAGGCCGAACAGGTGTAGAGCGGATGCGTCATCCGGGCGCTGTCTGAGGTATCTATCGAGCGCGAAGAATGCTGGGAAAAGATCGTTTGGTGATGCGCGGGGGCTGTGCCCAGGGCTGAGGTACTGGCCGAATTCGCGTCTGGAGAACTCTATGTCGGCTTCGGGCTTGATCAAAAAAGTAAAATTAGCGACGGTACAGGTGCGCATAGTTTTGCTGACTCACGACGTCAGCTGACAGACTCACCGCATGCTCAAACAACATGCGGGAGTCTGCGTGGTGCCCTTTCCGCGTGGCGACTAGGGCTTGGCCTACCCATGCCATGGTGTGATCCGGATCTAAAGTTTGTGCCTTGAGGAACGATTCGCTGGCCAGCTCAAGATCATTATGGTAGACGCAGAGGAAGCCGAAGCTCGTCCAAACATCAACGTTCTGAGACACGAGGATTTAAGCCAAACCTTTCACGGTAATGTGCAAAAAGGTCACCTTGGAGTTGATTTCTAGCGCCCGAATGTAGGCGTGCTGGGCTTCTTTTGGGCGAGACACGAGATTCATATCGCCTAACGCACGCCAGTAATTGTCTTCACCTGGCTGCGCGCGGATGGCTTCTTTGATGGACGCGAGGGCTTGCTCCACTGCTTTTTCCCGTTTCTCCTCGCCCTCCTGGAAGATCCTCCCAGCCAGATTGAAGAGTGTGAGGCCAAAGTCGAACCAAGCGCTGCCCGTGGCGGCAGCCCCAAGTTGACCAAGTGAAATGCGGTGGCTGTATGCTGCAACGGCAACTTTCAGGGCGTCCGTTCCTGTGAGGTGATCGTCGGGAAGTTTAATTGGCATCGACACGCTGCCTGCAAGTCTATCTTCAGAATCTGACATAAGGTATGTGGATGCTTGCGACAGAATAGTTCGGACGGTGGCCTCATCCGTGAAAGAAGATGCGCGCGAGAGACAATACAGGGCATCTGCGATGATCTTCCACGCGAAACTATGGAATGATGTGTTGCTGTCCAAAAACTGAAACGAGACCTCTAGGGCTGTCACGAACGAATCTTGTGCACGGGACGTAAACCCTGTGGAAAGCTCGGAGATACCCAGATCGACATATGTCCTTGCAAGGGATGTCAACGCGCCGGGTTCATTTGGTCGAGCGTGTAAAACAGACTGGAAGGACGCAACCGCGTCTTGAAACCGTCCTGTCTGGCGATGAACTTCCCCAATCAGGTAAGTACACATCCAGTCCTCCGGACGTAACTCCTGCGCATGATGAAGAGCCTTGAATGCGGCGGCGTGTCTGCCAGCTTTAGAGTACGCTTCTCCCAGACGAACCCACGATAGCTGGTCGTCGGGGTAAGCACGCAGCGCTACCTGAAAGGCCTGAATTGCAGCAGGAAAATTGCGTCGGTTCTCCTCTGGCTGTTAGACCAACATAGGTGTGCTATGAGCGACAAGAAACTTACCAGATGAACCACCCCAGAAGCTTTCCATGCCCAAGCATTAACCGGTAAATAACGACCGGCGATGATTTCCTGGGAGTCCTCGAATCCTCCTTCGCCTTCAATGGTCCGATTCGCCACCACTTCAACGAGGTCCCACTCTCGCTCCTCTGCGAAACCTTCAGCAAGTCGTCTGGCAGCATCAGCTTCCCTCGCATCGAGCTCGAAAGCCTTCTGAAAGCATTTCGATGCCCGAATTGGATCCAAGGGATTTGCGGCTTCCGAATAATAGATCCCAAGGGAGGTAAAAGCGGGGGCGAAGTTGGAGGAGTGCTTGAGAGAGGTGACGAAATGCTTAAATGCCTCCTCCCGGTGGTCAGCTGTGAATCGTTTAGATATATGGAGGATAAACTGCGAAATTCATTCACCTCCCATTTTCCAGTAAGCTCTGCCCAGTCGCCACCAGCTCCGTGACTTGTCCGCATCGCTGTCTTTCTCATTCTCCAATAATTCGATGACAGTTCTCAACTCGGCAATTGCTCCATCAAGATGGTTCAGCTGCACTTCGCACCAGGCGTGTTCCTCCTGTGCACGTATACAGTCGCGGGTTTCTTCCGTGTGACTATCAGAGACGCGAGAAAAGCAGGACGCTGCTTCGAGCCATTTCCCGGCGCGCTGTAAGACATAGCCACGACTCATAAGACAGTTCACGTTGTCTGGATCCTCGGATAGTACGTCCTCTAATATACGGAGGGCTCTAGTGTGATGTTTGGGAGGATATAGGTGGACGAGCGATGTTGCCAAGGCAACATTGAACGCTTTTCGGACACTGAACAGAGTCATAATCAAGTTCTTGTGCCGGGAGTAAGCGACATACAGTACCAAGCCAGAACCGGTGTCATCCCGGTGTCCATTGACTAGTTCTAACCCTGCTTCAGATACTGTAATGGTTGTTTGATAGTCTTCATCATGAAGGTATACTCCCGCCATTACCCTCCGTGCGAAGATCGACAATTGTAAGGCCGATTCGGTTTCCTGATTTGTGAAGTCAACAGATGCACATACACATGTGAGATGAATGGAACGATATCAACCGAGATGGCGCTGAACATATCATCCAATGAGGCCGGGGGAGTGGGCGTTTCCTCTTCATCGTCCGAAAGAGTGACACCCAAATAGGCAAGATAGGTTCGAATGAGTCTTGCGAGTACTTGATCGGGAAACAACTTTTGATATTGACGCAGGATATCAAAATCATATCCCTCTGAGAGGCAGATCAGGACATACACAGTCAATTAGAGAATTAGAAATAATGCAGCACCGATGGTTTCGCAGTCTTGTCCGTCTATGAAAGCCGACCATGCCAACTCATCTTCTACGTGCAGTAAAACCGTACCGCTAATCAGCTTTTTCACTTCTGTCGCAAGCTGCCTTTTCATGGGATCATCGAGAGGTAGAGAAAACAGATGATCTCGCTTGTGACGAAGTTGCTTCGATTCCGTCCGACGGCGAAGCTCGTCTGAGGTGTTGGGGTGATTGAGAATTTCATCGTATAGGAGAGGCAACTTATGGCGATCAGGTGAATCTGAAGATACAAGCTGGAGTAAGATACCTTTGAGCCTTTATAGACTTCTCGTACGACTTCATTTTTGACACTTTGCGGGCTGCCAGCATTCAGCCGTTTACGACGATTAGCTATCTCCTTTTCAAGCGTCTCGGTTTCATCTGCTTCCATGAGCGAAACAATCTCTTCCAAGATGGGCAGAGAATTATAAACAGCTGCTTGACTGGAAACTATTGTGGTCGAAGTTGGGTTTGTAGGATCAGGTTCCGGAAGAGTGGATAACGTAGGGTAGAGTGACGAGTCTGGAAGATATAGTGACAGTGCATCAGAGAGCTATAATGCATCGTGAGGTTTGGACGTTATGAAAGTCATCACAGAGACATGCCTGGCGACGTGATCCGTGGTCTCTACGAAGATCTATTATTTTCTGGACTGTCTCGGCACACTTGGTAGCATCGTCGCTGGTGCCAAGTCATCGAGAGAGCCTGGGTCGATGGGTCAAGAAAAGCGTACGAATTTCCGAAAAGCACAGCAAGCTCGAAAAGAGAGTTGGCATATTCGTCCCACTTCTGTCCGCGCTCACATGCCTTGCACAAACCCTGATGGTGCGGACCGTAAATACACAAACTCGGAGGCCGTATGCGATCATACCTGCCATCCGAGGAGTTGCTTTGGGCCTGAACCGATGGCGAATCGGAATGCCTTGAAAGATACGGAGAGGTGTTGGCTTCGGGTCAAATAGGGACAGAAAGGAGCTCAGTTACTTGCTCGCTTTGATCGATCTGACCAAGTTCCAGCAAGGACAATCCATGGAATATCTTACTGCAGATGGTCAAAGCGTGGGATTGCCGCACACCAGTAAACGTACGCGTTGTAGTTATCGGGCTCGTACTCTAGAATTTGTAGGCTGGTGTCATGCGCTGACTGGAAGTCTTTTTTGTTTAGCGCATCTCTGGCTGCCTTGAGCTTCCCCTTGAGGAGAGCTGAGGACATGACGATTACGAACACTTGGATGAGCTCGAGGAACGCGTGAACGGCATGTCCGGCCCGTCCTTCCCGACTCATGCTGTGGGGCGACGAGTTGAGATATGTGATTAATTGCCGAGGACAAGAACAAGGGGCGCTGTCAACCAGCTGACAGCTGCGTGTGGTCCGAGGCTGCAGAGTTCTGAGCTCCGAACTGAGTTTAGTTACCACTGTACAACGGTGTACTTGTACTACGTAGCTGTACAGAACTGTCCCGGTCGCTACACGAATCCACGCGCTTTCTCCATCCACCTTCCCCTTCCGAAATCTTGCTCACACATCCCAGCATTGGTACTTGACCAGCCCCACTCGCGCACAAAGGGAATCCCAATGTTATCCACACTCCCCAACATGGATATTCTGGCCAAAGAGGGAACGACACACGCGTGGTCTTCTCCTGTTGCGGAGTTGGAGTTGGATCACGAGAAGAAGCTGGCTGTGCAGGTAATGTATCGCCGTAATTGCATGGCATGCCCATGCTTGCCTACTAAGTCATTTGTTTCAGCTGGTGCACCTAGCTTCTCAATTTCACGCCAGTGATTATGCCTGTGCCAAGTTTGGTGCTGGAGGTGAGCCTTAGTCGTGGCCGAACGTTAAAAACGCTAGATGCCTGAGATAGGGTCTGCCATTGCCTACATCCCTCTATCTATCAACCTGCCGGATCACTTTCAGCAACTCAAGGAACGCCAAGCATCCTACGCAAGTACTGAGGCTTGGTGGTTGTGCAAGCCAGAATCCAAAAAGGCGGATTACGACGTGGCTCCTCCCGAACTCGCACCAAACATGCATTCTCCGCACTCTGTTTCTTTCACTCAAGCGTCGCCCAATCTACAATATGAACTACAGTTCGCTATTGATACCCCCTTGATACCCCCTGCATGGCTGAGTGGAGAATATCCTCTCCCCAAGACGTCTGATACCCATCCAATCGGGTGTGTTTGCATTCTTCCTTTCCCCGTTTAACTGCCTCTCTCAATTCTGTTCAGTGTATCTGCTATGATACCCGAGGAACTTTTGTCTTCAGTATCTTTGCACATCTCCCTAGCTGACTCCTCATCGCCGACCATTTTCAACATCCACCCCGCTTTTTCTTTGTACCGACTAGTTCCACTCCCGGATTCAATACCCCCTCCGCCCTCTATCCTGCCTACACCAGCCCAATCCGATCACGCAGTACCGACTTTGCGTCCGATTGGCATAGCTCCCTTGTCCCGCTCTGCTGCACCATCCAGAACGCACCTGCAAAAATGGAGCCGTGTCTCCATGAAGAGTGCGCTCCAATCTGCTCTTGCTACAAGCATTCGTCAACCTGCTGAATCACTCACTCCGGCTCCGAGAGATTCTGCGGCACCACGGTTACCCCCATTGACAATAGGCAACATAGATCTCATAGGCGAAATATTCACCACTTCGCATTTTGAACTTGATGTAGAAAGGTCTTCTAGCACTGGTCTGCAAGCGCGGCATGACCGCACATATTCTGTTCCATTTACGCCCTCGCAAGGAGCCTTTGCAGACTCGGCGCATGTGGTCCAGCACCTCCAGTACAAACGCTCGCATTTGGTGTGAGCATGATTAATGTGCTCTTTTGTCACATCGCTTAGCATGCACGTTCTTCATTTTTTATAGCTCGCCCCTTTCCGCTGTGCAAAGGATCGCGCGTCGTCCGAAGCCTGCCCATTTTGGCTCGCGGCTAGCGTTGCGCCCAACTTCTACCATCGACCCATCGGAACCTCCGTGTCCTGCCCTCGGCAATTTTTATCTATCATCTTGTCCAGGTAAAAAAGGTGCGGCCCATGTAACTGATGCATTTGGACTTGGTTTCACTGACAATCTTACTATGAAAGTACGCCTCACAGGACCTGTGCGGGGTCGAGGCGCAATTTATCGCGACCTCAAGCAGGACCTACGAAGAATCAAAGCATTAGGTATTGGGTGTATCGTCTGGTGCGCTAAGATTGGATATTACTTCTGAGGTCTCGCGGCTAATAAAAGCACAGTTGTCTTGATGACAGAGAGCTAGGATTTCTCGGTGCACCGTGGCCAGAATATTCACAAGCCGCGCAGGAGTTGGGGCTGGACATTCTTAGGTATGTCGGCTGGACATGAATGGGAGCTTTAAACTTCTTTCTAAGTTATCGTGTCTGGTAGGATACCTATTCCGGAAGGCCTAGCTCCCGCTTCGCTAGGGCGGTTTGATGCTCATCTCACTCGGCTGATCTCGGTATACACGCTGGCTGGAGTTCCCGTTCTCGCACACTGCCGGGGAGGTGTCGGGCGTGCCGGATTGGTGGCTTGTTGTTGGATGCTCAAGCTAGGATTATGCGGGTGGGTGTCCACGAGTGATAACGTCGAACCCGCAGACGAAGGGCGGGTGTGCCGAGACACACTGGAACAAGTGGAGAAGGCAATTGGCATTGTGCGGCGACGTCGCAGCTTGAAGGCGATAGAAACTTACGAGCAGGTGAAATTCCTGGTTGGATATGTCGATCATCTCCGCGGAAAATAAAGCGATAAAATTTAAAATTTATAGATAACTATTACATAATAGATGTTGATGGATTAAGTTACTTGGATATTATTATTCAAATAGTTTGGCGCGCGTGGAGCCGTGGTTGCTGTCGCTGTTGTCATCTTCTCTCTCACCGGGCTCGCTACGCCCCGACGATTCATTCTTTATTCTCCGTCGCCTTGACTGGCCACAGTTCTCTCTTTTATCCCCCCTCCTTTCCTTCAGTATGCCCGTGCATTACCAAAGTGATGACATTCCAATCCCTACCACCACTCCAAGACAAGGCCCTTCCGGCACAGTGCGCAGAGCAAAGACCCTCACCCGTCCAGAACGTGGCGTCGCACCCCCACCCCTCATCAATCCGCATCCTTCACTACACTTATCTCCTACCCCCGCTGTTGAATCATCATCGTTCAGTTTTGACGCATGGGCCATCTTCTCCCGCGTCGTCACGTTTTGGGCACCATCGGCCCTGTTAAGCTCAATAGGAGGCCTCAAGGACAGGGCGGTGCAGCAAGCGTGGAGAGAGAAGATAGCTTTATGTCTTATCATCAGCCTTTTATGCGCTGCTGTGGGTTTTGCGACAGTGGGCCTGCAGAGAGTCCTTTGTCCCGCCAAAACACTAGACACTGAGCAGTTTATCAGTCTCGGCACGACGGCGGGCACTCTCGGTATTCAAGGCTCCATGTTCAACATCTCCCAATCCAAATCCCCTGATCCCAGCGTCAACTTCTTTGCTTTAGCAAACCAGCTTCCTGGTCAAGACATCACAACTTTGTTTACCCGCTCTGCCGCGGACTTCTCAAGTTGCCGCGGACTATCCTACCGTATCGCCCAGGACCCTCCCTGTAATCCAACCACACCTTGCCCCCTCGGGCCGCTCAACGACACCGCCACCTTCAAGAATGCCCAACTGGTGAACATCACCCGTCCAGTTGGTTATGACTGGAGCCAGGTCTCCAATCTCGCCAATTACATCGTTCTGGACGGACGAGTCCTCAATCTGAATCCATACCTCAAATTACACCCCAACCCGATCCCAGGTGATGATGTCGACCTTGCTCTTCGTACCCTGTTCGCTGCACCTGGCACCAGTGGTCGCGATGGAACTCGTCTTTTCGTGAATAAGCAGGACATCCGCGATGCCGTTCCCTGTTTGATCCAACGCTATGGGGCGGGAAGTATCGACAAGATTACCCCAGGATGCTTTGTGTCGAACCTTATCCTTTACGCCGGTCTGGTCGTCGTCATGTCGTTGATTCTCGTACGCTTTGCGATGGCTTGCGTTTTCAATTGGTTCCTTTCCGCGCGACTTGCTGGCAACCCCGATGACTCAACCTTTAACCGCTCGGCAATCAGCCCTGCTGTCCTACCCGAGGGTGCTAATATCTCGATCGACAACAAGAATGGAACAGCTCCTTGGGCGGGACCCGATGGTACGAAGAAGCTCAGCAAGCCACCAAAATCTCTGCGATCCTTCCAATCGTCGTCCTCCGCAACATTGATAAACTCAATGGCGCGGGATAGTGCCGCACCTGTCATGAGCTTAGCTCAAATTGGTGCCGAGTTATTCTCGGTGTGCTTGGTGACATGTTACTCGGAAGGAGAAGATTCTCTTCGGACCACATTGGACTCTATCTCAGTAACAACTTACAGCGATCAGCGGAAGCTGTTGTTCGTTGTGGCGGATGGCATGATTACCGGCGCCGGTGAGAAGAGGAGTACCCCCGATATCTGTGTCGGGCTGCTAGATGCCGATCCGAGATTCGGAAATCCAACGCCAATGAGCTACATTGCGGTTGGATCCGGATCGAAACAGGAGAATAGGGCAATGGTGTATGCCGGTCATTACAGTACGCACCATTTCTACTGTACCATGCTCTCGCGACGGAACTAACCTATGTTATGCAGCTATCGCCGGTCGCAGGACACCGACCGTCATACTTGTGAAGTGCGGTACGGAGCAAGAAGCTGCAACGGACAAGAAACCCGGGAATCGTGGCAAGCGGGACAGTCAACTGATTCTCATGAACTTTTTTTCTCGCGTTACGTATAACGACAGGATGACACCTCTGGATTTTGATCTATTCCGCAAAATCCATGTATTGATGGGCATCACACCCGATTTCTTTGAAGTATGCCTCATGGTGAGCAACTTTGATGGCCTTTTTTGCTACAGAGAATTCTCTAATGACATCTATCATCAAGGTCGATGCGGATACGAAGGTGTTCCCAGATTCTCTCAAGGCGCTTGTTAACTGCATGCAACACGATCATATGATTATGGGAGTGTGTGGAGAGACCCGTATAGCTAACAAACGGCAGTCGTGGATTACCGCCATCCAGGTGTTCGAGTATTTTATATCCCATCATTCGGCCAAGGCGTTCGAGTCCGTCTTTGGTGGTGTCACGTGTCTACCCGGTTGTTTCTCCATGTTTCGTCTCAAAGCTCGCAAATCTACCGGGGACGATTGGGTTCCACTGATCATCAAACCGGAGATCGTCAAGGAATATAGTCAAAGCGAAGTGACAACCCTGCATCAGAAAAATTTATTACTCCTTGGCGAAGATCGCTTCCTGACGACCTGCCTTATCCGCACATTCCCTAACCGCAAGATGATGTTTCTTCCACAGGCGAGATGCCGCACCGTCGTTCCGGATACGTTTTCTATACTCCTTTCTCAGCGCCGCCGCTGGATCAACTCTACGATCCACAATCTCATGGAACTCGTACTCGTGCCCAATCTTTGCGGGACCTTCTGTTTCAGCATGCAGTTCGTCGTTTTCATGGACCTACTTGGCACGGTTGTTTTACCCGTTGCTATCGCCCTCACGTATCTCCTCATCGTTGGCGTTGCCTTATCACCGCCAAAATCATTTCCAGAAGCCATTCCTATCGTGCTGCTCATTGGCGTTCTCGGTTTGCCAGCTGTGCTTATCCTTATTACGACTGGCAAGGTTGTTTATGTCTTCTGGATGTTCATCTATCTTGCCGCTTTGCCCATATGGAATTTTGTCCTCCCGGTATATGCTTTTTGGCACTTCGATGACTTCTCCTGGGGACAGACTAGGTACGACCATGACAGTACTCAGTGACGTTATCTATGCTGACGCGATGAACAGAAAGGTAGAAGGCGAAAGGAAAGGAGAAGGACATGGTGAGGGTAAAGGCCACTTTTCTGGGCCTTCCGTTCCGCTACGGCGCTGGGAGGACTGGGAACGGTCGCGTCTTCGCAAGCTACGACGGGAGGAGCGACGGCGTCGTGACTTTGAACGCGCAGGTTACGTCGTTGGCGATCAGGAATATCTGAACGTCCGCTCTGAGGTCCATAGCAGCTACGAAGGTTCGGATACTGTTTCCGTGACGTCCTCAGAGGATCACTGGGGCCCACAAATTGGCGAATACAACGAGAACAGCACACAATATCCACTACCTCCCCCAGTTCTGCATCCAAGTTCTCTGCATGCGCTCGAGAGTGCCAAAACCATCGATGAACGGGACCTTGAGGCTATGCTTGAATCTGGCTGGGATCTATCGCCGAACGCGTCCACTGACAATCTTCACCCGGCACAACCGCGGCCACCTCAGATGTCGCCCCGAATACAACTACACGGTGGACGATCTTTTGGCGGTCCCAATTACGCCCCCGTGGGACCACCTTCCTCTCATTTGACCTCCCCAATCTCACCACAATCAGCACAGGGGACAAGTTCTGCAGTCGGGCACGGGCAAGATTGGAAGACGCATGTGAAACGGCGGAGTGGGGGCGGACAGCGACATGACTACGGGCCTCTAGGTCCATTGGATCCTGGGACGAGATTCTAGGGACAAGCTGGCAGGACAGCTTGTAAATGTGATTTTAGTGGGAAGATTCGTCGGTTTATCTTGGTCTGGACAGTTATACCCTCTGGCTTATATTATCTGCACTTGCATCTCCCGCGTACGCCAACCGCAGATCATAATACGCACATCATCCGTATCCCATGCTTTACAAGCTTTACCTTGCTCTCTCATTGTTACAAAGTTTCTTGATGACGACTTCCTGCCCTACGCAGCCCCGCCTCTCCCTCGTCCTTCGCAGCCATATCATCCCTAGTTACCATTGCACCTGTTCATTAGTATATCACGCATAGAATTTCTATCTCCCACTACCTAGAAGGACACACGGAAGGGAACAACTTTGTGCGTAGACACACGTCATGTTGGGTTAGCAGCACACCGAATAATATTTTCGACATCTGTTTGTCGAGTCTCGCTAGATTATATCAACCTTTTTGACCTCGGGCGTCTTTCCAACATTTGACGCGGAGGCGCCCGACGCGAAGTTAGGTCAACACTCCTCTCATACCTTTCCCCATGGCTACCACCGCAGAGAGTGACTCAGAGGCAGTTAAATCAGGATCTGCCGCCACCGAGGATCTACAATCGGCCATCTCGAATATCCAATCGCACATAGATCTGCTGGCAGACCTCAACCAGCGTCTGCAGACGCTGCGACAGCTACCAGGAGGCGTCCTGCGCTCGGAGCTCGTCCTGGGGGCGAACCAGGTCCTCCAGACACTCACGCTGAAGGACATATTCGGCAAGTCCGCGGAGGACCTCCACACTCTGCATGCCGCGGCGTTGGAGGGGAAGATGCAGGACGCGCTGAGGGCTGCGGCGGAGAGCGAGCGGCGGGATAAGACCGCGATCAAGGACGCTCGCGAAAGGGAGACCCATAAAAGATGGTGCGTCTCCACCCCACAGACTTTTTTCGCTCGGTCTTTCCTTCTTTTTTTTTTGGCCTCACTTCTCTCCCTGTGAGGGGGGTCGTACACGATGCTGACCGAGGATATCCCCCCTTTTTTTCTATCTTCTTCGTGTTGCAGCCGATCTCCCACCCCCGAATCCCCGAGACCGTATCTGCCGTTACAGCAGAAAGTCGCGAGTCCGTTCCCCCCGCTTCCTGCGGGTGTGCTGCCGCTCACGCTCAAAGACCTGCCGTCATACATCCGGGAGTTCAACTCAACTCATGCGAAGAAGTTGCTGCTGCACATCTACTTGGCTCCAGGGCACGAATCACGGGACGTTGCCGTTCCTGTTGTGCTCAGGTTCCTGATTCCGAACGTGCTGAGGGCCTTCATTACCGTCGGGCATGAAGAGGGGATTGACCATTATGTCGAGTCCGAGACCCCGGCGCTGATGGTTGAAAGCCTCACCGTGTTTGGGTCGAGGGAGAAGGCAAGTGCCTCTGATGAGAATAGATAAGGTTGTTTATTCATTGGCCGTGGACCAGAAACCTCCTCATTCGCAGTCCGAATTCATCGTCTTTCAGAAGCTATCTCAATGGGTTGTGCGCGTCTTACAATCGTCACCCAGAATACCCCCACAAAGCTTCATTGTGAGTATCGTTATGGTACAAATTCGATCGATTCGCCCGCCGCTGACTTTTTTCTTTCATCACCTTCTGATCCGCTCAAACGGGGCCCTGGCGTCGGAACAGGACATGTTGGTATCATACGAGAGCCTTTTTTTGGAGAAGTGCTCTCTTTGCAAACGCTTCCTTTCGGCCGAGGGGTATCTGCCCCCTGTTGCCCGTGTAAGGCAAGAAGATGGGACTTGGGAACCGCAGCACGGCACCTGTGTTCAAACTTAGGAGAAGCCTATTAACCACTGAGACAGTCGGTGCTGAGCACTAAGCCGACCCTTTTTGTTTTCTGGACCTGAACCGTCTGACCGGCTCTCGCTTTGACAGGAGCTTGTTGTGTACGGGGTCGACGTCTTGGGATCTCGCCGGAGCTGAAGAGAGGTTTGATCAGCCGAGCGAGTCAAAATTATTGCGGCAGGGAAGGTTCTTCACTCCATTGACCGGCAAAATGGCCAGCATCGCCCTTCACCCTCTTTCTTATTGTTGTTTTTCTCCTTTTTTTTTCTCCCCTCCAGCGATATTGTTCCTTCTGGTATAGTTACATCGCTAAAAGTGTGCCCCGGTTCGTTCTGCTGTGGGCCGAAGCTGAACGACGAGGGGTACCGTAGCCCAATCGAGATTGACTTTTTGTCTGTGATCTTAGGGCTGGATCTTGCCCCCCGGATGCCGTCAGCTAATCCGAATTTAGTCTAAGAGGCCCCCGCACTTGGCCCCTCGATCCTTGTCATTCATTATTCATTGCCACATCTTTTCGGTATGTTCGCGCTCTCTCGACCAAGACCCGATAAGCTAATCGAAGGACCAATGACTAAGCTTGGTATCCCTACTCCAAAATGCCTGTACCTACTTACGCGCAATCCACCTGAGTATAGGATAAGGGGCGCGCCTCACGGCGAACATGCACGGCTTGCTCGACATACAACTGAGAGTGTGAACAGGAGGGCACCTGATCGTTCGGAACAGCGGGGTTTAGGTCGTGGCCGCAGAAAGCATTCAATATCTACCTCGAGATCCACTCAGGGAGATTTTAGACCTTCATCCTCAGCCTTTGCTCCCGCATCCATTAAAGCCATTGTGCCCCCATAAGTTTCACATTCATTCCCCCATCCCCCCATCCCACATCCTTGTTTCTATCGAGCGAGACACTGGCGGTCCCATCCCTCCACCACACGTTTTCCCTCAGACCACGCGGCCCAGTCATCATACCTGTGCACCAGACGACCTGTCTCCTGGGGACGAATAGCAATTACTCTGCATCTCGAGGGTAAGCATTTTGCGCTACCTATGTTTCTTAATATCACGATCAATTTTCAGGTCCATCCAATTTCCATTCTTTTTTTCGTCAATGCTTGCGAAATGAATACCACACCTTACATGCAGCAAATACCACATTCAGCCTCGTATCTTGCGGTATCTCGAGAGCAAATGTTCCATGTCCTCGATTATTCTCCCCTAATGGGCTGTAGCGGAACAACGGTCACCATCGACACTTTGTTCAAGCATTGCAATCCGAGCAGTGACATCCACATCCGTATTGTCATTGGTTGCAAGCCCATCCCCACGCATATAGAAAACATAGGGGGCGATAAGTGGAGGTGCACGGGTTCCGCTCCTGACTTTATAGCGCAAAAATACCCGTTGACGCACACCGTCAACATCTCTATCGAAGCAGTCGTGAGTCGCAACGTCGTCGTCGATTCCGTGGCTTTCGGGTACTTTACATATCGGGAATATGGCAAGCCCACGGTTTTTCTGTTCGAGCATCATCGCCCTGAAGCATTTTGGCAGATCATTACCTGTCGATCCCGTTACATCCTGGCGCCCTCGATGCTTTCCGTGAAGGAAATCCATACCACCTGCATCTTGCGCGACCACCCACCGCCCACTCTGCTCCATCTCACGAAGTAGCACAGAGTAGGACCTCCCCGGCTCCAGTTGAAGGCCAAGCGAGTGAGCCGACTCCAGCGCCCAAGCGGACACTGCGCAGATACGATAACAGAACGGACAGTGACCATGACCAGGTCTCACTCGAACTTGATGGAGACCTGAGGCGTCTTGGTAGGAACTTAACCGATGAAGAGCTTGCCCGCCGTCGAAGACTGGTGAGATTTATCCGCGAGGAGGAGGGGAATACGATACGCCTATCATTTCATCCCATCCGAGAAGAGGACTACTCAGAAGAATTTTTCGTCATTTCTTGCATATACCGCGAGGATTCCCACGACACATGGTTCACTTCTGTGGACATGATGAAGCTTGTCGAATTTATCTCCCAGGAGGAGTGTAATCACGAGAAGGGCCGCCTCCGACGCAACCTCGAATTTTTACGTCCCACCACCGTTTCCAGAATGGTGAGACCTCACTTATTCCACATTCTCATGGAATTCTCCACGCCCAAGCCTCGCACTATCGAAAAATCCATCAAGCTCTTCAAGTGGAGTTCTCTCGTGCCTGGCCTCCACAAAGTCATGGAAAAATACGTACGTCGGATTCTGCGCCCCGCTCTTGTAGCGTTTTTTTACAACCTGATCTTGGGGCTGACCCGTGCCCGACGATATCACAGGCCTGGACCAAGTCTCCCGTCGCGAAGCCTAGTAGCGCTAGTGAAGGTCCCCCCACGCGTAAGCGAGCTCGGTCCCCGACCTCAACACCTGGGTCGTCTACGAAAAAGTCCCGTGGCGCCTCACACCGTCCCGCGTCGAACCCCCTTGTCACATTTGCTTCGTTCGACGGTACCCACCCATCAGACAGTTCGACACAGCTCGAACTCGTGCCAGCCACGCACGTCAATCCATCATGGCTGCATCCCGAGAACGCTTTTATCGGGTCGCCAGCGCCAGCGCCGAGTCCTTTTGCATGCGGCAGTATGTCCGCTTCGATTCCCCGAGCCCACATGACACCAGACGCCGAAGTGGGTCACAACAGCCAGACTTTAACTCACTACGAGTCCTTCCACCACTTTGACTCACTGGAATTACAAACACTGCATGTGCACAGCACCCACGCGGGAATGGTATCTCAGTTCATCTGATCCTCTTTTTCACAATCCCGCATCACTCCACTTCTGTATCCCTAGTGTTGTCCGGTGGCGATACCAAAGTCGGCCCTTTCCAAGCATAGCATAGCTTATCCGGTTTTTCTTGCCCTCGATGAATTTGTATAACTAGCATCATCCCACTTATTATTACCCAGGGGGTTGTACGCTTGTAACGTACCCCCTATTTGTTCTTTTTATCGAATATCTACGCGGTGCGGAGAGTTTCGGACAGGCGATTGAAAGAGCAGTTAGGGGGTATTAGTAATCCAAAATATGACACGAATACCGAGATGGCGACAAAAAGATTCGAAAAAACAAACTTAGTCGACTGATCGGTACATGTAAAATTCCTCTCCAAAGGATAGTAAGATGATGACGAGAATAGATACTGTAGCAAAAAAAACTCGGAAGACCCGAAACTCATGATAAAAAAGCATCCATATTGAGACCAGGCCGGATCGCGATCATGATGAGGTCCCATCTCGCCGTCCAACAAAGCTGAGGCTACCCAACCGTGAGAAACGACCCTTGAGAGACCCACTTTTACTCCCCGCGAGGGACGCGCCGCTATTCGTGGCTGAAGGCCCGGCGGTCCCCGTGACGTTCACGAAGGAGCCCTGAGGGGAGCCGACGGAGAGCGAGTCGCTCCGATGTATGCCGCCGTCGACGCCCTCGCCAGGGCCGGACGAGACCGCGTTCATACCATGTCTCGCGAGATGCGCGATGTGCTTCTGCAACCGTGTGGGCTGGATCGAAGTGCCTGTAATCGAGGTGGCGGGAGATTGGGGAGGTGTTATGTTCGGCCCCGGTAAGTGAGGGGGGGGGATGGCAAAAGGCGCGCGGTTAACAGAGGAGTTTGACGGAACGATCGAGGTGGCATCCACTAGAGATGAAGCATACGAAGAAGAATCGGGTGGCCGTAGGGACGAGGCCATTCCTCGCTCTGTAGGAACCTCAAACGACAAGCGCCGGATCTCTTCCTCGAAATTTTTATGGAAAAACTTCTCGAGCGTCTCGTGAAATGCGAGCATTTCTGGTGGACACAGTTGACAGTGGAGTCGCATACAATTGTCGATGATTCGGGCCTGGTAATTATCCAAGCGTGAACTTGTGAACTCAGCAATAATGGCGATAATCACGAACCTGCTCATCGACTGCAACACGCAGCTTGTTGACAAACTCACTTCGCTCGGGGTGATTTAAGACATAGTCGGGCGTCAAAAACGCCGTGCGGTAACTTGCTATGCCGCCACCGGCGGGAATGTCAACTACGCCGTTCAGTGCCATCGACAGAGGGTTCGTCGAGACAACTTGAGCTGCCTTGGCCAGAGTAGAGTACTTCATGAAGAGCGAGTTCAACTCCTTGTTCTTGTGTACCACCTCGAGAAGAGCGTTCTCGACTGGTGATATCTCGAGGAGTTCAACTGCTACGACCTCTGATCGCCTCAGCACAGCAGGGAAGGACTCTTCGGTGGTGAAGTACGTCTTCTCCATCCAAGTTTCTTCATTTCCGTCCCTATCGACCTTCGATATAGGTCGGGAGGAGCTGAAGTAGTTGAGGGCGCTGAAAATTTTCCCGTTAATACCGAAGTGGGTTCTGTGAATTTGTCGTAACTGACCAATGTTCATAGTACGTGCGGA